>Ga0172375_10008444_pt1 | contig 13840 bp, 10 predicted proteins | sample LakKiv1m_FD_114537 | JGI IMG/M metagenome (GOLD analysis project Ga0172375, IMG submission 114537) | Freshwater microbial communities from Kabuno Bay, South-Kivu, Congo - kab_092012_11.1m | ecosystem: Environmental > Aquatic > Freshwater > Lake | place: Democratic Republic of the Congo...
AACGACGAGGCGATGTTCAAGCTGCTGTATCTGGCCTTGACGAATATCGCGAAACGCTGGACAATGCCGATCAAGAACTGGAAATCAGCCCTGAACCAGTTCTGCATCATGTTCGACGACAGACTGCCGGAGTTCTGAACCCAAATGCCATTTACACAAAATTCTTTACAGGCCCGAAGTTGACCGGCTTTTCGTCGATCTGAAAAACAAGCACCAGGGTTTGGTCGATATGAGCATCATCGGCCCGGACGGCGTGCAGGTGGCCTATTCCGGCCCCTACAATCTGCGCGGCAAGAATTACATGGAAACGCCCTGGTACAACAAGGCGCTGACCCGCAAGGTCTTTGTCAGCGAGGCGTTTTTCGGCTTCCGTAACGTGCCGCATTTCGTTGTCGCCGTAACCAAGAAGGAGGCGGATGGCTACTGGGTGTTGCGGGCGAGCATCGATACCGACACCCTGGACCAGTTCCTCTTCTCTATCAGCACCGAATTGGCCGAGGATATTTTCCTGATCGATCAAACGGGGCAGTTGCAGACCTCTTCCCGCCACTATGGCCGGGTGCACGACACCTTCCCGCTGGCGGCTGGACGCCGGGGCAAGAAGGATGTCTCGGTGATCGAAAAAACCTATGAGGGTAAGGAATTGCTCCAGGCGGTGGGTACGGTGCAGGGCACGCCCTGGATGCTGGTGCTGGAGCAGAAGAACATTGCCGACCGCTCCGCCTGGCTCTCCTTTCGCAACCAGTTGCTGGCCATTTTCATCGTGACCGCCGCCGCCGCGGTCCTGATGGTGGTGCGCATCTCGCGCACCATCGCCAGCCGGGTGCGCGAAGCGGACGAGACCAGGGAAAAGTTGCTGACCGAGACCGAGCATACCAACAAACTCGCCTCGGTGGGCCGGCTGGCCGCGGGCGTGGCCCACGAGATCAACAACCCCTTGGCGATCATCAACGAAAAAGCGGGGCTGATGAAGGATCTGTTGCAGCTCGGCGCCGACTTCCCCCACCGGGAGAAGTTCCTCCAGCAGTTGACCGCCCTGGAGGGGGCGGTGAAGCGGGCGCGGGTCATCACCCACCGCTTGCTCGGCTTTGCCCGCCGCATGGACAGCACCAAGGAGAAGGTGCAGGTAAATGACGTAATCGGCGAGGTCATGGGCTTCCTCGACAAGGAGGCGATGTACCGGGAGATCCGCCTCCACCTCGATCTCCAGCAGAATTTGCCGGTGGTGGAGAGCGACCAGGGGCAGATGCAGCAGATATTCCTCAACATCATCAACAACGCCATTGACGCCATCGGCAAGAACGGCAACATTGACATCACCACCCGCCAGGTCAGCCCCCGCGCCGTGCTGGTGGAGATCGCCGACGACGGGCCGGGGATTCACGAGGATTTGATCCAGAACATCTTCGAGCCCTTCTTCACCACCAAGAAGGATAGCGAGAAGCCCGGCACCGGCCTGGGGCTTGCCATTACCTATGGCTTGGTGAAGAAGCTGGGCGGCGAGATTTCGGTGGCGAGCGCGGTGGGCGAGGGCACGACCTTCAGCATCAGCTTCCCGCTGGCTGGTTGAGCAAGGAGATAGTTTGCCATGGCAACGATACCGGTGCTGATTATTGATGATGAACATGATTTTGCCGTCACCCTGGCGGAACGGCTGTAACTGCGTGATTTCGCGGCCAGGGCAGTCGGTGGTGCCGACGAGGCCATGGCCATCATCCAGGGCGGCTGGCGGCCGGCGGTAGTGATCGTAGACCTCAAGATGCCCGGTATTGACGGTATCGAGACCCTGAGCCTCATCAAGCAGCACGACCCGACCATCGAAGTGATCCTGCTCACCGGCCATGGTTCTACCACGGCGGGGATCGAGGGGATGAACAAAGGGCTCTTCGATTACCTGATGAAGCCGGTGGATATTGCCGAGCTGATCGAGAAGATCGAACTGGCGGCCAAGGGGCAGTAAGGCTGCCGGGTAACCCTGGGATAGCCTTTGCTTTTTGGGCAGGGGTGTGTTATATGCCTGTTTCCCCGTGGTCAATGGTATACGGCCACGGGGAAAGTCCAGGCAGGTGCGCCGCACACCCCGCTGGCAGGGGGCGTGCGGTTTTTCGTTTAGGCAATCTCCCTCCGACTGCCAGTCCCGGCTTGACGCCGGGCTTTTCTTCCGTGGCGCGGGCCACGCAACCTCCAGCAAAAGAAGAAGATCATGACATCATTCGCGGAATTGGGTATCCGGCAGGAGCTGTTGCAGGGTCTCCAGGAACTAGGCATTGTCGAACCTACCCCGGTGCAGGAAAAGGTAATCCCCTTTATCCTCGCGGAGCAGCGCGACTGCATCAGCCTGGCCCAGACCGGCACCGGCAAGACCGCGGCCTTCGGTGTCCCGCTGTTGCAACTGATCGAGCCCAAGGGCGCGACCCAGGCCCTGGTGCTCTGCCCGACCCGCGAACTCTGCATGCAGGTGGCGCGGGACCTCACCGCCTTTGCCCAATATCTGCCCGGCGTCCGGGTGGTGGCGGTTTACGGCGGCGCGCGGATCGACTACCAGATCGAGTCCCTGCGCAAGGGGGTGCAGATACTGGTTGCCACCCCTGGCCGGCTGCACGACCTCATCCGCCGCCGCAAGGTGGACATCTCCACCATCCGGTTCGTGGTACTCGACGAGGCGGACGAGATGCTGCAAATGGGTTTTCTGGAGGAGCTTACCGCCATCCTCGCCGAGACCCCGGCCGACAAGACCACCCTGCTCTTTTCCGCAACCATGGGCCGCGAGGTGGCGGCGATTGCCAATAATTACATGCGCGAACCCGCCGAGATCACGGTGGGCCAGCGCAACGCCGGCACCGAGAACGTCCGCCACGTCTATTATCTGGTTCATGCCAAGGATAAATACCAGGCCCTGCGGCGCATTGCCGACAGCACGCCGGACATCTACGGCATCATTTTCTGCCGCACCCGGCAGGACACCAAGGAGATCGCCGACCAGCTCATGGCCGACGGTTACAATGCCGATGCCTTGCACGGCGATCTTTCCCAGGGGCAGCGCGATTCAGTGATGCAGAAGTTCCGGCGCCGCACCCTGCAACTGCTGGTGGCCACCGATGTGGCGGCCCGGGGGCTCGATGTCCAGGACCTGAGCCACGTGATCAACTACAACCTGCCGGACGACATCGCCAATTACACCCATCGCAGCGGCCGCACCGGCCGGGCCGGCAAGAGCGGTACCTCCATCGCCATCGTCCATCTGCGGGAGCGTCATCGGATCGCCGAGATCGAGCAGAAATTGAAGCGCCGCTTCGAGCAAGGGCGGCTCCCTTCGGGGCAGGAAATCTGCGAGCTGAAGCTCATGAACCGGGTCGAGGCCCTGCTGGCCGCCGAGGTGGATGCGGTGGCGCTGGCCCCCTTTCTGCCCGCCATCGAGGAAAAGCTGGCCAAGGTCTCCAAGGATGAGCTGGTCCAGCGGTTCCTGGCATTGGAGTTCGCCCGCTTTGCCGAGGCCTACCGGGGGGCGCCGGACCTGAACGTGACCGCCCGCGAGGAGAAGGGCGCCCAGGCACCGTGGGCGGCCAAGGCGCCGGCGAAAACCGCCACCCGTTACCCCTTTGCCCGTTTTGTCCTCAATGTGGGCCGTAAGGAGGGCGTGCGGCCGGAGCAGCTCATTGGCCAGATCAACGGGGCCAATGTCGGCGCCCGCATCCGCATTGGCCGCATCGAGATCAAAGACTCCGTGAGTTTCATCGAGGCGGACAGCCGTTATGCGCCGCAGGTGCTGGCGGCCTTCGAACATCTACGCATCAAGGGCAAGCCGGTGAGTGCCGAGGTGGCCAGCGAAGAGCGGCCCCGGCCCGCCAAGCCTTATGGTGGCGGCAAGCCATTCGCTGGCAAGGCGCGCAAGCCCGGGGGGGCGTTTGGTGCCGGGAGGTTTGGTGGTCCCTTTGGCGCCGGCAAGCCCAAGCCCGGCGGCCGCAAAAAAGCCGGCAAATAGGACTCAGTCAGCCAATTAGGAGCCGCTGGGCCATGTTGATGAGCGGCAGCATGATCTTTTCGATCACCCCGGCGTAGAAGAGCGCCAGCAGGACGAGGAAGCCGAAGGGTTCGAGCCGGGCATAACCAGCGGCTAGCCCTTCTGGCAGCAGGTGCAGCAAGACTTTGCTGCCATCGAGCGGCGGGATGGGGATCAGGTTGAAGATCGCCAGCATCACATTGATCCAGACCCCGGCGGCCAGCATGTGCAGCAACGGGTAGAGGAAGTACATCGGCATCCGGCCGGCCGAAAGCACCAGCAGCCGCGCGAGCACCCCGCAGATCACCGCCAGCCCGCAGTTGGCCCCGATTCCCGCCAGCGACACCCAGAGCATATCGCGCCGCGGTTCCTTGAAGTAGCGCTGATCCACCGGCACCGGCCTGGCCCAGCCGATCTTCATGATGAAAAAAGCAAGCACCCCGAAGATGTCGAGATGCTTGAGCGGATTCAGGGTCAACCTGCCCTGGCGCGCGGCGGTAGGGTCGCCGAGGCGATAGGCCACATAGCCGTGGGCGAATTCGTGCACGGTGATGGCCAGCAGAAAGGGCGGGGCCAGGATCGCGAACTCCTGCATGAAACGGTGAAGGTCCATTACGCCTCCGACTTGAGCGCGGCGGCCGAGGCGCGGCGGCCGAGTCTTTTCGCCTTTTCCACCGGGTAGTGCTGCCGGAGAAAGGCTTCCTCCTCCCCCCGACTCCGCACCACATTGTCGAGTATGGCGTCCAGCAGTACTCGCAGCATCTCGCTGTAGAGCGGGCCGACCGGGTAGCCCATGGCCTTGAGGTTGTCGCCGGTGAGCGCGGTCTTGGCCTGGCGCAGGTCGGTGACGTAGAGCGAGATTGCTTTTTTGGCCGCCTTCTTGCGCACCAGCCCCATGAGCAGCAACAGCCCTTCGGTGCGGCAATTCTCGAAGAGATGGTAGATGGCGCTGTTCTCGGTGGGCACCGCCCGCCGCAGCACGGCCGCCACTTTCTGGGTTTCCACCTTTTCCTGGATGAGCATTTGCCGGTAGCGGGCCGGTACCTCGAAGCGCTGGCAGAACTCCAGCAACTCCTTCGCCTGGAGCGAGGCCATCAGGGCCAGCAGATAGATCTCCCATTGCTGGCACGGTTCATCGAGGAAGAGAAGGCGATACCAGACGAGTGCCCGGCCGATCTCCTCCAGTAGTGCCTCCTGGCGGGGATGGAAGACCAGTTTGGGGTGGAGGAACTTCAGGAGCCCGAAGCCGGCCAGCCGCTTGATCGCGGGCAGGGGATTCTCCTCGCTTAGCATCAGTTTCAGTTCCCCGAAGAAGCGGTAGCCGAAGAAGCGGTCGAAGAGGTCCATCTTCACCGCGTTTTTGATGAGGCGTTCGGTGTGCTGGCCAATGGTGAAGCCCATCCGCTGTTCGAAGCGGATGGCGCGGAAGATGCGGGTCGGATCCTCGACAAAGCTCAGGTTGTGCAGCACCCGGACTTTGCGGTCCTTGAGGTCGTTCTGGCAGTTGAAGAAGTCCACCAGGGTGCCGAAGGTGTCGGGATTGAGGTGGATGGCCATGGCGTTGATGGTGAAATCGCGGCGGTAGAGGTCGAGCTTGAGCGACGAGAGTTCCACCGTGGGTATGGCCGCCGGATAATCGTAGTATTCCAGCCGGGCGGTGGCGATGTCCACCCGCTGGCCGCCGGGCAGCTTGACCAGCGCGGTGTTGAACTTCTTGTGGATGCGCAAATCGCCTTGCAATTCCTTGGCGAGTTGCCGGGCAAAGGCGATGCCGTCGCCCTCGACCACGATGTCGAGGTCGAGGTTCTTGATGCGGAGCATGAGGTCGCGGACAAAGCCCCCGACTGCGTAAGCTCGCATTTCGTGCTGCTGCGCCACCTCGCCGATGGTGCGCAAGAGTACGATGAGTGGCCGGGTGAGCTGCTCCACCATGAGGTTTTGCAAATTCCGGTGGCGTTCGGTCGAGGGCTGCTGTTCGGCCACCAGGTTGCGCGGCAGGTGGGCCGGGTCGTTGACCAGCAGGTTCAGGAGGTCGGTGCGGGTGATGACCCCCTTGACCTCATCACCCTCCACCACCGGGATGATGCGCTGGCGGTTCTCGATGATCAGTTCCTGAATTTCGCCCAGGGTGGCCGAGGGGGGCAGGGTGGCGAACTCGGTGGTCATGTAGTCGCTCACCTTCTGTTCGCCTAGCCCTAAGTGGATCGCCTTGCCCGCCACCCGGCGGGAGATGAGGCCGATCACCCGTCGTGAGCCGTCCACCACCGGCAACACCGTGACGTTGTAGCGGTTTTGCATCTCGTCCGCCTCGGTGATGGTGATGTCCGGCCCCACGGTGATGGCCGGCGCGCTCATCAATTCGCTGGCGATCTTTTCTGGATGCACATGCTTGTGCAGCACCTGGATGAGTTTTTCCTCCGCCTCGATCAGGGTCAGCTCCTTGATGGTGGCCGAGGCGGCGGAGGCATGTCCCCCCCCGCCGAAGTCGCGGGCAATGGTGCCGGCGTTCACTTCCGGAATGCGGCTGCGGGCGATGAGATAGGTGCGGTCGCCCATGTGGGCCAAGGCAAAGAGGGTATTGCAGTTCTCCATGGTCATAAACCGGCGCACCAGCAGGGCAAATTCGTCAATATAGCGCGGCACCGTGATTTTGGTCACCACGATGTCCACCCCCCGGATGGTATAGGTGGTCGCGGCCTTGATCAGGTCGTGCAGCAAGGCCACTTCGCTGGTGGTGAGTTCCTGGGCGATGAACTGCGAGACGATGTTCAGAGCGGCGCCTTGCGCCACCAGCCAGGCTGCGGCTTCGTGGTCAGCCGGGGTGGTGGTGTCGAAGAGGAAGGAGCCGGTGTCCTCGTAGATGCCCATGGCCATGAGGGTGGCGTCTTCGGTGCCGAGGGCGATCCCCTGCTGGCGGATGAGGTCGGTGAGGATGGTGGTGGTGGAGCCCACCGGCCGCACCACCTCGACACTGCCGTGCATGTCATCGCTGGTGTCGGGATGATGGTCGTAGAGGTGGAGTTCGAGGCCGGGGTTCCTGAGGCACTCGGCGAAGGGGCCGATGCGCGAGGCCTGGCGGGTATCGACCACGATAAGCCGGGTGACTTGCGCGAGGTCGAGGTTTTTGAGCCGCTGGAAATCGTAGAGGTATTCCACCGACTGCACGAAGAAGTCGCGCAGGTTTTTTTCCTGGGCGCCGGAAAAGGCGAGGATCGCCTCGGGGTAGAGCTTCTTGGCGGCGATCATGGCGGCCAGCGCGTCAAAGTCAGCATTGAGATGGGTGGTGATTACGTCCATGGAGCGTGCCGCGTCCCGATGAAGAGGGTGGTCTGCGTCAGGTGTGCCTTCATTACTCTACTGCACTTGACCGGCCTTTGGCAATCGGGCAGCGAGGGGATTAGCCGCGGGGGTGGTATTTCCGGTGGATTGCTTTGAGCCGGCCCGCGTCCACGTGGGTATAAATCTGGGTGGTGGCGATGTCGGCGTGGCCAAGCATCATCTGCACCGCGCGCAGGTCGGCGCCATGTTCAAGCAGGTGGGTGGCAAAGGAGTGGCGCAACACGTGGGGGCTGATCTCCTTCTTGATGCCGCAGGCCGCCACGGTTTCCTGGAGAATCTGCCAGAAGCGCAGCCGGCTCATGGCGGTGCCGCGCAAACTGAGGAAAAGAAAGTCGCTCCGTTTTTTCCGCAGCAGATAGGGCCGCCCCTCGCGGAGGTATTCATCGAGCCGCGCCTTGGCCACCTCGCCAAAGGGCACCAGCCTTTCCTTGTCGCCCTTGCCGCGGATGCGCAAATGGCCGGCAGCCAGATGCACGGCCGCGAGCGGCAGCCCCACCAGTTCGGAGACCCTCATGCCAGTAGCGTAGAGCAGGTGGAGCATGGCATGATTGCGCAGCGCCAGCGGGGAGATGCCGGCGCTGGCCGCAAGCAGCCTGGTGACCTCAGCCACGGTGAGCACCTTGGGCAGCGGCCGGCCTGGTTTGGGCAGGTCGATGAGGGCGGTTGGTTCCCCGCTGATGATGCCTTCGCGCAGCAGGAAGCGGAAAAAGGCGCGCAGGGCCGAGATTCGGCGGGCATTGCTGCGGGTGGCGATGCCCTGTTCGTGGCAGTGCTTGAGGTAGGCGCGGATGGTCTCGGCATCCACTGTGTTGATGTCGGCGATCTTTTTCTCCCTGGCGGCGAAGAGGAAGAAGGCGGCAATGTCGTCGTGGTAGGCGGCCACGGTGTTCTGGGCCAGGCGGCGTTCGGCGGTGAGAGAATGGAGGAATTGGTCGATGAGCGGCAGTGCAAACGCAAACGCTCCGCCGGCCATGGTTTGGCGGGCGGAGCGTTTTTTCATCCGGTCATTCCGCATGCTGGAGGCGGTTAGTCCCTGTCCATCCGGCGCATGAGCTTGCGCAGTTTGCGCTTGGATTCGGCCGACTTGCGGCGGCGCTTGGCGCTCGGCTTTTCGTAGAACTCGCGACGCTTGAGTTCTTTCTTCATGCCGTCAAGTTGCAGCTTCTTCTTGAGGATGCGGATCGCATACTCAATGTCGCCCTTGACCTCGACTTCGATCATGGAAAATTCACCTGCCTTTGCTGACCGTCTGTGGTTGTTGTGCTGGCAACCGTGTTGCCTGGTGCAGGCCGTCTTTATAAATCCTATCTCGGCAGATTGTCAATGCTTTTCTCCACTGGCTGGTTCCGCGGGCGGGAAGAGTTTGCCTGGATTGAGGATCCCGAGCGGGTCGAAGGCCGCCTTCACCGCCCGCATCAAGGCCAGGGTCGGGGCGTCGATTTCGAGCGCGATGAAGGGTGCCTTGGTGATCCCGATCCCATGTTCGCCGGAAAGGGTGCCGCCCAGGCGCAGCACCTCGCTGAACAGTTCGGCTTTGGCCGCCTCTGCCGCCGTGCGTTCCGCTGCCTTGTCGCGGTCGAGCATGATGTTGACGTGGATGTTGCCGTCGCCAGCGTGGCCAAAGGTGAAGATCGGGAGCCGGTGGCGGGCGGCGAGCTGTTCGGTGAAGCGCACCAGTTCCGGGATGCGGCTTTTCGGCACCACTACGTCCTCGCTCAGCTTGTGTGGCCGGAGGTTGAAGGCTGCGGGCGAGATAGCCTTGCGGGCGGCCCACAGTTGATCGGCCGCGGCTGGAGAGGCGGCGGCGCGAAGTTCCAGCACTCCTTGCTGGCCGGTTATGAAATCGCGCAGATGTGCCGCTTGAGCCGCCACGCCCTCCTTGCTGCCGTCGAGTTCCAGCAGCAGCAGGGCGCTAGTCGCGGTCGGCAGTGCCTCGGGCAGCAGGGAACGGACGATGCCGATGGCGGTGGCGTCCAGGTATTCCAACATGGCCGGGGTGTGGCGCTGGAGAATCCTGGCCACCAGGCTGGTGGCGGCCTCGATGGTGGCGCACATGATGAGCAGGGTGGCGCGGGCCGGGGGCTTGGGCACGAGGCGCAGGGTGATCTCGGTCATGATCGCCAGCGTTCCTTCGGAGCCGATGAGCAGCCGGGTGAGGTCGTAGCCCACCACCCCCTTGGCGGTGCGCACCCCGGTGTGGATGACCTCGCCATTTGCCAGCACCGCGGTAAGCCCCAGCACGTAATCGCGGGTCACGCCGTATTTCACCGCGCTGGGCCCGCCGGCGCATTCGGCCACGTTGCCGCCCACGGTGCAGAAGTTGCTGCTGGCCGGGTCGGGTGGGTAGGCGAGGCCGTGGCGGTTGGCCTCGATCTGGAGGTCGGCGGTGATCACCCCTGGCTCCACCACCGCGATCTGGTTCATTGGGTCGATCTCGACAATCCGGTTAAGCCGGCTCGTGGCGATGACCAATCCGCCCCGCACGGCCAGCGCCCCGCCACTCATGCCGGTGCCGGCGCCGCGCGGCACCACTGGCACCTGGTATTCCGAGGCGAGGCGCATGATGGCGCTTACCTCCTCGGTGGAGGCTGGAAAGGCGACCGCGGCGGGCGGGAATTCCTGGCCAGTGCCGTCGTAGGCGTAGCAGAGGCATTCCTCCGCAGCGGTGGCCAGGTGTTCCGGGCCGACAATGGCGGCGAGGCGGTCGAGGAGGGCTGGGTTCAGCATTTTTCTCCGTTCGTGGATGAAAAGGCCGTGCAAATCCGCTGGATATACTATTATAAATCGCAGACAAAACCGCAAGCACTCCGGCACCGTTAGCGGGTGGCGGGTTCCTTTAACCTTGCAGGGACAAACAAACGATGCAGAACAAAATCCGTGTTGCCTTGCTGGCCGGCGGCAGGTCCGGCGAGCGTGAGGTCTCCCTGGCCGGCGCCATGGAAGTGGCCAAGGCCCTTGATTCCAGTAAATATGAGGTACACCGCTATGACCCGGCCACCGACCTGCCGAAACTCGCGGCCGAGGCGGGCGGCATCGACGTGGCCTTTATCCTGCTCCACGGCCCCTTTGGCGAGGACGGCACCGTGCAGGGCTTCCTCGACCTCTTGGGCATCCCCTACCAGGGCAGCGGTGTGCTCGGCAGCGCCATGGCCATGGACAAGAATATCGCCAAGATCCTCTACCGCAACGCCGGGCTGCCGGTGGCGGCCTGGGCCATGGCCCAGCCCGATGATGTCACCGATTCCTCCCGGCTCCTCGCCGCGGTGCAATTGCCGGTGGTGGTCAAGCCGGTGCGTCAGGGTTCCAGCTTGGGCATGAGCGTGGTGGAGAGCCCGGCGGAATTGCCGGCGGCGCTCGCCAAGGCCTTCGCCTTCGATCCGGAGGTCATGGTGGAGCAGTTCCTGGTCGGCCGGGAGATCACCGGCGGGGTCATCGGCAACGCCGAACTCACCGCCCTGCCGCTGGTGGAGGTCATCCCGGGCAAGGAGTTCCGTTTCTTCGACTACGATGCCAAATACAAAAAGGGTGCGAGCCGCGAAATTTGCCCAGCCGACTTTGACGCGGAGCTTACCGCCAAGGCCCAGCAGTACGCCATGACTGCCCATCGGGCCTTGAATCTCCGGGGTTACAGCCGTACCGACATGATTGTCACCGGCCACGACATCTTTGTCCTCGAAACCAACACCATCCCCGGCATGACCCCGACCAGCCTGCTGCCCCAGGCGGCCAAGGCCCATGGGCTTGGCTTCAGTGCCCTGCTCGATCGGTTGTTGCAACTGGCCATGGAGAAATAGGCCGCTGATTTTTTTTGAATCGCCGCGCTCCTCCCTGCTATACTGAACAGGAGTGTTACCACCGGCCGGCGTCAAACGCCGGTCGCACCCACCACCCCTGGCAGTGGACATGGCCCCTCCAATGGACGACACCCACAAGCTCCTCATCGTGGAGGATGATCCGGTCGCCCAGAAACTTCTGGCCGCAGTGGCGGAGCGCGCGGGCTACGCGATCACGGCCTGTGCCGATGCCGAGTCCGGCTGGCGTTATTTCGAGGCCGAAACCCCGCGGCTGGTTATCCTCGACTGGCTGCTCGCCGGCAGCATGAGCGGTGTCACCCTCTGCAAGAAAATCCGCGAATCAAATAAAGGCCGCTTCATCACCATCCTCATGACCACGGTGCAGGAGCGGCCCCAGGATTTTGAAGAGGCGCTCAAGGCCGGGGTCACCTATTACATGACCAAGCCCATCAAGCGCGAATTTTTCGAGGCGTGGCTTTCCGCGGCCCGCAAGAATGTGGATGACCTGCGCATGCTGGAGGAGCAGGAGCGCCGGGAGGCCAACTACCGGGAGGAATTGGAGGGGCTCAACGAGCAGATGGAGGGGGCGATTGCCCGCGCCAACGAGATGGCCATGGAGGCCGAGCAAGCCTACATCGAGATCAAGCAGATATTCAAGACCGTGGCCGGCGGTATCCTGCTCATCGACAGCCAGGCGAACATCCTGCGCCACAACGAGGAGTTCATCGCCATGGCCGGCGTGACGGCCGAGGAGGCGAAGAAGGGTAAGTGCTACGATCTGTTCCCCACCAATTTGTGCAATACCGACGAATGCCCGCTGCAAAAGATTCGCAAGGGGGCCCGCCGTTGTGAGGGCGAGGTGGAAGCGATGGCCCCGGACGGCAGCACGGTTTATTATCATATTATCTCTACCCCCTTCCGCGGCCCGGCCGGCGACTTCATCGGCGTAGTCGAGCACATCAGCGACATCACCGCCCGGGTCAAGGCGGAAAAGGCGCTCCAGGAGAGTGAGCAGCGCTACAAGGAGTTGAGCATCGTCGATGAACTTACCGGCCTCTTCAACAAGCGCTACTTCAACCATCACCTGGAATTGGAGACGGAGCGGGCCAGGCGCTACAACCTGCCGCTGTCGTTGCTGATGATGGACATCGACAATTTTAAGCACCACAATGACACCTACGGCCATGCCGATGGCGACCGGGTGTTGGCGCGGCTTGGCAAGCTCGTGGCGGAAGCGATCCGGATCAACGACCTCGGCTGCCGTTACGGCGGCGAGGAGTTCACGGTGATCCTGCCCAACACCAGCGGTCAGGATGCCTTGGTGGTGGCGGAGCGTATTCGGGCGCGATTTAGCGAAGAGGCCTTTGTGCCGATGCCGGGCCACGTGGTACACAAGACGGTGAGCGTGGGGGTGGCCGAGTACCGGCCCGGCGAGAAGAAGGAGGATCTGCTCGAACGGGCCGATCAGAATATGTACAGCGCCAAGCAGGGCGGCAAGGACCGGGTGGTGTTTCAGTAAGGAAAGGCAAAAGGCAAAAGGATAAAGTCAAAAGGAAAAAGTGGCTCGTACGTTGTTCCTTTTCTGGTCCAGTCCTTCCGCTCTTTTTGCCTTTTGCCCTTTGTCTTTTGCCTTCCCTTAAAATCTCTTCTCGAAATAGGGCATGAGCACCTTGGGCAATTTGATGGTGCCGTCGGCCTGCTGGTAGTTTTCGTAGATGGCGGCGAGCGTCCGCCCGACGGCCAGGCCGCTGCCGTTTAAGGTGTTGACCAGGGCGCTTTTGTTCTGCCCCTCGGGCCGGTAGCGGATGGCGCCGCGCCGCGCCTGGAAATCCCCGAAGTTGGAGCACGACGAAATCTCCCGGTACTTGTCCTGGGCCGGCATCCACACCTCGATGTCAAAGGTCTGGCGCGAGGAAAAGCCCAAATCCCCCGAGCAGAGGGCCACCACCCGGTAAGGCAGTTCGAGCAGTTGCAGCACCTCCTCGGCATCGGCCAGCAGGGTCGCCAGCTCGGCATCGGACGTTTCCGGGGTGGTGAACTTCACCAGTTCCACCTTGTCGAACTGGTGCTGGCGGATGAGCCCCTTGGTGTCCTTGCCGTAGGAGCCGGCCTCGGAGCGGAAGCAGGGGGTGTAGGCGCAGTACTTGATCGGCAGCTCCTTTTCCAAGAGCGTCTCGTCGCGGTGGATGTTGGTCACCGGCACCTCGGCGGTGGGGATGAGCCAGAAATCCCACCCCTCGGCGCGGAAGAGGTCGGCGCTGAACTTGGGCAGCTGGCCGGTGGCGGTCATGGAGGCGGTGTTCACCAGAAAGGGCGGCAGCACCTCGGTGTAGCCATGTTTCTGGGTGTGGAGATCGAGCATGAAGTTGATGAGCGCCCGTTCCAGCCGCGAGGCAAAGCCCTTCAAGACCGCAAAGCGCGCGCCGGCGATCTTGGCGCCCCGCTCGAAATCCAACGTCCCGTCCGCCTCGCCCAGCTCCCAGTGCGCCTTGGGGGTGAAGTCAAAGGATGGGATGGCGCCCCACACCTTCACCTCCTTGTTGTCCGCGTCGCTACAGCCTTGCGGTACGGCATCGTGGCAGAGGTTGGGGATACTCATCACGATCTCGGTGAGCGCCCCATCCACCTCCACCAGCTTTCCCTCCAGCTCCTTGATGTGGTCGCCCATGGCGCGGGTAGCGGCCATGATCGACTCCGCCTCGGCGTC
>Ga0172375_10008445_pt1 | contig 13840 bp, 12 predicted proteins | sample LakKiv1m_FD_114537 | JGI IMG/M metagenome (GOLD analysis project Ga0172375, IMG submission 114537) | Freshwater microbial communities from Kabuno Bay, South-Kivu, Congo - kab_092012_11.1m | ecosystem: Environmental > Aquatic > Freshwater > Lake | place: Democratic Republic of the Congo...
CGCAGGCATAAGGGTCTCAGGGACAAAACGCCCACCATAAATACCAAAATAGCCCCTTCTGTCAGGTAATTTTTTAATAGCATCCTCCTATTTTACTGAAAGACTATTATATCCCATATACGGGAAATATTACCAAAGCCCCCTCCTGCTTTAAGTTCTGACGCATGAGTTTTCTGTAAAAGCCTTTAATTCAATAATAAAGGGGAATTTTTTCGCGAAAAATATTTTTCGAATACAATGAATATCCTTGATTTTAAAAACTTTAAATTCATGCGTCAGGTCTGTCCTGCTTTGTTTGTATTTTTCTTATTGTTAAGATATATAATAAATAGGTTTCGATTATATTTAAATTTAAACGGCACGGTTGAAGGATAAGAACTAATGCAGTTTGAAAGCGATCCTAAGCGCTTGACTATACCAAGAGACAAATACCTTACCCTTTTACAGAAACTTAATAAAGAAGGTCTATTTGGAAAAATAGCAATTTATCCTGCAAGTGGCGTCGATTGTTTAATTGCTCTATTTGTTGAAAAAGTCATTGGCTTGAATTGGATGCCTTATGGTCTGGACGATATTGTAGAGAACATATCGCCCATATTCTCCGCAGAACTTATCTCTGAGCTTAAGTCAAGAATCAAGGATAATCTAATCATTACATCAAGAATTGATGTTTCCCGCTTCGATCTTGTACAAAAAGAGCTTGAACAATACCGTTTTATGACCCCGAAATCTCTCGTCCTTAAAGGCATCTATGAATATGTTTTCTTGCTGGAATGGGACAGTGATACTGAAAGATTTTATAATGTTTCTCCTGAAGACGCTGATGCAAGAGCCAAAGACTGGGTTAAAGAAATAGTCAGTTGGTTAAATATCGGTGATACTATAGTTGCTTTTGACCGCCATCTTTTTTCTTTTCTTGCCAAACAAGATGCATTGAAAGAAATAAATGTTGACATTGAGGATTTCGGAGAAGATGCGGACTCAGTTTATTCGCGAGGTGGTGTACCGATTATTTTTTTGCCGCATTTTGCCAGAGTATTCAAAAAGCAAAACGTGGAACTAAAAGACGAAGAATGCATACAGGCTTTAAGTAAAAAACTTACATGTTGAAAGGAGAGCGACCGTCATGCCCATACAAATGAGGAGCGCCTACTTAAATGCACGGCCATTACAACAGCACAGCCCAAAAACAGGGGTTTGTATTCTTGCCGCTGGTATTGCGAAACGGTTAGAACCAATCTCAGGGGTTATAGCCAAGCCTGCTTTCCCTTTAGCGGGTCAGGTTCCGATTGTTGAACTTTGGGTCAGAAAATTTGTCGAAGCAGGACTCACCAATATGGCAATGAATTTACATCGAGTCCCAGAATCAATTCGAGGACATTTTGGAGATGGGAAAAGATTTTTTGCCAACATAGCTTATGTGAATGAGAAGGTTCCGAGCGGGACACTAGGCGGCGCCATTAAAATGGTTAAGGCCTTGCAAAAGCAGGGTTTTTATCCTGAGAGATTGTTTATCCCAAGTGGGGATATTGTCTCCGGCATCGGGATGGAACATTTGGGAAAGATGATTTATGAACACATAAAGCGTGGTTCTGCTATTACTCTGATGCTTGCGCCCGTGCCGTGGGAGCGCAGAGGAGATTTTGGCACTGTTGTTTTGGAGGGCATTCCGGCAAGGCATAATGTTCAGCCGAACACGTTTGCTCGAATTACCGACTTTGTGGAAAAAGATCCGAACTCTCAGAGCAATGAGAACAACGCCTCAAATTACTTGATAGAAACAGATTTCCTGATAGAGTTGGAACCATATCTCACCCACGCGCAGGTCGAGATTAAAGAGCCCTGCTACGATTTCGGCAAGCATATTTTTATGGGTATGAAGGGTAAAGTACCGCATCTGAACTTTTTGACCAAGTGGAAGGATGATCTGTACGGATATGAGCCGGGCACATTATGGTTCGATGTCGGCAATAAGAGAGATTATCTGGAGGTTAATAAGACGGTTCTAAATGGAGGAATTGAAGTAAATCTATCTTATACCAGATATCCCTGGGGCTGGATGGGAGAAAATGTGGAGATCGATTTCGACCATGTGACGATAAACCCGCCGGTCATCATCGGGAATAATTGCACCATTTTTCCCGGATCCGAAATCGGTCCGAACGTAATCATGGGGGACGGCTGGACTTGCCACAAGGGGGCGAAGATAAAAGACGCGGTGTTATGGCCGTATTACAACTATGTCAATTCACGGGTCGATTTGACCCCTCGCATAAGCAGGATCAGGGAAATAAGAGAAGGAGCGATCGTGGATGTAGCGATCATAGTCGGAGGAATTATCACATCCGACATCAAAGGGAAGATCGTGGACTTGCTCCCGAATGGGGACCTGGATATCAGAAGCATCGACTGGGTTCCCGATGGACCAAGGCCGTAGTAATATCATTCTATGAGAAGAATTTTGCGGAAAAAGAAATATGAGTGATAATAGTGATAATAATGCAAATAGGGACGTGGACATCTATTTGAGGATATTAGATTATAAACGAAGTGTGGGCATGACTCAATGGACTGTGCTTTCAATATTCATCACAGCCAGTGAAGCGGCATTTCTGTTTAGCTTGAACCATAAAGTTAATGCAGTTGGAATTTATGCAAGAATTTTAAGCATAATGATATATTGGCTTGGGATTTTTTTATATTGCAGATATCGTAGTCTAAATAAATATGTCTCATCGTATCTCGTGGATTTGGAGAGCAAGATCGGTTATGATTTTCAAAATCAGCTAAATGCTCATTTCCACGGAAATGGAATTTCTACAAGAAAAGTTCTCATCGTAGCAGGCATTGGATATTCAGTGTTTACAGCTTTGATTAGTTTCTTCTGAGGGAGATTCATTATTTTCCTTCTACCGTTATTAGGTTAACATACAAAAGCGTTATTCTAATTTTTCAATTTTCCCATCTCTATATGTTACTTTCAATCTGCCCGCATTTACATCAATAAAACGCCCAATTTCTTCTTTTGTCACATATTTGAGTTTATCATGCGTTTTCTGGTTGCAATTCTTTGCCAATTCTTGTAATTCCCTAATTTTATTTTCAATGATAAAGCGATCGAAACCTTGGATTGCGGCGCCACGAAGGGCATTGTCAGGGCCTTTTTCGTGGAAAAAGAAAAACTTATGTTTCTCAAATATATTTTTTAGTTCCGTTTTATTTCGTTTGTATTCTTCTCTTGCATTATCCAAATTACGAATCAAATTGCTATCTTCATAAAATCGATCGTGCAAATATTTTTTCATTTGCTGATCAAACTCGCTCATGCAATCTGTTCCAATTGTGCCTTTAACAGGACCGCCAGCGATAAAAACGGCTTTCAGATCGTAAATATCATGAAGCAAGGCGACAACGTCAGCCAACCGCTTTCCCATTTTCATGCCAATGTTGTTAATTATTCTCTTATTATTTCCATTCTCAAAAATACTATGAAGATTAAGTCGAGCTATTCGATATTCACCGAATGCATCCAGTAATTGTAGGAAATTATTGTTTCCATGAGGCTGCGACTCTTTCAACCTATAACCATCTTCCGCTGTATAGTCAAGGAGGGTATTATCTTCTTTCCTTTTTATTTTGACTTCAATTTTTGAGTATTCTATATTAGGGCTAGCAAGTGTCACAAGTTCCAATGCTCCAAAATATTTCTTCTTTTCCTTAAAAGAAGTCTTATTCTTAACACCAAGAAGTAATTCAATGTCTCTTCCTTCAATCTCAGCCCCCCGTATGCCGGCAGCGTTAGCCTCTTCTCTCAAGAATCTCATAGAAAAAAATTTATTAGCGTCTCCCATTGGCCATCTGTCCTTCTTGGTTTTCTTTTCGTTTCCTTTATTATTAATGCCTAAATCAACGATAACCTTCCCAAATTCATTGAACCCAATAAGTCTTCCATTGATCACCACTGCCCCTGCCGTTCCAGTGCCCGCCTTTATTACTGCAACTGCGTGTTCCTCAAACAATGACTTATAGAATTCCTTTTCATCCGGGGACTCATTAACTTTTCCAAAAAGTAAGCCGGCAGCTTCAGCGTCGCCATCATTAATGATAGCTACTGTTAACATGCTGTCCTTGCTGAGGTTTGTTAACTTCTTGGAGAACTTTTTTCTAAAAGCTCGTTCAATATCTATGTTTAAGATATCATTGCGACTGTCTTGCATTATAAGACCTTTAATACCATCAAAATTCTTTAGAACGCCGGAAGTACCGACAACTTTATTTTGCTTTATTGGGCCAGGCCAACAGATACCTATGCACATTATCTGCTGTAACAACGATTTGTCGCTAAGTCTTTTTTCTAAATTTTCTAATACGTAGTCTGCAAAGCCGTCCGCATCTATAAATTTTTTGCCGGGTCGGGTTGTTGGAATAACATAGGTTATGCCTTCATTTAAGAATAATTTATCTTCTATACGGCAACTTCTTTTTTTCTCTGCTCCTTCCCCCCAATTTATTTCGAAAAACTGTAGCTTTATGCCAGTGCCCCCGATGTCGATTCCCAGAATATATTTTTTCTTTTCAATATCTTTTTTAACACCTTCTCTATTCTTGAATTTATATAATTCCGTCAATTTTCTATTTTCAATTGCATTTAAATATTCTTCCTTTGCATAGCTTTTTCCCAATATATCGCTACCACAGAGTAAGAAGTAATTCTCAAACACGTGAACGCCGAGAGCCTCATTCATTTCATCCATAATAATGCTCCACGGATGAGGGTCTCCAGGAATGTAATGTCTAGATGCAGAGAAATCAATATCAACATGTTTGTATTGGCGGGTCATTCCGTAATTCGAAACTAAATATATCAAATATCGGCCTAAAATTTTTGTCACAATATCGTTATCTCTTATAATATCGTTTTCAAAATAGTTTGATTTTTTTGAAACTTTTTTGATTTCTGGCAGCCATACCTCGAATGTTTTTTCTATTTTGTCTTCGGTTTTAAAAACAATATAAGCGGGGAATATTTTGTTACTTTCGCTTTCGATTTCTTTAAAGAAACTAAGCAAGTCAGATATTCGTTTTATCATAGGTAATGGAACCACGTCAAATTTGTTCTTGCATTTCTTTATGGCTTCCTCCAAAAATTCAATTGGTTCATATTCTTTGTCTTTATCCATTTCCAAATGATACAATTTATTTGCAAAAAATATTTTATTTGGTTTGAATGATACTAAGAAAATCCTTTCATCGGGTAACCCAGTTGTTCTCAGAAAAATTTTGTCAGAGTCTTTTAAGAGAAATCCGTTGGCAAGATCTTCTAGTTTAGAGCCTGATTCATATAATTCTTTTAATCGTTTACACAGACCTAAGTCACTTTGTTTTCGATTTAGGATAATATGAGTGAACCGATTCTTTTTCTTATTAGGATAGTTGGGAATTTTCTCTGTTATTTTATTTTTTAGCTCCATTGGACAACCACTAAAGTAACTGAAAATTATTTTTGGTTTATCTTTTTTTTTGCTCAATTCCGGTTTCTTCTTATCCGACTCAAACTCTTCTCTTCCCCACTGAAAATCTAAGTCATTATATTCAGCCTCCTCAATCAGCAACCTGTTTATTTCACCATTTTTTTGCAAAGCTGAAATAATTTTTTCATTATGTGATTTCTTAAACTTGAGGAAATAGTCAGCATAAGAAATAGCATTTAACATCTTCGACAAAATTTCTTTGTCTTCAATTTTGTCATTCATGTCTAAAAACAGCATGTCATCAGTAACATCGAATGTTGAACTACACCTAACGTACTGCCCGTGCAAAGTATGCCAACGAATCAATCTTGTGATGGTTTTTAGAGCTATCTCTTTATTTTCATTGGATCCATTTCTAAAGGACTTATTAAAAAGCGCTTCCAATTTAGCGCACGCACGCTTAGCCGAAAAATATTCAAAACAATAATCTTGATTTTCCCATTCCCATTGCGAGAATCTGACCGCTTGAATGAGAAGAAGCGGATACGACAATATCCATTCTTTATCAGAGGAAGGCGACTGGAAAGACAAAGATTTTTCTTGTAAGGCATCAATAAGATCAGGCTCAATTTTCTTTAGATAATATTTTAAGCCAACAAGCATGCATATGGCTCTCAGATTGGATTTTTCATGAAGTTGAATATTTGCTTTGCTTCCGATCTTAGGGACATCTTCCCCTTTCGATAAAACATATATTGCCTTGTTTATTTCGCGGAAGACCTTTTGTTTAATCCGGATTTTGCAAACTTTATTATTAATTATTTTATCTGTAATAAAAGCATTTTCAGGATCCTCTGCAAATAGACTTAGGAAAAAATGGCGGTCTTCCGCTTCTTTTAGGCTTTCTGGAAACCGTAATGAAATGTAATCCATAACTTTAGCCCTCCTTAAACTGCAGAAACTAAAACAACTTAATTACATTTTTCATCATGTATGACAAATGAATTATCTTTTAATTCAATAACTAAATATGCAGTTCCCCTGGGACGGTGGTTCGGCGCTGCTATTAACATATTACATACGCCATTTATGCCATTGGGATAGAATTGCACTGCAAGAGAACCGCTGTTGTCTACGACTATAGCCCTTTTTGCTCCTTGTTTCTTAATCTGTTTCCCCAAATCTTCCAATTGACCTGCAGCTATCAATTGAAAGAGGAACCCGTCATTGCCAATTCCTAGAACATTATGCAAAATACGATCTTCCCTTTTAAGCTGTTTTTCTTCAGCATATGCCTTTAGCCTGACAAAGGCATCATTCCTTGTATCCCCTAACATTTCAATAAAGATGTCTTGTAAATCCTGCCACGTCTTCCTTGATTCGTCTGTTACTTTTGGATGACTACCTCGCGGAATGTGCCAGACGTGAGAGTGATCCGAGGCCTCGGTAACAATCCTTTCAAAAAGATCTTTTTCATCTGCTTCATCCCATAAGACCGGCACACCGGATACGAACCAGGCAAAATCGTTTTTGATATTGACATCGCTTGGATTGAACTCCTCAATCCTTAAGCTGCCGTCAATCTTTTCTCCAAGAACATGATAAGGTCGTTTGATATCGGTAATCTCCTCGGCAACTCTTGCCAGTCCATCATTAGTAAATCCTCTTATATAGGCCACAGATCTAAGGTTCGACAGAACATTTCTTGCACTGATAACCATCAATGGTTTGTTCAAATCCTTAATACGTTCTTCCCACATTAATTTATTAAGATGTTCAGTAGGCGTCAACCGACCGTCCACTGTATTGTTTTTATATAAGAGTTCTTTCTTTGAGAGAGGAACATATTGACTCAATGAAAGATGTATTTTTTCAATCTCTTTTATTTTTTGGAAAAACCTTAAACTTACCTCAAATGATTCCAAAGTCATGCCTTTCTGATAAGAATTGTTAATATAATATCATGAGGTTATGAACTAGTGCAAAGATTTGATCATGGCAGCAATTCTCGGTGAAATTACAAAGCCACTAGATTCTTCGCTCAGAATGACAGCAAACAGTTTTCATAATGTCATTCTAAAGAAGCGAAGCGACTGAAGAATCTCGCAGTTTTTCACCGTGAATTGCTGCTGTTTGACATAGTATACAGGATGTCTTTATACTTTACTTGTGTTAAAGATTGCTGTGGTTGACGGCCAGGGTGGCGGCATTGGAAGCCTGATTATCAAGAGACTCAGGGATGAATTTGGAGATAAAATTGAAATCCTTGCACTCGGCACAAATGCTACCGCAACATCAGCTATGATGAAATCAAGGTCAAACAAGGGTGCTACAGGGGAAAATGCAATTGTCTGGAATGTAGGCAGGACAAATATGATTATAGGCCCTTTAAGCATTGTTCTTCCTAATGCGATGTTCGGGGAACTGACGCCAAAGATGGCAGAGGCAATTGCATCATCTGATGCAAAAAAAATCCTTCTACCACTAAATCAGGAAGGTATAGACGTGATAGGAGTGGAAAAAGAACCTCTTCCGCATATGATAGAAAAAATTATAGAGACCGTTAGACAGGAGATGGGAAAGGAGAAATAATATGTGCGAAGCAAACGCCTATATTTATAAGGATGGAAAAGAAGAGCTTTATTTAGAAAATGTGGATATCATGAGACCTGAGGAAGGAAAGATTTATCTAAAAAACCTCTTCGGAGAACAGAAGGTCTTTGATGGGGACATAAAAGAGATATCGCTTTTAAAACACAGGATCGTCCTTGAAAAAAAATAGATGATGATTTTTATCGTAAAACGATGTAGCATAGTGATTTAATTTATTTAATATAAACAGACTCTATTTAGCAGCCGTATCTGTATTGACTGGCAAAGAGGAAGATAAATGTCTACAACAACGATTGCACCTATATTTGTCTTACGGAAAGAGCGCAACTGTATCAAGTCCTGTCTTTTCCTCAAACCCCATCATGATATTCATGTTATGCACAGCCTGTCCTGAAGCGCCTTTTACAAGATTATCTATTGCGGTTACGACGATTAGAGTGCCAGTCCTCATATTAACAGCAAGCCCTATCTCGCACAGATTTGTACCGCGTACATTTTTGACATTTGGGAATCTTCCTCCATCCAGAACCTTTGTAAAAGGCTCTTTAGCATAAGCCTTTTTGTAAATATCTATAATTTTTTCTGTACCAGCACTTTTTGTTAGCCTCGCATATATAGTTGTGAGTATCCCCCTGACAAAAGGCGCAAGGTGTGGTGTAAAGTTGACCTTTATATCTTTTCCTGCTACAGCAGACAGCTCCTGTTCAATTTCAGGCGTATGCCTGTGCGTTGCTATCGAATATGCCTTAAAACCTTCATTTACCTCACAATACGAAAATCCACTATTTGAAGTCCTGCCCGCACCACTTGCTCCAGATTTTGAGTCTATAATTATTGATGCAACATCAATGAGTTTATTTTTTATTGCAGGATATAATCCAAGGATAGCGCCTGTTGGGTAGCAACCAGGGTTAGCTATCAGGCCTGCCTTTGCGATCTTTTTCCTGTAAATCTCGGGTAGTCCATAGGCAGCCCTTTTAAGAGATGATTGAAATTTATGAGGTACTTTATACCATTCTTCATATATCTTTGCATCTCTTAGCCTGTAATCAGCAGAGAGGTCAATAACCTTCTTTCCGTGTTTTAAAAAAAAGTCCACTGCCTCCTGAGACTTTCCATGGGGAAGCGCCATAAAAAACAGTTCTGCCCTATCAAGGATATCTTCGGCTTTTAACTGTTCATATATGAGCTGCGAGTATTTGTGAAGATTCGGGAAAAGATCAATTACAGATTTTCCTGCATATCTTTCTGAAGTGACTCCTGTGACTATAACGCTGGTGTGGCCTGAAAGAATACGTAGTAATTCGCCTCCTGTATATCCACTGCCGCCACATATGACAATACGAAGCATCCCCCTTTTATCTCTTGGAGAACTGGAATCTCTTACGCGCGCCTTTCTGACCGTATTTCTTTCTCTCTTTTTCCCTCGGATCTCTTGTGAGAAACCCCTCTTTCTTGAGCCTTAAGCGCAGGTCACTGTTCATATCAACAATCGCCCTTGCTATGCCATGCCTCACTGCGCCTGCCTGTCCTGTAGGTCCACCTCCGGTAACCGTTGCTATAATATTATATTTCCCCGTTATACCAGCAAGCTCAATCGGCTGACGTATCATCATCCTTAATGTTTCCCTCGGGAAATAGGTATCAGCAGGTTTTTTATTGATGATTATTTGTCCATCACCAGGTGAAATGCTCACTCTCGCTACTGATGTTTTTCTTCTACCAGTTGCATTGTATTGAATCTCGGTCATTTATAACTCCTTTTTATCAGACTAAATCCGATTTTGCTTATATGGATAATATCTCCGGTTTCTGTGCCGCATGTGGATGTTCAGTCCCCTTATACACCTTTAGCTTTTTTATCATCGCCCTGCCGAGCCTTCCCTTTGGAAGCATACCCCATACCGCATCAGTAAGGATCCTTTCCGGATATTTATTAAGACGCTCTCTCGCGGTCTCGGCTTTCAGACCACCCGGATAACCTGAATGTCTATAATAAACTTTATTATCAAGCTTCTTGCCCGTAAGCTTTACTTTATCTGCATTAATAACAATTATAAAATCGCCTATGTCACTGTTAGGAGTAAATATTGGTTTGTTCTTACCGCGCAGGTAATTGGCAATCTTGACCGCAAGTCTTCCAAGGACAGCATCCTTAGCATCAACAAGATACCACTTCCGTTCAAAATCACCCTCTTTAGCAAAAAGAGTCCTCATCTTATCACCTTCCTTATAAATTCTTAAGCTAATTAAAATAATAGAATTAATAGTAAATTGTCAATACAAGGGTTACAAACAAGGGCTACAAACTCTATTCTGCCGCTGGCTTTTATTTCTTTATTTATGTAAAATAAATTACTATTATTATTGCCATGTCCCACCAGAGACATTGTCGATAACAATCTTGATTGCTCTCTAAACAGCAAATTTGTCTTTTATTCTTAATAGTGCTGCGTTAGCGCATAAGATTTTTGAAGCAGCAAAGAGGAGTGGTTCGTTATGAAACGTGATGATTTAAGAAATATTGCTATTATAGCCCATGTTGATCATGGCAAAACTACACTTGTTGACGGGATGATGAAACAGGCTGGAATTTTCCGCTCCAATGAAAAGATACAGGAACGTATTATGGACAATATTGACCTTGAGAGAGAACGCGGGATAACTATCATGGCAAAGAATACAGCTATAAAATATAATGGCGTTAAGATAAATATCGTTGATACCCCGGGCCATGCGGATTTTGGTGGTGAGGTCGAGAGAACGTTAAAGATGGTGGATGGTGTATTATTACTTGTCGATGCTTCAGAAGGTCCTTTACCCCAAACGAGATTTGTCCTGAAAAAAGCCCTTGAACTCAAGCTCCCGCCAATCCTTGTTATTAACAAAATAGACAGGTCCGATGCAAGAATTCAGGCTGTCCTGAACGAAGTCTATGACCTCTTTATTGATCTTGATGCCACGGAAGAGCAGCTTGAATTTCCTGTTATTTATACAGATGCCAAACAGGGTTTTGCAAAACTTAATATGGGGGAAGATTCAAATAACCTCAAACCGCTCTTCGAGATGATAATGAAAACAATACCACCTCCTGAGGATGCAGGTAATGGTCCGTTACAACTCCTTGTCACAAACATCGACTATGACGACTATATCGGAAGACTTGCCATAGGGCGTATCTTCTCCGGCAAAGTAACAGTAGGTGATTATGTCTCTATGGTAAAAGGAGATGGTAAAATTTCAAAAACAAAGGTCTCATCCCTTTACACCTTCCAGGGGCTTGAAAGGATTGATACAAAAGAGGTGTCTTCCGGAGAGATTGTCGCCCTTGCAGGTATTGAAGGAATAAATATTGGAGATACTATCACAGATGCTGAAAATCCCAGGGCACTGCCGAGAATAAAAGTGGACGAACCTACTATATCGATGGTGTTTTCTGCCAACACATCCCCTTTTTCAGGAAAAGAAGGCAGATATGTAACGTCCAGAAAATTAAGAGAAAGGCTTGAAAAGGAGCTTCTTTATAACGTATCAATAAAGGTTGATTTTGAGGATACAGATTCTTTTAAGGTTATGGGGCGTGGCGAACTACAGCTTGCAATACTCATAGAAATGATGAGGCGGGAGGGATACGAGCTTTCTGTTGCCATGCCAGAGACTATCACAAAAACAATAAATGGTGTTGTGCATGAACCTATGGAATTGCTGGTAATCGACGTACCCGAAGAGTATATTGGTGTTGTTACCCAGCAGGTCGGGATGAGAAGGGGCAGGATGCAGAAGATGCATAACAATGGGTACGGCAGGGTAAGGTTTGAATTCAGGATACCGTCAAGGGGACTGATCGGGTTCAGATCACAGTTTCTTACAGATACAAGAGGAACAGGACTGCTTAACCATCTCTACGATGGGTATGACCCATGGCAAGGGCCTATCTCAAAGAGGCAGACAGGGGCGCTTGTTGCTGACAGGCAGGGGGTATCTACTACCTATGCGCTTTTCCACCTGCAACCGAGAGGGGTACTTTTCATCAGGGAAAATACCCCTGTATTTGTGGGCATGATCATAGGTGAGAATTCAAGGGAAAATGACCTTGATGTTAATGTCACAAAGGAGAAGAAACTCACAAATATGCGTGCTGCCAATGCAGATGACGCACTGCAGTTGATACCTCCAAAGATCATGAACCTTGAGCAGGCGATAGAATTTATAAAAGAAGATGAACTCGTTGAAGTAACGCCTAAATCTATCAGATTGAGAAAGAAAATACTGGAAGCCAACAAAAGGCACCTCGATAAAAAACTAAAAGAGGCTGTTACCTCTCAAGTATGAATAAATGTTACTAATGGTCAGGGCGAGAGGATTTGAATCTCCGCGATTAAAGATTACTTGTGCAGATTGCCAGTATAGCTTTATAATTAAATTCGATTGGCAATTATAGTATCTAAAATGGGCGGTTAGCTCAGCTGGGAGAGCGCCACGTTCGCAACGTGGAAGTCGGGGGTTCGAATCCCCTACCGTCCACCAATTTTTCCTTTTATTTTTCAATCTCGGTATCTACGGAGTGTTCAACAGCACCTCTACTGACAAGAAAGTCATGTTCCTCATCGGTAGAGATATGTCCATGAATTCCTAATCGGGGGTTAGGTTCAAAAAATTTGTGTATCTCCCACGGTTCAAAAGCTTCCCTGATTAAAGATACAAATCTGCTTATTAGTTCCTCAGCCTCAATGATAATTTCCTTTTCTTACTTATAAATTTGGTTACATGCTCACGGTGTTTAAATGTTGTCACTTTCAGGTGTTCACTTTTAATTCTTATTTAGCACGTATGAAAAAACTCTTGACAAGAAATATTTTATTTGATAGTGGGCAGGCCCGGCTTCCTTGAGGCTGCTGCGGGCATTGATAACCGATCCAGCCATTGGTCATATGCTGGTGCTGGGCGCGTACCGCGACAACGAGGTTGATGCAGCCCATCCGTTGACTATTGCCCTGGATGAACTGGGGGAAAAAGGCGCCAGGATCAGCCGTGTTCATGTAGACAACCTTTCTCTGAGGGACATCACTTCACTGGTAGGAGACACAGTGGTTGGTAACCGGCCAGGCGATGGGACGCTGAGCGACCCGGGCGAGCTAGCCGGCCTCGTCCATCAGAAGACGCATGGAAATGCTCTATTTACCATCCAATTCCTGCGCAGCCTCTATACGGAAGATCTACTGACGTACGATCTCTCCAGGCGGTGCTGGACCTGGGACATTGACCAACTCAAGGGGCTGGACATCACGCAAAAGAAAAAAGGGCAAAGAAAAAAGGGGACAGGCTGATTTATTTGTGAATATTGATTGATGCCGAGGAGAGAAAGAAGATTACAGGATAATTTCATTTACCATGTAATACGTTTTTTTAGACTTTTGCAAAAGGCTCAGGAATATTTGCCCTGATGAAGTTCATATAATCTTTCCTCGCATCATCTTCATAGAGAGATTCCTCTTTATTCGGCATCGTCAGCAAGTGAACACGATTGTTCCTACCGCAACTGCCCTTGCTATCCTCGGCATGAAGGGATTCCACGGAATGACTGTCTTCCTGTCAAGGAAAATATGGGATGTGTCCCATTACTGCCATTCATTACTGCCATTACTGCCATTACTGCCATTACTGCCATTACTGCCATTACTGCCATTACTGCCATTACTGCCATTACTGCCATTAAAGGGAAAGGAGATGCGTCAATACGGCGAATACCGCACCCG
>Ga0172375_10008446_pt1 | contig 13839 bp, 10 predicted proteins | sample LakKiv1m_FD_114537 | JGI IMG/M metagenome (GOLD analysis project Ga0172375, IMG submission 114537) | Freshwater microbial communities from Kabuno Bay, South-Kivu, Congo - kab_092012_11.1m | ecosystem: Environmental > Aquatic > Freshwater > Lake | place: Democratic Republic of the Congo...
AGGGGCCCGCCGGAGCGGGCCCCTGGTCGTGCTTCTGTCCGCGCGGACCGCTACGCTTGCGTGTACGGCGCCGCCTCCTCGATGTCCGTGAGCAGCTCGATCATGGCCTCACGGTCGTTGAGGCTCTTACCCTCCGCCATCAAGCAGCGCCGGATCAGGTAGCCCTCCCGCCTGTCCAGGTCCTTGGCGATCGTCTCGTATGTCGGCAACTTGGTGGCCATCTTGCTCCCTTGGGTTGTACTCTGGGGCCCCGCGGGCACCCCTATTCCTGCCGCCCGTCTGCCGCCCAATTGTGCCGACAGGGCGGCAGAGCGGCCGGCCGCCGTGTGAAGCGCGCCGCGGTTGTCGCTCTCGACGGCCTCGGCGAAGGCGTCGCGCTCGTGTCCTTGCATGTGGCTCATGGTGCTCCCTTCGGTTGTACTCGTGCGTGTGGTGGCGGGGCTCCTGACGTGCCTTCAAGCCATCGGGCGGAGGCCGCGCGGCGCCGGAGAGTGTACGCAATCTGTACGCAATCTGTACGCAGTTACTTCGTCCAGACCGGTCATAGAGTGTCTGCCGTGTCGGAGCACGACGGAGACGAAAGCGCCGATTTGCAGCGGGAAAGCCGAAACGGGCCGACTAGGGTCTACAGCACCGGACGGCTCCCGTGGAATCGCAGGTTCGAATCCTGCCGGGCGCGCCAGCTTTCGTTACAAGTGACTCCGGGAGGGGTAGAAGCCAGCCGATGAATCCGCCTGATGAACAACAGGAACGCACTCCGATCGATGCAGCCGGGCTGTACGAAGAGATATCGGCGGCACTCGGCCGGCACGACAAGGCGTCGGCCGTGCGTATCGCCGTGGAGTCGGTGACCTCAGGCGCGATCGGCATTCCGGCGCTGTACCGTGACGTTCTCACGCCGATCCTCGCGGACACCGGAGCCGCGTGGCAGAGGGGCACGGTCGCCATCTGGGAAGAGCACCTCGCCAGCGCCACGGTGAGGACCATCGTCGAGATCCTGTATCCGGGCGTGCTGAAGGCGAAGGCGGAGACGCCGGCGGCGGAGCGCAGCGTCCTGCTCGCCTGTCCGCCGGAGGAGGGTCACGACCTGGGTCTTCGTATGGTCGCCGACCGCTTCGACATGGCCGGCTGGACGACGTACTTCCTGGGTCCGGACACACCCGTGGATGAGATCGCCGACGCGGCGCGGCGCCTGGGCGTCGACGCGATCGTGATGAGTTCTTCGACGCACTTTCACCGACTGGCGGTGCGTCACGCCGTGGATTCGCTCAAGACTGATCTTCCGGACGTGGACGTGTGGGTGGGTGGGCCGGCCTTCGTGGGCGCGGCCACCGGCTGGCTGCCACAGGAGATCGTCGATCTCGACGCACTGCTTGGCGACGCGCCGGCCGCGAGCGGCGGGGAGGGCTGAACCGTGCTCAGCCTCGGCATCGCCGCGCGCTTCCTGCGCAAGAGCCCGGTGCAGTCGATCCTCATCGCCGCCGGCATCGCCGTGGGTATCGGTGTCCAGGTGTTTCTCGGCTCGCTGATCACCAGCCTGCAGGCCAGCCTTGTCGACCAGACCATCGGCAGCAGCCCTCAGCTCATCGTGCGCGCCGAAGAGGACGGCGACCCCGTCGTCTTCGACGCGGCGCTGAAACAGGCCATGGAGAGCCAGCCGGAGATCACGACGGTCGTCCCCACGCGCGCCTTCTCCGCGATCTTCCGTCAGGGCGCCGAGAGTGCGCCGCTGCAGTTCACCGGTGGCGGCCTCGCCGAACTCGACACGGTCTACGACATCTCTGGGCGGCTCGTGGCTGGGACGGCAGTGCTCGGCGACGGAGACGTGCTCATCGGCAAGGATTTCGCCGATTCGTTCGCGCTGAAGCCGGGCGACACGGCCGGCTTCGTGCTGCCGAACGGCAAACCGGCAGAGCTTACCGTGAGCGGGGTCTACGACTTCGGGTCGGCCGCGGCCAACAGCGCCACCGCCTTCGTGGACGGCGCCTACGCCGCGACGGTCCTCGGACTGGAGCCCGATCAGTACTCCGCGATCGACGCTCAGGTGAGTGACGTGTTCGCCTCGAAGGATGTCGCCACCGCCCTGCAGGCGGACTCCGCCTTGAAGGACCTCAAGGTGACCGAGTGGCAGGAGGCGAACGCGGACCTGCTCTCGGCCTTGCAGAGCCAGAGTTCGTCGAGCTACATGATCCAGTTCTTCGTGCTTGTCGCGGTCGCCCTCGGCATCGCCTCGACCCTGGCGATCTCGGCGGTCCAGAAGACCCGCCAGATCGGCATCCTCAAGGCGATGGGTATGGGCGACCGGCAGTCGGGACGTATCTTCTTCTGGCAGGCGCTGATCCTGGGAGTGAGTGGAGCGGCCGTCGGCGTCGGGGCCGGCCTCGGGCTGATCGCCCTCTTCTCGTTCCTCGGCAGAAACTCGACGTCGCTGTTCCCGATCACGCCGCAGGTCGGCTTCGTGGCGATCTCCTTCGCCGTGGGGATCCTGGTCGCGGTCGGTTCGTCGCTGATCCCTTCGCGGCGCACCTCCAAGCTGGATCCGATCGAGGTGATCCAGGGTGGCTGAGACGCTCGTCAACGCCGAAGGCATCGGCAAGACCTACGGGACCGTAGTCAAGACGGTCGCCCTGCAAGAGGTCTCGTTCGAGCTGCAGGGCGGCGAGTTCGCCTCGCTGATCGGGCAGTCCGGTTCCGGCAAGTCGACGATGCTCAACCTGATCGGCCTGCTGGACACGCCGTCCACCGGCCGTGTCGTCCTGAATGGGCACGACACGACGGCCGCGAGCCGCAGGCAGCGCGCCGCCCTGCGCAACGACTTCATCGGTTTCGTCTTCCAGTTCCACTATCTGCTGCCCGAGTTCAGCGTGCTGGAGAACGTGCTGATGCCCGGCCGCATCGCGGGCGTGGCTCCGGGGGACCTCGTGCCTCGAGCCGAGGAGACTCTCGCGCTGCTCGGCCTGGAAGGCCTTGAGAAGAAGAATGCCAACGATCTCTCCGGCGGGCAGAAGCAGCGCGTCGCCATCGCCCGCGCGCTGATGAACCGCCCGGCACTCGTGCTCGCCGACGAACCGACGGGCAATCTCGACACCGTGAACACGAAGGCCGTCTACAAGCTCTTCCGCGAGATCAACGAGGAGCTGGGTACGGCCTTCCTCATCGTGACGCACGACCGCAGCGTCGCGCAGCAGACCGACCGCATCCTGGAGATCCAGGACGGCCACCTGCTGCAGGACGTGCGCAACGAGTATCTGGCGCCGGCCTGATGCGGCCGGCCGGCGGCGCCCGCCGCGCCGCCGGCTTTCGGGCGTGGATCCACCCGGCGCGTGTGACGGTCGTCCCCGCTCGTGGTATCCTTCTACGCCGACCGCATCGTCGGCGCCGGGTTCGCCCCGACGCTCGCCGAAGGCGGCGACCGGTGGTGAAGGTAGCTCAGCTGGCAGAGCTCCGGGTTGTGGTCCCGGCGGTCGCGGGTTCGAATCCCGTCCTTCACCCCAACCACGTGATGCACCGGCCGGCGCGAGCGCCGGCCGACGACGTTAACGACGTGCGGGTGTGGCGGAACTGGTAGACGCGCTAGACTTAGGATCTGGTGAGCTCTGCTCGTGGAGGTTCAAGTCCTCTCACCCGCACCATAGGCTTCGGCCTGACCCCGCACGGACCACACGGCGGTCCGCAGCGCCCTCGAGCGGCGTTCGCGGGCCGCTCCAGCGACAGACGGAGACACTACAGTGAAGACGAAGGTCAATGCCACAGCAGAGAACGAGGTCGAGCTCAGCGTCGAGGTTCCCGCCGAGGCGGTGAAGAAGGCGTACGACCGCGCTGTGGCCAAGGTCCGCAACGAGATGCAGCTGCCGGGCTTCCGCAAGGGTCGCGTGCCCGTGGACCTGGTGGTGCAGAACGTGGGCGCCGATTTCATCCGCAGCGAGGCGCTCGAAGACGCCATCCCCGAGTGGGGCGACGAGGCGCTGCGCGCGTCGGGGCTCATGGAGGACGCGGTCGGTACCTCCGACCTGCAGGTCGGGCCGCTCGACGAGACCGCGGACTACGCCTTCTCGCTCAAGGTGCAGACCATGCCGACTCCCACGCTCGGCGAGTACAAGGGTCTTGAAGTGCCGAGGCGACAGACAGAGGTCACCGACGACCAGGTGGCGGTCCAGCTGACGACCCTCCAGGAGCGCCTTGCCAGCCTCGAGCCCGTCGAAGGACGCGCCGTGCGGATGGGCGATTTCGTCCTCATGGACCTCGAGGGCAGTCATGACGGCAAGCCTATCGAGGGAGCGCAGGGCAAGGACCAGATGTACGAGGTCGGCAGCGGAAACCTCATCCCCGGATTCGAGGAGCAGCTCATCGGCCTCAAGGGCGGCGAGGAGAAGTCGTTCGACATCGTCTTCCCGCCGGACTACCACGCGGAGGAACTCGCCGCCATGCCGGCCACGTTCAAGGTGGCCGTGAAGGAGATCAAGTCGAAGGTCGTTCCCGAGCTCGACGACGCGTTCGCCGCGGACGTGAGCGAATTCGAGACCATGGATGAGTTGCGCGCCGACGTGAGGCAGCGGCTTGAGGCCGCCGCCGCCGCCGGCGCCGAGCGCGAGTTCCGCGCCGCCGCCGTGGAGAAGGCCGTCGAGCACGCCGCTATCGCGGTGCCGTCGACGATGATCGATCGCGAGGCACACCGTCTTTACCATCAGCTCGAGGAGCGCGTCGGCGAGCAGGGCCTCACGATGGACGTCTATCTCGGCGTGCTCGAGAAGTCGCCGGAGGACATCGAAGAGGAGATGCGTCCGCAGGCCGAGTTCGTCATCAAGCGGCAACTCGTGCTCGAGGCGATCGCCGAGGCGGAGAAACTCGAGATCACCGACGACGACGTCGCGGAGATGGTGAAGCACGACGCCGAGGCGCTGGGCCGCGATCACCTGCAGCTGCTTGCCGATCTCGAGAAATCGGGGAGGCGTGAAGCCCTTCGCGACGAAATGCTAGTGGCCAAGGCGGCCGATTTCGTTGCCGAGAACGCCGTTGCCGTACCGATGACCGAGGCAGAGGAAGCGGCGGCCGAGGAGTCCGCGGAGGTCGTGGACCCTGAGGCGGAGTGAGGGTTTCGGCATGGGAACCACTGAGAGAGACAACCACGAAGAGGGTGAGCACTTGACTCCACTTGTACCGTTCGTGATCGAGCAGACGAGCCGCGGTGAGCGCTCGTTCGACATCTTCTCGCGACTCCTCAACGAGCGCGTGGTCTTCCTGGGTACTCCGGTCGTCGACGAGATCGCCAACCTCATCGTCGCGCAGCTCATCCATCTCGAGAGCGACGATCCCGACAAGGACATCAGCCTGTATATCAACAGCCCGGGCGGCAGCGTCTACGCCGGGCTCGCAATCTACGACACGATGCAGTTCATCAAGCCCGATGTGAGCACCATCTGTGTCGGCAGCGCGATGAGCATGGGCGCTCTGCTGCTCGCGGGAGGGGCCAAGGGCAAGCGCTTCGCGCTGCCTAACGCCCGCGTGCTCATCCACCAGGTGGCCGGCGGGTACGAGGGTCAGGCCACCGACATCGAGATCCACGCGCGAGAGGTCCTCAACCTCCGCCGGCGTCTCGACGAGATCATCGCCGACCACACCGGCCAGGAGATCGACAAGGTCCGTCAGGACACGGAGCGTGACTACTTCATGAGCGCTGCCGAGGCCAAGGACTACGGCATCATCGACGACGTCATCGCCCACCGCTGATGGCGACGGCGACGGCGTTTTCGCACTAGGAGGCTCGCGTGGCAGGCACCACCGACGGCAACGACCAGCTACTCTGCAGTTTCTGCGGCAAGTCGCAGCGGCAGGTGAAGAAGCTCATCGCCGGCCCCGGGGTCTACATCTGCGACGAGTGTATCGATCTCTGCAACGAGATCATCGACGAGGAGCTCACCACGCCGGCCGCACTCGACCTAGAGCAGCTCCCCAAGCCGCGGGACATCTACGGCATCCTGAACGACTATGTGGTCGGGCAGGACGAGGCCAAGCGTGCGCTCGCGGTCGCGGTCTACAACCACTACAAGCGCGTCCAGGCGGTCGCCGAAGGCGAGACGGACGTGGAGCTGGCGAAGAGCAACATCCTTCTTCTGGGTCCCACGGGCTGCGGCAAGACGCTGCTCGCGCAGACGCTGGCGCGGATCCTCAACGTCCCGTTCGCGATCGCCGACGCGACTGCGCTCACCGAGGCCGGCTACGTCGGCGAGGACGTCGAGAACATCCTCCTCAAGCTCATCCAGGCGGCGGATTTCGACGTGAAGAGAGCCGAGACCGGCATCATCTACATCGACGAGATCGACAAGATCGCGCGCAAGGCCGACAACCCGTCCATCACGCGCGACGTGTCCGGTGAGGGTGTGCAGCAGGCTCTGCTCAAGATCCTCGAGGGGACGGTGGCCAGCGTGCCGCCTCAGGGCGGGCGCAAGCACCCGCACCAGGAGTTCCTCACGATCGACACGACCAACGTGCTCTTCATCTGCGGCGGCGCCTTCGCCGGACTCGAGAAGATCATTGAACGTCGCATGGGTCGTCAGGGCGTGGGGTTCATGGCCGATGTGGTGAGCAAGGCCGACAAGGATCCGGGCACGATCTTCACGCACGCGCTCCCGGAGGACCTGCTGGACTTCGGCCTCATCCCGGAGTTCATCGGCCGCCTTCCGGTCGTCAGCGCCGTTCACAACCTTGACGAGAACGACCTCATGCGCATCCTCACCGAGCCCAAGAACGCGCTGACGCGGCAGTACCAGAAGTTCTTCTCGCTCGACGGCGTCGAGCTCGTGTTCGCGGAAGAATCGCTCGCCGCCATCGCCGTCAAGGCGCTGGAGCGAGGCACCGGCGCGCGCGGCCTGCGGTCCATCATCGAGGAGTCGCTGCTCGGCGTGATGTTCGACCTGCCGAGCCGGACGGACGTTCGCAAGTGCGTGATCACGAAAGAGACGATCGAGAAGGGTATCGACCCGACGCTTCTCACGGAGGCGGACAAGTCGCTGCCGGAGCGTGACGCCGAATCCGCCTGAACAGCCGGAGGTGACCGGAGAGGGGCAGGGCCCGTCGCCGGCGGCTCTGCCCCTCTTGCCGACCCGCGAGCTCGTCCTCTTCCCGAAGATGGTGGCGCCGGTCTTCGTGGGGCGCGACAAGTCGATCGCCGCCATCGAACGGGCGCACGGTACGGAGACGCCGCTGGTAGTCTGCGCACAGCGCGAGTCGTCGATCGAGGACCCCGGGCCCGCCGACATCCGGCCGGTCGGGGTCCGCGCCAGAGTCCTCCAGCTGTTCAAGCTTCCCGACGGGAGTGTGAAGGCGCTGGTCGAGGGTGAGACGCGGGTGCGGATCGGCCGCTTCGTCGAGACGGCGCCGTGCTTCTCCGTGGAGTACGCGGAACTGACCAGCTCCGACAGGAGCGCGGCGAGAAGCCGCAGCCTGGCACGGCGCGTGACCGGGGAGTTCACCGACTACGTGGAGTTGCATCCCCAGCTCGCCGATGAGGCACGGTTCGTGGTGCAGCAGGCCGCGGATCCCGACGAGCTCGCCGACATCGTCGCCGCCCACCTGCAGATCGAGAACGACGAGAAGCAGGCGCTGCTCGAGATCGCCGGGACGGAGCAGCGCCTGGTCGCGGTGCTGGAGAGCCTCGCCGAGGAGAACGCGGTGCTCGGCATCGAGCGGGAGATCGGGCTCAAGGTGCAGCAGCGGATCGAGGGTGCGCAGCGGCAGCTTCTCCTGCATGAGAAGCTCCGCGTGCTGCGCGATGAGATCGAGGAGACCGGCGACAGCGCCGACGAGGACGTCGCCGGATACGTGCGGCAACTGGAGGAGCGTCCGATCTCGCCGGCGGCCCGCCGTCTCGTGGAGCGGGAGCTCAAGAAACTGAGACAGGCTTCGCCGATGAGCCCGGAGGTCGCCGTGATCCGCGGCCTTCTGGACACGGTGTTCGGGCTTCCGTGGGGCACGTTCGCGGAGACCGATGTGGACGTGGCCGGAGTCGCGCAGCATCTTGAGCGTACCCACGACGGGCTCAAGGACGTCAAGGACCGGATCCTGGAGTATCTGGCCGTCTGCCGGCTGCGTGAGGACCGGGCGGCGGGAGAGGCTCCCGGAGGGCGGGCCGCTCGAAGCGCGGCGGAGCCTGGTGACCAGCCGGCGACGATCCTGTGTCTGGCAGGTCCGCCCGGCACCGGCAAGAGCAGCGTCGCGCAGAGTATCGCAGACGCGCTGGGGCGCCCCTTCGTGCGCGTAGCGCTCGGTGGCGTCCGTGACGAGGCCGAGATCCGCGGCCATCGGCGGACGTACATCGGGGCCATGCCGGGCAGGATCCTGGAGGGGCTGACCAAGGCCGGCGCCGACAACCCCGTCATGCTGCTGGACGAGCTGGACAAGCTCGACAGCGACTGGCGCGGCAATCCGGCCGCGGCTCTGATGGAGGTCCTCGACCCGGCGCACAACCATGCGTTCCGCGATAACTACCTCGAGTGTGAGTACGACCTGAGCAGGGTCTTCTTCATCGCCACCGCCAACGACGTCGATGGGATTCCACACACGCTCTACGACCGTCTCGAGGTGATCCACCTCAGCGGGTACACGCCGGCGGAGAAGCTGGCCATCGCCCGCCGGCACCTGGTCCCACGGGTGGCTAGGGACACCGGACTGCGCCGCGGCGACGTGAGGTTCGCCCGCGGCGTCGTCCAGGCGGTGGTGCGCGGTTACACGCGGGAGGCGGGCGTGCGCGAACTTGAGCGTGCCCTGCGACGCATCGACCGCAAGATCGCCCGCCGCCATGTCGAGGACGGAGTCGCGCTGCCGGTCACGGTGACCGATGACGATCTGCGCGGCTACCTCGGGGAGGCGGTGTGGCTGGACGCCGAGTTGCCCCGTGCGGCGCGTGTCGGTGAGAGCCTCGGGCTCGCCTATACGTCGGACGGCGGCGACGTGCTCACCATCGAAGCGACGATCGCTCGCGGACGGGGCGAGCTGGTGCTCACCGGGCAACTCGGCGACGTCATGCAGGAATCCGCCTCGGCGGCGTGGGGTCATCTGCTGGCCACCGTCGAGCTCGACCGGACGCTCAGAGAGCTGATCCGGCGCTCGCCGTACCTGACCAAGGACGGGCTCGATCTCGCGAACCAGGACATCCGGGTCCACGTGCCCGAAGGCGCCATCCCGAAGGACGGTCCATCCGCCGGCCTCGCACTCGCCGTCGCCATGCTCTCGGCGCTCGCCCGCGTCCCGGTCAAGCCGAGGGTCGCGATGACGGGCGAGATCACGCTCGGCGGCCGGGTACTGCGTGTGGGCGGACTCAAGGAGAAGCTGCTCGCCGCGGCACGCAGCGGCATCCGTACCGTGCTCCTTCCGACCGCCAATCGCGGCACCGTGGAAGAGCTGGAAGCGGATCTGACGGCGAAGCTCGAGCTGGTGTACGTCACCAGCTTCGCCGAGGCGCTGCCACATGTGTTCTCCGGGCGGCGCGCGCCGCGGCCGTGACGCCGCGGCCCGCGGCGGTTTGCGGCCGGGTATGCTTGTGACACACGGCGCCTGAGCGCCGAACGCAAGGAGCGTCTATCATGAACGACCACGAACACGACCACCAGACACCGGGCTCCACGGAAGAACCGGGTGTGGATGCCGGTACCGGCAGGCTCGAGCATCACTGCTCGCAGTGCGGGGCGCTGATCGAGGGCTCGCATGAGTTCTGTCAGGCCTGCGCCCTCGAGGCCAGTGGGGGAGAGGCTCCGCCGGAGCTGGACCGGGCGTAGCCCGGTATACTCTCAGTTCGGCCGCGGGCCGCGCAGGCGACCCTTCGGCCGACATGCCCGCGCGACGGGCCATCCATGTGAACCGGTCGCTTCCGCGACGCGCGTGTGCGGAGGTGCCGATGACCGAGACTGAGGCCGATGAGCGACCCGAGCAGCGGTACCGACTACCTGCGGCAGACCACCCGGTTCGAGCCCGCCGCCGTGGAGGCGCGCTGGATGCGCCACTGGCTGGACGAGCATCTGTTCCACGCCGAGCCGGACCCGTCCCGCAAGCCGTATTCCATCGTCATCCCGCCACCGAACATCACCGGCGTCCTGCACATGGGCCACGCTCTCAACGACGCGGTCCAGGATACCCTGACCCGCTACCATCGCATGCTCGGGGAGAACGCCTGCTGGCTGGTCGGTACCGACCACGCCGGCATCGCCACGCAGAACGTGGTCGAGAAGATGCTCCGCAAGGACGGTCTCACCAAGGAGGACCTCGGGCGCGAGGAGTTCGTCAAGCGCGTCTGGGAATGGCGTCGTGAGTACGGCGGGACGATCATCCAGCAACTCAAACGACTCGGGTGCTCCTGCGACTACGACCGCGAGCGGTTCACGTTCGACGAGGGGTACGCCCGGGCGGTGACGAAGGTCTTCGTCGCGCTCTTCGAGAAGGGCTACATCCACAAGGACAGCTACCTCGTCAACTGGTGCCCGAGGTGCGGCACGGCGATCAGCGACCTGGAAGTCGCCTACAAGGACATGCCGGGCACGCTCACTCACGTGCGCTACTCGGTGCAAGGCAGCGGGAGCGAGTCTGTCACGATCGCCACGACGCGTCCCGAGACGATGCTCGGAGACACCGCGGTGGCCGTGCACCCCGACGACCGCCGCTACAGGCACCTCGTCGGCAAGACGGCCACGCTTCCGCTTCTGGGGCGCGAGCTGAGGATCGTCGCCGACGAGCGCGTCGACCCGGACTTCGGCACGGGGGCCCTCAAGATCACGCCGGCGCACGACCTGACCGACTTCGACATCGGGCGCACCCACGGGCTGGACACCGTCCAGGCCATCGGCCAGGACGGCCGCATCACCGGGGCCGGTGGCCCGTACGCCGGACTTGAGGTCGAGGAGGCGGCCGAACGCGTGGTCGAGGACCTGCGCGCGCTGGGTGTGCTGGAGAAGGTCGAGGACTACCCGCACAGCGTCGCCACGTGCGACCGCTGCGGCACACCGATCGAACCGCTCATCAGTGAGCAGTGGTTCATGGAGATGGACGAGCTGAAGCGGCCGGCGACGGAGGTCGTTCGCGACGGAAGGGTGACGTTCACGCCGGAGCGGTGGGGCAGGGTGTACATCGACTGGATGGAGAACCTGCGCCCCTGGTGCATCAGCCGCCAGCTCTGGTGGGGACACCAGCTGCCGGTCTGGTACTGCCGGAACGAGGAGTGCGGCGAGACGATCGTCGCCGAGACGGAGCCGGAGGCCTGCCCGCACTGCGGCGGCACCTCGATCCGCCGCGAGACCGACGTGCTGGACACCTGGTTCAGCTCGGCCTTGTGGCCGTTCGCGACCTTCGGCTGGCCGGATGAGACCCCGGACCTCGACTACTTCTACCCGACCGACGTGTTGAGCACAGCGCGGGACATCATCTTCCTGTGGGTCGCGCGCATGGTCATGATGGGCCTCGAGTTCCGGGGTGAGGTCCCGTTCGAAGACGTCTACATCCACTCGGTGATCCAGGCGCCCGACGGGCGCCGCATGAGCAAGAGTCTCGGTACCGGCATCGACCCACTCGAGATGATCGACCGGTACGGCGCCGACGCGACACGGTTCGGCCTCCTGCTCATGAGCAGCGCCCAGGACGTTCGCTTCAGCGAAGAGAAGATCGCCATGGGTCGCGGGTTCGCCAACAAGCTCTGGAACGCCGCCCGCTTCGTGCTGCTCGGGAGCGAAGGGTATGAGGCGGCGCGTAGCGAGGCCGATGAGGTGGACCGGTGGATCACCAGCCGCTTCCAGCGCTGTCTCGCCGGGGTGGAGGACGCGGTCGCGGTCTACGACTTCTCCGCCGCGGTGGACACGGTCTACCACTTCGTGTGGGACGAGTTCTGCGACTGGTATCTCGAGTTCGTGAAGGTCCGGCTGTACGGGGACGACGAGACGGCGAAGGCGCAGGCGGCCGGGCACGCGCGCTGGATGCTGGACCGGGTCGTCCGTCTGCTGCACCCGTTCCTCCCGTTCGTCACCGAGGAGATCGCGGCGCAGTATGGCGCGGCGCCGCTGCTTCGGCAGCGCCATCCACGGCGGGACGACGGGCAGGTCGCCCCGGATGCCGAGAGGGACATCGGACAGGTGCGGGCGGCGGTCGACGGCCTCCGGCGCTTTCGCGCCGAGGCGGAGGTCCCGCCGGGCAAGGTGCTCGAAGCCGTGTTCGTCGGCGATGGTGACGCCGGCGCGGAGGGGCGCTATGCGCCCTACGCCGGCGCCTTCAGGGCGCTCGCCAAGACCGCCGTCTCGTTCCAGACTGAGCCGCCGGCAGACGCCACGGTCGTCCTCGTGCCCGGCGGCCGCTTCGAGGTCGCGGTCGCCGTGGACAGGGCCGAGGAGACCGCCCGGCTCGAGCAGCAACTGGCGAAGGTCGAGAACGAGGTGCGGCGCGGCCGGGCCAAGCTCGCGAACGAGAAGTTCGTCGGCCGCGCTCCTGAAGCCGTGGTCGCGAAGGAACGTGAGAAGCTTGCCGGCTACGTGACCGACCGCGACGAGCTGGCCACGCGGCTGGCGCGGCTGCGGGGAGCTTGAGACCGCCGCCGTGAACGCTGCGGGCGCCGATCCCGGCCGACCCGGGTGGGCCGAGTACCTCCACTCTCTGGCGGCGTTCGGGATGCGGCCGGGCCTGGATCGCGTCGAGGCGCTCCTGGGGAGTCTGGGGCGGCCGCAGGACGCCTACAGGGTCGTCCACGTGGTCGGCACGAACGGCAAGTCGTCGACGACGCGCTACTGTGAGGCCCTGATGCGCAGCCACGGTCTGCGCGCCGGCGCGTATCTCTCGCCGCATATCTCGGGGTGGAACGAGCGCGTGCTGGTGGAGGGACGTCCGCTGGCGGAGGCAGTGCTCGGCAGCGCCGTCGAGCAGGTACGCGGCGAGGTCGCCCGGCTGCCGGCCGAGCTGGGCGAGACGACGCAGTTCGAAGTCCTGACCGTCGCCGCGCTGCTTGCGTTCGCGCACAGCGGGGTCGAGGCAGTCGCGCTGGAGGCCGGGCTCGGAGGCCGCCTCGACGCCACCAACGTTGTGGAGGCACCCGTCGTCGTCCTCTCGAACATCGCCCTCGAGCACACCGAGGTACTGGGGGAGACGCGGGAGCTCATCTTCGCGGAGAAGGCGGCGGTCATCAAGGGCGGTGACGCGGTGTTCGGAGAGCTCGATGGCCTCGAGAGCGAGGCACGCCGGGTGTGCTCCGCCGCCGGCGCTGAGCCGCACTTCCTGAGTTCCGCTGCGGAGGCGGCGGACCCCGGCGACTTCACCGTCGCGGGCACGCCGACGGATTTCTCCGTCGCCATGTGCGAGAAGGACGGGTCGGCGGCCGAGCGGTGGACCAGGCTGGCCGTTCCCACCCCGGCGCTCTACCAGGTGCGCAACGCGGCACTGGCCGTCGTGGCGGTCCGGCTGCTGCTCGGCCGTCTCGACGAACCGGCGGCGCGGCGGGCGCTGGCTGCGACCGCGGTGCCCGGGCGGCTGCAGAAGGTCGGGGAGCGGCCCGTGGTCCTTGCGGACGGCGCCCACAATCCGGACGGCGTGCGCGTGCTGGTGCAGAGCCTGAAGGCCGTGGATCTGCCGCGGCCGGTGATCGGGGTCCTCGCGATCATGCGCGACAAGCAGTACCAGGAGATGCTTCGACAGCTGGTCCCCGAGCTGGACGTCGTCGTCTGCACTCAGGCGAGCGAACCCAGGAGCTTGACCGCCGGGGAGCTGGCGGACGCGGTCCGAGCCGTCGCAGAGCCTTCGGCCGCGACGGGCTCTCCGTCTGCGCGGCCTGAGGGTGGCGGTCCCGGCGTGACGATCGTCGCGTCGCCGGGGGAGGCTCTC
>Ga0172375_10008448_pt1 | contig 13836 bp, 12 predicted proteins | sample LakKiv1m_FD_114537 | JGI IMG/M metagenome (GOLD analysis project Ga0172375, IMG submission 114537) | Freshwater microbial communities from Kabuno Bay, South-Kivu, Congo - kab_092012_11.1m | ecosystem: Environmental > Aquatic > Freshwater > Lake | place: Democratic Republic of the Congo...
CTGGAGTGGGTTGTCGAAGAGAATGATTTCATTTTTCTTTCCGTCACGATGGACCGGCTTCCGGAGATTCTGAATCAAATCGAGCCGATCCTCCGGCGCAAAGGCACGAACACCTGTTTCATCTCGGCGATCAAGGGGCTCTCCGCGGTGGAGACGACCCGCCAGCTCATTACCCCTTCCCAACTGATCCGGAACCATTTTCCGCAATGGAAGGATAGATACGATATCGTCTCCATCGGCGGGCCGTTTTTCGATATCGATGTCGCCCTGGGAAACCCGGTCTGCCTCACCGTGGCGGGACAGAAGCGGATCTGCGGGATTGTCCGGAGGGAATTCATCGACGCCAACCGGCGGGAACTCTCCTCCTACTATAATTTCGACGCCGTCGGGGTGGAGACCTGCGGCGCCTTGAAGAACATCGTGGCCAACGTCAAGGGGTTGGCGGACGGCCTGACCCTCGGCGATTCGATCCCCGGGACCCTTTTTTCGCGCGCCGGAGTGGAGGTCCGGTCGATCTCCCGGATCCTCGGCGGAAGCTTTCAGGCCTTCCAGAGCCAAGCCGGCGTGGGCGACATGTACGTGACCCTCTCATCGGACGCGAGCAAAAACCACCGCTACGGCCGATTCTTCTATGAGTTATTCACCGGAAATTCCGTCGAGACCCATCTCACGGTCCTCCAGAAGATCGACGGGAAGCCGGAGGGGCCGAACACCATCCTGAACGTTCATAAATTTCTGGAGAAACGGAATATGTACAGCCCGATCTTCCACTGCGCCTACAAGATTTTCAACGAAGCGCGGAGCCGTGAGGAGATCCGGGAGCAGATCCTCCAGGCGACGCAGTTCGATCGCCGGACGAAAGAATATATCGGACCCGTATCAAGGCTCCTCTACCGCCTCTTCCCCAACCTCTGGTACCGACGGCAACGCGGCCTCCTCGCCAATCCATGAATAATTAAATTACGGATAAACCGGAAGATTTTTGTTTTTGCTCGATTTGTTCGGAACCCTTGAAGTTTTATCAGAAAAATCCATGGTGGGCCATTAGAATGTTCCGCCCTGTGGACGGGGCATTCATTCAACGGTCCGGTGTTCCCGCATCCAGATAGCAGACCGCCCGCTGGCTCTGCGGGTCCGCCACGACATGGGCATAGAGCCCGTCTGTCGCCGCCGGCAGGTCGAAGACGCGAACGATCTCCCGGAACCGTTCCGCATCGGGAAGGAGGTCCGTCAGAATATTCGGAAGGTTCTCGAAGACTTCCCGATTGAACTCCGCCTCCGGATCGTTTGGATAGACGGGCAGGTAGATGATCTGCGCCTCGACGAGGTCGAGGAAGAAATGGGTCCCGTAGGAGACCTCCGGCACCTGCCCCGCCTCCTCCCGCGCCATCTCCACCAGGACAGTCGTATTGTTGATGTCGGCATAGCTCACGTTCACGCCGAGGTTGATATTGCTGCTCCCCCACCGCCCCGGCCCCATCATCAATATCCGCCCCGGGGCCACATCGGGATGCTCGTTGATCCGCCCAACGACGCGGCCAAGCGACTTTTTCACCTCCGGGGAACCGACAGCACCATACCCGACCGGATCGATGTAGAGGAGGTAGCGGATGGGCGGCGTGACGCCGCCACTGATCGTCCGACCCGACCGAAATATGATTCGCTCGGGGGGGATACCTTCGGGGAGCTGAACCCGACCCGTAGCGCCGGGGAGCCGCATCGGGCGGCACTGGAGGAGGTTGATCCGGATCCGGCCTTCGGCGTACACCGCGGCGGTGAATTCCGTGTCGATTGGCTGGCCGTAGGCCTTTTCCAGGCGGGTCAGCATCTCTCCGATGAGGCATACAAAGCTGGTTTTAGCGAGGAGGTGATTGAAGGTAAGGACCAGCTCGTCCCGGGTAGTCTCAAGGCGGCTTGTCCAGGGGTCTGCAGGATAGCCGTCTTTCATCAGAGAGACAAGGAGGTGGAGATTCGGGTAGTCGCGTCCCTCCAGAACTTCCGCAAGCGGCCTGGTCGTGAAGGCATTGTCTTCAAGATCGATGAGGTCGACCTCCCACTGGGAGTACTTGGCGATCTTGGCGCCGTACTCGGGCCGCAGCTGGGGGTGGCTCACAGCAATCATCCGGGGGTAATCGTTTCCGACCCGGTTCACCGCCCGGGTGCCCAGGCCAAAGACAAGGCGGATCATACCCCGGGCAGGATCGATCCGGTCCGTCCAGGCGTAAGGATTCCTGGAGAAGGCCACGCCGGCCAGGCTCGGGAAGAAGAACTGTTTGTAAGGCGTCCCGGAAACGCGCTGGACGAGGATCGCCATCTGCTCGTCGCTCTCGCCCAGATTCCGGGCGCGGCGGTAGGCCATGGCGTCCGGGTTCAGGGCGCTCGCGTAAACGAGCTTCACGGCGCGAAGAAACGCATCGAGCCTCTCCTCCGGCGTCCCCTGGTTGGCACAGTATTCGCTGCGGTACTTACCGGCAAAGGCGTTCCCGAAGCTGTCCTCCAACAGGCTGCTGGAGCGGGCGATGATCGGCGCCTGGCCGAAGTAGGCAAGCATGTCCCGGAACTGTTCCATGATCTCCGGCGAAAACCACCCGGCGAGAAATCGCTGCTCCACCTCCGAGAATTCCTTATGGGAGATGTGTGAGGAGCGGGAGAGGTGAAGGCGCAAACGGAAGAGGTCGTTGTTCACCAGAAAGGTGAAAAAAACATCCGAACCGATGTAGAAGGAGTCGTGGGCCTCGAGAACCTCTGCAAAGTTGATCTCGCCCGGTTCCGCGAGAAGTATCCGCCGGGCGATGAGCATCCCCGCCGCCTTCCCGCCGATTCGCCCCGAACCGATGAGGCGGTCCCGGATGGCGAAGAGATCGTCGAGCGTGAAATAGGCGTCCACCAGGCGGTTAAACTCGGGATGCGTCCCGATCATCATCCGGGAGAACTCCTGCTTGAGGGCTGCGACCTCCGGCGTTTTTTCGTCGAGATCCATCCCCGCCTCGTGGTACTGCATAAGACGCCGGTAAACGCTCTCCCACGGAGCGATCGATCTCGCCTTCACCTGGAGCGGCTTGCGGCGCGCCGACACCGAAAGGGCCGCGGCCTCCCCGCTCCCGAAGACCGGGGTCCAGACCCCGTCCGCCATCACGTGGGGAATGAACATCTGGGGGGAGTAGCGGTCCCAAACCTTGAGCGGGTGGAGATACAGGTTCCCATCGACCTGGTAGACATCCAGCAGGACCTGTGTGGTGTCCCGGATCCGGGCAACGGCGCTATGGCTGTGCCGGCCGCGGGTGAGTGCGAAATAGGCGACCGTGTCGAGTTCGAAGAGGAACGGACAGGTTACCTGGAAGAAGTTCGCCAGGAGTTCGTCGGTGGCCCACTCGACGACGAGCGCCGAGAGGTTGTCGAAAACGTAGAATACCTCCCGTCCCTCCGTCGCGATGATTTTGTGCAAGGCGCCACTGAAGGCGTCGAAACCTGTATGGGGATTGATTTCAATCGTGGCGAGCCCGTTCAGTGGCGGCAGGATCGGCGAGTGGGGGGCGAACCGCAGATAGACGCACCGCCGTCCGTCCCGGATCGTCTGCCGGACGAATGGTCCCGCGAATTGGACGTAGTCCTCCAGGCGATCCACCTGCCAGACGACATTGTCACCCAGCCGGAGACCTTGGAGTACCTGATCCAGCGCCGTAAGACCGCTGGTAACGATTCTGGATGGCATCATCCCGTCCTGATTGAGAAAATAGCGTCACCCTGAGCAAATTCGCCTGTCGCTTCAAAATGCGCTCTATAGGTTATGGTACCACGTTTTCAGTTCCATTTTTACCTTTTTTCAATTTTTCCATAAGAGAATCGACCGTCGACCGCCCCCATTGCAGGCTCAGCCTCAGCCGATGGCGATCCCGCCCCGTTCGCCGGAGCTGATCCGGGCGCAGTCGGCGAGGTCCAGGACAAAGATCTTCCCGTCCCCGACCTTGCCGTCGTCGGTCCGGGCGCCCTTATTGATGGCGGCGATGATAGGCTCCACGAATGCCTCGTTCACGGCGATGTCGAGCCGGACCTTCCGAAGGAGGCCGCCGACCTCCTTCGCCCCGCGGTAGATCTCGGTGTACCCTTTCCGCCGGCAATTAAACATGACCATTAAATCTGCGCGATGCCCGTTTTCTGTTATCTTTTTTCTGTGTCTTTTTTCTGTTGACAATATCTTTGTTTTGGTTATACTGCAACCATGATATTAAGACTTAGGAATATTCAAATCCAGCAGCGTCAGCAGCATAAGCGAATCCATGATTCGTCTGGGATTGGATATTTCTAAGCGTCTTTTTTGAAATTAATAAATCGGGCCCCGGCGAATCTAGAGTTCACCGGGGCTTTTTTTATTGGTGCACTGAGGAATCGTCTAACGGTAAGAAAACAGGCTCTGGACCTGTATATTGAGGTTCGAGTCCTCGCTCCTCAGTCACGTCAAGGGTTAGTTCCATTTTGAAAATAGAGGAGGAAGGGGCTATGAGTTTGAAACTGCAAAAGATAAGTATCGATGCCGAAAAATTCAACGCGATCAATACTGCGAACGATGAGTATCCGGAACAGCTTTTGGGCAGCAGGCCCGGTTCGCTGACCTCTCAGTACCAGCAGCCTGTGGAGATCATGCCAGATCAGGAATATGTGAGAATGATGGAAGAACGCTATGGAATGCGTGAAGAGGGTATTTTCTAAAGGGAAACGGCGATTCCGATATAAGTCTTCGCGGCGTCCTTGTTGATCAAGGCGAGGCTGTAATAGATGTCGCCGCCCCCCACGTTGAATAGCCCCAGCGTCTTGCTGTAGGAGAGCGTTTCTCCTTCCGATGAACCTTCCCCGCAGCAAGCTGCTGGGTATCTAAGACAGCAAGGAACGAGGCAAGCTTCGGGGAATTCACCCCGAGAGATTAAAAGCGATTTTGTTAGGTATTATGTCTACGGGCCGAGAATTCACCCCTTTTGTCCCTTGTTTCCGCCGTCCGTCCTGTGAAACCGTCTGCGATCGATCCCGTATTTTCGCACGCGGTACGCAAGGATCCGTTTGGTCGTTCCCAACCGCATTGCTGCTTTGTTCTGGTTGCCGCCGGTTTGCTCCAGGGCGGCAACGATGATGTGTCTCTCAAAGTCGGCGATCGCCCTCTTAAAAAGATCGTCGTCGGCTGATTTCTCCTGTTTCATGGCATCACCTCAGTTATCCGGCAATAATATCGGGAGAGGGGTATTGGTTAGCCGATAGCGATCCCACCCCGTTCGCCGGAGCTGATCCGGACGCAATCAACGAGGTCCAGGACGAAGATCTTCCCGTCCCCGACTTCTCCTTTACCGCTCCGGGCGCCCTTGTTGATTGCGGCGATGGTCGGCTCCACGAATGCCTCGTTCACGGCGATGTCGAGCCGGACCTTCCTGAGAAGCCCTCCGACCTCCTTTGCCCCGCGGTAGATCTCTGTGAATCCTTTCTGCCTCCCCTGGCCGAGGACATTGGAGACGGTCATCAGATTCACCTCCACCGCTTCGAGCGACTGTTTCACTTCCTCCAGCTTGTGCGGCTGGATGATTGCAACGATGTATTTCATGGTCTTATCCTCCTATTCGATAATGGTGTAGGCCGACTCGCTCTGTTGGGTAAGGTCGAGACCGACAATCTCGTCTTTTTTCTCCACCCGCATCCCGACGAGGGCGTCCACAGCCTTGAAGATGATCCAGGTCATCCCCGCGGCAAAGATCGGCGCAACAATGATCAGCAGGAACTGGACGATGAACTGGTGCGGGTTTCCGAACAAAAGCCCGTCCGCCCCGGCGGCATTGACCGCTTTCTCCGCGAAGAGCCCCGTCGCCAAGGTTCCCCAAATTCCCCCCACCCCGTGGACGCCGAACGCGTCGAGGGAATCGTCGTAGCCGAGCTTGACCTTGATCAGGACCACGGCGATGTAGCAGAACATGGCTGCCAGGATGCCGATAAATATGGCGTTCATGGGGTTGACGAACCCGCAGGCCGGGGTGATGGCCACGAGCCCCGCGACGGCGCCCGTCGCCGCACCCAGGACCGTCGGCGCCCCGTGGCGCCGCCATTCGATGAGCGCCCAGGTCAGTCCCGCCGCCGCCGTGGCGGCGTGCGTCGCCACGAAGGCATTGGCGGCCAGTTCGTTCGCCCCCAGCGCGCTGCCCGCATTGAAGCCGAACCACCCGAACCAGAGCAGCGCCGCGCCGAGGACGGTAAAGGGCAGGTTGTGCGGTCGGAAGGGCTGCTGCGCGTAACTGCAACGCTTCCCCATGAGGATCGCCAGCGTCAGCGCCGAGATCCCCGAACTGACATGGACGACAATCCCGCCGGCGAAATCCAGCGCTCCCAGGTTCCGGAGCCAGCCCCCGGTTCCCCAGATCCAGTGCGCCAGGGGATCGTAGACGAATGTCGCCCACAGGACCGTGAAGATCAGAAAGGCGGAGAACTTCATCCGTTCCGCAAACGCGCCGATGATCAGCGCCGGCGTAATGACGGCGAACATCGCCTGGAAGATCATGAAGGCCTGATGCGGAATCGTCGCCGCGTAATCGGCGTTCGGCTGACCGCCGACAAAGTTGAGTCCCGCCCATTTCAGGCTGCCGATGATCCCGAGCCCCGTGTCAGGTCCGAAGGCCAGCGAATAGCCGAAAAGGACCCACTGCAGGCTGATGACGCAAGCGATGATGAAACACTGCATTAAAATGGACAGGACGTTCTTCCGCCGCACCAGGCCTCCGTAGAAAAAGGCCAAGCCCGGGATCGTCATCCCCAGGACCAGGACCGCTGATGTCAATACCCACGCTGTGTCTCCCGTATTCATGATGACAAACCTCCTAACCTTGCGCTTTCGGGGTCTTCCCCGCCTGAACCGCTGACCCCGGGTTCCATCGGCAGCGGCACCGGCTGGCGGCGATCCCCTTCGAGAGGGAGTAGAGCAAGGAGGATGCCAAAGACCCTCATGAACGATAAGTATAAGAAAGCCTTCGTTTATTGAATTCAATGGCTCGGGAATGCAGGGGGAGAATGATCGTGACAATTTTGTACATTTCCCGGACCGTCCGACAAAAATGTAGTTTGCGGGAAGCGATCATGGGGACCCCCTCCGGGAAAGAAAATATTTGCCCTGTCCAGGGATTTTGAGGTATGAATTCATGCCATGATCACGGATGAGGAACGGAAACGATACGCCCGCCAGATTCTGATGATCGGAGAGGCGGGACAGGAAAGGCTCAAGGCGGCGCGCGTCCTCGTCGCCGGCGCCGGGGGACTGGGAACGGTGATCTCCCTCTACCTGGCCGCCGCCGGTGTGGGCCATCTGCGGATCATCGACTGCGACGTCGTCGAGACGAGCAACCTGAACCGCCAGATCCTCCACTGGAGCGGGGACGTCGGACGGCCGAAAATCGCATCCGTCGAAGAGAAGCTCGCCGCTCTGAACCCCCTGATCCGCATTGAAACGGTCTCCGGAAAGATCGCAGAGGAAAGCGCCGAGGAGATGGCGCGGGACTGCGACCTCATCGTCGATGCGATGGACAATTTCCCGACCCGTTATCTCCTGAACCGGACCGCAGTCGAAAAGGGCATTCCGTTCATCCACGGCGCTGTGCGGGGGTTCTTCGGCCAGGCGACGACGATCATCCCCGGGAAGACCCCCTGCCTGCGCTGCTTCTTCCCCGCCGGGAGCCCGCCGCGGGAGGTGTTTCCGATTATCGGGGCGACGTGCGGCGTCATCGGCGCCATCGAGGCGACGGAGGCGATCAAGCTGCTCACCGGTCGGGGAGAGCCGCCGGCCGGCCGGCTTTTCCTCTGGGACGGCCTCGCGGGCAGCGCCGATTCCATCACGGTCGAAAGGGATCCATGCTGTCCCGTCTGCGGAAAATTGAAGAGAGCCCTTTGAAAAATGCAAGGTTCGTCATTGCATGAAGCCGCAGCCCGTCTCTCATCCTTATCCCCGACGGAAGATGATCCGGCAGACAAACAAGACCCTGGATGAATCGCCCCTCTCTCGCAGACGGAGGGGAAAGGATTTACGAGGGAACCCGTACAGGATCGCAATATGAAGATCACGTTCAGGACCTTCGCCGCGTTCCGGGAGGTCATCGGCGCAAGGGAGATGGAGCTTACCCTTCCCCCGGGGGAAAAGATCAGGGACCTGCTGGAGAACCTCTGCAACATCCATCCCGGGCTGCGGGAACACCTCTTCGCCGCCGCCGGGCAGATCAGGCCCTATATCATCATCCTGAAGAACGGCCGGAGCGTCACGTCGCTGCAACAGCTCGACACGGCCATCGCAGACGGCGACGCGATCGCCGTCTTCCCCCCCGTCGCCGGCGGCTGAGCGACCCTCCCGGACCTGACCTGAGATTTTTGGCCATGGAAGCGTTCCAAAAGGCGGAAGAAAGGCTAAAGGCGGGCCGACGACCGGGTGGTTAGGCCAAGGCAATTCGCCGCGCATTGCTTTCCGGGAAAGGGTATTCCATATGTTTGGCCGTTGCCCTTGCAATGGCATCTCCAAAATATCGGGCGACGACTTTCAGCGCCATGTCGATGCCGGCGGAGATGCCGGCGGAAGTGAAAAGGGCGCCGTCTTCAACGAAATGAAGTTGCTTTTCGACATGGGTTTTCGGAAACAGCTCTTGCATCCAGTCCAGGGAACGCCAGTGCGTAGTAGCTCGCTTGCCATCGAGAAGCCCGGCTTTACCGAGCAACAGGGCGCCTGTACATACTGAAGTGAGGGTTTTAACCTGTCGGGAGCGGTCGGCAATCCATCTGAGAAGACGCTCGTTATTCATTTCCTTTCTCGTGCCCCAACCACCGGGAACGACAAGGATATCCAACGCCGGGCAATCATCGAGATCGTAGTCCGGGAAGACCTTCATCCCGCCGGCGGCCGCCAGAAGGCTTTTCGTTTCGGCCACCAGAAAAACATTGAAAGGCGAAGGTTCCTCTCGCCGTCTCTGCTCGTTCAAACGGGTGACAGAAAAGACCTCGAATGGTCCACAAAAATCAAGTACCTCAACGTCCTCGAATACAACAATTCCTGTTTGTTTCCTCTCCATGTTCGATGATCTCGTAAAAAAGTCTTAAAAGTCTCGAAAATGGGACGGCCTCGTGTGCAAGGTCAAGAATTGATCCCGTATCGTATCCGCCCCCTGCGACCGGCGGGAAGGCCGGTGCAGGGATGGTCCGTCTAACTTGCGGGCTGCGACTGCGGTTCGCTCTTCGGCGGGGCGATCCGCCGGTGGCGTACCACGCCGTAAACCGTCGCCGGCAGCACGATCGCAGCCATCGCCAGCGACACGTTGCCGTCCGGGTGGAACATCACCACCAAGGAGGAAAGCGCCAGCGCCGCGCGCCACATCACGTCCGAGCCGCGGTTGGCGACGAACCGCCCGAAGATGGCGCAGGTGACGCCGCAGGTGGCAATCGCCACCAGCAGCATATCGGAGATCTGCATCCATCCCGGATTCACCACGAGGCTGGGACGGGTGAAGATCGCGAAGGTCATGAAGGTGATGGGCGCGCACAGTTTCAGCGCCTCAATCATGGTCCGCATAAACGACGCCTCCGCGATCCGTGCCGAAACCGCCGCCGCGAGCGAGGTCGGCGGCGACAATTCGCCCCAGACCGCCAGCAGAAAACAGAAGAAATGCGCGATCCAGGGGTCGATGCCGATCTTGCGCATGGGGTCCACAATGATAACGGCGAGAACGATATAGGTCGCCGTCGGCGGCAGACCCATGCCGACAAGCCAGCCGAACACCCAGGCCATCAGGATCAGGGCGATAACGTGGAATTCGCCGACGCGCAGGAGGATGCCTCCCATGCGGTTGATGAAGCCGGTCACGGTGAACAGGCCGACCATGATGCCGAGCGTCGCTAAGAGCAGCGTCAGATAGGAGGTCATCTCGGCATGCGTCTCGATCATGATGCGGATATTCGCGAAGAGTGAATCCTTGTCCGTCGCCGGATCCTTCCGCACGTACTTGAAATAAAAAAATAGAAGGATCAGGAGCCCAAACATGAAGGCCCCGGTATAGAGCCCCGCAAGCTGCTCGCCATACCTGAACACCCCCATCAGGATGGTGAGATATATGATCCCGAGGAAGAAGATCGCCGTCTTGAGCTGGTCGTAGATCGGCAGGGTTACCTTCTCGATCGGCGTGGAGGGCATCAGCCTCACGCTCAGCAGATAAATGGACAGGGAAAGCGTGGAGTAGTAGATGAAGGCGAGGGCGAAGCCGCGGAGCATCACGCTCCAGTAAGAGACGCCGAGGAACTCCGCCATCACGAAACCGGCGACCGCCATCACCGGCGGCATGATGAGCCCGCCCATCGACGCCGCCGTCTCCACCGCCCCGGCGAACACCCCCGGCACGCCGTAGCGTTTCATCAGCGGGATCGTGAAAGCGCCGACCACCGTGGCGTTGGCGGCGCCGCTGCCGCTGATCATGCCGACCGCGGACGAGGCGAGCACGGCCGTCTGCGGGATCGTCTGCCGCGATTTTCCGGCGATCCGCCGCATGAAACTGACCATCGCCCCCTGCGCGTCGAAGCCGCGCGCCGCCGCCGCCAGCAGCAGGAACGCCCCGATCGTCGTCAGTGCGATCTGTGCGTACATCCCGTAAATGCCGGTCGAGAGTTCGACGGTGCTCGAGGTGATGACCCGGTAGAAGGAGGTCCCCGGATGCCAGAAGAAGTCGATGGGGCTCAGATAGCCCCAGAGCGTGTAGAACACCATAACCACGTTCACCCAGAACAGCTCCTCATGGGCAACCCTTGAGAGTTCCATCACCAAGAGGAAAACCACCAAACCCATGATGAAGTCCTCCCGGGTGTAGGAGCCCTGACGATAGATCGAAATCTGCTCGTATTCCACGAAAAAATGGTAGAAGGCGTATATACATGCGCCCATGTAGATCACGACAAGGATATGATTCGCGATCGGCGGCAGCCGCTTGTAGATATAACCGTTTTTGTGCATGTGCAGGATCTGCAACATCAGGCAGATCGGCACAAGGGACGCCACAAGTTCAGTCGGACCTCCGAAGCCGGTGTAGAAGTACCAGCACAGCCAGACGAACATAAAAATCGATAAGAGGAAGATCAAGTTATTGAGATTGACATGGCGCGCGATCCGGTCATTTTGCATGGCTTTCCCCCCTTTCGGCCCGAAGCGTCCGCCGCCTTCCGGGCCGCAATGTCCACAGTATAAATGACGATGCTCAGCAAAGAGTCAAACGGTAAACGGCAGAACTCTTCCGTCCGTCGTTGTCGCGCGCGCCCGATCGCGGCCGCATGCGGCCTCTGGTATTGTATGCGAGTTTGGTCAGCGCGGGGGGGGCGGGAATCGGCGCTGTCGCGGCGCAGGTTCCCCGCCCCCGGCAATCCTGTTGTCCGATCACTTGCCGGCGATCTTCCACTTGTCGTTCCAGGCCTTGTGTTCCTTGAGGAACTTGGCCAGCCCCGCATGCACCGGAGCGTCCGGGTTGGCGTTGATGCCTTTCACCTGCATGCCGACGAAGTCGCTCGCCATGGGTCCGAAACCCGGATCGGCCTTGGCGAGGCTTTCCCGCTCGGCGTTGAACTGTTTCAGCATCTTGTAGACAATTTCCCCGGGCATATCCGCAAGCATGTTGTAGGCAAAAAGGAGCGGCACACCCAGGATCGTCTTCACGCCGACATCCTTGCTGAACACCTTCTTCGCATCGATCTCCACGGGGGCGAGGTTCGCCGCCGTCAGCTTCTTGACCTCATCCGGACTCGGGTTGATCAACTTGATATCCAGGCGCAGCTCTGTCTCGCGCCAGTAGGACGGAAGCGACCGGCCGGCGGTCGTATAGCAGACGGCGCCGGCGATGGTGCCGGCCTGAAGCGCATCGCCCTGGGCCGCCTCGCCGATCTGGACGTGTTTGAACTGGTAGCCGAGCGCCTTGAAGATCCGCTGGAAATTGAGCCAGTTCATGAAACCGGCGGGGGTGAAGAATACCGGCTTGCCGCTGAAGTCGCCCCAGGACTTGAATTGGCTTGCTTTCGGGGCATATACGGCCATGAATGATTCCATCGGGTATGCATACCAGGTGTGCACCATGTTCGATTTGGCGGCCTTGTAGTCTTTGAAGCTGCCCGTGCCGGTATAGACTTCGGTCATCCCGACGTCGGCCGTGTAGCCGATCTCCGCATTGCCATCCATTGTCGCCTTCATGGCGGCGGTGGTCGATGGATAGGGATTGACCGTGACGGTATATTCGCCGCCGAGCGCCTTCTCCAACACGCGCACCATGTGTGCCGCGACCTTGTAGCCATAAGAGCCCGTGCTGGATGTGGCCCAGCGGATCGACTTGCGCTCCGCTGCGCAGGCCGTGTTGATCGCCGAAAAGGCGAAGAAGGCGGCGAGAACCGCCACGGATACCGCGAACTTGTGACCCGGTCTTGTCTTCAACATGGTTTCCTCCTTTGAATGCATTTCAATGGAACGGTTTTGAAAGAAATAACTTTCCCTCTGAAACAGGTTACGATTGGCTGACTGTTTTGTCAAGGATATTATATCGCTATGTTGTCAACACCCTCTTCGTTCCCCTCCCGCTCTGTCATTCCCCGGAAGATCACTGATCGTCGTGGAAAAGGGTCCCGGATCGATCCCCCGATTCGCCTTCGTTTCCCCGTCCCGGTCACGGATTGCCCGCCGTAAACGGCGGCGCCTCGATCTTGGGTTTCCGTTCCGCATCCGGCGGCAGGGGATGGGTTTTGGCGCAGGCATGATCCTTCCCTAAATTTAAGTAATCCCGGACGAGATCCCGCTTCAGAAGCTGGATCGCCCGGGCGGGGTCCACGCCCTTGGGACACGCATTGGAGCACTCGCCGGCGTAGTGGCAGCCGAAGACCCCATGACTTTTTGCGACGAGATCCTTCCGTCCCCCGCCCCCGTCGTCACGGGAGTCCGCGTTGTACCGGTAGGCCTGCGTGAGGGCCATGGGGCCGGGGTACTGCCTGTCCGTCGCCATGGTGGGGCAGGCGGCCATGCAGACTCCGCACTTGATGCAGTAGGTAAACTGGAGAAACTCCTCCAGTTGATGCGGGCTCTGGAAATATTCCCCGGACGGTTTTTCCATCTCCTGGGCGTCCTTGCGGATGATGTAGGGCTTGACCCGCTGGTGGACGCCGAACATGGGAACGAGGTCGGGCACCAGGTCCCGGATGATGTTGAAGTTGGGCAGGGCCCCTACGGTAAGGACGCTGTCCGTCAAATCCAGGGTCTGCGTGTTGCACGCGAGCGTCGGCTTGCCGTTGATGAGCATGGCGCAGGATCCGCAGACGCCCATGCGGCAGGAAAAGCGGAAGGCGAGGGACGGATCCTGCTCTTCCTTGATGGCGTGGATGCAGTCCAGGACCGTCATGCCCTTTTCCACCTGCAGCACGTACTTCTGGATCCGGGGCTCCTCATCCGTCACCGGATCGAACCGCCGGATGTAAAACGTAATGGGAACTTTCTTGATCTGTTCCATGTCTCCTCCTTACAGGGCTTTCCCGAGCGATCTTGCGGCAATGGCGGCGTACGTCCCGATGACGAACAGAACAATCCCCGCGCACCACAGGAACTTCGTGATGAACCGCTGCCCCCCCGGGGAGGGGCCCAGCTCGAAGAGGATCGTCCGCAGGCCGAAGAATCCGTGGTAGAGAACGGCGGCCAGCAGGAAGATGTAAGTCCCGGTGAAGAAGAGGCTCTTGCTCCGCGAGGCCACGTTCTCCCAGGCCACGGCGTCCCCGGGCGCCGGGTTGAAGATGCCTAAGATTGCATTCATATGCACCGTCATCATGTGGAGC
>Ga0172375_10008449_pt1 | contig 13836 bp, 12 predicted proteins | sample LakKiv1m_FD_114537 | JGI IMG/M metagenome (GOLD analysis project Ga0172375, IMG submission 114537) | Freshwater microbial communities from Kabuno Bay, South-Kivu, Congo - kab_092012_11.1m | ecosystem: Environmental > Aquatic > Freshwater > Lake | place: Democratic Republic of the Congo...
AACGACGGCGGCCGGCTACTTCAAGAGCGGTACGACGCCCTCGGAACCGGCAGGTGGTGCTTATACGTGGCAGAATTTCGGATCTTCGCCCACGTGTAACCAGACCGGACACGTTCTGCCTGCGGCAGCGGCATAAAGCAAGGAAGGTTCATTCGAAAGCCCTTCGCGGAAATCCGCGAAGGGCTTTCGTCGTACAGACGGTTTCCCGGAAATGTCTCGCGCCCTAATCACTCGTCCCCATGTTTTGAGTGTTCTCGTCCTCGTATTGGTTTTGACAGCCACTTACGCGGGTTCGCTGGGGCATAATCTCATGTTTGACGAAACCGGGATTATCCTCGGTAATCCGATTTTGCACGGTCTCGGCCACATTCCCGAAATCTTTCGTTCCGATTTTTTCAATTTGAAAGACGATCCCATCAGAAGCTACGGCTTGCTTTATTATCGCCCGCTCACCGCACTTTCATTTGCCGTAAATTTTCATTTTGGCAAAGTCGATCCTTTTGGATATAACGCGACGAATCTTTTTCTACACGTCGCTGTTTGCTTGCTGCTCTATGGGTTCCTTGTCGCTTTGTTTCGAAATTGGATCGCGGCGCTTTGCGCGACTCTTTTTTATGCTCTCAGTCCCGCGCACACCGAATCGGTCACGTATCTGTCGAGCCGGGGAGACATCCTCAACGGCTTGTGTGTTCTTTTGGGGCTATGGACGTACCGAAAAAGGAAATATTTTTTGACGGCGCTGGTCTATCTCGCCGCGGTTCTTTCCAAAGAGATCGGGCTTCTTTTGCCATTGTATTTGCTGGCGTGGGATTGGAGTTTTGAGCGAAGCCGACCGAAAGAGCTTTTCCGAAGACTCTGGCCCTGTTTTTTGACGGGAGTAGCTTATTTATTATTCAGAATATTTGTTTTGCAGTTTCCGGCAGGTTCGTCGGATTTTCACCTGAAAGACGCGTTGCTGCGGTTTTTCTCGATGGGAGGGCCGGTTCTCGATTATTTCCGGTCGCTGCTCTTGCCTGAAACGTTCAAGCTGTGTCTTTCCGTCGACTTTGCATCCGGCTGGATAGATTCGAAGGTGTGGACGAGCCTGGTCGTTTATGGGTGTTTGCTCTGCGCATTCTGGATCGCCGCCAGGCACAAGGGCCCCGCGCTGTTGGGCTGGTGCGTGTTTTTTATCGGTTTGGCGCCTTTCATGCAGTTGGTGCATTTTCACGCCGAATGGGCCGAACACTATCTCTATACTCCGGCGATCGGCCTGGCGATTCTTTCGGCTTCCGGGATCACCTTCATTTTGACGCGCTTGTCCAAAAAATGGAGAGTTGTCTTCTTTTTTCTTTTTTGCCCTTATCTTTTTTTTCTGGGTCATGTGACGTGGCAGAGAAACGATTTGTACAACGATCCCGAGAAATTTTATAGTCGGCTAGCCGCAAGTGATTCGCCCTACGCTGCGTACGGCTATCAGAACCTCGGGTCGCTCGCCTTGGACGAGAAGAGATTTGCGGAGGCGGTTTTTTGGACCCGGAAAGCGATCGCGCTCGATCCCTATTCGGAGATCAATTACAGCAATCTAGGCGTGTGTTATTTGCGTTTGCGCGATTATCCCTCGGCTTTTCGCGCGTTCAAAACGGCCTACAAACTTCACACCGCGAAAGAAAAAGGGGGAGTGGGGTATTTGACTCGGATGGGCAACGTCGAAGGTCTTATGGGCCGGTACCGGATTGCATTGCGACTCTATGAAAAGGCGCTTTCCAGAAAACCGTTTTACGCGCCGGCCTCGCGGCAACTTCTTTCAACCTACGAGATTTTGGGGCGGCCCGAAAAAGCTTATTCCCTCATCGAGCAGTGGCTTTCCTTGCCCTATAAGGACGAGGATAAGGCGGCCTGGATTGCCTGGAGACTGCGCTCGTTTTACCGCGCCGGCAGACTTTCGGATCTTTTGCGAGATTTGGCCCTCCTGAAGCGCTATTCGAAAATCGGTTGGTACCGGGATGTCGTCGCGCTTTTCGAAGGGCGCCTTTCGCCGGAGGCTTTCATCGAGAACAACGCCATGTTGCCGGAGGAGGCCCGGGAAGTCGTTTTGATGGCCTTGGTCGTGCAAGGGAAGACGGCGGAACTGCGCATTCAGCTTCAACAAAATCGCGACGTTTTTTCCGACAAAGCGGCCCAGTCGTCCCTTTTTACGAAAGAGCTTTTGATCGCCGAGGCGGCCGTATGAAGCGCGAGCATTTCTTGTTCGGAGCTTTTGTCATTGCGATGGCGCTTCTGGGGCTTTACGGGAGTACGCTCGGTCACCCATTCTTATTTGACGAGCAAGCAATTATCTTAAACAGCCCTTTTGCCCGGTTTGAGCCGCTGTCCCTGACGGATCTTTTTTCGACGGATTTTTTCAATTTCAAAAAAACCTTTTCCGGCCCGGCTTCGCCGCTTTTGTACTATCGACCGCTTACCGCTCTTTCTTTTGCTTTGAATTTTCGTTTTGCGCAAGGCAATCCGCTTCCTTACAATTTGACGAATTTGCTGATTCATCTGGCCGTCGTGCTGCTGCTTTATGCGATATTGCGTCGTTTTTTTCGAGCACCCTTCGTTGCGTTTGCGGCTGCGCTCCTATATGCGATCCACCCGGTCCAAACGGAGGCCGTGACTTATTTGGCCAGCCGAGGCGATCTTTTGTATGCCTTGTTTTTATTGATGACTCTTCTTCTGTATTGGAAAGGCAGGTTTTTTGCGGCGATCTTGACGACGGTTTGTGCTTTTTTTACGAAGGAAACGGGTCTTTTGGTGCCGCTTTACCTCTGGGTTTTCGAGCTGACGTATTTAAAAAAAGAGCGGCCTGTACGCGCGCTCTTTAGACTTTCACCGTTTTTCTTCGCGGCGGTTGCGTTTATTCTCTTTCGAATAATTGTTCTGCGATTCCCGCTGGGTTCCGGCCATCTTCTCGATACCGGCAGTTGTCTGCGTTTTTTATCGATGGGAGATCCGATATTAGGCTATCTGAGGGCTTTGGCGAGTCCGGAGCCGTTTTCGTTTTGTCTTCCGGTTGCTTTTGCCGAGCATTTTTGGGATGTTCGTGTTCTCCAAACCTTTTTGGTTTTTGGTCTCGTTACGGCGTTGGCGTTTGTTTTTAGTCGTAACCGGGGCCCCGCTTTTTTTGCTCTAGCGGTTTGCGTGATCGGAATTCTTCCCACGCTTCAGCTGGTTCGTTTTTCTCCGGCCTGGGCGGAACACTATCTCTATGTTCCCGGGATCGGGTTGTCGATTCTTTTTGCGGGCGTCGTCGATGTGTGCTTTCGCCGCAAAAAGACGACCGCTCTCTTTCTTGTGTTGTATGCGGTGTTTGTTCTCTTTTTGAGCTTGAGAACTGCGGAGCGAAACGTGGTTTATGCGGACCCGGCTCTGTTTTATGAAAAACTTTCCGGCAGCAATTCGCCTTATGCGGCCTACGGAGACCAAAACCTTACCCGAGAGGTGTTTCCGTACGATGCACGCAAGGCCTTGGCCCATGCTCGTCGCGCGGTGGCTTTGGCGCCGACGCCCGAGAGTTACAACAATCTCGGCGTTTGTTTTTGGGCTCTCGGCGAAAAACAGAGAGCGATTCGTGCGTTCAAGACCGGGTATCTGCGCACGGGCTCCGCGGCGCGGCAGCGCGATGCCGAGTATCTTCTGCCGCTGGCCGCTTTTTTTGAAGCGACGGGTTCGGAGAAAACGGCGAACAAACTTTATGAAAAGATTCTCTTCAAAGTTCCCGGTCAGCGAACCGCTTTACGGAGCATTCTTTCTTACGAGGAGCGACGGTGGGGCTTTGCGCGAGCTTGGACCTATTCCGGTTCTTTGGTAGATGCTCCCAATTGCGGAGAGGGAACGAAGGCATTCTTGATTTTATGGCGACTGCGGTGTGCGTATCGTAATAACCGTTTTGGATGGGCACTTCAAGAGGCATGGCGGTTGAACCGCTTGACGCACGGGCGAGGCTGGTTTGGTGATGTCTCAAACGTCGTTTGCGGAAAAACCCGTCCCGAAATTTTGTTTCAAAAGTATCCGCTCTTAAGCGGAGAGTCCGAAGAATATGCCTTAATCGGATGGACGCTCCGAGGAGACCGTCAAGCGTTGGCTGCCTATCTTAAAACAAATCGAGAGCGTCTTGACCTAAAGGCCGCGCAGAGCATTTTGTTCCGGAGGGAGCTTTTGATTGCAACTCAAGTCTCCGATGAACCTTCCGGAACGATCTCCTGAATCCCCCCAAGGCTGTTTGAATCTGATTAAATTCTAATCAATTTAAAATCATAATTGACATCTTTAACTTATTTTAATAGAATTCGACTAGGAGATTCATATATTGGCACAAAAAGCGGTTACGGCAGTCGGGATCGATATAGGCAGTTACTCGACGAAATGCGTCGAGATGTCATGTTCTCCCGATAAAATTCAACTTCTCAAGGCCGCCATCGTGCCCATGCAAGCCGACGGAAAGCTTCATGAGCTCTTGAATGTCGTGACGGGCTTGGGCTCCAAAAAAGTGCGGATCTCGGTCTCCGGACGCTCGGTGCTCATCCGCCGGATTCAGCTGCCCGTCATGAGCGAAGTCGAGCTCAAGAGCGCGATTCGTTTCGAAGCCGAAAGTCATATTCCTTTTCCCATCAAAGACTGCTTCCTCGATTTTCAAATCATCGGTCAAAACGCCGCCAAAAAAATGATGAATGTCGTCTTGGTGGCGGCCAAGCGCGATTTCGTCATGTCACGGCTCAAAATGCTCGAAGAAATCGGCGTCACGCCCGAAGTGGTGGACGTCGACATTTTCAGTCTGATGAACGCCTTTGAAATTCTAAACGAGGGTTCTCCGGACAAAAGTTACGGTCTTCTCAATATCGGGCACGAGAGCGCGACGTTTGCGATCGTCCACGAGGGAACGCCGTTTTTTGTTCGGGATATCGCATTCGGGGGGAAATTCGTGACATTGGCTTTGGCGGCCCAGCAAGGCGTGACCGAAGAAAATGCCGATGCGATCAAGATCGGTCGTTCTGCCAGCGATTTTAAGGATTTCCGTCTCGCCACCGAGAAAGGCCTCGAGCCGTTGATCGATGAGGTGAGGCATTCCATCGACTATTTCGAGAACGAAGTTGCGGACGAGTTGAAATATATCTGGATCAGCGGGGGAGGCGCCCTCTCGTATGAAGCCGCTCCCGTGTTGTCCGAACAGCTCGGAAAAGAAGTCGCGCTTTGGGACAGCACCAAAAAAATTGAGATTACCGGAAACGTCGAGCATAAATTTCTCGCGCAACACGCCGCCGAAATGAATGTGGCCATCGGTCTGGTTTTGAGGGGATAAACGATGATTTTACGGCTGAACCTGCTTCCCGAGGAGATGAGAAAAAAAGAGGTCCCGAAGCTTCTCGATAACGAGCAGTTGCAAAAACTCGTACGTTATTTCATCATCGGGTTTGTCGGCATTCAGATTCTTTTGGGTGTTTTGGCCATGTTCAAAGCGCTTGAGCTCAATGCGTTAAAAAGCCAGACCCAGAACCTGCGCCCGCAACTCACCGAGACCCTGCAGCAAAAAAGTGCCATGGACGCGATGCGTGCGCGCCTAGGGCAGATCGCAAAAATTCGCGAGGCGCGTTTTTACTGGTGGAATCTTTTGAATGCGATCACGAACGACATGACCAAGGGTGTGTGGCTCACGGGATTCACGATCGGCGAGGGCGAGGAAAGCACGATCGGCAAGAAAGTCGAAGCGCCTGTTGCCAAAAAACTTGGGAAACAGAAGGGTGGGGATAAGACCGGCGGGGTTTCGGCCTCGAAATATTTACGTTTAGACGGCAGTGCGGTGGGGGCCGGTCAAGAAACGGCTTACATCGGCAAGTTCATCAGTCAGCTTAAATCGGATCCGCTCCTTCAGCAGATTTTTGAGACGATCGAGCCGGCTAACATTACCCAGAAGAAGATTCGTGAGTATGATGTGTATGATTTCGCGGTGATCTGCCGTTTTCGCAAGGGGTGGATGGAATGAAGTCGCTTTCGGTGAAAGCCATCAAAGACAAGGCTATTGATTTCTTGAGCGCGCGTAATACGCGCGAGCGAGCGCTCATCGTCGTCTTGGCTCTCGTTGTTTTGGTCGCGGCCGATTTTCTCCTGATCATCAGGCCGATCGTCGGAACTCTGTTTGATGCGGCGCCCGAAATCTCCTCTCTTAAGGCTGAGGTTCGATCGCTCCGTGATGATCAAAAGAATAAGGCGCTCATCGCCAAACAGTTTTCCGAAATGGGCGATACGTTGGCTGAGCGCGAACAGTTTTTGATCGTGGGCGGGCAAGACCAACAATTACTCGAAAGCTTATCTTCGATGGCGCGCGAGTCCAATGTCAAAATCGTTTCGATTAATCCCATCCAAGGGAAGGACGCTGCAGACACTTCTTACTACTCGCCGGTGCCTTTCAGCGTCAATGCACAAGCGGGGACTCATGATTTAGGCGCTTTTTTGTCGAGGCTCGAAGCGGGAAAAACATTTTTTAGGGTTTCAAATCTCCGGATTATGCCTAATGGACTAAATCCGGAAAAACACAATATTGAGATAGAAGTTCAGGCGTATCGAAAGGCATGATGGCGCTCACGCGATTTCGCATAGCGGCGGTTCGTCCAAGCTTTTTGTGGATTCTTATGGGTTCATTTGCTATGATTTTTTTGATTTGCGGGGATGCCGCGGCTGAGCAGAAATTATACCGGTCGGGCGGCAAGAGAGACCCCTTCGTTCCTCTGGTGACGACGATGACGAAGTCGATTGCGATCGTTCAGGTGGAAAGCTTGGACAATATACGGCTTGAGGGGCTGGTTTATGACCCCAAAAAAGGTTCCGTCGCGATCGTCAACGGTTCTCTGGTTAGGGAAGGGGAGCGGGTCGGAAATATTCAATTGCTCGAAGTTCGCAAAGACGGTGCGCTGTTCTTGTGCAACGATAAGCAAGTTTATAAGGCGCTGTATACCGAGGACGCTGGAGGTCCTTCGAAGACCAGTCAACAAAAAAGCGTCAACCCCGCAACCCCTACAAAAATGTGAGATGCGATGAGATATTCTAAATTTTTTGCGCTGGTACTTTTCTTGATGGCTCTGCTCGGATTTTCGATTGCGGCGAGGGCTGCGGATGATTCGGCCGCTTCTTCCGATATGGAGGATTCGGCGGTTTCCGAAGAGACAAGCATGGAACCTTCTTCGGTAGCGGCGACACCCTCGCCCGTTACGGTGGTCGAAGACACGAGCGCGGTTTCCACGCCGGGCAACGTGACGGTCGACTTCAAAGAGGCCGATATTCAGAATGTTCTTCGTATTTTGTCCTTCAAGAGCGGTGTCAATATCGTCGCGGGGAAAGATGTCACGGGAAGTGTCACCATCCGGTTGGTTGACGTTCCGTGGGAGAAAGCGCTGGATGTTGTTTTGAAGACCTACGGATATGCTTATGATCGTGACGGGAACATCATTCGCGTCACGACACTGGAGAATTTAAAAAAAGAAGAGCTCTCCACGGAAGTCTACACGTTGAATTACTCCCAATCCTCCGAGGTTGAAAAATCGGTCAAGGAAGTCTTGTCGGAGCGCGGCAAAGTGCGCTCGGATGCGCGATCGAATACGATCATCGTGACGGATATGCCGACCAGCATGCAACGGGTCAAGAAAGTTATCGACCGTTTGGATTCGGTGACTCCGCAGGTTGTGATTGAGGCCAAAGTGATCGAAACGACCCTTGGGGATGCGGATCGCATGGGTATTCGATGGAGTATGCACGCCGCGCTCAAGGGTTCGGCCAGACCGACGACGTTTCCGTTTCCCGCCAAAATGAAGGGGATGGCACGTTGGTTTCCGGAGGGTCGTGCGCCGGCCGAGACAACGGATTTGACTTCGGGCGGTGCGGCAACGACGAGCGAAACGGCGGATTTCCCCTCGATCGGCCCCGCTCATTCATTCCCGGTCGTGGATAAATCGGAGTTTCAGTTTGGAACGCTGGATTTTTCCGAGTTCCAAGCGGTTTTGGATATTTTGAAGGAGCGGACGGATACGAGAGTGTTATCCGAGCCGCATGTGACGACCCTGAACAATCAGGAGGCAAAAGTTTTGGTCGGTGAATTGCTCGCCGTTCCGACGTTTGAACGCAATTCAACTACGGGACGGATGGAAATCACCGGCTACAAGGACCGCGAATTGGGTGTGCGTCTTTCCGTTACACCCCAAATCAACGATGAAAATGAGATTGTCGTCCAAATTCATCCCGAGATCACCACGCTCTTGGGTTACGATGATTTGACCGCGGAAATCAAGGCGCCGCGCTTTTCTTCCCGCGAGGCGACCACAAAAGTCCGTATTCGAGACGGACAAACGATCGCAATAGGAGGCTTGATTCGAGAAACGCAGGTCGATTCAAAGTCAAAAGTCCCGGTTTTGGGTGATATACCCCTTTTGGATAAAGTTTTTAGTTATTCGAACAAGACCGTTCAAAAAACGGATCTGTTGTTTTTTATGACCGTTCACATCGTCAAGGAAAAGCCGTACGTGCCCGTGGGACATAAAGTCCAATCGGAACTACGCTAGTCCTGACGATCTGGTCGCTATCCAAGAAAAAGCACGCGCTTGCCCAATTCCGGGGCGAAAAGGCTGCGTGCTTTTTTTATTGTGCGGAACCCGCTTGGGGCCGCGAGTGACAAAAATGAGGAAAATATGAAAAAAGAAATTTTAGTTAATGCCGAATTTCAGTCGAAGAAAGTCGCGGTATTGGAAGACGGCCATATCGAAGAGTATTACGTCGAGCGCCATAACGACCGGCAGCTGGTCGGATCGATTTTTAAGGGAAAAGTGAGCTCGATCGTGCCGGGGATCGGCGCCGCGTTCATTGATATCGGTTTAGAGAAGAATGGGTTCTTGTATGTCACGGACGTCGTCGGCCAAGGTGGTTTTGACGCCGAAGAGGCCGTCGATTTGGAAAACGGGGATCGTCCCGAGCCGCCTCCGCAAGGACGCAAGGATAGAGGCCAAGACCCTCAGATCCAGGATGTTTTGAAAAAGGAACAAGAGGTTCTCGTGCAAGTTGTCAAAGAACCTTTCGGCACCAAAGGCGCGCGCTTGACGTGTCAGATCTCGCTTGCGGGGCGCTTCGTCGTCCTCATGCCGCATCACCCGCACGTGGGTATTTCAAAGCGAATCGACGACAAGAAAGAGCGTGAGCGCATCCGGCAGATCATCAAGAGCATCACGTTGCCCAAAGAGACGGGTCTCATCGTACGCACGGCCGCCTGGGGCTGCGAAGCCAAGGTGCTCGAGCGGGATATCCGTTTCTTGATCCATCAGTGGCGCGTCATCCAACGCCGTTGCGCGACGCACAAAGCTCCGTGTGTGGTTCACGAAGAGTATGGTTTGGTGCTCAGGATGGTGAGGGATGTTTTGACGGAAAACTTCGAGAGGATCGTGATCAATGATCGCGAGGAATTCAAGCGCGTCGACCGTTTTATGCGTGCGGCGGTTCCGAATCTACGGTCGAAGCTCTGTCTCTATACGGGTGAGTTGCCGCTTTTTGTCGCTCACGGAATTCAGAAAGAGATCGAGAAGATTTATGAGTCGAAGGCTTCGCTAAAGAGCGGGGGGCATATCGTTATCGAGCAGACGGAGGCGCTCGTGGCGATCGACGTCAATACGGGGAAATTCACCGGAACACGCAATCTCGAAGAGACGGCTTTCCGGACGAATTGTGAGGCGGCGCGCGAAATCGCGCGGCAAATCCGACTCCGTGATTTGGGCGGCATCATCATCATCGACTTCATCGATATGGAAATGGCCGACCATCGGCGTTCGGTCTTGAGGATTCTCGAAGAATCGCTGCGGCGCGACCGGGCCAAGACGAGTTTTTTGAACTTGTCGCAGCTGGGACTGGTCGAAATGACGCGGCAGCGCATGCGCAAAAGCCTCGAAAGCGCCTCGACGCAGCAATGCCCGTATTGCCAGGGTAAGGGCATCGTCAAGTCCAAAGACACCGTGGCGATCGAAGCCCTTCAGAAGGTCTCTCAATTCTTAAAGAACCTCAAACGAGAGCACGTGGAGGTTACGGCCGCTCCCGAGGTGGTCGATGTGCTGAATCGCGATCACCAGCGCCTGGTTCGGGCCCTCGAAGCCCAATCCCACAACCGGGTTACGGTGTGCTCGGACCCCCACATTCATATTGAAGAGGTCCGAATCAAGAGAGTCCTTGACAGGAGAAAGAAGCTATGGTAGCTTTTAAGCTTCTTCGATGGACCGGGCTTACGCCAGACCGGCGTTGAAGCCACAACCCCCAAGATTAGAAACGAGAGGGATACTTTGAAAGAAGAATTTGCCGTTATTCAAACCGGCGGAAAACAGTATAAAGTCAGGGTCGGCGATACGCTGGCCATTGAGCGATTTGAGGTCGGAGACAAAAAAACCGTCCGCTTGGATCAGGTTCTCATGTTCTCCAAGAATGGTGCCGTGAAAATCGGCAGACCCGTATTGAAGGGCGCTTACTGCGAGGCGGATCTCCTGGGAGAGGTGAAGAGTCCCAAGGTCATTTCGTTCAAATATATCCGCCGAGAAAAAGCCGCGACCAAGATCGGACATCGCCAGCGCCATTTAAAAGTCCGCATCACTTCGCTGCATTCCAGCGAATAATCTCGAGGAAAGAGCGCCATGGCACATAAAAAAGGATTAGGTAGTTCCAAGAACGGAAGAGATTCCAATTCCCAGCGTTTGGGCGTCAAGGCTTTCGGCGGCCAGTTTGTCCACGCCGGAAGCATCATTATTCGTCAAAAAGGCAGCCAATTCGAGCCGGGTCTCCATGTGGGGCAAGGCCGGGATTTCACCCTATTTGCCTTAAAAGACGGGGTCGTCCAGTTCAATCCTTCTTACCGCGTCAACATCATCCCGTTGCAGAACTAGCGACTCGTCGCGAACATGTTCGTCGATGAAGCGGTCATTACGTGCATAGCCGGCCGCGGAGGGGATGGATGTCAAGCCTTTGACCGCAGTCATCCGGGCCATTATCGGGCGACCGGCGGCGACGGCGGTGACGGCGGTTCCATCATCATCGAAGCCCAACCCAACATCCAAACTCTTCTCGATTTTCAAATGAACCGTTACTTCGAGGCTGAGCGGGGAGGCCACGGAGGCAACAACAATAAAGCCGGTTTTTGCGGCAACGATCTGGTGATCGGCGTTCCTCCGGGCACGGAGATTCTCGATCATAAGACGGGCGAATTCCTCAAAGATCTTGATGCGTCCGGTGTACGCGTGACCGTTTGCCGAGGAGGCAAAGGGGGTCATGGGAACGACAAGAAAAACGACGCCGCCAAGGGCGAACTCGGCGAGCACAAGGAAATACACCTCAAGCTCAAGCTAATTGCCGATATCGGCCTTGTCGGGTTTCCCAATGCCGGTAAATCCACGCTCATCTCCCGCGTATCCAACGCCAAATCGAAGATCGCGTCCTATCCTTTTACGACTAAAAATCCCATACTGGGTGTGGTAAAATTTGACGAGTCTACGAAGGTTCTTGCGGATATTCCGGGCCTCATCGAAGGCGCTCATGAAGGCCGCGGATTGGGGATCGAGTTTCTCAAGCATGTCGAGCGTACGAAAGTACTCTTGCATATGATCGATTTTGCCGCGGTGGACGGCCGCGATCCCATATCCGATTATCAAAAGTTGAATCTGGAGTTGTCGGAGTATTCGCCCGTATTGGCGGAGAAGCAGCAGATCATCGTCGCCAATAAGATCGATTTGCCCGAAGCGCGGGAGAATTTGACCGCATTCAGAAAAAAGATTCGCAAAAAAGTATTTCCGATTTCAGCCGTGACGGGGGAAGGGCTCCCGGCGCTGTTGCGTCATCTCCAAACGGTTTAAGCGAGTCATGAGGAAACTGTACACCAAAGACATTTCCCAGGTCGTCGTGAAGGTGGGTACGTCCATCTTGACGCGCAACGGCCGGTTCGATCGCCGGATCGTCGCGGAGTTGTGCGCCCAAATCGCGAAACTTTTGGACCGGGGAATTCAGGTTTATGTGGTCAGCTCCGGGGCAATCGGGGCAGGAATGACGATTTTACAGGAACGCAAGCGGCCCAAGACCATGGAAGGGCTTCAGGCTGCCGCTGCCATCGGCCAGCGGTATCTCATGCAGTGTTACGAAGAGGCGCTGTCCAAAAAAGGCTATTCGACCGCTCAGGTTCTTTTGACTTGGGACGATCTGGCGCATCGCAAACGTTTCATGAATGCCAAGAGAACGCTTCAGGAGATTCAAAAAAAAGGTCTTGTTCCGATCATCAATGAGAACGACACCGTCGCGACGGATGAAATCCGATTCGGCGACAATGATCGCTTGTCCAGCTTGTTGGCGATCCTTGTCGGGGCGGACGTTCACGTCATATTGAGCGACACAAACGGATTGTATGCTTCCGAAAAAAAGAGAGATCGTATTCAGGTCGTTCATCGCATGCACGACGGGGTTTTTGATCTGGCCAAAGACCACAAGACCCGGTTTACCGTCGGAGGGATGCGCTCTAAGCTGCGCGCGATCCATATGAGCGTGAGCTCCGGCATTCCGGTTTTTCTGGCCTGCGGACGACAAAAGCAGGTTCTCTTGCACCTTTTTGAAGGTTTGGATATCGGGACTTTTTTCGTTCCTCATGTCGCCCGGAAAGACGGGCGGAAAAATTGGCTGAGGTATTTTATCAATCACATTCGAAAGGGGTCACGGCGATGAACGCGAGAATATGGGCCGTCAAGGCGCGTCAAGCGACCGCCCCATTGGCGCTCTTATCCGCCGACGCGAAAAACGCGATTTTGCTGCGGATGGCCGCCTCTCTCGACGGTTCGGCGCACCGAACGAAACTTTTGAAGGCCAACGAAACGGATTTGAAACAGGCTAAAAAAAGCGGCCTGGCCCCGAGCGTGATCGCACGATTGGCTCTGAATGAAAAAAAGGTTTCCGAGATCCAAAATTCGATACGCACGATCGCGGCGTTGCCGGATCCCGTCGGACGGCTTTTGGGCGAGCGCTTGCGTCCCAACGGGTTGAATATTTATAAGGTCGCCGTACCGATCGGCGTCATTCTCATCATTTATGAGTCCCGTCCCAATGTGACCGCCGATTGTATGGCGCTGTGCCTCAAATCCGGAAATAGCGTGATCTTAAAAGGCGGCCGCGAGACGATGCGTACCAACGCGGTGCTCTTTTCGATTTTAGAGAAGGCGGCCCTTGCCGCTGGTTTACCCCAAGGCGCTTTTCAGTTGGCCGATCGCGGCGGCCGTGCGGGCGTGACCGCACTTCTCAAAATGGATGATTTGATCGATTTGGTGATTCCGCGCGGCGGGGAAGGATTGATCCGGGAGGTTGCGCGGCTATCGCGCATCCCCGTCATCAAACACTACAAGGGTATTTGCCATGTTTTTGTCGACCGGGATGCGGATTTTCAAAAAGCCAATTCCATCGTCGTCAACGCAAAGGTGCAGAATCCCGCCGTTTGCAACGCGATGGAAACCCTGCTCGTGGACGGGAAGATTGCGCCGCGTTTTTTACCCGAGGCATGCGCTTTGCTGGCCAGGGAAGGGGTGGAGCTGCGCGGGTGTCCTCAAACGCGGCGTTGGGTCCCGGGGCTAAAAAAAGCAGCCGAGAAGGATTGGGCTACGGAATATCTGGATAAGATTCTTTCGATCCGCGTCGTCAAAGACGTGGGGGAGGCCATCGAGCATATTTCGCGATATGGTTTGAAACATTCGGACGCGATCGTGACGGAAAACGAGGCAACCCCAACTCGTTTCTCGGCGGCGGTCGACAGCGCATGCGTCTTCGTGAATTGTTCCA
>Ga0172375_10008450_pt1 | contig 13835 bp, 15 predicted proteins | sample LakKiv1m_FD_114537 | JGI IMG/M metagenome (GOLD analysis project Ga0172375, IMG submission 114537) | Freshwater microbial communities from Kabuno Bay, South-Kivu, Congo - kab_092012_11.1m | ecosystem: Environmental > Aquatic > Freshwater > Lake | place: Democratic Republic of the Congo...
GAGTTCTCGGGATTGCTCTAACCAACTGAGCTACTGAGGAATTTATTTTAACCTTTTCACTCACCCGGCTACGGATTAATCCCGAGTTCTCGGGATTGCTCTAACCAACTGAGCTACTGAGGAGTGTTCTCTTATTCCTTAAATAAGCGTCGCAAAAATAAGGGCTTTCTGTGAATTAAGCAATATCTTTGCCGAAAATTTTTGAATGAAAAGGATATTGGGAATCGGTAATGCCCTTGTCGATGTAATGACTCTTCTGGAGGGAGACTATATTCTTAAAGAATTTAATCTTCCTAAAGGAAGCATGCAGCTTGTCGACAGGGAAAAATCGGAAGGGATTAAAAAAGCAACACGCTTCTTTCCCAGAAAACTTTCGTCGGGAGGATCTGCCGCAAATACCATCCACGGACTTGCAATGCTTGGAGCAGATACCGGTTTCATAGGTTCTATAGGAAGAGATGAGACTGGAGATTTCTTTGAGAATGACATGAAATTTGCCGGTGTAAATACTCTTCTCATTCGCCGAAATTCAGTAACAGGAACAGCAGTAGCCCTTATTACAAACGACACCGAAAGAACATTCGCCACTCATCTGGGTGCTGCTGTTGAACTAACGGCTGCCGATCTGAAACCATTGCTTTTTGAAGGATATGATATTCTTTATCTCGAAGGATATCTGATAAACGATTTCCATTTTGTCGAGACTGCCTGCAGCTATGCAAGGGAAAAAGGCATGCAGATCGCGCTTGACCTGGCCAGCTTTAATGTCGTGGAAGAACATCTTGATTCATTCAAAAAAATAGTGGAAGGATATGTCGACATCCTTTTTGCTAATGAACAGGAAGCAAGATCATTTACAGGATATGAACCTGAAAAAGCCTTACCTGTATTATCGGAGCTCTGCAACATTGTCATACTTAAGACTGGTGCCGAAGGGTCATGGATAAAACGGGGAGATGAAACTATCAGAATAAATGCATTCCCTGTTAAATGTGTCGACACAACAGGAGCCGGAGATCTTTATGCTTCAGGGTTTCTCTACGGGCTTTCAATGGGATCAGGTCTGGAAGTATGCGGTACAATAGGATCATTGATGGCAGGCAAGGTGATCGAAATTGTAGGAGCAAGAATGGACACTGAGAGATTTTCAGAAATAAAAAAAGATATTGCCATACTTGCACGAAACATATGACAGTTATGGCTTATTTTTGTCATTATGAAGCTTAACAACTTTACAGTAAATATCCTATGAAAACAAAAGGAAATTGCTTGGCAGTTTTTCTGTTTTTATCCGCTGCTGTTTTACTGACAGGGTGCAATGATAACAAAATGCCTTCAGCAATGCGGAGTGCATTCGACAGTTACATCAGTTACTGGAATACCGGGCAGTTCGATGATATCGAAAAATATGTTTCCCCCGATTACGAATTGTATGAAAGTCCGGGATATGAACCACAGCAGGGTATCGATTTTTTCAGGAAGTATATTTCAAATACAAGGGTAACATATCCTGATTTTAAAATCACTGTCAATGAAGTAATATTTGATAAAGACAGGATCTCATATTTCTGGACCGTAACCGGAACTCATCTCGGAACAGGTGACATTCCTGCGACTGGCCGTACAATAAACGGAAAAGGAATGTCGCTTCTTCATTTCTCGGATGGTAAAATAAAGGATGAATGGCGAAGTAACAATAATCTCCAGTGGCTTATGCAATTGGGATTTACAATCAATCCTCCGGCACCTGACCCCGCACTGCCGTTAAAATGAAATATAACTATTATACTGTCTTTACTTTGTATCCTCTTATCCCGTAAAACACAATAAAGACAAAGCAAACAAGAGGAACTATGAACCCCAGCGCCATTGTAGAAATATCAGCAATATGGCCCATAAGTACCGGGATAAGTGCACCACCGACAATCGACATAACAAGAAGGGATGATCCCTTTTTTGTAAGAGGACCCAATCCTTTTATTCCGAGGGCGAAAATCGTGGGGAACATCACAGACATGAAGAAATATGTGGAGAAAAGAGCCACCACTGATGTCCAGCCCAGTCCTGCAACCACAAGAGCCATTGTAATGACATTGGCTGTTGCGTAAAATGCAAGAAGCCGGTTTGGACGTATGATGCGCATGAATATTGTGCTTCCTGTAAATCTTCCGAGCCAGAACAAACCCATTCCTCCAAAACCAAGGATCTGAGCTGCCTGCTGATTAGTCAGGGAAGGTATTTCCTCGGTGACATAATTAATAAAGAAACTGTTTATTCCAGTCTGGGCGGCAACATAAAGGAACTGGGCAACAACCGCCAGGACGAAATGAGGATATTTAAAGAGATCCTTGAGTTTGCCTGGTGAGGTCTTTTCTTCTTCCTCCGATTCATCTTTCAGTTCAGGAAATTTAATTCTCCAGAACAAAACGGCCACAATCAGGACAAGAGTTCCGATAAGCATATAGGGCAGGGCAATAGATGAAAATTTGTTAGTACCATTGCCTGTTGCCGAAAAAATAAGCATCCCCCCTACAAGCGGACCGGCTATCCAACCCAGTCCGTTGAATGACTGGGAGAAGTTAATTCTCCGTTCTCCGAATTCAGGAGGCCCCAGAACAGTAGTATAGGGATTTGCTGCAGTTTCGAGGCATGTGAGCCCACAGGCAATAACAAACAGGCAGAAAAGAAAACTTCCGAAAGTCTGGATAAATGTTGCAGGGAGCATCAGAAAAGCTCCTGAGGCAAAAAGGAGTAGCCCTAAAATTATTCCTTTTTTATACCCTACCTTTTGCATAATAATCCCGGCCGGAATTGCCATAAAAAAATATCCCCCGTAAAAAACAAACTGAACAAATGCAGACCTGGCTTTCGACATGTTCAGCAATTCCTGGAAATGCTTGTTGAGAACGTCAAGGCAGCCATGTGCGAATCCCCAGAGGAAAAAAAGACTTGTAATAAGAATAAATGGAACCATAAACCCCTGGTAAACAAGCGACTTCCTGTTGTCGTTCACGGAAATTACATTATTCATGGATAATCAGATTTAGTCAATACAAGATTGTTATGATTTACGACTTTTCCAATACCTTTGCGCTGTTTTACAAATATTTCACCAAATGCCTTTAAAGATACTTTATGCCGGGACATTCAGGGCGGTATTATGAATGCATGAAGTTGAAGTAAAAACCTAATAAAATCTAAATATGAATCTCAAGCATTCCTTAAAAGTCCTTTTCAGCGGGATCTTTGTAAAAATAAAGTCAGGTCCTCTAAAAGGCAAAAAGTGGATTATCACTTCGGGAGGGAATTTTATAAGCGGTGACCAGGAATCATATAAAACAGATGCCTTCCTGCTTAACTTTATACCGGGAAGCGTTTTCTTTGATATCGGGGCCCATATTGGCTATTATTCGGCTATAGCGGCCTTGCTCAATAATGGTAAAGGTCATGTTTATGCTTTCGAGCCCAGGCCCATGAATGCCGGGTTTTTCAGAAAACATATGCAAAAAAACGGGTTCTCCAATGTGACTCTTTTCGAGGCGGCAGTTGGTGAAAAGGATGGTTTTGTACAGTTCGATACAGCACATGGTTCAGCAACAGGAAGAGTATCCTCTGACGGTGACCTTAAGGTTAAACAAGTTTCAATCGACAGAATGGTGAATGAAGGCGAATTGCCACCTCCCGGATTTATTAAAATAGATGTTGAGGGCGGCGAAATTGATGTCCTTAAGGGACTGACCGGAGTTGTATCAAAATTCAGACCCCGGCTTATTGTCGCCACCCACAACCCTGAATGTTACAGCTTTACTGTGGAATTTCTTAAACAAAACCAATATAACTTTGAGGTGCTCAATCCCGACCCTGTAAAAGGCGATACTGAGATAATTGCTCTGCCTGAATGATCAGACAACCAGCAGATTCACCTTAAGTTTGAACTCATCGTAAATTGTCTTGTCGCCAAGATTGTCAAAAAACGACCCTGAACCATAGCGGATATTGAATTTCGACCTGTCTATTACAATATTCGCATAGAACCTTGTTCCTTCACTGGTTTGCTGCATTGTCGCCTTGAATTCGATCGGATTCGTTATTCCTTTGATAGTAAGATTCCCTTTGATGATGGCTGAACCTTTGTCAAAAGGAGTGCTTTCAGTAATGACCAGCCTGGAAAAGGGATTCTTTTCGACTCCGAAAAAGTCATCTGATTTTAGATGATTTTCAAGCCTGTCAAGCTTTTCATCACTCCTGATGCTTGTCATGTCAATTGTAAATTCCCCTGACACAATTTTATTTTCGTGAAGGTTGAGCCATCCCGAATGAAGATCAATCATGCCTGTATGCTGTCCGAGGACTTTTTCGCCCAGCCACGACATTGTTGATTTTTCCATGTTTGCAGTTAATTTCTGCTGTGCAGTAACCGTAAATGTTATTACGAAGGCTATTGCTGATAAAGTATACTTAAGTTTCATGTTAATTGTGTTTTAGTTCGTCATATAAACACAACAAACGGTTTTATTGTTCAAAGGCACTCCTAGCCAATGACACGAAACATAAAATCCGGTGATTATAACTTTTGTATGTTAAGGCCTCCGCTTATTTCGAAGATCATTCCGGTCGAAAAACTCCAGTCACCCCTTGCAACTGAAGCTACTGCTTTTCCTATATCCTCAGGTAATCCCCATCTTTTCTGAGGTACAAAACCATCACTTATCAGCTTGTCATATTTATCTTTAAGCTTGATGGTCATATCAGTCTGAATTATACCCGGGCGGATTTCATAAACCAGGATCCCTTCTTTCGACATCCTGTCCGCAAATACTGTTGAAGCCATACTGAGGCCGGCTTTTGATATGCAGTACTCGGCCCTGTTCACTGAAGAAAGCTTGGCTGAAACAGAAGTTATGAATATTATCACAGGTTTATATGACGGAACCTGTTCTTTCATCCACATCATTTCCTTCGCAATTTTCTGGGCAAAGAAAACCGGACCTTTCAGGTTTATATTCATCACCCTGTCATAACTTTCCTCTGTCATTTCAAGGACATCTTTTCGCTGCAGAGGAGAAACACCGGCACAGTTGACAAGAAAATCAATTCGGTCGTAACGTTCCAGAATATTCGTAACAACTTCCTTGTGGCATTTTGTACATGAAATATCGAGACCAATGGGGAAAAATTGTGCACCCCTTTTTTCGACTTCAGGTCCGAGGATTTCCATCCCCTCACTGTCAACTGATCTGGCTATTGCAGCGATATCGAATCCTTCACCCGCGAGTGCAATAGCCACAGCTCTGCCAATTCCTCTGCTGGCTCCTGTAATTACAGCTACAGGTTTCCCGTTCATGAGAAGTGAGTTTTTTCAGGTTTAGTAGTGCCCGTAAAATTAATAAATTGATCGATTAAAGCAACTGTCAGCCAAATAATATTATGGATATTATTTCCGGGTCGGTTGCTGGTCTTTGTCAGGTTTTACTTACACGGGCATTATTGGAAAACATGTTTATTTTTTCTGGTTTGATACAGGTGTAGCGCCTCCTTCACTGTCTTCCCCTGAAGAAACCTCATCTTCAGGCCATTCATAAACAGGGGCCTGTGGTCCCTGTTTCCGGAAAATAACTGAAAGCATTATGCCGGCGACGAATCCCAACAGATGCGATTCCCATGATACATCCCGGTAGACATCTGGGAATATTCCCCAGACCATTGACCCATATAGAAACACAATTAGTAACGACAGACCTGCCAGCCGGTAATGCCTTCGAATTATGCCACTGAAGAACAGAAATGATGCCAGACCATATATCAGTCCGCTTGCACCTATATGCCATGCTTCACGTCCGGCAATCCATACCGATATCCCTGTCAGGAAATATATCCAGAAAGAGACTTTTACTGCGATTTCAGAATAAAAATAAAACAGGAATGTGCCAAGGAGGAACAAAGGAAGTGAATTGTTGAAAAGGTGACCAAAACCTTCATGTATTAGTGGTGAAAAAAGTATGCCCTGCAGACCATTGACTGAAAGCGGAAAAATTCCCAGATGTGTCAGATCAATTTCAAACATAAATTCCACGACTTTCACCAGCCACATAAGGAAAACAAACACACCTGGAATCATCATACTGATAGCCAGCTTCCTTCGGAAAAAATCTTTTCCGGCTCTCTCACCAGATAATTGACCGGACATCCCCCCTTAATATTACTTATCGATTCCGGGGAAAACTATCCCTGCTTCATGCCTTATCCGGTCGAGAGTCTTTATAAGGTCGAGACTGAAGGAAAGTGGTACTACCGGACTTTCAACAAGACCTTTTTCAAGACAGCTCATAACTTCTTCTGCTTCCCAGTGGTACCCAAGCGCGGGAGGATTGAATACAATAGTCTCCTTTTCCTGCCCTTGAAGCCCGATAATGACCCTCTGATTCATATCGCGACCCCGTGATAGGGTAAGATTGCCCTTTTCACAGATAAGTTCACATCCTATTCCAACATTTGTTTTGAATGAACTGTAAATGGTTGCCATTGCGCCATTATCATACCTGAAGATGGCGCTGACCGATTCTTCGGCACCGGTTTCACCGAAAAGGGCTGATGCCTTTATTTCGTCGGGGACACCAAGAAATGTCAGAGCATCTATTACAGGATAAATCCCTATATCGAGAAGGGAACCTCCTCCAAGGGCTGTATTGAACTTACGATCAGCCGGATCAAATGGCGGAATGAAGGAAAAATATGCATGAAGGTGAACAATCCTTCCAAGGATGCCCGAATTAAGTATCTCATGAGCCTTAAGATAAAAAGGCTGAAATGGCGGCCACAATGCTTCCATGAGAAATACATTCTGCCGCTTTGCCTCTGCTATCATCTCTTCGGCCTGTGTTGTATTAAGGGCAAATGCCTTTTCGCATAACACAGCTTTTTTGTTCTTTAAACACAGTATTGCCTGATCATGATGATGAGAATGTGGAGAGGCTATATATATTATATCAATATCCGGATCTGTTGCAAGTTCTTCATAGCTTCCATATGCTTTTCTGAATCCATGCTCAACAGCGAATTTTTCAGCCCTCGCTTTATCACGAGATCCCGCTGCAAATAATGTGACATTCTTAATTGTTTTAAGACCGTTAGTGAATTTTGCTGCCATCTTGCCGGGGGCAAGGATTCCCCAGTTATATTGCTTTGTCATCAGGAAATATTTTGCTAAAGATAAAAAAATTAATACCAATTAAGGATAACTACGATAACCCTGCAGGTAATATAAAATGGCTAAACTAACTTTTTTGTGCATAAAATTCACAATAAATCTGTCTTTAACCGGACCACCAGATAAAAATTATCAGATTTTATTTCATTGATTCTATTTGTTTTATAAAATACAAAACAAGATTATTTATATTTTTTAGTACTATGTATTGCATAGTACATATTTTTTATTATATCTTTGCAATGTAATGTTGCTTGTTTTGTATAGTAGTAAATAATATATGGTTCTGTAAGAACAATAAAACCACTGAGTTTTTCAACTAATAAGATGGAAACGGCTTTCACAGAACAACAAATTTAAATACCAATAAAATGAAAATTACAGTAAGTATCAATCTTGGCGGTTATTCCTTCAACATCGACGAAGATGCATACTCTGAGTTAAAGCTCTATCTGAAAAACCTGGAATTGCACCTTGCTGATGAGGAGAGTTCATCAGAGATCCTCTCGGATATTGAAACCAGGATGGCCGAACTTTTTCGTTCAAGGCTGACCCCCTACAAACAAGTCATAAGCATGACAGACGTAAAGGAAGTCATAGCAATAATGGGAAATCCCGAAGATTTTTCAGATGGTGAAAGCTCATCCCGTAAAGCAAAATTTTATACTCCGGGGCCTCACCGCATGTATCGCGATCCTGATCACAGGATAATAGGCGGTGTATGCTCCGGCATGGGTGCATACTGGGATATTGAACCGTGGATAATACGCGTGATTATGGTTGCCCTGGCATTCGCAGGCGGACTGGGTTTGGTTATTTATCTCATACTTTATATAGTCCTTCCCGAGGCTAAAACCACTGCCCAGAAGATTGAGATGAAAGGTGAACCGGTAAATATTAACAATATAAAAGATTCGGTTAAAAAGGAATTTGAAACTGTGAGAAAGAACATGAAATTGTAAACCCATTAAAAATCAAACGATATGGATCTGGAAAATACAAAAGCACAGATGAGGAAAGGGATTCTTGAGTACTGCATTTTATCGGTACTTTCAAAGAATTCCTGTTACGCCAGCGATATAATCAGGGAACTTAAAGAGGCAAAGGTGATTGTAGTAGAAGGTACTCTTTACCCTCTTCTCACAAGACAAAAAAACTCAGGTCTTCTGAGTTACAGATGGGAAGAGTCACAGCAGGGACCTCCCCGGAAGTATTACGAGCTGACCCCTGAAGGCAAAACTTATCTTGAAGATCTCGACAAATCATGGGATGAACTTGTTGAATCCGTTAACCTTATAAGATCAAAATAACCGTTTTCAAACCTGTTAAATTAGAATAAAATGGACAAAACAATTAAAATAAATCTTGGCGGCACTCTGTTCCAGATCGATGAAGAAGCCTACAAAATCCTTCGCGGTTATCTTCAGGATATAACCAACAGACTGCGAAATACGCCCGGAGCAGCTGAAACGGTTGAAGATATTGAAGTCAGAATCGCAGAGATATTCCAGTCGCAGGGAGCTTCCGCCGGTGTAATTTCAAAGGAAAATGTTGATGCAATGATGGGAATTATCGGGAAACCCGAGGATTTTGATCCAGGCGATGATGTCAATACAGCGCAGGAACCCGTATACCGGTCATCTGCACCAAAAAAACTATACAGAAATCCTGATGATCAGATAATAAGCGGCGTCTGCAGCGGCCTTGGTGCATATCTAAATATAGAACCCGTCTGGGTACGCCTTTTATTTATACTGTTTACATGTTTTTTTGGCATTGGCTTCTTTGTTTATGTAGCTCTCTGGATAGCGCTTCCATCAGCGACTTCCGACCTCCAGAAAAGAGAAATGTATGGAAGGGATGATTATATGGCATTTCTCAGAAAAACCCATGCATCAGGTTCTTACGCTTCCGGATCATCTGCACAAGGATCACGTATTGGCAGCGCTTTCAACGAGGTTTTCCGGGCAATGGGAAGAGTGCTTTTCATTTTCGTAAGAGTCTTGCTCATTGTTATTGGAGTTTGCCTTGTCCTGACCGGCTTTATTACTCTTGTAGTCTTTGTAATGATATTCTTTTTTAAATATCCGGGATATTTTTCGACGACCTCATTTGGCGTTAACCTTTTCTACTTTCCAGATTTTCTAAATTATGTTGTTAATCCTGCAATAGCTCCGTGGATACTTGCACTGTCATTCGTTGTTATCCTTCTTCCGCTTACTGCAATGATATACTGGGGGGTAAAGATGATATTCTGGTTCAGGGCCAAAGACGGTATTGTAAGCCTTGCAGGACTTGTTATCTGGGTAATGTGCATCGCAGCTCTTTCGATCCTGCTGTTCAATGAAGGAATCAGTTTCGCCGAAACTGCAAAAAGTGTAACAGAGGAGGTAATTGAAAAAACACCAAAAGCCATTTATATTGTGTCGGGTCAGAAAATCGCGGATCTGCACTTTGACAAGGAAATTGCATTTGATGATGAGGAATACAGGGTCTTCTTTATTGATGGAAACAAGGGACTTTTCATAAGTACAGGCCTGAATATCAATAAATCGGATGATAATTCCGTAAGACTGGACATCAGGAAACGTTCTGCCGGAAGAAGCAGGCTTGATGCACAGATGAAAGCAGAGAAGCTGATTTATAATTACAGGATAGCGGGAGATACAATACGGCTTGACGAATACTTCACTATTCCTTCAGACTCAAAGTGGTCTGTCGATAATGTCCGCGTTAATTTGTACATCCCTGAAGGAACCATAATCCATTTTGACAAAACAACGGAAGACATGTTCAGACAGGATTATTACAGGAAAAATGAATGGGACTGGAGCGATGATTCCAGAGATATGGAATATGCAAGATCAGATAATGCTGATTACTACTGGATCATGACCGAAGACGGACTTCGGAAAAGGTCATCTGGGGCAAAATAAAAACTTCTTGTTTTTCATTCCTGATATCTTCATGACAAACCGGTACCGGGCAACTGATACCGGTTTTTCTTCTAACTATCTACAATAATTTAGAATGCTGTTTACCAATGGATCCATATTCCTGATTTTTTTTAAACTTTACATGGACGGTTGAAAGGGAATAATAATGAAACCCGGGATACAAGAAATAAAACAAGACTTTAAAAAATGGATCTATTTGATTTGGGGCTCTCTGATGAGCTCATCGACTACCAGAAGACCAATGGTCTTTCAGATTTTTCCTTAGGAAGAGTAACCCAGGAGCATAAGGAAAGATATGTTGTTTCCGACGGCAGCAATGAATATGATGCCGAAATAACCGGCAACCTCAGGTTTTCAGCAAATTCACGAACCGATTTCCCGGCAGTTGGTGACTGGGTGGCAATGACAGTCTATGACTCCGATAAGGCCATTATCACCCAGGTCCTGCCAAGGAAAACTGTACTCGAAAGACAGGCCGTCGGGAAATTCGGTGAAAAACAGATTATCTCGTCGAATATCGACTATGCCTTTATTGTCCAGGCAATAAACAATAATTTCAATATCAACAGGCTCGAAAGATATCTGATGATATGTCATTCCTCCGGCATTGAGCCTGTGCTTGTCCTCAGTAAAATTGACCTTGTCTCTGATGAAAATATCAGGGAGGTCCTGGCAGAGCTTGACTTACGGGATAAAAAAATCATACACATACTCCTGAGCAACATCTCAGGGAATGGTCTTGATCAGATCCTCAACTTTATTCAGAAAGGCCTTACCTATTGTGTTGTCGGATCATCTGGTGTCGGCAAATCGACTCTGATAAATAACCTCCTCAGAAAAAATGTGCTGAAAACTGGAGAAATAAGCCGGAGCACAAACAAGGGCAGACATGTAACAGAACACCGTGAGCTGTTTGTACTTGAAAACGGTGGAATAATTATTGACACTCCGGGCATGAAGGAACTGGGCGTGGCCGGAACTCAGGATGGTATTAAAATAACCTGGGATGAGATCTTTGAGCTGGCAGGAGACTGCAAATTTCCTGACTGCAATCACATAAACGAAACAGGTTGTGCTGTAATTCAGGCTGTTGAAAGCGGAAAACTGGATAAAAAATCCTATGAAAACTATCTTAAAATCCGCAAGGAACAGGAGAGATTTCAAACTACAGAGGCAGAACGAAGAAGAAAGGACAAGGTTTTTGGTAAAATCATAAAAGACTACCAGAAAAACAAGGAGAAAAATGAACTTTGAAGTTAAACTGCTGATAAATTCCATAGGGTAAAAGCTTTCTGAAAGATCTTATGTAAAATCATCCTTTCAAATTTAAACCTGTAAAAATGAAAACCTTTACCAGCCTTGCAATCCTGTCCTGCTCAGTATTACTGACATTTGCTCCGGCCGGTAGTTTGTATGCGCAGAACTCTGTCAGCCGTGATACAATCATGCTTGCAGCCCGTGAAATCATTAAAGAAACTACCTATTGTGCCCTTATCACAATCGACAGCACCGCCCAGCCCCAGATCCGCACAATGAATCCTTTTCCGCCCAGCGACGAACCTATAACATGGTTTGCAACCTCAAGGACAAGCAGAAAAGTAAGGGAGATAAAAAACAATCCAAAGGTTTGCGTCTATTATGCAGATCATATAAATGCAAAAGGATATGTAAGCATCACGGGAACTGCAACGGTAATCGATGACAGGGAACTCCTCCTGAAAATGAAAAGGGAATACTGGAACGGGATCCCCGGATGGCAGGAGAAATTTGTTCTCATCAAAATCATCCCTTCCACCCTTGAGGTTATTAATTACAAGCATGGCCTGACAAATGATCCAAATACATTCAGGGCCCCTTCAATAAGCCTGAAATAGCAGTTCATGCTCATAAGAATTTAAAAATTACCGGAAAAGAAAAAGTAGTATCGGGCTTACGTAAAGTTGACAGATTCATTTAGAAACCTTTATCATAAAAAACATGAAAAAGACTATCATAATTCTCCTTGTTTTTTCTGTATTTGTTTCCTGCAGAAAAACAGCTGATACCGAAACTTTGAAAAATGAAGTCATGCAGGCAGAAAAGGTATTTGAAAAAATGGCTTCCGAAATGGGAGTTGCTGAAGCATTCTACTTTTTTGCTTCTGAGGATGCTGTTATCCTGAGGGGCAATGACTCGCTTATAAAAGGGAGGGAGAACATTAAAGCTTATTATTCAAGAAATGCAAATCCGGCTGCAACATTGAGCTGGACACCTGATTATATTGGAATATCCTCCTGCGGTACGCTTGCCTACACTTACGGCAGATATGTTTATTCCGTAAACGACAGCACCGGAAATCTCACTGAACGCACAGGGATCTTTCATACTGTCTGGAAAAAGGAAAACAATGTCTGGAGATATGTCTGGGATTAAGCACAGGAACTGAACCATCAGGCCATTTAATCAGGCAAACGCCCGGTATCATCTGGATACATCTCTGTTCCTTTTTATAGAAGCGAAACATTTTGGAACAGAATTTGATGCTCTTTCAGAGTGTAAATTACCGGCATATGAACAGCAAATTTGTAGTGATATGCTTTCTGGCCTTTATTCTTTCCGGCTGTGAGAAAGACGACAACCTCAGGCCGGATCCGGGTCAGCTTGTATTATTTCAGGTGGAATATGTTAACCATGCATGGGGATATGCCCACAGTGGTATAGTAATAGATTCGGCAGGAAATGTAGGATATTTCCGCTTACCCGAAAGCTGGCACGCACCCGATTCACTGGGGTATATTTCCGAATCGGAGATGAATGACAATTACAGACAATTGAATGATGCTCCTGTAACAGTCACCAAAGATGCCCTGTTAAAATACTACGGCATGCTGCCCGACGCCTCCCGGGGGAAGATCTCAGAGCCATACAACAGAATGTTTGATGCCGGTGTCACTGTTTATTCAGGATTCCTTTATTTCCCATCCATAAGGAAGTACAAACAGGTACTGATCAGGCAATGGGGCGACTGGCAGATAGACAATTTTTCACCTGAGGCCGAAGAAATCTTCAAATGGCTGAAGATTGTATATACGGAAGCACTGGAATCGATGCACAACAAGCAGTGAAATGTGGGATCTCACTAAACAGGCAGTCTGACGATGACTTTATTTGCCTGTTTTATTATTTTTGGAAAATTATTTCCGGATCCCTATGCCTAAAGAAGTCCTTATCCTGAGGAATGAGCCGAGAGAAAATCCCGGCCTGATTGAAATTGTACTTAAGGAAAATAATCTTGAATATACAATAGTTGATTTCAAAGCTGAAACCCGGTTCAGCGATACGGGCAAATTTGGTGCTGTAATAGTTCTTGGCGGACCTGAAAGTGCAAATGATCAAACCCCGAAAATGCTCAATGAGCTGGAGTTTATTAAAACTACAATTGACTCGGGTATTCCATATCTGGGAATATGCCTCGGCATCCAGGCACTGGTCAAGGCTATGGGCGGAAGCGTAGAAAAATGCAGGATACCTGAAACAGGTACCCGCGATCCCGGGGGCAGTCTTTTCAGGATAACTCTGACTGATGAAGGAAAATCCGACAGGCTGCTGGCAAATCTGCCCGGGACTTTTAATGTTTTTCAGCTCCACGGAGAAACAGTCAGGATAACTTCAGAAATGAAACTACTTGGAAC
>Ga0172375_10008451_pt1 | contig 13835 bp, 12 predicted proteins | sample LakKiv1m_FD_114537 | JGI IMG/M metagenome (GOLD analysis project Ga0172375, IMG submission 114537) | Freshwater microbial communities from Kabuno Bay, South-Kivu, Congo - kab_092012_11.1m | ecosystem: Environmental > Aquatic > Freshwater > Lake | place: Democratic Republic of the Congo...
AAAAATGTTATGTTCTTGAAATGTATCCTTATCCTTCTGCAAGTTATCTTCATATGGGACATGTTAGAAACTATACGATAGGAGACGTATTTGCTAGATTTAAAAGAATGAAAGGATTTAATGTTCTTTATCCTATGGGTTATGATAGTTTTGGTTTGCCTGCTGAAACAGCTGCTAAAAAAGAAGGCATTCATCCTAAGGCATATACGGAGAAATCCATAAAACAAATTATGGCCTATCAGAAAGCTTTGGGAAATAGTTATGATTGGAGTAAGACTCTTGCAAGTCATGAACCTCAGTATTATAAATGGAATCAATATTTTTTCTTGAAACTCTTTGAAAAGGGTTTGGCATATAGAAAGAAAGCGCCTGTTAATTGGTGTGAAAAATGCCAAAGTGTTCTTGCAAATGAAGAAGCAGAGGGTGGAAAATGTTGGAGATGTGGGGAAGAGGTTATACAAAAAGATATGGAACAATGGTTTCTCAAGATTACAGCCTATGCAGATAGATTACTTGAGGATTTGAATAAAATAGATTGGCCTAATAAAATAAAAATCATGCAGGAAAATTGGATTGGAAAAAGTGAAGGGGTTAATATTTTCTTTCCTATAGAAAATTCAAAAGAAATACTTCCGGCATTTACAACAAGATGCGACACTATATTCTCTGTAACTTTTGTTGCTGTTGCTCCTGAAAGTCCTTTGGTAGACAAATTAGTAAAAGGAACTAAATATGAAAAAGAAGTGAAAGAGTTTGTTAAGAAGGTAACTAAGGAAAAAATAGAGGACAGAATAAATGAAGATAAGGAAAAAGAAGGTGTATTTACAGGAAAATATGCCATAAATCCTACAACAAAAGAAAAAATACCTATATATGTTTCTAATTTTGCAGTTATGTATGGAACAGGAGTTGTAATGTGTGATGCTCATGATAAGAGGGATTTTAGATTTGCAAGAAAATATAATATTCCTTTAAAGTTTGTTATAAGTAAAGATGGCAAACCAACAGATACTAAAAATTTTGATGATGCTTTTGTGGATAATGGTATTTTGTTTAATTCTGGCCAATTTTCAGGCATGAATAATATGGAGGCTTTGCCCAAAATAGCAGATTGGATTTCTAAAAATAAAATTGGTGAAAAAATAACTAACTATAAAATTAGGGACTGGATGATTTCAAGGCAGAGATATTGGGGAACACCAATACCTGTAATTTACTGTGATAAATGCGGGGTTGTTGGAGTTAAAGATAAAGATTTGCCTGTTTTGCTTCCTGAAAAAGTTGATTTTAAGGTTGCAGGAAATCCTCTTGCAACTAATTTGGATTTTGTGAATATTAAATGTCCTAAGTGTGGTGGAAAAGCAAAAAGGGAGACAGATACTATGGGCGGATTTATGGATTCTTCATGGTACTTTTTGAGATATTGTGATAATATGAATAAAGATAAGGCTTTTGATGAAAAAAAAGTAGATTATTGGATGCCTGTTGATCAATATATAGGTGGAGCAGAACATGCGGTTATGCATCTGATGTATGCTAGATTTTTTGTTAAAGCTTTGAAGGATATGGGCTTTGTTAAATTTGACGAACCTTTTAGCAAATTGTTCAATCAGGGAATAGTTTATAAGGACGGCGCAAAGATGAGTAAAAGTAAGGGAAATGTTATTTTTCAGACAGATATATCTGATAAATATGGCATAGACACAGCAAGATTGTTTTTGATGTTTGTTTCCTCTCCAGATAAACAAATGGAATGGAATGATGAGGGTGTTGAAGGAAGCTTCAGAATTATAAATAAACTTATTAGGCTTTCTGATAAAGTTTGCAAAGAAACTAATAGTTTGCAGGAACATAAGATAAACAAAGCAATAAAAATAGTAACTTCAAGTATAGAAAATTTTGAGTATCCTAAAGCAATTATAGCTTCTGTTGACTGTGTAGATTCATTTTCAGAGAATATATCTAAGAAGAATTACGAAGTAATATTAAAACTTCTTCATCCCTTCTGCCCACATATAACAGAAGAATTATGGCATAAAATGGGAAATAAGACTTTTCTTTCACTTGAATCATGGCCTGTTTGTGACGAGAGTAAGATAGATGAAAAACTTGAGATAGCTGAGAAAAATGTTGATAAAACTGTTTCTGATATAATGAATGTTCTTAATATAATAAAAGAAAAAACAGGAAAAGAAGGAGAGAAGATTTATCTTTATGTTATTCCAAATGAACTTGAGAATTATAATGTTGATGCTATTGGAAAAAGAATAGGGAAAGAAGTTAAGGTATTTGCTGTTAACGATAAAAGTAAGTATGATCCTGAAGGCAAAGCTGGAAAGGCTAAGCCGGGTAGGCCTGGAATGTTTGTTGAATGAGATTAGAGATATATTTAAAAAAGAGATATTCCTCTATAATACATGAACTGGAATGCATTTGATTTAATAAAACCTGCAATAGATAGAACGAAAAAGAGATTATTTCCTTTTAAATTTAAAGAATGGTTTAAGTTGGGGATTATAGGTGCATTATCTGCTGGAGGTAGAGCTTCTGGAAATTTTTCTATGCCTAATAATTATGGCTCTTCTGATTCTTCTAGTCAGCAGAGTTTTGAAGAAGTTAAAACTAAAATGAGAGAAGCAATAGGTGCTTATTGGGTGTTTGGAGTAGTATTCTTGGGAATATTCCTTATTTTTGATTTAATTCTTAATTATGTGACTAGTGTATTTAGTTTTATATTCATGGAGTCAGTTATAGAGAAGCAAGCGAAATTTACTTTTAGGAAGAATAATAGTAAAGGAATTTCTTTATTTTGGTTTAGGATAGTCTTTGAATTTATTTCTTTAATTGTAATCTCTGCTTTGGTAGTGCCTTATATTTATAATTTTATGAAAGGTAATTCTATATTGGATTCACTTGGTTTGGGATATATAATCTTCTCTATACTATTTTTAATAATTTATCTTTTAGTTATTTGGTTCTTACAATTATTTGTTTATGACTTTGTTACAGCCTTTGTTTATTCTAAGAATGTAGGATTTTGGTTTGGTTGGAGACAAATATGGAAAGCAATAGGTTCTAATAAGAAGGAAAGTTTTGTTTATTGGCTTGCTAGATTGTTAATTGGCGTAGTTGTTGGACTTATTGCTATGGCTGTGATTATTATACTCCTTTTAGTTTTTGTATTGATAGGTCTTGTTATATTTGGAATAGGTGTATTACTATTTTATCTATTGGGTAAATCAGCTATAATCATCGTACTTGGAATAATAATATTTTTTATCTTGATTATAGTTCTTTTACTTGTAATTATGGTTGCTACTGTTCCTTTAGGTGTTTTTAATAAATATTTTCATTTATTAAATTTTGAGAAGCTTACAAAGATTAAGATATTAAAATAAAAGTTTATTAATAATTTGCGTGAAAGGAGGTAAATAAAAATGGCAATTGATTTGAGTGGTTTGAGTGGTACAGATGCATCTATGCTTGGCCCTTTAATGGCTATGTTTATTGGAATGCTCGTTATAATTATTCCTTTGATGATAGCTCTTTGGATATATATGTCTTTGGCTTTTACTGCAATAGGCAAAAAAGCTAAGTTAAGTTCTCCAGGAATAGCATGGATACCGGGATTAGGACCTTTGATAAATAGTTTTAGAATATCTAAAATGCATTGGTGGCCTTGGCTATTATTTATAGGTTTTATAATTCCTATAGTAAATATTGTCTGCATGCTTATATTTGGGGTTTACTCTTTTATTTGGATGTGGAAGACTTTTGAGGCAATTAATAAACCTGGTTGGTGGGTATTAATTAGTCTTGGAGGAGTTATTCCTTACGCAGGCGTACTTTTTAGTATAGCCTATCTTGTTTTAATAGGAATAGCTGCTTGGAGCAAGAAATAATTTAATTTTTTAATTTTCTTATTTTTTCTTTTTTATTCTAAAATGGCTTTGATACGTCTGATACCTGAAGCTGAACTTTCTTCCTTTATGATCTTAAATTTTCCAAGGTCGCTTGTATTGTTTGCATGTGGGCCTGTGCAAATTTCTTTGGAGATATTGCAAACCTTATCAGCTATAGTATAAACAGAAACCATTTCAGGATATTTTGTTCCAAATTCTGCTTCTGCTCCTGATTTTAATGCCTCATTAAGAGGAATTTCTTCTCTTTTTATTGGCAGTTTTAGTTTTATTTTATCGTTTACATAATTTTCTATTTGTTTAATCTCTTGTTCTGTTAATTTTCTTGGAAAATTGAAGTCAAATCTAAGTCTTTCTGCGTTTATGTTAGAACCTTTTTGCTTTATTTCTTTATCTTTTAAGATTTCTTTGAGTGCTTTGTTTAGAAGATGGGTTGCTGTATGTAGTTTTTTTACTTGTGTTGAATCATCTGCTAGTCCTGATTTAAATGTACCCGCACTAAGTGTTCTTGAGAGGTCTTGGTGCCTTTTGAATTCTTCATTATATTCTTCTAAGTCAATCTCTATGCTTTTTTCTTCTGCTAATTCTTCTGTAAACTCAATAGGAAATCCATAACTTTGGAATAGTAGGAAAGCTTCTTTTCCTGTGAGAAGTTTTTCTTTTTTACTATGTATTATTTTGTTGAATTCATTTACTCCTTTTTCAAGTGTTTGATTGAATTTATTCTCTTCTTCATCCAACTGTTCAATTATAAATTTATTATTTCTATGAAGTTCCTGATAATCTGGATATATTTCTAGGACTTTCTTTGCTATTTTTGATGTAAAATTTTCTTTTATTCCTAGAAGTTTTCCATGTCTTATGGCTCTTCTTATTAATCTTCTAAGAACATAGCCTTGACCAATATTACTTGGTACTATGGCTTTATCGTCTCCTAAAATAAATACACTTGCCTTTATATGATCGGAGATTATTCGCGCAGATTTATTATTGGTTAGTTCTTTCTTTTTTGTTAGTGTTTCTATTTCTTTGATTAGAGGCATAAATAATTCTGTTTCATAAACATTTTTCTTATTATTTAACAGGGCTAAAACTCTTTCAACACCCATTCCTGTGTCTACATTTTTTTGAGGGATTTCCTCGTAAATTCCTTCTTTGTTTTTGTTGTATTCCATAAAAACATCATTCCATATTTCGCAATTATTTATGAACATTTCTGTATCTGGGCCACAGGGTCCTGTGTTGCCTGCTGGGCCCCACCAATTGTCGCTTTTAGGAAGAAATTTTATATTTGTTTTTTTAATTCCAAGTTCTTGCCAAATTTCACTAGATTCTTCATCTTTAGGAGCGTCTTTATCCCCCTCAAAACAGGTTACAGAGATGTTTTCTGATTTTATATTAAGTTCTTTTGTTAGAAATCCAAAACTATATTCTATAGCTTCTTTTTTAAAATAATCTCCAAGACTCCAATTTCCAAGCATTTCAAAAAAAGTAAGGTGAAAATCATCGCCTACTTCTTCTATATCTCCTGTTCTTATACATCTCTGAACATTACATAATCTTTTTCCAAGAGGGTGCTTTTGACCTAGGAGATAAGGAACAAGGGGGTGCATTCCTGCTGTTGTGAATAATACGGTAGGGTCATTATTTGGAATTAAACTGGAATTAGGAATTTCTTTATGTGCTTTAGACTTGAAAAATTCTAGGTACTTTTTTATGAGTTCTTTTCTTGTTATTAGTTCTTTCATAATAAATCTTAGAAGTAGATGTTTAAAAATTTAATCAATAGCTATTTATCCTAATCTGGCAAGTTTTTCCTTTATTTCTTGTAATTCTTGATCCAGAGTACTATGATTTTTTTCTATTATCTGAGGAGATTTTTTTATGGCTTGTTTTACTACTTGCTTTATTTCTTTTTTTACTAATCCAAGTTCGTCTATGGGGAGCATTGCTTTTATTGCTTCTATGGTTGATTCTAGTGCTAAAAAGTCTCTTTTTATTTTTGCCTTTAATGCAAATTCTTGTCTTCTTAGATTGTTGTAAGCATTTACGTATCCTATGGCTTGCAAAAGCTCTTTTTCTATGATGAGGGCACCTTTCTTTATATTTATTGCTTCATCATAATCTAGCTTTATGTGTATGCTGTTCATTTTTAGAATTTATAGTTTATTAAATAATGCAGAATCTATATTGGCTACTTTTTCTTTTATAATTCTTGCCTCATCTTCCCAGGATCTTAATTCAAGGTCTTCTTTTTCTTTTATATCTTTTATCTTTTTAAGTGAGTCTTCTATTTCTGAAACCTTTTTCTTCACTTCTTCGAATTTTTCAACAGCTTCTTGAAATTTGTCTATCTTAATAAATAAAGGTTCTTTAGCTTTAACTAAAGTTCTTACTTGACTTAGGTCAGAAATTTCTATAGTTCTTCTTTCCCCTGGTTCTTGGGGTTTTTCATTAATAGAATCTTTTATGGCTTGTAAACCTCTCATATTAGAAGAGGAAATGGAACTTGGAGGCAGATAGTTTGAGTTTTTTTCAGGTAAAGTAGGTAATTCTGGAAGTTTTGGCATGCCCGGTAATTCTGGAAGCATTGTACTTTTCTCTTCTTTTTTATCTTTACTAAAAAAACCCATTATATTCCCTCTTTTGTAATTACTATATGTCAAGGGCATTTTTAAATCTTACTGCTTGGTATTCTGTTAATTCTTAAACTTTTTATTGACGAAGAGTTTTTAAACTAGCTTTATGTTAAATTTTTGTCATGCAAATTAATTTTCTGAAAAAAGTGGTTGAAAATACTGCGGGCTTAGATGCTGTTAGAATAGTTGACCTTTTATTTGGAAAGAAAGACGTGAATGAATTTCTCATAGCTAAAAAACTCAATTTAACCATTAATCAAACTAGAAATCTGCTTTATAGACTTTCTAATTTGGGTATAATTAACTCCATTAGAAAAAAGGATAAGCGCAAGGGATGGTATATTTATTTTTGGACATTCAATGTTTTGAAATCTCTCGAGGTTTTAAGGGATACTATTAGCAATGAAATAAACGAGTTAAAAAATCAACTTATTAGTAAAAAGCAAAAAAGATTTTATAAATGTAAGACTTGTGGAAGGGAAGTTAATGAAGAATCTGCTTTGCTAACTGATTTTATATGTGGTGAGTGTGGAGAGGTTTATGATCTTGCAGATAATACGCAGATGATTCAGGAATCTGCTAAGCAAATTGAAAAATTACAAAAAGAACTTAATTCTATTAATTCTGAAATTAATGAGGAGTATGGAAAGAAAGATAAGAAATTAAAAGTTGCTTAGGAAAAATGAGCTTGATAAAAAATTGCTCAGGGCTAAAAATAAAAAGATTAGAGATAAACTAAAGGGTAAGGAAAAGAAAGCTTCGCAAAAAATAAAGAGTAAAAAGAAAAAAATATAACATGAATAATTATTTTAAGGTCTCGAGTATACCTCCTAAAAATAATTCCTTTATATATTCTTTTTTTAAAAATCTTAAGGTTACTGGGTGGCTTATTTTTCTGAATATTCTTTTCTTCATATTATTTTCTTTATTGGGGGTTCTTAAAGATTCAGATTGTGGTTTGAGTTTTTGCAAGTTTATAGCCTTACAACCAAATAATTTATTTTTGAATAATTATTGGTGGACTTTGCTTACGAGTATGTTTATGCACGTAAATATTATTCACTTATTTGTTAATTTGTTTTCTTTGTATTTTATAGGAAACTTTCTAGAAACCCTTATAGGCAAGAAAAGATTTTTTTGGGTTTATTTACTTTCTGGTTTATTCGCGGGTTTGTTTTTTGCTCTTTTTGCATTTTTATTTAAAGGACCTTGGTGGAGTATAAGAATTTTTGGTGGAGCCGATACTTTTGCCATGGGTGCTTCTGGAGCCTTATTTGGTTTAGTAGGGGTTTTAGCTTTACTAGTTCCAAGGAATAAAGTTTTCTTGATTGCAGGTCCTATAATTGCCTTAATTTTAATTAATGTACTACGCGTTTTGCCTTTTTTTCAATCGTTTATATTTTTGTTAGACTTTTTATTTATACTTTATGTAGTTTTATCAATATATTCTATGGTTTCTTTTAATAGTACTCTTAGTAAATTAGCTTTGCCTATAGAGATGCCTCTGTGGGCGGTTCCTATTGTGGCAATAGTGCCTTTAATAGTTTTGAGTTTATTCATTGATCTCTCTGTAGGTAATATGGCACATCTTGGAGGTTTTATAGCTGGTTCTATTTATGGTATTTATTTAAAATTTAAATATAAGAAGAAAACTAAACTTATTGCCCAATATTATTCAAGATGATTAAAAAATTTAAAGAGAGTTTTAATTTTATCAAGTCTAGTAAGAGATACATATATTTTATTTTGGGCTTGTTTTTTGTTTCATTTCTACTTGCTTTTTTCTTACCCACTCCTGTTTTCTTAGAGGGTTTTTTTAAATCTATTATACAAAAGCTTGTAGAAGAAACTCAAAATTTTAATACGGGTGAATTTATAGGGTATATATTACTCAATAATCTTAGGGCTAGCTTTATTGGATTATTTTTGGGTTTAATATTTGGAATAGTTCCTTTAACATTTTGTTTAATTAATGGTTATTTAGTTGGCTTTGTTTCTAGACTTACTGTTAATCAGGGAAGTATAATTGAACTATGGAGATTGCTTCCCCACGGCATATTTGAACTGCCTGTTATTTTTATTTCATTAGGCATTGGACTAAGGCTCGGAATTTCCATTTTTAGTTTAGATGATAAGAGTATTCTAAAGGTTATTAAGTCTGCTTTTTGGAGTTTTATTCTGATAGTTATTCCCCTTTTAGTTCTCGCGGCAATTATTGAGGGTGTGCTGATAGGTTTTTTTAATTAATTTTAGAGAGATATATTTATAAATTGGTTTTGGCTATATATAGTATGTTAAAAAGGGGTTGGTTTTTTTCAATAGTATTTCTACTTTTATTTTGCACGAGCTTTGCGAGTGCTTGGGTTTTTAATGGTACTGTTTATGATGTTAACGGAAATTTCTTAAACAATACTAATATTAGCGTAGCTATTATTAATTCTACATTTAGCACTATAGAAACTTCTTCAAATGTTTCTGATGCTTCAGGTTGGTTTAATTTAGAATTGTCTGCAAATGCGAGTTATATGTATCAATTAACTTTAATACACAGAAATTCTACAACTAATGCAGTAGATTATGTAGGGCAAAGTTTACCTTCTTTTCCCTATATGGCTTTTTCCGCATTGTCTAATGTTAATTTTTATTTGAAACAGGCTGGTACAATAAACATTACAGTAAGAAATTCCAGTAATGCTCTGACTTCGAGTTTTGCAGTACAGATTAAAGATACAAAACTAGGTTATCCTGTAAGTTGTTCAGGAGCTTCTGGAAATAATTATCTATGTTATGTTCCTGCCGATAGGAACTATAGTCTTATGGTTTATCCTTCTTCTGGTGGAAATGAGCATTTTGTTCCTGTAAGTTTTAATTGGAATAATTTTAGTTCTAGTGCTAATTATAATGTAACAGATAGAAACGGAGCTAATTTTTCAACTTATAATGGAAGTAGTAAAATTTTGCATAAGCAATTTAATGTTACAGAAAGTTTTGCTAGAATAACAGGATATATACAAAATTCTTCTGGTATGGATTTTGCAGATTGGACTAATTTTACAATTGTTCCTTTCTTATTTGAACCTGGAAATATGATTTTTATGACTTATGGTATACTTCCATGGAATGCAAGTGCTTGGAATCAACAACAAAGCGATATATATAATGGAACTTCTGGATTTTATAACATTACTGTTCCTTATTCTTCTGCAGAAACAGTTAATTATCTTTTATTTGCTGCTGCACAGAATGAAAGTTTTTATGGAAGTTATAGAAATATAAGTGTTTTATCTTCTTCTATAATGGTTAATTTTACTATGTATTCATTATTGGGAGATAATTCTAATATAACTATGTCTGATTCTATGGGTGGAAGCTCTCATATAGTTTATACTAAAAGGCAGAAATTTAATCTTGTTAATTCGAGTAATTATAGTTTAAGTCAAGTTTCAGCGCATATAGAATTAAAAGTAGATTATTCAACATTTAATTCTACAGAATTTACTTTTATGGAAGAGGTAGCTAATAGTGGTAGTTCAAGTTTTTCATTTCCTTTACTAAATAATAGCGGTTTTAAGGAGATGAATATTTATACACAGACTTATGCTCCTAAAAGAATCTCAACTAGGACGGCTAGTCAAATTATTTTAAACAATAATATTACCATGGCTTCTTTTAGTTCAGAAGGAATAGGTACTAGTTTAACTGCCAGTTCTATTAATCTTTCAGCTTATAAATCTAATTCTAGTTGTGATGTTCCTAATCCCCCTACGGGATGTTTGTTAACTTCTTTTACACAAGATAGTGCGCAAAGTAGAATGTTGCCTTTGATAATGGGTGGTGGGGCTATAAGCATGAGAATAATTTATAGTGGAATAATAATTCATTATGCAAATGTAGATTTGCTAGCTTCAGGACCTCCTGATGCTGATTTTCAAAGCTCTGCAACTACTTCCACCACGGGAAGTTTTAGTTCTTTAATGAAGTTTGGAAGTCAAGGACCTACTATCTATGATTATGTTTATGTGGCTATACCTTATACTGCTGGAAGTTCGAGTCAGACAGGATTAAATGAATCCAGTCAAGTTAATATGAGCATACCTGTATTCTATGACGAAGATTATGATAGTCCCATATGGACTGCTAATAATGGTACTAATGCTGCTGCTTTTGCAGGAAATTATTCTCACTATTACAATAAAAGAGATGAATGGCAAATTCTTATGAATAGTAATAATAGTTGTTCTTCTACTACAACAGGTACTGCGGCTATTAATTCAAGCATACCTTGCCATATTCAAACTACAGATGATAAAATTTGGATAAGACTTCCTCATTTTTCAGGAACACAACCAAGTGTTAGCGGAAGTGTTATTAGTGCTTCTACGACTACTACAGATGCAAATACTGGAACTACTAGTGGTGGAACTAGTTTAACAAATTGGTTGGTTAGTTATTATCCTTCAGCAAGTCAATTATCTTCTGTTGAGGGCTATAAAGTAGATTTAATTAATAAAGGAAGAGCTGTGTTTAAGGTGGCAAATGAAACTCATGAATTGGGCGTTGTTGCTATAAATTCTAGTTTAGGAAAGGTTACTATTAATGTTTCTTCTAAAACTCAGCAAGCTATATTAAGTATAGGAGAAGAAAAGAAATTTGATGTTAATGCTGATAGTTATTATGATATTTATGTTAAACTTCTTAATATTAGTTCTAGCAAGGCTAACCTTCTTGTTAAAACTATAAACGAAAAGATTATTGAAAATACTAATAATTCTAGTACCTATGATGGAAGTTCAGATAATTTTGGAGAACAAGAATCTGGTGCAAATTTAAAAAATATTTTTAATAGTTTAAAAATTTGGATTTTGGTTATTGTTTTAATAGTAATTATATCTTTAATTATTTATTTTTCCTTAAGGTTAAGAAAAAAAAGATATTCTTTATTTGGGCATTAGGTTAATTAAACCAGTTTTGCAGTTTTTTTTGCTTTCCATAATTTTTTAATATTAAAGATTTATTTGTAAATGTTTGTATTGGGAGTTTTATTCTTGATTGTATTGCTAGAACAGCTTCATTTAAGCTTGAGAAGGCTTCTGGTTGCTTGGAGAAGGCTTCTCTTGATATTTGTCTGAGTATTCCTACACCCATGGATTGAGTGTATATTTCGGGGTTTATTTCTCTAAATACTAAGCAAGAGGCCTGTCTTTGAATTTTTTCTAGATATTCACAGAGGGCTAGGCGATTCGCATAATATGCGCCTGTTACTGATTCTGCATAGGATTTTCTTTTAAAGAAAGATTCATAATCTTGCCAAGCTAATTCTTGATTATTTTTATTTATTTCTATTACTTCAAAACTGAATTTATCTGGAAGAAGTAGGAAATGATAATTATTGCCTAAATATTCTGAAGAAAATACTAGAAATTCTGAAATTTCTTGAAAAAGTTTTATTTTTTTTAATTTTTCTTTACTTACTATATCATCAACTGCTGTAATGGACCACCTTGTTGGTACTAGTTTTCTTGCGGATTTTTTTCCTAATAATCCTGCTGAAAGTATTTTTATTATTCCTGAAATAGGTGTTGTTTTTTCTAGTTCTATTATACTTGAAGTTGCTTTTGCGTCCGTATCGTTTACTAAATAATCTACTTTTCTTTCTATTTTTGGATTTTCTTCTAGTCTTACTGTCCTAATTTGGGCTGCATTTTTAATTATTGGTATATAAGATTCGTGTTCTTGATTTGCTTCAAGTGGTTTTAGTAGTTTAAATTCTGCTGATATGGAGTTTTGAGTCATTGCAACTTCTTGCATTGTTTGTAAAAATTGAGTTGGTGTTTTGTTGTTTAGAGTATAGGTTAAATTTTTTATGTGGCTTTGGGTTCTGCCATATATAAGTTTGGATCTTAATGTGAGTATTTCTGGAATAGATAATTTTTTCTGATGCCACAATTCTTGTGAAGAAAGAAGTTTAGTGTTTCCGTGTTCTTGTGGAGAAAGAATTCCTATATTTACATTGGGATAGTTGTATTTTCCAACGAATATTTCTGGAGGCGAGGAGCCTGAAAAAGAGTCTATTTTTCGGATATTCTTAAAGGAGAAAGCGTGTTGTTTGCAATTTTCTTTACCACAAATTCTGCAATAATTAGTCATTTAGAATAGAATTAGTTTGGATTTATAATTATATGCGTGTTTAATTACTATTTTTCACAGGAATAATTATTCTTTTAAGTCAGATATTCCCAACATAAGGAATAGCAGACCAACTAATATAACTAACCATACTAGGCCTCCTTTGAGGACTTCCCAGGCAGCTGTTCCAAAGTCCCAGAATACAAGACCCTTGGTAAATGCCCAAGCAAGTATGGCTGCAATAACAAGTACAAGTCCTGCTAATATTTCAAGCCATTTATTCATTGTAGTGAATAAAGTCTTTTTTTGTTTAAAAAGATTTCTATGTTTTAGGATATGAATAAAGTATTTATCCATAAAGTCATAGGTATATCTTTTGATAAATATTTCTAAGAATTTACTCGTATATTTATGGATAGATTTAAAAAGCTTGAAAATAGTTATTATTCATGAATATTTTGAAAGAGGCTGATACAAATAGTATTCTCAAGGTTGTTGAAAACTCTCTGGAGCCTCTGGAAACTAAAGAAATTGAGAATTCTCTAAAGAAAATTACTAGGACTAAGATTATGTATAGGCTGAATAATCTTAGGGCAGAGGGATTAATTAGAGGAAAGCAAATAGGAGCAGGAAAAGGGACTTGGATTTGGTGGAAAAAGGAGGTTGGAAGATGATAAGAAAGGAAAAAAGTCTAAGAAAAAATGAATCAAAAATAATTTTAATTAAAAAAGGAGATAAGATTATTCTTAAGAAATTTCTTCCTGCTTTGGTTTTCATTTTACTTTTAGCTTTTATCATTGCGCCAGCAATGATAATTAATTTCCAGAATTCAAGTGAGCCTAGTGCTATTTTCTTTAATGGGACAGGAATTATAAATGGTAGCGGTATTGCAGGACTTTCGCCAGTTCTCTTCATGGACTTCAATTCTCCCGCAGAGGGAACCTATGTTAAAGATAATTCTATTTATAATAATTTTGGAACTACGAGTGGAAGTCCAACCTATAGTGCTAGTGCTGGATTTGGGGGAAGTGGGGCGTTTAGTTTTGATGGTGTGAATGATTATGTTAATATTGGTAATCCCTCTAATTTTGATTTTGGTAACGCTAGTTATACAATTAGTGCTTGGGTGAAAAGAAATAAATTATCTGAA
>Ga0172375_10008452_pt1 | contig 13834 bp, 13 predicted proteins | sample LakKiv1m_FD_114537 | JGI IMG/M metagenome (GOLD analysis project Ga0172375, IMG submission 114537) | Freshwater microbial communities from Kabuno Bay, South-Kivu, Congo - kab_092012_11.1m | ecosystem: Environmental > Aquatic > Freshwater > Lake | place: Democratic Republic of the Congo...
ATTGAAGACACCACCGGCTACAAAACAGATAAAGATAAAAAAGAGGCTGCCCTCCGTGCCTCCATTTTACGCGGTTGCGCGGCTGTTGAATCTTATGGGGTGGACACCAACGATGACCCGCTTCAGGATAAAATGAATTATCAGCCCTCTGAATTAGAAAAACTGCGCGATATGGAATTGCTGGGTGTGGCTGACTTAGTATATAAAACCACCGAAACGTTTTTCAATGGCGGAAATCTTGCGCTGTATGCATACATACAGGCAGACTTTGATTTATTTACCACCTCGCGCAATGCCTACCGCCTTGTGGTTACCAGACCCAAAGAAAAAATTGAAGGAAAGGCTAAAGCCGGCAAAGTAGTGGATGATTTTTTTGTAGTTGCTTTTACTGCGATTTATAAGAATGATGTTTTTATGAAAAACTTCCGCACCGCCCCCAACGGATTGTATTTCGGCTACCTGCTTTCGCGCAGGATAGATGACAACACAGGCGGAGGCACCGGAGATACAACCCCCCCAGCTCCGCTGGTAATAAGCGGAACGGTGAACCCCGGTGAAACAAAACTGCTTACGGCTATACCTGCCTTTACGCCTACTGCTCAGATAAAAATAGAAAACGGTGCGGTGGAACTTGAATATGGTTTAAGGCAGGATGGAGGTCCAATAATCGGCACACCGATTACCGTTCCTGCCAACACCATGCAGAACACCACGCTTGGCGCTTTGGGCGCAAGCGGCAACGAATTGGTGGTGTTTCATAAAGGCATCATCCCCATGCCCGGAACTTATACGGTTACTATTACGGTTTAAAAATCCCCGTCATTGCGAGGGAGGAACGACCGAAGCAATCCCACTGAACAATTTCTCAATCATCTGTACTCAATTCTCAATCATCTGTAAGTATTTTGACATCATCTGTTGGCAATTCGCTATCATCTGTTGGCAATTCGCCATCATCTGTTGGCAATTCTCCATCACGTGTCGTCAATTCTCCATCACGTGTAGGCAATTCGCCATCATGCGTAGGCATTTCGCCATCATAAATACCCTATCAAGATCATGAAAAACTATCCTTTACCCAAAATTTATGTCATCGTGAAAGGTTATTGCAAAATAGGCAATACCACTTTGAATAAACTTTCAGTGAAAATGGGCTATCACCGTACGTTCTTATCAGAGCGGCTGAAAAAAAACGATGTAAAAGTTTCGCTTCTGTTAGCGTTGAGCGAAGAATTAGGCATCAACCTGTTTGAGCATTATGAAAACCTGTTGCCGCTGGGCTTGCAAAACACCGCCCGCGAGTTGGGGCTGAAACGCATGATTACCCAATTGCAGGAAGAACTTTTCCGGGTAAAAGCGGAAAGGGATAAGTACTGGGAAGCGCTGAGCAAGTAGGCTGCCGCTGCCTGCTTTTTCACAGCGTCCCCATTGGCACTTTCACACCCCGCTGACCGTTACATTTGCGCACATGTGTGGATGAAGCGCAGGAAGAAACGAACAGTGCGATAATCATTAAAATTGCAATTAGCTTACGCATGATAGTATTGTTTATTATTAATAACGTAAAAAAAGTGGAATTATTATCCAATAGCAGGATTGTTGCTTAACAGGCGTTTGCTGTGGTGAACGGTAAGAATATCAACCCTTGAGATGAATACAATCTTTTACTTCCTCAGTGGAATAGGTTTGTCCTTTTTCAGATTGTTCAAGACCTATTTCAATTTTTTGCAAAATGATAAGCCGTTCTAATAAATCATCAATCGAAAATTTATCCGGCAGGTTGTTTATGCTTTTAATTACAATTTCTTTTCTCAGCATCGCTTAATTTTTTTTTACAAAGATATACGAATATTTTCAGAATGATTTAAGTAAAGACAAAGCCAGCGGGAAAATAATTTTTTCCCATTCCGCATATTCTTTACCCGAAGGATGCAGCCCGTCAGCAGCCACTAAGGAAGAATCGTTTTTCATTTCCTTCGACAGTTCAAAAATATCCGCGACCAGAAGTTTTCTTTCCCCAGCTTCCTGTTTTATTATTTCATTGAACTCAGCCAAACCTTTGCTGATGTTTCTGCCCCGCGCGTATTTTGGTCCTTCGGGAGTAGCAGAAAAATCAGGGATGGTAATCAATAAAAGATGTTGTTTGTTTTCAAGTGCTAACTGCATTTCAGCAATGATGAAAACTAAATTTTCACGAAACATTTCTTTCTTAACACCCTGCACCCAGTCGTTCACGCCAATCAAAAGCGTTGCAAAATCAGGTTTGGATTCCCTGTAAACCGGCAGTTCATGGTCAATCACATCCTGCGTGGTAAATCCTGTAACTGATGGATTGCACACAATTTCAATGTCAATATCTTCTTGTTTAAAATGTGCAACCATGATGTTACACCATCGCTCATTTTCCTGCACACCCTCGCCAATGGTATATGAATCGCCAATGGCAGCGTAGCGGATTTTATTTTCAGGATTAAGCATTAGACAATTATGGACGATTTAGTTTTTTGTTGCCACAGATTACACAGATTCACACAGATTTTTCTCACAAATTTAATTTTAAATCTGTGAAAATCTGTGTAATCTGTGGCAAAAGATGCGTTAAAAAGTTTTCATGTTTTTTCAACACCTACATTTAATGCAGCGGAACAAAATAATTTTGTTCCCGAATTTACCAATTTCAATCATGAAAAACATTTCCATGAACAGCCGCATAGATTTCCTGATAAAATTTTTCTGCGCCCTGATTCTTATCTCGGCTGTTGCGCTCACTGTTAAAGCCCAGCAACAGAAAGTAATCAGCAACCGCAAATCGTCCATCGTGCTGAAACCCGACCTTGCCTGCACCATCAATATTGACGGGAAAAAAATGGCGGAAATGAAAGCCGACAGCAGCAAAAGTTTTGTCCTCACTTTTGGAGAGCATAACATTGAAGCCCTTATGAAAGGCGGAAAAGAAAAATGGACGCAGAAAATCACCATTGACAGCCCCGACCGCAAGGAAATTGAAATCAGTTTCCTGAGCAAGGAAAAATTCATGACTTATCTCCGCTCCGGAAATATGGATATGATGAAAGCCATCATTGAAAAATTCCCGGAAGTGGTGAACCCCGAAAATGAAACAGACTGGGCGCCACTGATCATCGCCCTGCAGCTCAACAAAACGGATATTGCAAAACTGCTGATTGAAAAAGGAGCTAACGTAAATTCTTCTACAGAGCCAACTCCGCTTTACACGGCTATCATGTCAGGCAGTTCTGAAATGGCTTTGCTGCTGATTGAAAAAGGCGCTGCCATCCATTTTGCCAATAACGATGGCTGGACAGCCCTCCATGCCGCCTGCTACCAGGGAAAGGAAGATGTGGTGAAAGTGCTGATTGATAAAGGCGCGGTGATCAACCTGATGACCAACCAGGGCGAAACCCCGCTTTCGCTTGCCAACAAACAGGGCAAAACTTCAGTAGCCGCGCTGCTGCAGGAACATTCGGCAAAAGAATAAAGCCATTTTGTCAGCTAATTTTGCTTGGCACAGCTATTGAGTTGCGCTCCATGCTTCAATTATCAATCAACAATTAAAAATTATCAATGTCAGTTACTACCGATAAAAACATCACACAAAGCCCGCCTGCCGGCAGGCAGGGAAAAATAAACGTTCATACTGAAAACATTTTTCCCATCATCAAAAAATTCCTTTATTCCGACCACGAAATATTTTTGCGCGAATTAGTTTCCAACGCGGTGGACGCTGTTCAGAAACTCAAAACGCTTCAGAAAATCGGGAAATTCAATGAAGAAGTAGCGCAGTTCCGTGTTGAAATTGTTCATGACGAAAAAGCGAAAACCCTTACCATTAAAGACAATGGTATAGGCATGAGCGAAGAGGAGGTGGGCAAATACATCAATGATATAGCTTTTTCGGGCGCGGAAGAATTCCTGAAAAAATATAAAGATAAAGCGAAGGAAAATTCCATTATCGGGCATTTCGGTTTGGGATTTTATTCCTCTTTCATGGTAGCGAAGGAAGTGGAAATTATTACTAAATCTTACCAGAAAACCAAGCCCGCTGTTAAATGGGTATGTGACGGAAGCCCTGAATATACGCTCACTCCCAGCGACCGCAAAGAAAGAGGAACAGATATTATTCTTCATTTTGCAGATGATTCATTAGAGTTCAATGACAAAAACAGGCTGGAAGGAATACTGAATAAGTATTGCAAGTTTTTGCCGGTAGAAATAAAATTCGGATCAAAAGAAAAGTTTGAGAAAAAAGGAGAAGGCGAAAACGCGAAAGAAGAAAAAATAATTGTTGATAACATCATCAATAATCCTTCACCGGCCTGGACCAAAAAGCCGGTTGATTTAAAAGAAGAAGATTACAATAATTTTTACCGTGAGCTTTATCCCTACACGTTTGAGGAGCCGCTTTTCAATATTCATCTGAATGTTGATTATCCTTTCAACCTCACCGGAATTCTGTATTTCCCGCGTCTGAAACAAAACATGGAAATCCAGAAAAATAAAATTCAACTTTACTGCAACCAGGTTTTTGTTACCGATTCGGTGGAGGGAATTGTTCCTGAGTTTTTAACGTTCTTACATGGTGTTCTCGATTCGCCTGACATCCCGCTTAACGTTTCGCGCAGCTATTTGCAAAGCGACAGCAATGTGAAAAAAATAAGCAGCCACATCACCAAAAAAGTTGCTGATAAATTAGAAGAGCTTTTCAAAAAAGACCGCCCTGATTTTGAGAAAAAATGGGACGATATCCGTGTGTTCATTCAGTACGGCATGCTGACCGATGAAAAGTTTTATGAGCGTGCGGCTAAATTTTATTTATTCAAAAACACGGAAGGAAAATGCTTCACCTTTGATGAATACAAAGAGCAGATAAAAGCTGCGCAAACGGATAAGGATAAGAACCTGATTTACCTTTATACTACTGACAAAACTGCACAACATACCTTTGTGGAAGCAGCAAAAGAAAGGGCTTATGATGTGTTGGAAATGGACGGACAATTAGACAGTCATTTTATTAATTTGGTGGAGCGCAAATTTGAAAACTCGCATTTCACCCGCGTAGATGGCGATACCGTTGACAAACTGATAAAGAAAGAAGAAGCACAGGTTTCTAAACTCAGCAAAGAGCAACAGGATGAGTTGAAACCTGTATTTGAAAAAGCAGTCGGGATTGCAAATCCCGACCAGCAATCAAAATTTACGGTGGTGTTTGAAAGTATGAGTGAAAAAGATAATCCAATCACCATTACTCAAAACGAATTTATGCGCAGGATGATGGACATGCAGAAAATGCAGCCGGGAGGCATGATGGGAAATATGCCGGAGATGTATAACCTCGTTGTGAATTCCAATCATCCGCTTGTAACAAAAATACTGGAAGAAAAAGATGAGCAAAAGAAAAATCAGACTGCAAAACAGTTGGCAGATTTAGCTTTGCTTTCCCAAAATCTTTTGAAAGGCGAGGAGTTGTCAGCATTTATCAAACGCTCGCTGGAGTTGATTTAGGATATAAGGGTATAGGGTATAGAGTAACCGCCTTATATCCTTATATCCTTATACCCTATACCCTATACCCTATACCCTTATACCCTATACCCTTATTCCTTCCTAATACTGCCCTGCTGAAAGCATCACTAATGTGCAGCCTTCCACAATCTCTATCCCTTTTGCCTGCGCCATTTTCTCAAGTTCAGGGTTTTCAGTTCCGGGATTGAAGATGATGCGTTTGGGTTTCAGTGATAAAATATAATCATAATACGGCTGCTGGTTTTTTGGATTCAGGTAAAGAGTAACAGTGTCCACATTTTCAATGGCAGGCTGCCCGGTTTGAATGGTTAATCCTAAAACTTCTGCGTTTTTATTTCCTGCCGGAACAACTTCATGTCCATATTTAAGGAGTTTCTCAACAGCAAGCCAGGCATACCTTGCAGGATTATTGGATGCTCCAAGAACTAAGGTTTTTTTCATAGTAACACTAAAACAGTAAAACAAAGGAAATGTTTAAGCAATACCTTTTCAGCGGATATAATCTTTCACCTGTTTGTTGATGGTGGTTTTTACTTCTTTCCATGTTGTTTTTTTAAAGCAGAGAGGGTCTTTATCAATTTCAGCATCCTCAAAATACTGAACAGCACGAAGAACATGGATAATCTCTTTTTGTTGAAACCGTTCTTTGTAAAGTTCCAACAACTCTTCCAAAGAAAACTTTTGCAAAAGAAAATATAAGTCAAAAAAATCTTTCTTAGCGCCTCTATTGGTTATTGCAGCTAATTTCATGGAAGCAATATCCTTCATCGCCAACATTCTTATTCCACTTTCTTCTAAAGATTTATAAACGGGTGGGTAAGGGTAATTCAGTAAATCTACCTTTATATCTCTTTGAGCAAATTGAATCATATAATGATTAGAGACAGTATAATCGGGAGCATACAAATCAGTTAATTTCTTTTGCAGTTGCAACTGCTCAAATGTTCCGAAAGAAAATAAATCAATATCCTCTGAAAAACGATGACCTAATTGCAAAGCCAATGCTGTGCCTCCTACTAACTGAAATGGTTTCAGTTCGTCAACTTGCATCAGCTCCTTTAAAAGTTCAAGGAGAGCGGGCTTGACTGTGCGTGTTTGTAACATCTGAAATCTTCTTTTGGTACGTCTAAGAGTAGGCTGAATAAAGAAAGCGTGTATTTGTCTAAATACCGGGTTTGTAAAAGCGTTTCTTTTAGTTGTTTTGCTGTGTAATAATGAATCAGAAAACGAATGTCATCCAGTTTGCCGCTCATTGCAACACGTGGGATAATTATTTTATAATCCTTATCAAGGTCTAACTGCTCAATATCATATTCCCAAAACAATTCTTTACGCAAAATCATGTTCAAATATAGTGAAAAACAAAGCACAGAAGTAGAAAAATTTGGTTAAAAACCACCTGTTTTTTCTTACCTTTCGGAACAATCTTTTTTTCATCATGGCAGAAATAATACATACCGAAGCCCTTGACCTTGCTTTCAGGTTTGTAACGGAAACCAACCTCAATATTTTTCTCACCGGGAAAGCAGGAACCGGGAAAACCACTTTCCTGAAATACCTGCGGCAAAATAGTTTTAAGAAAATGGTGGTGGCTGCGCCTACCGGTGTTGCAGCTATTAATGCGGGTGGGGTTACATTACATTCATTGTTTCAATTACCTTTTGCGCCATATATCCCAGCCTCCCCAACCCCTCCAAAGGAAGGGCTTCCTGACGTGCGGTCTGTTGATGGCAAGAGCGATGGCAGAATCCCCCCTTTGGGGGGTGGGGGGGCTTTTCGTTTCAACAAAGAAAAACTCAATCTGTTCCGCAATCTTGAACTCCTCGTAATTGATGAAACAAGCATGGTAGCTTCACATACTGTTGATGCGATTGACACCATTCTGAGAAGCATCAGAAGAAGAAGCCAATTACCTTTTGGCGGTGTGCAGGTTTTGTTCATTGGCGATTTGCACCAACTTCCGCCTGTCGTGAAAAACCATGAATGGGATTTTTTGAAAAACTATTATCCTTCCATCTTCTTCTTTGACAGCATAGTGCTGCGTGAACATGTTCCCGTGATGGTGGAACTGAAAGAAATTTTTCGTCAGCAGGACAATACCTTTATTGATGTACTTAACGGAATAAGGAACAATAATCTTTCACCATCAAATTTTGAGTTGCTGAATTCCAGGTTGAAAAGAAATTTTGTTCCCGCTGACAATGAAGGCTACATTACACTTACCACTCACAATAACCAGGCAGATGCCATCAATAAAAGGAAATTAGATAAACTGACTTCGCGCTCAGAAATTTATCATGCAGAAATCCGTGGCGATTTCCCTGAACATATTTTTCCTGCTGAAGAAGAACTGGAACTAAAAGTGGGAGCACAGGTAATGTTTTTAAAAAATGATACGGAAGGGAAACAATATTTCAATGGTAAAATAGGTGTGGTAACAGCGCTTGACGATGAGGGGATAAAAGTGCGATGCAAAGACGAGCATTATGATATTGATGTAAAAAAATATGAGTGGAAAAACATGAATTATTCGCTCAACAAGGATACACGCGAGATTACAGAGCATGAACTCGGCAGCTTTGAACAATATCCTTTACGTCTTGCATGGGCGATTACCATTCATAAAAGCCAGGGATTAACGTTTGACAAATTGGTGGTTGATGCGGAAAATGCTTTTGCCAACGGACAAGTATATGTTGCTTTAAGCCGCTGCACTTCGCTGGAAGGATTGGTACTTACTTCTTCTGTAAATCAAAGTTTTCTCGGAGCGCATCAAAGTTTAAAAGAGTGGCAGGAAAAAAACAAGGACGATAATGATTTGCCAAAGAAGTTTAATGAAGCGCGCCAGAAATATATCCTGCATGAGTTGCAAAACATTTTTGCTTTTTATCGCTGGTATTACGAATTGCGTGATTTTCATGAAGCACTTAAGGAACAGGAGGAAGAGCTTCCCCCGGCAGGGGTAGAGTGGTTTAAAGAATTGGTTGAAAGCCAGAATAAGCTACAGGAAGTAGCAGATAAATTCAAAGATCAAATGACTGCACTTTCAAAAGAAAACCCTAACGCAGAAGAAAACCCTGCTTTGCAAAAAAGAATAAAAGATGCAGCTAATTATTTTTCAGCAGAACTGCTTAAATGGAAAGAGAAGTTTTACAATCACCCGCTTTCCACTGACAAGAAAAAAGTAGCGCGCAATATTGATGCATCACTTATTGAAGTCGCTTTTATTTTGCATGAAATTCTTCATCGGGTAAACCATTGCAGGAATGGTTTTACACTTAATGAGTATTTGAAATGCGGCAAAAAAGTGGAACAGCCGGCAGATAAAATTCAAAGTTCTTATGCGCAAAATCAGGCGAAGGAATTTATTGCTGAAGGAACGATGCACGAAGAATTATACAGCAGGCTTGCAGGACTCAGAAAGCAAATAGTTGGTAAAACAAACCTTCCGCTGTACACTGTTTTCAGCAACAGCGCTATCAGGAATGTTTGCGTTTATTTACCGCAAAACAAAGTATCACTGATAAAAATAAAGGGTTTTGGAAAAGTGAAAGTTGCTCAATATGGCGATGAAGTGATACAGCTTGTGAGGGAATACTGTGAAGAAAATAATCTACAACCACAGGAAATTTTCCCGGAGAAACGTGAGCGAAAACCTAAAGATCAAAAAACACCAACAGTTGAAGAAACTGTTAATCATTTCAAAAATGGTAAGAGCATAGCCGACATTGCCGCAGAAAGAAATTTTGCAGTCAGCACGATTGAAGGACACCTGGCGCAAGCCATAAAAAAAGGTTCAGTACAGATTGAAGAATTAATTCCGATGGAGGAAGTGAAAGAACTGGCTAAACATTTTCCCGCTGTTATAGAGGAATACATTCCCCTGAATTCTATTAAAGAAAAAGTTCCCGCAGATGTTTCTTTCGGAAAGCTGAGAATGGTTTTGGCGTGGCTGCAGAAGCAATAGAACAACTGAAATGAATGAAATAAAAAAATCCGGAGTAACCCGGATTTTTCTGCTTTGGCGGAGAGAGAGGGATTCGAACCCCCGGAACCTCGCGGTTCAACGGTTTTCAAGACCGCCGCAATCGACCACTCTGCCATCTCTCCGGGCGCAAAAGTATAATAATTTTACACGCCCAAACCTCAGCAGAATTTTTTTCGGCTCATTTCATTGAAATCAGTTGATTAGCTTTTAATTAGTAATTTTGTTGTATAAGAATTTTGAAATGAGATTTAAGCTACTTACTATAATTTGTTTACTTTTTACAGGTATTGAAGACCTATCTGCGGGAGGTATTCAGGCATACTTTGCCCATGCAGCCTACGCGAAAAACGGGGAAAACCCTTTTCTTGAAACCTATTTTACTATTGCCGGAAACACGGTTAAATACATTAAATCAGGGAATGGAATTTACCAGGGCAAAGTTGAAATTGTAATAGTGCTGAAGCAGGGAGATGCAATAAAATTTGCTGATAAATATACACTTCTAAGCCCGGGTACACCGGACTCATTAAGCGGGAAAGATTTTGTGGACCAACAGCGAATACCTCTGTCTAACGGAGATTATGACCTGGAATTTAAGGTCAGGGACATCAATACAAATGATTCAGCCGTCAGTTATTCAGAGAAAATTTCCATTGATTTTCCCGGAGATAAAATCAGTATCTCCGACATCAGCTTTTCTGAAAGCTATACCCCAACAATCAATCAATCCATCTTTTCAAAAAATGGTTATGATTTGATTCCTTTTCCAAGTGATTTTTTTCCTGAAACAATAAACAAGCTTATTTTTTATGCTGAAGTTTATAACTCCATTAAGTCGCTTCCGGAAGGTGAATCTTTTTTAGTCAACTATTTTGTGGAGAATGACGATAATAATCAGTTGGCGGGAAGTCTGAGAAAATTCTCAAAAGAAAAGGCTGCAACCGTAACCGTGGTTTTTAATGAATTACCAATCGGGCAATTGAAGTCAGGAAATTATAATCTTGTCCTGGAAGTCAGGGACAAGGAAAACAATCTTCTTGCTGTCAGGAAAAAATATTTTCAGAGAAGCAATCCAAGCCTTGAAAATAAATTGACGCAAAGTAACCTGAGTACAATGGATGTGGGAACTACGTTTGTAAGCGCTATTACAAACAGCGAAGAAATGAAAGACATGATCCTGTCAACTTACCCGGTTTCTACGCTTATTGAAAAGAATTTTGCAAGGAACCAGTTGAATCTTTCCGACCTGAAAATGATGCAGCAGTATTTTTATAATTTCTGGAAAACGCGGAATGAGGCTAATCCTGAGGCAGCCTGGCTGAAGTATTTTGAGGAAGTGAAAAAAGTGAACAAGGAATATGGTTCGAGGAGACAAAAAGGATATGCAACAGACAGGGGAAGAGTTTACCTGCAATATGGTCCGCCCAATACTGTTACTGCCAACCGCAATGAACCCAGTTCCTATCCTTATGAGATATGGCATTATTATGAAATACAGGGAACCGAAATAAATCGCAGGCAGACTGACAAACGTTTTGTTTTCATGAACAGTGACCTGGTGGGCGCTGATTACCAACTTATTCATTCTACCGCTTACGGAGAAATAAATGATCCGCGCTGGGAACTTCGTCTTCAGGGTCGCAATGAACAATATATAGACCTTGATGAAGAAAAAGGTCGTGATCATTACGGAAACCAGGTGGAAGACTATTTTAATAATCCGAGATAGAAGGCTTGATGAAAACAGCCGTTGTTATCCTTAACTGGAACGGAAAAAAAATTCTGGAACAATTTCTTCCTTCTGTTATTCAACATTCGTCTGATGCTTCTGTTATTGTTGCTGACAACGGTTCCACAGACGATTCGGTTTCTTTTCTTGAAAAGAATTTTCCCCGGGTAAAAGTTCTTCGTTCAGATAAAAACAAAGGTTTTGCGGGTGGTTACAATGAAGCATTGAAACAAGTAAATGCTGAATATTATATTTTGCTTAATTCTGATGTTGAGGTAACGGAAAACTGGATAAAGCCTTTGATTGATTTAATGGATTCGGACAAGAAAATTGCAGCCTGTCAGCCCAAAATACAATCATGGTCTGATAAGAGAATGTTTGAATATGCAGGCGCTGCAGGAGGTTTTATTGATAGGTATGGCTACCCGTTTTGCAGAGGAAGAATTTTTGATTCACTGGAAGAAGACAATGGGCAATATGATGACACCATTGAAATATTTTGGGCAACAGGCGCCTGCATGTTCGTGAGAGCCGATATATTCTGGAAAGTTGGTGGTTTTGATGAAGACTTTTTTGCTCACATGGAAGAGATTGACCTTTGCTGGAGAATGAAAAATCTTGGCTACAAAATAATGTATGCCGGGGACTCGCATGTTTACCATGTTGGAGGAGGAACGCTGCAAAAAAGCAATCCGTTGAAAACATATCTTAATTTTCGCAACAACCTGATGATGCTGATTAAAAACACTGAAGGATTTGAACTTTTTCGTATCCTGTTTATAAAGGCAATATTGGATGACCTGGCTCAGGTCAGGTTCCTGCTTTCAGGAAATTTCAAGGATTTTGTTGCAGTACAGAAAGCTCAGTTCTATGTATTATTCAATTTCTTCAGGATTAAAAAGAAAAGAAAAACGGTAAACAAGAATATAAGCGGTATTTATAAACATAGCATAGTAGCAGATTATTTTCTGCGTGGCAAAAAGAAATACACTGATTTAGACATTCAGAGGAATTAAATCATTCCCCTCGCTTTCAGTTCCAGGTATTTGTTTACAGTATTGATGGAAAGATTTTCAGGTCGGGTGAGGATACTCTGAATACCATACTGCCGCAGCAATTGAACAACCTGGTTTTTCTCGGAAACAAATTTTTGTGCTATTGTTTTCAGATAAATGTCTTCAATATTTTTTGCGGGCAATGAAGAGAAATCCTTCACCTCTGTATTTTCAAAAAATATTACCACAAGAAGATGGGTGCTGTTAATTTTTCGCAATAAAGGCAACACTCTTTCCAGCGCATAGAGGCTTTCAAAATTAGTATAGAAAAAGATGAGACTTCTGCCACGGATAAGATTACGTACGGCATTGTACATTAATTCATAGTTGGCTTCCATCTTTCGCTCTTCCTCATTGTAAAGCGCCTCCAGGATTAAGCGCAACTGGTTCTTTCCCCTGTCGGCTTTAATGGAACTTCCTATCTTATCCGAAAAAGTAAGCAGTCCCGCTTTGTCGTGTTTCTTCAATGAGATATTAGAAATCACCAGGCTTGCATTGATTGAATAATCAAGCAAACTCATTCCGTTAAAAGGCATGCGCATGGTGCGGCTTTTGTCAATAAGGGAATAAACCTGTTGCGAACGTTCGTCTTCATATTGGTTCACCATCAGGTCAGCCTTGCGGCTGGTGGCTTTCCAGTTGATGCTGCGAAAATCATCACCGCTTACATAGTTTTTTATTTGTTCAAATTCATAGCTGTGTCCCAGCCTCCTGATTTTTTTTATTCCCTGGTAGTTGGAGATTTTAGCCATTGCCAGCAGTTCGTATTTCTTCATATCAATGATGGAAGGATACACACGAACATTTTCATTTGATTCCATTACAAACCTTCTTTGCACCAAACCAAAGTTTGTTTTTGCAAACAGGTTGATGTTGTTGAAAACATATTCGCCACGCACCACAGGGCGCAGGTTATAACCAAGCGATTGCTTTTCTCCTGCTTTTAAAACAATGTGCATACTCAGTCCGCGCAACTGGAACTGGAAAGGAATTTCGTCAATAATGGTGATGATCAGCTTTTGTGCGGAATGATTGATTACATCCAGCCGAACTGGGTTTTCATTGCCAAGCGAAAACATCTTTCCGGTAGTTCTTCTGCAAACCAGAAGAGTAGATTTACGGAAAAGCAAAATAATATCCAGCACAAAAAAAGCAGCGCAAGCAATCAAAACGAGTTGTGCGAGCGGAAATAAAACAGGAAAGATAAATCCGGATACAAACAACGCAACCGTTCCTCCTCCCAGCAGGAAGAAGCGATTGGTGAGATATAAGTCCCTGAATAGTTTCATTATTCCTTTAGCGGGGCACTTCTACTTTTTCAATGATTTCCTTTATCACCTGTTCTGTTTCTGTGCCTTCCATTTCACGTTCAGGAGAAAGAATAATGCGGTGATTCAAAACCGGGGTTGCAACAAACTTGATGTCATCAGGTGTAACAAATTCTCTCCCGCGCATGGCAGCAATTGCTTTACTTGTTTTCATTATTGCCAGCGAGGCGCGGGGCGAAGCGCCTAAAAACAA
>Ga0172375_10008453_pt1 | contig 13833 bp, 13 predicted proteins | sample LakKiv1m_FD_114537 | JGI IMG/M metagenome (GOLD analysis project Ga0172375, IMG submission 114537) | Freshwater microbial communities from Kabuno Bay, South-Kivu, Congo - kab_092012_11.1m | ecosystem: Environmental > Aquatic > Freshwater > Lake | place: Democratic Republic of the Congo...
AAATCTATAGGAGAACGATAATGAGCCGAAAGAAAGAAAAGCTTCAGGATATCGGGTGAAAACTGCTTCAAGACATCCTGGATCGTATAGAAATTCCCGAGGGACTTCGACATCTTGCGGCCGTCAATGGTCAACAGGCCGTGATGGATCCAGTATTTGGCAAAGGGCTTGCCTGTCAAGGCCTCGGCCTGCGCGATCTCGTTCTCATGATGAGGAAAGATAAGGTCCAGCCCGCCGGCGTGAATATCCAAAGACTCGGTCTTCAGATAATACATGCTCATCGTGGAGCACTCGATGTGCCAACCGGGGCGGCCCGGACCCCACGGACTCGGCCAGGCCGGCTCGCCTTCTTTGGATTTTTTCCAGAGTGCGAAATCCAGGGGGTCTTTTTTCTTCTCATCCTTCTCGATCCTGACGGCCGTCATCATCTCATCGAGGGTCTGGCCCGAGAGCTTGCCGTAATCCTTGAAAAGCCTGACCGAAAAATACACATCCCCATCGATGACATAGGCGGTGCCCTTGGCGATCAGCTTACCGATATGCGCGATCATCCCCGGGATATTCTCGGTGGCCAGGGGCTCCACATCGGCCCTGGCGATCCCCAGCGCCGCCAGGTCTCTCTCGTAGCTCTTGATATAACGGGCGCGGATATCGTCGAACGCGACGCCGTCCTGGCGGGCGCGGTTGATGATCTTGTCGTCCACATCGGTGATATTCCTGACCAGGGTCACACGGAAACCGCGATACTGGAGGTATTTCTTGATGACGTCGAAAATATAAAGGCTGCGCGCGTGCCCGACATGGCAGTCGTCATACACCGTCACCCCGCAGGTATACATCTTGACCTTGCCGGGGACATGGGGGACAAAATCCTCTTTTTTCCTTGAAAGGGAGTTATAGATCGAGATCATTATTTTATTTGAGCTTTTTTTCCAGGTCTTTGATGCGCTCTTCCAACTCTTCGAGAGACTGCATCAGGGGGTCGAGGACATGGATGTGGTCCAGGAGCCTGTCGATCTTCTTCCCATCCTGCCTGGTGATATGCCCGGGGACGCCCACCACCGTCGCATTCGGCGGAACGTCCCTGAGGACGACGGCATTGGCGCCGATATAGGAATTCTCGCCCACCGTGATGTTCCCCAGGACCTTGGCGCCTGTGCCGATGACGACGTTGTCGCCGATATTCGGATGGCGCTTGCCTTTTTCCTTGCCGGTCCCGCCCAGGGTAACGCCCTGGTAAAGGGTCACATTCTTGCCGACAACGGAGGTCTCGCCGATCACAACACCCATCCCGTGATCGATAAAAAGCCCGTCGCCGATCTGTGCGGCCGGATGGATCTCGATGCCGGTAAAGAAACGGGAGACCTGCGACAGCCATCGCGGCAAAAACGGGATCCTCGCGCGATACAAGGCATGGGCGATCCGGTGCATCACCAGCGCCTGGAGCCCCGCATACAGAAGAACCACCTCCAGATAATTACGCGCGGCCGGGTCTCTATCGAAAACGGCGTCGACTTCCTTTTTAAAAACGATCAGGACAAAAACGATCCATGCCAGCAACAGGATCACGAACGCGCCTACGACATGCATAAAGATAGCCATGACGTCCTCTCTTTTCTCCCCCGCTTTCCTCTGAAAGATCCCCCGCCGGCTCTCACCTTTGCACGCCAGGGGTCAAATACAAAAAAATTATTTAAAGGCCTTCATCTTTTTGATCATGGCCACGGCATAGGCCGCGGCGGCTCGCCCGCGCCCGATTTCGCCGATCCCTTCATGGGTCGTGGCCTTGATGGAAATCTTTTCACAGCTCACCCCAAGCACCGCACCGATCTTCGCCTTCATGCCGGCGACAAAAGGCGCGATCTTCGGTTTTTCCAGGATCACCATCACATCGGCATTCGAAACGGTAAAATGCCTGTGTCTCATGAGCCGAGCCACCTGTTCCAGGAGTTTAAGGCTTGAAATATTGCGGGTGGCCGGGTCTCCCGGCGGAAAGTACAACCCAATATCGCCCGCCCCCATGGCGCCCAACAGGGCGTCGCAGAGGGCATGCAGGACGACATCCGCATCCGAATGCCCGAGAAGCCCTTTAGCAAAGGGAATCTCGACTCCCCCCAGCATGAGCTTTTTTTTAGGGGCAAACCGATGAATATCGTAACCAATACCGACTTTATAATCCATCTCAAATAAGTTTTCAAGTTATTGAGTTTATTGAATTCGCAGCGTTTATTAAGTCAAAACTTTATGAACTCAAGAAACTCAAAAGGCTCAAAGAACTATTCCAAGGCCCGGATGCCCAGAATGGCATCGGCAAAAACCAGGTCTTCCTGTGTCGTGATCTTGATATTGAAATAAGACCCCAAAACAACCTTGACCCTTTTTCCCATCTTTTCGACCAGCGAAGCGTCATCGGGGACGCCGAGCTTGCTGGAACGCAGGTAGGCCTTCTGGATCAGTTCCCTCTCAAAGACCTGCGGCGTCTGTATTTCCCAAAGATAATCCCGCTTCAGCGTTTCATCGACTTCCATGCGGTGGTTCAACCTCTTGACGGTCGGCTTGACGGGGACCCCCAGCACGGCCGCCCCGCATGTCCTGGCTTCCTCGATCACGCGCGTGATGCTTCCTTCATCCACAAAAGGCCTCACGCCGTCGTGGATCAGGACGAATTTTGTCTTCATATCCACGACCTCCAGGCCGTTCCTGACCGACTCCTTGCGCGAGGCGCCGCCCGCGATCACACGAGCGACCTTGGTCAGCTTGAATTTCCTGACGAAAGAACGCGCCTCCTCCAGACCGTCGGGATTAAAGATCAAAACGATCTCATCGATTAAGGGATGGACCTGAAAAACTTCCAGCGTATAAACGATGATCGGCTTGTCCTTGATCTCAATCAGCGGCTTGGCCAGGTTGAGGTGCATCCTGGAACCGAGTCCGGCGGCGGGAATCAGGGCTGTGATCTTGCATCCTTCAGGCATGGCTTAAATATTATCCTGCCAGAGACAGGTCCCGCCAGACATCACGACGTCTGACGAGGCGGGCCTTCAGGCTTGGCGAAGACCATGCGTCCGGCCTGTGTCTGCAGGACCGACGTGATGGAGACGCGGACAGACTGGCCGATAAACCGGCGGGCGTCTTCCACGACGACCATCGTCCCATCATCGAGATAGGCGATCGCCTGATTATGCTCTTTTCCTTCCTTGATAGGCTTCACTTCCAGGGCCTCTCCCGGCAAAACGACGCTCTTCAAGGCGTTGGCCAGCTCATTGATATTCAGGACTTTGACCCCCTGGAGTTCCGAAATACGGTTGAGATTGAAATCCACCGTAAAGATCTTGGCCTCAAGCAGCTTGGCCAGCTTGACCAGCTTGCCGTCGACGTCGCGCGTATCGGGAAAATCCTCTTCATGGACAACGAGATTGAAACGCGTATCGCTGCGAACCATATGCAGGATCTCCAGGCCTCTGCGCCCCCGCTGACGCTTGACGGCGTCTGCCGAATCGGCGATCGTCTGAAGTTCTTTTAAGACAAAACGCGGCACGACAAGGCGCGCTTCGACAAAAGAGGTCTTGAGGATATCAACGACGCGGCCATCGATGATGGCGCTCGTATCCAGGATGATCGTATCGGCCTTCTCATCCTGGCGCCGGAACTTGACATAAGGAATGATCAGGTTAAACTCATCCCGGCCCCTGAGGGCGATCGCCATGCCCAGATAGGCAAAAGACAACGTCAGGACGTAAGCAGAGATGTCTTTCATGGATTTATCCAGAGGAAAAAGTGCAAAAAGCGCGGAGGTCATCAGGCGCGAGATGATCAAACCCAGGATCAGCCCGAAGACGGCGCTCGACAAACCCCTGACCGAAATACCGCGCATACCGGCCTCCAACATGATGATGAGAAGGCCGAAACCAAAACCGCTCAAGGATGTCCAATAGATATTAAAACCGTTGGCATCACCGATCTGATAGCCGACGATCGTCGAACAGATCAAGAACAGGATCCTGATGAACAACATCGTCATATTCATAAAATACTCTCCTCTTTATGGACGCCGATCGGCGCCGTGTATGATAAAAAATGGATACGGATCACGCCCTGCCCCAGAGGGCCCTTATGGCCTCTGAAAGGTCGGACACAGGGATAAGCTTCAGCCCCGTTTCCTTCCACTCCCGCAACGCCTGCGCATTGCTCCGGGGAAGGATGCACTTCTTAAATCCAAGTTTCTGCGCCTCGTTGACCCTCAAGCTGATATTAGCTACGCTGCGGACCTCCGAGCCCAGGCCCACTTCGCCGAGGAGAACCGTATCAAACGCTATGATCTTATCCTCAATGCTCGAAGCGACAGCCAGGCAGACGGCCAGGTCGATCGCCGGGTCATCGATCTTCATGCCGCCGACGACATTCACAAAAATATCCTTATCGAACAATTTGAGCGACAGCCGTTTCTCCAGGACAGCGGCCAACAGGCTCAACCGGTTATAATCGATCCCCTGGGCCTTGCGCCGCGTCACACCGAAATTCGCCTTTGAGACCAGGGCCTGGACCTCGATCAGGATCGGCCGCGTCCCTTCCAGGACGGGCACAACGGCGCTGCCCGAAACCTCTTTGGGCCTCTCCGCCAGGAATATCTCCGACGGATTCCTGACTTCCTCTAGGCCCTTCGGGCCCATTTCGAAAACGCCAATCTCATTGGTGGAACCGAACCTGTTCTTGATGGCCCTCAGGATGCGATAGCTCGAAAAACGCTCTCCCTCGAAATACAGGACCGTATCCACGATGTGCTCCAAAACGCGCGGCCCGGCGATCATCCCTTCTTTGGTGACATGCCCGATCAAAACAATCGAGATCCCCGTCTGCTTGGCCAGCTGCGTCAGGATCCCGGCGCACTCACGGACCTGGCTGACGCTTCCGGCGCTCGACGACAAGCCGGGAGAATAAACCACCTGGATCGAATCGATAACGACAAGGTCCGGAAGAAATTTTTTAACAGCGTCTATGACGGCATCCAGATCCGTCACATTGACGATAAAAAAAGAATCCTGAGGGCCGGCCCCCAGGCGGTCGGCGCGCATCTTGGTCTGCTGGATGGACTCTTCGCCGCTGACATAGAGGATCTTTTTGCCTGTATGCGCCAGCTGCTGGCACAGCTGGAGCGAAATCGTCGATTTGCCGATGCCTGGGTCCCCGCCCACCAAAACCACAGATCCGCGCACTACGCCCCCGCCCAGGACGCGGTCGAGCTCGTGTATGCCGACCTTCATGCGCTCCTGTTCCAACGAATCAACCGTATGCAAAAGGACGGGTTCACGGTAGGAGGCGCCGCGGGAGGCAGGCCGGACGACCGTTTCTTCCTCAACGAATGAATTCCAGCTGGAGCAGTCCGGACAACGGCCGAGCCATTTAGGCGAACTGAAACCGCAATTCTGGCAGACGAAAGCCGCCTTTGTCTTTTGAGCCCTTGTCATTGCGCCTCTTTCGGCCGATAGAGGAGCTTCCATGGGTGCTTCTTCAGGTCAGCGAACATTTCTTCGATATCCGTGTAGAGCCTGTCGTCCGTAAAGAGCTTGCCGATCGTTCCGCGGCCCTCGTGCATATCGGTCAAGACGCTGTCCAGGGCATTGAGGGTACCCTTCGCCTGCAAGGCAATATCTTTGGCCAGGTCTGTCACCTCCTGGACGCTCGTCGGGTCTTCACCCACCAGAAGGCTGTCGGCCACGAGAAGCTTGTTATAATCCTCACCCGGAATGATCTCGAGATATTTTTCGCCCAGGAGCCCCAGCGTATTGACCCATGCCCGGGAATTGAACGGGATCTGCGTGTCGCCGTCCACCCAAATGCGGATAAAAACCGCCGGTTTTCCGTCGGTACTATGCGTCAGCTTGATCTCTTTGACTTCGCCTTTGTCGACGCCAGCCACGCGCACGGGCGCGCCGATCTTGATGCCGTTGGCGAAACCGAATTTGACGCGAAGATAATAACCGCTGGCCGTCAGCTTGACATCGCCAATCCTGAAAATAAACCAACACAGGATCACAAGGCCGACAAAAACAAAAATACCGACTTTAAACTCCAGGGACTTCGTGTTTTGCGCCATGGAACCTCCCATAAAATGATGGTACGATGAATAGCTTTTATGATTCAAAATTCCATAACCCGCAACGTCATAACATGATCACCCAGCATTCGTCGAGACAGAATTCTGGCCGTCCGTGATCGGCCCGTGGGCCGCACCCGTAATGAACTGATGAACATAAGGATTGTGGGAATAGCGGATCTCGTCCGGCGTACCCTCCGCTATGATCTTTCCTTCATAAAGCATGGCGATCCGGTCCGCCACCTTATAGGCGCTCCTCATGTCGTGCGTCACGACGATGGAAGTGACTTTGAGCTTATCGTGCAGTTCGTCGATCAACTGGTTGATCGCGTCCGCCGTGATAGGATCCACACCTGTCGTCGGTTCGTCATACAGGATGATCTTGGGGCGCGTGCAGATCGCGCGCGCCAGCGCCACGCGTTTCTTCATGCCGCCGCTCAGATCGGCAGGCATATAAAGCTCAACGTCATAGAGCCCAACAAGCGCCAAAGACTCCTTGACGCGTTTGTCGATCTCGGATTGCGCCATGTTCATGTGCTCGCGCAGGATAAACCCGACATTTTCGCCCACCGTCAGCGAATCGAAAAGGGCGCCGCCCTGAAAAACCAGGCCGATCTCCATATGGAGCTCATTAAGCTCCCGGCCGTGCAAGGCCAGGACATCCCTGCCCTCCACACGCACGCTCCCCTCGTCCGGCTCCAGGAGACGGACGATGTGCTTGAGCGTCACGCTCTTGCCAACGCCCGAACGGCCGATGATGACCTTGGTCTCGCCTTCTTCGACGGTCAGGCTCATGTGATCCAGGACCTGTTTTCCGCCGAGGTTTTTCGAAACGTCTATCAGTTCGATCATCGCCATCGCTGCACCTTACTTCACAAAGAAGTAAAACAAAGCCGTAAAGAAGCAATCTGCCGCAATAATCATGATGAATGTGTTGACGACCGACATGGTCGTTGCCTTGCCGACGCCTTCCGCCCCGCCGCGCACATTCAGGCCTTCGTAACAGGCGACGAGGGCAATGATCATGCCGAAGACAATGGTCTTGACCAGACCCGTAAAAAGATCCTTGTAGACAAGGGTCCCGAACGTCATGTTCATGTACAGGCTGGAACGGATACTCAAATGGTAGACCCCGATCAGGTAGCCGCCGAAAATGCCGATGGCGTTGGCGAAAAGCGTCAAGACCGGCAGCATAAACGTCATGCTCAAGAACCTCGGTACGACGAGATACTTGATAGGGTTGGAGCCAAGGGTCACCAGGGCATCGACCTGTTCGGTCACGGCCATCGTCCCGAGTTCCGCCGTGATGCCGGCACCGCTGCGGCCGGCGACGATCAGGGCCGTAATCACAGGCCCAAGTTCACGCGTCAGGGAAACAGCGACAATACTGGCGATGTAGATCTCGCTCGACATCTTCTGCATGATATAGGCGGTCTGCAGCGCCAGGATCACGCCGATAAAGAATGAAACAAGGGCCACAATCGGCAGGCTGTCGACCCCCACCTTCTTGGCCTGTTCAAAAATACGACCTCCCCCCAGAGGCCTGGCAGGGATAAGAACGACCGCCTGAAGGCCCAAGCTCACGATGCCGCCGATAAAATGGACCAGGGACAGGACTTTGGCGCCAAGCGCCATATAAAACGTCTTTCTTAAAAGAAACATTCGCACTCCACGGCAAAACAACACAACTTAGCTCTGATCAAAAGACAATTCTTCCCTGTCCTTTTTTTTGCCGATCCGGACCGTGCTGCCCTCTTTGATCCTGCTGCCGATGATTTCTTCGGCCAACGGGTCTTCAATATAGCGCTGGATCGTCCGCTTCAACGGCCTGGCGCCGAACACGGGGTCGAAACCTTTCTCAGTCAGGAACTCCTTCGCCTCCTGATCGAGGCTTAAGATTACTTTTTGGTCGCTCAAGCGCGCCTGCACTTCTGCGATCTCAATATCAATGATCCTGAAGAGATCGCTCTTCTCCAAAGGACGGAAGACGATAACGTCATCGATCCTGTTGAGGAATTCCGGCTTGAAGGTCTTCTTGACCTCCTCCAAGAGCCGTTCCTTCATCTGCTGATAGGACATATCCCCACTTTGCGCCTTAAATCCCAGAGCGCCCTGCTTGCGCAGAAGCTCCGCCCCGACATTGGAGGTCATGATGATGATGCAATTGCGGAAATCGACCTTGCGGCCGAAACTGTCGGTGAGACGCCCATCCTCCAAAACCTGCAGGAGAATATTGAAAACGTCGGGATGCGCTTTTTCGATCTCATCCAGAAGAATGACAGCATACGGACGGCGCCGGATCTTCTCCGTCAATTGGCCGCCCTCTTCGTAACCCACATATCCCGGAGGCGCGCCCACGAGGCGCGAGACGTTGAACTTCTCCATATATTCCGACATATCCAGCTGCAAAAGGGCATTCTCATCCCCGAACATAAACTCCGCCAGCGCCCGGGCCAACAACGTCTTTCCGACACCGGTGGGCCCCAGGAAGATAAACGAACCGATGGGCCGGCGCGGGTCTTTGATCCCCGCACGGGACCGCCTGACCGAACGGCCGATCACCGCCAAAGCCTCATCCTGGCCGACGACCCTCTGGCGCAGCTCTTCTTCGATCTTCAGGAGTTTCTCGCTCTCTTTCTGCTCGAGCCTGACGATCGGAATGCCCGTGATCTTGGAAACGATGGTCGCGATATCCTCTTCCGTGATCTTGGGCCGGGACTTGGCGCGCTCCTCCTGCCATTTCTTCCTTTCTTCATCAAGCTTCTGGCGGGCTTGGCGTTCCTGATCCCGCAAGGAAGCCGCCTTCTCAAAATCCTGGTTCTTGATGAAGATCTCTTTCTCTTTCTTGAGCTCTTCGACGTTCACCTCCAATTGCTTGATGTTGGGAGGAACGATGAGCGTGGCGAGGCGGGCGCGGGAGCCGGACTCGTCCAAAAGATCGATCGCCTTGTCGGGAAGAAACCGGCCGCTGATGTAACGGTCTGAGAATTTCGCGGCCGCCGCGATGGCCTCATCGAGGTATTCGACATTGTGGTGGCGCTCGTATTTGTCGCGCAACCCTTTGAGGATCTCCACCGTCTCTTCGACGGAAGGCGGATCCACCATGATCGTCTGGAACCGGCGTTCCAGCGCGGCGTCTTTCTCAATATATTTGCGGTATTCGTCCGGCGTCGTGGCGCCGATGCACTGGATTTCTCCTCGCGACAACGCGGGCTTCAGGATGTTGGAGGCGTCGATCGCGCCTTCCGCGGCCCCGGCCCCCACAAGCATATGCAGCTCGTCGATAAAGATCATGACGTCGCGCGAACGCTTGATCTCATCCATGACGGCCTTGATCCTCTCTTCAAACTGGCCGCGGTATTTTGTCCCGGCGATCATGAGCGCCAGGTCCAGCGCTACGATGCGCTTGCCGATCAAAACCTCGGGGACGTTCGACATGACAATCTGCTGAGCCAGGCCTTCGACGATGGCGGTCTTGCCGACGCCCGCCTCGCCTAAAAGCACGGGATTGTTTTTCGTGCGTCTGGCCAAAATCTGGATGACGCGTTCGATCTCATTCTTCCTGCCGATGACGGGGTCGAGCTTTCCTTCGCGCGCCAAAGCCGTCAGATCGCGGCCAAAAGCATCCAGGGCCGGCGTCTTGGATTTGCTCTGGGGCTGCGCGCCGAATCCGGGCGTCGCGGACCCCAGGAGTTCCATGATCTCGCTGCGCACCCGATTCAGGTCAAGGCCGAGATTCAGAAGAACCTGCGAAGCGACACCTTCGCCTTCGCGAATCAACCCCAAAAGCAGGTGCTCGGTGCCGATATAATTATGTCCCAGGGCGCGCGCCTCCTCGGCCGCCAGTTCCAGGGCCTTCTTGGAGCGCGGCGTAAACGGCACGTCCCCCTGGATCTGGGTCGTCGGACCGGGCTGGACGAGTTTCTCAACCTCCAGACGGATGCTCTCGAGGCTCAGGCCCAATTTTTGCAAAACGGCGGCCGCGACACCTTCGCCTTCGCGGATCAACCCCAAAAGCAGGTGCTCGGTGCCGATATAATCGTGATTAAAACGCCTGGCCTCTTCCTTGGCCAGGACAATGACTTTTCTGGCTCTTTCCGTAAAACGATTGAACACATTCACCTCCGACTTGTCTATGGATTTATACTTTCAGGCGTTCGCGAATGATCTGCGCCCGCTTGACATCGCGTTCATTGGCGGATAACTTCTTGCCCTCAAGCTTCTGCAGGTGCGCCGGCTGCGTCAGGATGAAAAGCTCGTTGATCAGGCCGCGCTCCATGTTCTCGACGAGCCCCAGGTCGTTGCCCAGCCGCAGCATGGACAAAAGCTCGACGGTCTCACTGCTCGAAATGATGTGGGCATTCTTGAGGGTGCCGTAAGAACGCCATATCCTGTCTTCGAGCATCTCGCGATGCTCGGCCAGAAGGACCTCCCTCGCCTTCTGTTCCTGTTCGATGATCTGGCCGATGACGCCCTTGATATTGCCGAGGATCTCCTCTTCCCTCAACCCCAGAGAGATCTGGTTGGAGATCTGGAAAAAATTCCCCGATGCCTGCGTGCCTTCGCCGTAGAGGCCGCGCGTGGTAAAACTTAATTTGGCGATAGCCTCCAGCACCTTATTGATCTGGCGCGACATCACGAGCGCCGGCAGGTGGAGCATGACGGAACCCCGCATGCCCGTCCCTGTGTTCGTAGGGCAGGCCGTCAGGTATCCCCACTCCCGGCTGAAGGCATAAGGCAGGAACCCTGAAAGTTGATCGTCGATGGAATTGATAACGTCCCATGTCTTGTCCAGGTCGAACCCGGATTCCATGACCTGGATACGCAAATGGTCTTCTTCGTTGACCATGACGGCGACATCTTCCCGCGGCGTCACACACAATGCCTTCTGGTTGCTGCGGACCGCATGTTCATTGGACATCAGATGGCGCTCCACCAGAAACTGCTTGTCGATATTGTCAAGCTCCTCCATGTGCAGGAAGACCGCGCTCTTCAACTCGGCCGTCCGCTCGAACGCTGCCTTGAACGAAACCAAAACCTGTTCGGCGTCGTTCTTCTTGGCCCAATGAGGGAAAGGCGTCTTCTCCAGATTCCTCGCCAGCCGGATCCTTGAAGAAATCACGATATCGGAATGGGGACCCGTGCCTTTCAGCCAACTGGAAACCTGATTGATCAGATCGTTAAGATTCATCGTAATCAAATTCCTAATTTCTACGTTCCAATGCCAAATAAAATTCTAATGCCCAATAACAAATATTTTCCGTCTTGAAAAATTAGAAATTAATTCGGCATTCGTCATTAAAAATTTGGTCTTTGGGAAGCTGTGCTATTGCCCCGTTTCTTCCGTCTTGGATTTTTTCTTCTTTTCCGTCTTCTCGACTTCCTTGATCGCGTCGCGCAGTCGCGCGGCCTCCTCAAACTCTTCGCGTTCGACGGCTTCCTGCAGCCTCGCCTTCAGGTCCGCAACCGAAGATCCTCGGGGGAGCCTAGCGGCAGGCTTCAATCCTTCTGAAACCACAGACAACGGCGCTTTGCCGACATGCTGGCTGGCGCCGTGAATGCGTTTCAGCAAGGGGCCCAGATAACGTCCGAAGGCCGTGTAACATTCACTGCAGCCCAGACGGCCGATCTTGCGGAAGTCCTCATAGGTCAGGCCGCAAGAAGGACACTGCGTCCCGGCAGCCATCTTTTCGGAGCCGCCCAGCTGTTTCGAATAATCCACCAGACCCGCCAGGAGGTCCGAAAGGCCGAACTGCTGCTCCATCTGGATGCTCTTCTTTTTGGCGCAATCATCGCACAGGTGAAGCTCCGTCATTTGATTATCGACGATCTCCGTCAAATGCACGGTCGCCTGGTTTTTATTGCAGATATTACAGAGCATAACGCACGCCGTCCTTTTTGGTAACCTTCCTGAATTCATTGATCAAAACCGATGTGCGCTTGCCGACGGCACCCGTCCCGATCTGACGGCCGTCCATCATGACAACAGGAATGAGTTCAGCGGCCGTCCCCGTCAAAAACACCTCATCGGAGGTATAGAGTTCAAAACGCGTCACCATGCGCTCGCATGCCTTCAGGCCGGCCTTCGCGGCCAGCTGCAGCACGGCCCCGCGCGTGATGCCGTTGAGCACGCCCACGGAAACAGGCGGCGTCACCAGCACCTTATCCTTGATCATAAAGATATTATCGCCCGTGCACTCCGTCACGAACCCGCTCTGATCCAGCATCACCGCTTCCTGCACGCCGGCATTGATCGCCTCGATCTTCCCCAGGATGTTGTTGAGATAATTCAAGGACTTGATCTGGGGATTCAGGGCCTCGGGGATATTGCGCCGGGTCGGGACGGTCACGATCTTCAGGCCCTTATGATACAATTCGGCCGGATAGAGAGCGATCCTGTCCGTAATGATAAAAACTGTGGGACGGCGGCAATTGCGCGGATCCAGGCCGAGATCCCCCTCGCCCCTCGTCACCACCGCACGGATATAAGCATCCTTAAGCTTGTTGGCCTTCAGGGTGCCGATGATCGCCTTTTCCATCTGGCTCTTCTCCATGGGGATCTTCAGAGAAATACCCTGCGCCGAAGCGTAAAGACGATCAATGTGTTCGCGCAGTTTAAAAACGAGACAATTGTAAGACCGGATGCCTTCGAACACGCCATCGCCGTAAAGCAGGCCGTGATCGAACACCGACACCCTTGCGTCTTCTTTCTTGATAAGCTTCCCGTTGAAATAAATCAGCATCCTGCCTCCAAGTTATCTTTATCGTTGCGTTAGTTCTTAAACGATCCTGCCATCGAAAATCTTCAAGGTCCTGTGGCTGCCACGGGCCAACTCGGGGCTGTGCGTTACCAGGACGATCGTGGTCCCCTTTTCCCTGTTGAGGCGCATCAACAGGTCCTGGATATGTTTGCCGGACTCAAAATCCAGGTTTCCCGTCGGCTCGTCACAAAAAAGGACTTGGGGATCGTTGATGAGCGCCCGCGCCACGGCCACGCGCTGCTGTTCGCCGCCGGAGAGCTCCGAAGGCCTGTGTTTCAGCCTCTGCGACAGCCCCAGGAAATCCAGGAGCCCTTCAGCCTTCTTGGCGATATCGGATACGCGCTGCGGCCCTCTTTCGACACACGCCGGCAGCATCACGTTCTCCAGGGCCGTGAACTCTCTTAAAAGATGGTAAAACTGAAAAACAAAACCGAACATCTTATTACGGATCACGGCCTGGCGCCGTTCATCCATGGTCGTCAGGCACGCGCCGTCGACAAAAACCTCGCCCCGGGTCGGCGTATCCAATCCTCCAAGGATATGCAACAGGGTCGATTTTCCTGCCCCCGAAGGACCCACGATGCTTAACATTTCAGACCGCTTGACCTCAAGGCTCACGTCTTTGAGCACGGTCAGCGCCTTCGGGCCCTGACGATATGTTTTCTCAAGATGAAAGGCTTTGAGCACTATTCATACCTCAGGGCATCCGCAGGGACGAGGCGCGCCGCCTTGGATGCCGGGTAAATCGTTGCCAGGAAACAGATTAAAAGAGCAGAGCCTGCGATCACGGCCACATCGAGCCCGCGCAGCGCCACAGGCAAACGGTCGATATAATAAATATCCTGGGGGAGCTGGATGAACTGATACTTCTTAAGCAAAAGGCATAAAACAATCCCACCTATTATACCAAAAAGGATGCCCCCTGTGCCAATAATTAAACCGCCCCAGGTGAAAATTTTCCTCACCTGCCCCTGAGGC
>Ga0172375_10008454_pt1 | contig 13832 bp, 12 predicted proteins | sample LakKiv1m_FD_114537 | JGI IMG/M metagenome (GOLD analysis project Ga0172375, IMG submission 114537) | Freshwater microbial communities from Kabuno Bay, South-Kivu, Congo - kab_092012_11.1m | ecosystem: Environmental > Aquatic > Freshwater > Lake | place: Democratic Republic of the Congo...
CTGTTATTCATAAAAGTGGCGTTCCGACACAGTATGACGGTCTGGTCAAGGAGGCGGGCTTCCGCAAAGCTGTAAGCGCCTTTGGCCGCTTTCAGCGTCAGGTTCAACCGCTCAATCGTCCGGTCGATGAACATATGACCGAAGTTATGGCGATTGTTCTGGTATTGCCGGCCGGGATTTCCCAAACCTAAAACCGTTCTGATCATTGGCACACGATTGGTTGCATGATTGTTATTTCTCGGCCTTGCCTTTGGTCTCTTTGGTTTCCTTGGTCTCTTTGGATTCCTCGGTTTCAGCTCCTTCGGCCTCTTCAAGGGCCTTGGCGGCTTCTTCTTCCTCGGCAGTCTTGCCGCTCGGTTTGACTACCGAAACAATGGAAGCTGTGCCCGGAGTCAGCACCTCGACCCCTTCGATTTTGATACTTCCGGCGTTGATCGAATCGCCCAGATTCAGCTCCGTAACGTCTAAAGTAATGCCATCCGGAATTTTCGAGGCCTGGCATTTCACGGTCAATTCCCAGAGATGCTGTTCCAGAATCCCACCAAAAGTTTTTACGCCGACAGACGTTCCGGTGATATGAATCGGGATATTGACTGTGACCATTTCCTGCAGGCTGACGCCCATAAAATCGGCATGAATGACCTCTTCGCTGAGCGGATCAAACTGCAGACCGCGGATAATGCACTTGTGGCTTTTGGTGTTGATATCAAGATCATAAATATGGGCACTCGAGCGCAAAGCCAGTAATAATTCTTTCAAATTCAAGGTCAGCGCTACCGGTTTTTCTTTATGATGGTAATAAACCGCAGGAACCTGGCCTGCCCGACGCATGCGTTTGGTGGCACCCTTTTGCAGATCGGTGCGCAGCTCCGCATTTAACTTGTACTCAACCATCTAAATTCTCCTTTAATTAAAATTCAAACAGGGAACTAATCGATTCTTCATTGTGAATTCTCTTGATCGCCTCGGCCAACAGGGGCGCCGCCGAGAGGATTTTCAATTTTGAAAAGCGTTTCTCTTCCGGAATCGCGATGGAATCCGTTGTCAGAACGAGATCGATCGGCGAATCCATCAGGCGTTGAACGCAGTTACCGGAAAACAGGCCATGAGTAACCGCCGCGGTAATCGTTTCTGCGCCGTGTTTTTTGAGCAGTGCCGCGGCTTCGGTAATACTGCCGCCGGTGTCGATCATATCGTCGATGATCAGGGCGTGTTTCATATCGGCGCTGCCGATTACGTTCATGACCTCTGACTTGTTCGGTTTGGGACGGCGTTTATCGATAATGGTCAAAGGCAGACCGAGAATTTTAGCATAGGAACGGGCAATCTTGATCCCGCCGACATCCGGCGTGACGATCGCAAAATCACGTCTTTTAATCAGTTCTTTGAGCGGATCCACGAAAATGGATTTGGCATACAGATGGTCGAACGGAATGTTGACGAACCCCTGAATCTGGGTCGAATGTAAATCCATGGCCATGATCCGGTCGACGCCCGCGGTTACGATCGTGTCCATGACTAAGCGGGCGGAAATCGGCACTCGCGGCTGATCCTTACGATCCTGCCGGGCATAACCATAATACGGAATGACCGCCGTAATCCGACGAGCCGACGCGCGCCGGGCCGCATCGGTAATCAATAGCAATTCCAGCAGGTTTTCAGCCGGCGGATTGGTCGACTGGATGATGAAAACGTCCTGACCGCGGATATTGTCTTCCAGCTTGACGGTGATTTCACCATCGCTGAAATTGCCAATCGTAATCGCTCCGGGAGTCAGCCCGAGGATTTCGTTGATCTTGCGACCTAATTCCGGGTTGGAGCGCCCGGAGAAAATAATTGCTTTGTCGTTCATTTTCATTCTTTCCAATAAACTTGCTCGGGGACCAGGATTCGAACCTAGATTAACGACTCCAAAGGCCGTGGTCCTGCCGTTGGACGATCCCCGAATATACTATGTTGTTTTCTGTAAATGGAAGGTGACGATAATCTGTGTGTGGTAATCAGGCCTGTGGGTTGCGGCGGCCGCCATCTTCTGTTGGTAAAGATTCCAAACACAGTCGAGCGTTCCCCGACAAGCCGCCAAAAACGGCTCCCGGATATGCTGGAAAACAACAGATTCTCGATTAATTTCAAACAGCCAACACGATTCTAAAAGCGGCTAAATTTAGGCGCGGAAAGTATTTTTACCAAGAAAATTGTCGGAGCGTATGGTTTATCGAACCGGAGTGGCAACCACGCTGCGCCATTCCGATAATTGCACGGCCGCGGCCTGTGCCTTCGATTGATCCGCGAAAACCCCAAACAGCGCCGAACCGCTCCCGGAAAGCCCGGCGTAAAGCGCACCAGTGCTACGAATTTGATCTTTCAATTTTGTCAGTTGCGGATAGGCCGGAAAAACTACCGGCTCGAACTGATTTTCGAACGACTCCCAGTGAATCCGTCCGCCGGCCGTCAGTTCGGTAAAGTCATACGGCGGTTTACAGTTGGCCGGATTGAATTGGCGATACGCCCAGGCCGTCGAAACATTGATCTCCGGCAGGACCAGTAAAATGACGAATTCCTCCGGCAAAACGAGCGGCGTCAGGATTTCACCGACCCCCGCGCCGCCTTGCGTCTTGCCATTGATATAGAACGGCACGTCGCTGCCGATTTGACGGGCTAACCGGATCAGATTGGCATCGCTCAGGTTAATTTGCCAGATTTTATTTAAAAATTTTATAACAGCTGCCGCATTGGAACTGCCGCCGCCCAGACCGGCGCCGATCGGAATGTTTTTATTTAATTTGATATGCCAGGGTTGCTGGTGCGGCGCAATCTGTTCCATTCTTCGGTAAGCCTTGGTACAAAGATTGTCCGCACCACCGGTCAGACCGGGATGCTCCGAATAAAATCCAAAGTTACCGGCCGGAGTGAATTCCAGCGTATCGTACAGGTCGATTTCCTGAAAGAGGGTACTGAGATCGTGATAGCCGTCCGGGCGTCGGGCGGTGATTCTGAGCGCCAGATTAATTTTAGCGTTGGAATTAATTTTAACCGACTTTGCTTTGGGCATACTCAAGCGCGGCTGCAAGGCGCGACAGACAGGTTTCCCGGTCTAAGACGCCGGTGATATGATGAATTTCGGGGCCGTGTGATTCACCGGTCAACGCCGCCCGCACTGCCATCCAGAGCGGTTTACCCTTAATACCGGTCTCTTTCTGAACATTTTTTACCAGAGCAACGAATATATCGCCGTTAAAATTGGTCTCCACTTGTACCAGCGGAATCAGAGCCGTCAGAACCGCCACCGCCGCCGGAGCAGCCAGAAATTCCTGAATGTCGGGAGCGTTGTAAGAAAGTTTTGGGGTGAAGAAAAAGGCCACTTTTTGCGGAATATCCGTCAGCGCAGTCAAACCATCTTTAACGGTGACGAGCGCTGCCAGAATTTTTTCGTCGTTCCATTCATCAGTCTCCGGCAAATACGGCCGGGCGGCTTTCAACAATTCTCCCGGTTGGAGATTACGGATGTAAAGAGCGTTCATCCACTGTAGTTTTTCGACGTTAAAGATGGCGCCGCTCCGGCCGACCCGTTCCAGCGAAAACTCTTTTATCAATTCATTCATGGAAAAAATCTCTCGTTCGTCGCCCGGATTCCAGCCCAGCAATGCCAGGAAATTGATCAGCGCTTGCGGCAGAAAACCTTTCTTGTGGTAATCTTCCACCGCGACATCGCCCTGGCGTTTCGAGAGTTTGCTCTTGTCGGGATTCAGCAACAACGATAAATGCGCAAATTGCGGCAATTCCCAGCCGAAATAGTGATACAACAGAACGTGCTTCGGCGTGCTCGGCAGCCATTCCTCGCCGCGGATGACATGGCTGATCTGCATAAAATGATCGTCAATTACATTCGCCAGGTGATAGGTCGGGAATCCGTCCGATTTAATCAATACCTGGTCGTCGATCTGGCCGACCGGAAAAGTCACCTGCCCGCGAATCAGGTCGCTTACCATCACCGTGCCTTCGGATGGAACTTTCAGGCGGATGACATGCTCCTCGCCAGCCGCCAGACGCCGTTGAACTTCAGCGGCGGACAGGTTGCGGCAATGATTATCATAGCGTGGTGGAATTTTCTGGGCGGTCTGCCATTCTTTTAATTGCTGAAGCCGCTCCGCCGAGCAAAAACAGTAATAGGCGTGCCCTTTTTCCAGCAATTCCCGGGCGTGTTTCCGATACAGATCAAGCCGTTCCGATTGCACATACGGGCCGAATTCGCCGCCAAGCTGTGGCCCTTCATCTGGCTTCACTCCGGCCCAATCGAGTGTGGCGATCAGGTTTTCGACCGCTCCGGCGACTTTTCGGCGTTGATCGGTGTCTTCGATGCGAAGAACGAACTGTCCGTTATTTTGCTTCGCGAATAAATAATTATAAAGAGCAGTGCGCAGGCCGCCGACATGTAAAAATCCGGTCGGGCTTGGAGCGAATCGGGTTCTAATCACTGATCTGACTTCCTGTTTTTTTGGATTTGAGACTAATGCGCCAGACGATGAACACGGCCAGCAGTATTAACGCAATCAGGCTGGCAATCTGATTGTATTCGGAAACGAACTTCGCGATCACCGCCCGGTTTTCACCGGCCAGTTTTCCCAGTATGAAGATTAAAAAATTCCAGCAAACGATGCCGATCGATGTGTATAACGCCGCCGGAACAAATTTGAGGCGCGTAAAGCCGGCCATGAAGGCGATCAGAAAGCGCGTGCCCGGAATGAACCGCCCGATCGCCAGTACCCAGTAGCCATGGCGATGAAACTGGCGATCGATTTTAGCCATTCTTTTAGGCGAAAGGGCTTTGAACTTCTTCTTATCAATGAAAGTCCGGCCCCAGAAATGAGCAACGATATAAACGATAAAAAATCCGACCGCCGCCGCCACAACGCTTAGCATATAGGTGAAATAGGGACGCAGCGTTCCGATACCCACCAGGTATGCCGAGAAGGCCAGAATGGCGTCACCGGGCACAACCGGAATGGCATTCTCCATTATAATCAAACAAAACAGGATGGTATAGAGTAACCAGCCGGATTCAGTCGTCAGGAAATGGATTATAGTGTTCATGTTGTGATTAAGGTTGCGGTTGCCAGCGCTAAAATTCCTTCGCCCCGCCCGGTAAAGCCCATACCTTCTGTCGTCTTGGCTTTGACGGAAATATCCGCTATCGGCAAACGCAGACAATCGGCCAAACTCTGACGGATCGCGGGAATGTACGGCCGCATTTTGGGAGCCTGGGTCACGATTGTGGCGTCTATCTGACCGATCTGAAAGCCGGCTGCGGTTATTATCTCAAGGATTTTTTTCAACAACACCATACTCGAAATCGCCTTGTACTGCGGATCTGTATCGGGGAAATGAGTTCCGATGTCATCCAGCGCCGCAGCTCCGAGCAGTGCGTCGATGATAGCATGCGTCAGAACGTCCGCATCGGAATGTCCCAGAAGGCCCTGCGGAAACGGAATCGTCACTCCGCCCAGAATCAAGGGCCGGCCGGCGCTAAAACGATGAGCGTCTATTCCATTCCCAAAACGATATTTCAGCATTTCTTTACTCACGGCGTTTCAGAATTGATTTTGCAATAATCAAATCATTTTGGCAAGTGATTTTTAAATTATCCGGCGTACTCTCGACGATTGCTACTTTTCCGCCGATCAGTTCCACCAGCGTGGAATCATCGGTAGCCGAGATGGATTTTTCACGCGCATTCGCGTAGGCCTGTTCCACTATCGTCCGGCGAAAGGTTTGGGGCGTTTGAGCCTGCCAGATTTTGTTACGGTCGAGCGTTCTGTAAACCTGGTGATCGCTGGCTTCCTTCAGGGTATCCACAGCTGGAATGGCCAGCACCGCGCCGTCGTAATCGGCACAGCATCGGATCGTTTCAGCAACTAATATCGGATCGGCGAAAGGGCGGGCGCCATCATGAATCGCCACAATCTGCGCGCGCGTATCGAGCGCCTTCAGGCCGTTAAATACGGAATCCTGACGGTGATCGCCACCGGATATGATTTTGACAGGAATACCGGTCTTAACCGGGAGACATTTTTGCAGTGCGTCCGAACCGATATAGTCGGCAGAGACAACCAATATCAGTTCATTCAGCTGCGGGACTTTCAGCAAACTCGTGATCGTCCGGGCCAATAGCGGCTTGCCATTAATATTTAAAAATTGTTTCGGAAGCGTCGAGTTCAGACGGCGGCCGCTTCCGGCGGCTACGATAATTACGCTGGTGAAAGTGCTTTCAGCCAATTGACCCCTAAATGATAATCATGGCGTCGCCATAGCTGAAGAAGCGGTATTTTTTCTTGACGGCTTCCTGATAGGCTTTCATGATCAGTTCGTGGCCGCAAAAGGCGGATACCTGCATGATCAGGGTCGATTTAGGCTGGTGAAAATTGGTCACCAGGACATCGGCCATTTTAAATTCATAGGGCGGATGGATGAACTTGTCGGTCCAGCCGCGCCGGGGTGTGATCTGGAAGCCCGAAACCGTGACGGTTTCCAGTGTCCGCACGACCGATGTTCCGACCGTTACAATGCGTTTACCTTTGGCGCGGGCTTCGTTAATTGCCAGGGCAGTTTCGGCCGAAACCTCGAAATATTCGGAATCCATGCGGTGTCGGGACAAATCTTCAACCGTGACCAGCCGGAAAGTACCCAACCCGATATGCAGAACAATTGGGAAAATCTTGACGCCTTTGTCGGTAATCTTCTGCATCAGTTTTTTGGTAAAATGCAAACCGGCGGTCGGGGCGGCCACCGCGCCGCGCTTCTTGGCGTAAACCGTCTGATATTTTTCTTTATCCTCTTCGGTCGGCTCGCGATCGATGTAAGGTGGAAGCGGCGACTGACCAACTTCATCGATCAGTTTATAGAGCACTTCTTTGGGAATATTATTGAAACGCACGACCCGTCCGCCGGAAACCGTATTATCGATCACGTCACATTGAACGCCGTCGGAAATGGTCAGTTTGTTGCCGATCCGGACTTTACGGGCGGGTTTGACCATGACCTCCCACAGGCTGTTTTCTAATTCGCGCAGCAGGAAGACCTCCACCTTGGCTTCCGTGCGGTCTTTGACTGCCCAGATCCTGGCCGGATAGACCTTGGTTTCATTGACGACCAGCAGATCGCCGGGATTCAGATAATCGATAATATCATAGAATTTTTTATGAGTAATAGTGTGTTGTTTCCGGTTGACCACCATTAGTTTTGAGTGATCGCGTTGTTTGATTGGATACTTGGCAATCAATTCCTCGGGAATATTATAATCAAAATCAGAAAGACGCATCTTAAAACCTCCTAAGCAAACAGCTTTTGCTGCGTGCTGGTTATATCTTTATTGAAGTATTGATAAGTTGCCGGGGTTGCCTGGCGACCACGGGCGGTGCGCTGGATCAATCCCTGTTGAATTAAAAACGGTTCATAGACATCTTCGATGGTTTCGGCTTCTTCGCTGACCGCCACGGAGAGATTGTTCAATCCGACCGGCCCGCCGCCAAATTTTTCGATAATGGTCAGCAGAATCTGACGGTCCATATTGTCTAATCCCATCTCGTCAATGTCGAGCATTTTTAAAGACTGGTCAGCCACCTTTTTGTCAATTATACCGGCGGCTTTGACCTGGGCATAATCGCGGGTACGGCGCAGAATGCGGTTGGCGACGCGGGGCGTTCCGCGGCTGCGCCTGGCGATTTCGCTGGCGCCATCCGGTTTCAATTCAATGCCCAAAATCTTCGCGGTGCGCATCAATATCTGGTAAAGGTCGTCGGCCGTGTAATAATCCATGCGCAGGATGACGCCGAAGCGGTCCCGGAGTGGTGAAGTCAGGTGTCCCAGGCGGGTTGTCGCGCCGATCAAGGTAAATTTCTCCAGGTTGAGCTGGATGCTGCGGGCGCTGGGACCTTTATCGATCATGATGTCAATGTGGTAATCTTCCATGGCCGAATAGAGATATTCTTCCACGACGCTGTTCAGGCGATGAATTTCATCGATGAAAAACACATCGCGCGCCGCCAGATTGGTCAGCATCCCGGCCAGATCGCCGGCTCTTTCGACCACCGGCCCCGAACTGGTGCGGATGTTAACCCCCAACTCCTTCGCCACGATATAAGCCAGGGTCGTCTTGCCTAATCCGGGCGGCCCGAACAGTAACACGTGATCCAAAGCTTCTCCGCGCTCAAGGGCGGCCGAAATGTATAGTTTCAGGTTTTCGACAACGCTCTTTTGACCGATAAATTCTCCAAAAGCCGAAGGTCGCAGAGTCTTATCATACTCAAGATCTTCAACCAGTTTCTGGGGATCGGTCAGTTCAGAACGCATAGTAATTGCCTTTATAAAGCACTTGGATTTTTACCGCAGTAAAAGAAGGTGTGGTTGCCAATAAACGCGGCGTGAATCTCCCGTAATGTTTTAAAAAATTCTTAATTATATAACAAATCACTACCAAAATAAATTCTGCCTAATTTACGAAAAAATAGACGGTAAGTCAATCTCAATCTCGCGGATTTCCGGAAATATTTCAGATAGTCGGGTTTACAGCGCGATGATTTGGCTGCGCTCTTTTCCGACCGAAACGTAGGCGATTTTTACTGCCAGCAGTTCTGCGATTGTCTCTAAATACTGCCGGGTGGCTTTGGGCAGATCGGTCAGGCGGCGGGCGGCGGCGGATGGTTTTTGCCACCCGGGCAGGGTGCGATAGACCGGGCGGGCGTCTTTCAGATTTAACAATGGATATTCGCCGTTCTCATAATGAGTGCAAATTTTTATTTCCGGCAATTCGTCCAGTACATCCAGCTTAGTCAGCGCGATCGAGGTAAAACCATTGATCATCACCGAGTATTTTCCTAAGGCGGCATCGAACCAACCGCAACGACGACGCCGGCGGGTGGTGGCCCCAAATTCGGCTCCGCGCGATTGTAAATGATCGCCGGTGGCATCTTTTAATTCAGTGGGAAACGGCCCGGCTCCGACGCGGGTCGTATAGCTTTTAAAAACGCCGATGATCGCATCGATTTGCCGCGGCCCGATTCCCAGGCCGGTCGCAATATTGCCGGAAGTGGTATTTGAAGCTGTCACAAACGGGTAGGAACCGAAATCGATATCCAGCATGACCCCCTGAGCGCCTTCAGCCAGGACGTTCAGACCTTCTTTTAGGTAAGCGTGAATCCGGAATATAGTATCATCCACAAACGGTAAAATAAATTCGACTGCCGCAAAAAAGATTTCCAGATCCTGAGATAATTGCTGCTCTTCGGCGCCGGTCAGGACTACCGCCTGACGTAAAGCGGCGGTCTTGGCGACGATAGCGGCGCGCAGATTGGCGGCCTGGGTCAGATCGCGCACCCGGATACCGGAGCGCCCGATTTTATCGGCATAACAGGGGCCGATGCCGCGCTTGGTCGTTCCGATGGCGTTGACGCCGCTCTCCTTTTCATGAAAAGCGTCCAAAATCTTATGCAGAGGTGTTACGACGTGCGCCAGCGGCGAAATATGCAGACGGCCTTCGACGCCGATGCCTTTGCGGGCGATTTCGTCGATCTCCTTTTGCAGGCCGACCGGATCGAAAGCCATGCCGTTGCCCAGCAGACAATGCGTTTTAGGACGCAGGATGCCGCTCGGAATCTGATGCAGGATAGTCTCTTCGGTGCCGATTTGAATCGTATGGCCGGCATTGGCGCCGCCCTGAAACCGCGCTACCAAATCGGCTGACTCGCTCAATGTATCGACAATTTTACCCTTGCCTTCGTCACCCCACTGGGCTCCAATTACAGCTGTTAACGCCATGCTATACTCCTAAAAATAAAATGCTCCCGTCGGGAGCATTTGTTGAAAAGAATCCAAGTTGCTTTTTTATTTCTTGCGTACATCCAGCTTCTTCTGAAACATAATTACGATGGGAGAAGCAATATACAGGGAAGAGTATGTTCCAACCAGTATGCCAATAATCATCGCGATCGAGAAAATCTTGACTTCGCCATGCGCAAAGGCCAGAACGAGTACGACGATTAAAGTCGTGCCGCCGGTAATAATCGTCCGGCTCAGGGTCTCATTGATACTGATGTCGAACAGTTTTTCAACCGTTCCAAGATGTTTGGTCTTCATGTTTTCACGAACCCGGTCGAAAATAACGATAGTATCATTCAGTGAATAACCGACGATTGTCAAAAAGGCGGCAATTGTGGACAGCGAAATCTCCAGCTGAAAAAATGAAAAAACACCAAGTGTAAACAGAACATCATGCACCAGGGCGACTACCGCACCCAGTGCAAACCGGAACTGAAACCGAAAGGAAATATATATCAGAATCACCACCATTGCCCAAAAAATCGACATATAGGCAGACGAACGTAATTCTTTACCGATCTTCGGCCCGACCGACTCGGCTTTGTTGGTAACAAAAGAATTGTTCGGAATGGACTCTAAGGCTTTGGTCATAACGACGACCGTACTATCGGTACTGGTTTGCAGGGGAGTTCGAATGATAAATTCGTTCGATTCCCCGGCTTTCTGTATGTTGCTGTTTTCAAGTCTGTTGGCGGCCAGTGCCTGGCGTACCTCTGCGGTGGTGATCGGATTTTCAAATTTCACCTGCAGTAAGGTTCCACCCGTAAAATCCAGACCGTAATTCAGCCCACGCACGAAGAAAATCGAGATCAGGCTAATAGCCAGATAGATGCCGGAAATAGTCAGAAACACTTTATAGTGTTTGACAAATTCAATATTCGTTTTTTTAATAAGTCTCATTGGTATACCTGAAATTTATATGCTTAATTTTTTGACAACCCATTTTTCGGTCGCCCAGTTAAAAAATGTGCGCGTGACGAAGATGGCCGTAAAGAAGCTGGAGACAATACCCCAGAACAGCGTGACGGCAAAGCCCTTTACCGGGCCCGTTCCGAATTGCATTAAAATTATTGCCGAAAAAAGAGTCGTCAGATTGGCGTCGAAAATTGTAATGACCGCCCGACCATACCCTGTATCGATCGCCGCCCGAACGGTTTTACCTTTTTCGATTTCCTCTCGAATGCGCTCGAAAATCAGCACGTTAGCATCAACCGCCATACCAACCGTCAAAATCAAACCGGCAATACCCGGCAAGGTAAGGGTTGCCTGCAAGACCGACAGGATCGCCAGAACGAATACGACATTCAGGATTAGTGCCAGGTCGGCCAAAAGCCCGGAATATTTATAATAAATGCCCATAAACACAATAACCAGCAGGAAGGCAATCGCGCCCAGCCGCACGCCGGTGTTGATTGAATCGCGCCCCAGGGACGGTCCGACCGTTCTTTCTTCGATTGTCTTTACCGGAGCGGGTAAGGCCCCTGCGCGCAGAACGATAGCGATGTCCTTGGCCTCTTCCATGTCACCCATTCCTTCGATATAAGCCCTTCCATCCGGAATCTTCACCTTGAGGAACGGAGCCGTCCAGACTTTATCATCAAGCACTACGGCTAATTGTTTGCCGATATTGGCGCCGGTCAGTTTGGCGAAAATCCGGGCGCCTTCGCTGTTCATTTCCATATTAACGATCGGCTGACCACTGCTCTGAGTGCCGGCTCCGCCTAATGAGGCCGAGGCTTTGGTGACATATTTACCCAACAGACCGGGTTCATTATTGACATGATATAGAATATAAAAATTTTCCGTCCGGCCATCCTGCATGGTACGCCGTTCGGTCTTGGCCGACCACAGGAACTTGGAATCAAACGGGATTAATTGTTTGATTTCCGGATTGCTCAGGATTTTCTTAACAGCATAAAAATTGCGTTCCGGAACCCCAATTTGATTATCGATATTTCTCAGGAGAGAAGAAAACGGCCGGTCTTTGTAGATTTCTTCGTCAACCACCAAGCCGGAATCGGCGACTCCGGCCTCCAGATCGGTTCCGCCGGCATTCACGCCGAGCAGTTCATTGACGCTCATGGCCTTATCTTTGGATTCTTTGAGGGCTACGGATGAATCTTTCGGAGCGTTCAGGGCTTCCGCCGTAAGGTCGGAATGCTGACCGGTTTTAAGATAATTATCGGCCGCGGTAATGAACTGCTGGGTGACAGCCGGATCTTTGAGCAGGATAAATTCCAGCAGGGCGGTATTCTGAATCAGTTCCCGGGCGCGGGCAATGTCTTTAATTCCAGCCAACTCGACGATAATCCGGTATTTGCCGGCCTTCTGAATGGATGGTTCGGAAACGCCGAACTGGTCGACACGGTTGCGGATAACTTCCATGGCGCGGTTGACAGCATCTTTGGCCTCACTTTCCAGATTATCCATGATGTCGTCGTTTTTAAAACCACGGCCGTTAAAATGACGAACTAATTTTATATTGGAATTGCTGACTTTGCGACGGAAAACGTCGAAGAAATCTTCTTCGTTGGCTGTAGCTTCTGCCGCGGCTTCGTTCAGGAGCACTGTGAACTGGGGCGTCTTATTGGAGGCCAGGGTTTCAACCAGCTTCGGCAGATCGAGTTCCATAACGATGTGCATACCGCCCTGGAGGTCAAGGCCGAGCCGGATAATCCGGCTCTCAAATTTTTCCAGCGAGCCCTCAGTACGCATCGCTTCTATTTTCTGATCAGAAAAAGAGTGGTAAGCGATCGTCCAATATAATGAGTAGCCTGCCAGTACAAGGGTCAGACCGATTAAGATAAATCGGACAACATTCTTTTTAAACATTCGGAATCACCTCAAAATGTATCTTCGCAATTAAATGACAAAAAAGCGTGTGAATTTAACTGTGCGGGTCACTTAATGTCAATCAAAAATCCGTGCCCGCCTTTTATAAATGAATTGTTCAATCCTGAATATTAATATAAGCCTTGGTCAGTTCCTGAGAACCCCGGCTAACGACAATCGGATATTTTTTACCATCGCCATCGACAGAATATTTCTTCCAGTTCAGTCCGCGGGTGTCAATCAGGCAATCGCGGTCCTCACCGTCATTATAGCTGCTGCGCGGCGCAAAGCCTTTTAAATTGACCTCCAGCTCGGAGCTGTTTACGCCGGGAATATACACATCGATAATTTTTAGCTTGTCTCCCCGCCGCACGTTCAGCGTCTCTTCGCCGCTGATTTTCTGCTGGGCGCCGTTAACTTCGATCAGAAAAGTGATTCCCTCGGCCGGCTGTCCGCTGGCCCCCACCCGAACCTCTCCGATTATCTTGTTATCCCGCCGGACGACAACCGTGGTTGGACGCAGGATCGTAATTGCTTTCTGGAAATCCTGCGCAGAACCGGCACCGACCACGTCGCAGGTAATTCCGCGATCATAATTGGATTCTATGTGAGTGATCCGGATAATGTCGCCAAAATTTACCGGCAGGGCGCCGCCGTTTTCAACGATCCGGCTCTCTTTATTGTTGATCGCAATCAGCAGATAAATCAATTTGGGCGGTTCGAGCAGGACGGCCGGGTGTTCCGGCTCCACGCCCATCAGTTTAAAAAATTCATTGATGGCGTAATTATGGTAACGGATTTTCAACTCCACGCTATTCAGACTCTTCGACGATTCGATGCCGAAAGCCGGAATGTGCAAGGTTGTCACGGCGTAATAAGTGGCCGATTTTCTTTGCTCTGGGTGCCTGGTATCTTTCACCAGAGTGTTAGTATTCATAAAATGAAATTTATGTTCCGGAACCTCGACGCGATCGTTGAGGCGCGCGATTACTTTTCGCGCCATGTTCTCCAGGTTCAGAGTATCACCGTTGAAAACCAGCTGGCTGGCGTCCGCAATGATCGACTGTCCGTAACGCTGGGGATTGCGGTTTTCGTCAATGTAAGTATCGCTGTAAAAACCGCTGCCGTCA
>Ga0172375_10008459_pt1 | contig 13830 bp, 11 predicted proteins | sample LakKiv1m_FD_114537 | JGI IMG/M metagenome (GOLD analysis project Ga0172375, IMG submission 114537) | Freshwater microbial communities from Kabuno Bay, South-Kivu, Congo - kab_092012_11.1m | ecosystem: Environmental > Aquatic > Freshwater > Lake | place: Democratic Republic of the Congo...
CAAAGAATTGAGCCGTGGCCGATATTGAATAGCCATGACTTTTTTATTCACTTGATTTTTTGAAAAAAGATCGTGTATAGGTTTGCCTAATTCACTGTCTGTACGGAGGTACCTTTTGTCGAGCTGACCGTTGTGCTGTTGAATGGTTCGCTTAATCGCTGAGTTTGCCGCTTCGCGAGGTAGGGAGGCTGTCCACTGTTACGATGTAGCGCGTGAGCAAGATGAAATTTGCCTATCCTAACTGGTTGCTTATGGAGGTAGCAAGGTGGTTTTCTTCACCCGTTTCTTATCGTTATTACTGACCGTTACCTTGTCTTCGGTGGCAATGGCGGAACCGTTCGATGCGACTGACTACATGCCGTCAAGTGCAGTCTGGGAGGCCTCGCCTGTTTGGAATTATGATTCTGGCACCTACATGAGCCAGGGGACGGCGACGTTTGCTGGACAGAAGGCTCATGTCGTTTACTCAAGTCATGACGACGCCTATTTCTATTGGCGGATGACCTCTGAGGGCTTATCCCTCTTGGGTGTTTACTATCCCCATGTTGGTAGCGCCACGGAGGGCAGTGGCTTAACCGCAACCTACTCTGGCGCCAATAATGTTCCTGGTCTCCTGACGATCCCCACGACCGTCACCATCGGTCAACCCATTGCCCAGTCAGGAACCCTGCTCTACCAGTGGAGTAGTGGCGCAACGACAACCCTGCAATACCATGGTGTAATGACTTTTACTGGTATCGAGACCAAAGTCATTCCCTTTCGGGGCAAAGATACCTCTTTCAAGGCCCTGAGGAAGGAAGAGACCTTGCAGGTCTCGGGGACAATCGGCCAGACTTATGTTAGCACGGTGGCCGTTTCGACCACCGATTACGCCTCGACCATCGGCAAGATATCGTTCGAGACCAATGTCACGGTTAACGGTACGGCGACCTCATTTGCTGAGAGCTTGATTGAGACGAATCTGATCCCGGCGGGTCTTGAGCCGGTCAGTATTCCCGTTGAGGCGGGGTGGAATCTCTTGGGTAATGGCGGAGATCAAAGCCTCTCGGTCAACGCCACCAACTTCCCCCCTTCACAATTTGCTACCCTTTGGAAATGGGATGCCGTGGCCATGCAATGGCAGTTCTATGCCCCGGCTATGAGCGATGAGGTCTTATCTGCGTTTCTGCAAGAGAAAGCGTTTGCCCCCCTGACGACCCTTGAACAAGGGGTTGGCTTTTGGGCAAACGTCCTTGCTCCAACGTCCTTGTTGATACCGGTTAGCACACCGACCTCGGCAAGTTGGCTGGCGAATCAGTTTGCCGACGGTGTTTTTCCCGCCGGTTGGAATTTACTCTGCCTGGGGCAGCCCATTACCCCTGCTCAATTTTTTACTGCCTTCAAAACCTCCGTTGCCTCGTCTCCGCCCGGGCTTGGTGGTGGGGATGATCCTCTGTCCACTCTCGGAAATTCTTCTGTTTGGGCATGGGACAATTTGACCAGCCGATGGCGTTTTTATTCGCCCTTGATGGCAGAAAATGGATCACTTGAAGACTATCTTGTCAGCAAAGGCTTTGAAGGTTTTACGACTACCACCACCGATCCGCTGACAGGGCTTGCGACCACTGAGATGATCAAGCTGACCAATGGCACTGGTTTTTGGTTGTGGTTGAATCAATGAGCACGACGATAGTTGGCACGATCACGAACTGATGGCGCCCTCTCCCCCCCTACCTCCTTTGCAATACTTCTCCCTTCTCCACCTTCAAAAAGAACCTTTCTCCAACTCACCTGATCCGGGGATGTTCTTCCAATCATCTCAGCATCAGGGTTGCCTGCAAAAACTGGAGTTGGCCATCCGCCTGAAGCGGGGCTTGAGTGTGGTGATCGGCGACATTGGCACCGGCAAGAGTACCCTCTGTCGTCAGCTCATCCAACGAATCACTGAAGGCGACAGCCCAGTACTGCCTTATCTCATCCTCGATCCTGAGTTCACCACGCCGCTTGAATTTTTGCAGACCCTCGCCAAGACCTTTGGTCTGACGGCTGGCGGAGAGGGGTGCTCGGAATGGCAATTGAAGGATGATATCAAGAACTCTCTCTTTGAACAGGCCATACAACGGCAACGAGTGCCCTGCCTGATTTTAGACGAGGGGCAAAAGCTACCGGGATTTTGTGTTGAGATCCTGAGAGAGTTCCTCAATTTTGAGACCAATTGCTTTAAGATCCTGCAGATTGTCATCTTTGCCCAGCCAGAATTCCGGGCCACTCTCAAACAGAAGGCCAATTTCGCCGATCGTATCACCAACTATCAGATACTCCGTCCCTTGAGCCTGCGTGATACGCAGGCGATGATCGCCTTTCGGCTCAAGGCCTCGCACTGTGAGGCCGGGCCGGTGCCGAGCCTCTTCAGCCGAACCGCCATTCTGACCGTCTTTTTGCTGACCAGGGGCTATCCCAGGCGTATCGTTATGCTCTGCTCGAAGGTCATCATCCAGATTCTGGTCAATCAGAAAAGCCAGGCAGGGGTCCTTGATGTCTGGCGGGCGGCAAGGGAGACAGCACGGAGCAAACCTAGTCGTTTGCTTGCGCCGATGACGCTGGTTGCCCTGGGGTGCGTGGCAATCGTTTGGCTGATGGGGGGGGGGGGGTTGAACCGGCTGGCGGTGACGCCGTCTTCAAGGACGGTAGTTGGATCCCCTCCAGCCTTGGTGGAGATTGCGCCTACCCGAGAGCTGCCGTCTATCAAGCAAGGGGTGGCAGTTGGTGATCGGCAGGAGGCTTCGATTGCTCCCACAACCACTATTACCACCACAACAATCCTTGCCACCACCAGCACTACGACTACCAGCACGGTGACAAGCAGACGCCCCCCCGCTTTCCCGTCGCCGACACCCGCTATGCTGGGGACGATCGCTGTTGAACCTGGGGTGATATTGAGCAAGATGGTGGCCCGGGTCTATGGGCGCTACAGCCCGCAGAGGTTGGCCTTAGTTTTAGCCGCCAACCCGAATGTTACTGCCCCAAACGATATTCGTGCCAAGGATTTGATTCATTTCCCGATGTTACCCGAGGCCGACTTTGCCCTGCCCAGTCAAGGTGTCTGGCTGGAGTTGGCGGTCACCAATTCCTTGGCCGAGGCCTACGCGGTGGTCAAGGACTATCCTGAAACCGCCCCCCCGCTGCGGATTAAACCAATCAAGGGCGAGGATGATCGACTGACCTTTCATGTGGTGGTGGAGGAATCTTTTGCTGATGAGCTGGCTGCCAACAATCGGCTCAAATCTCTACCGACCGAGTGGCAGGGCCGGGCTCGGGTCATGGGACGACGTTAGGCACTCCTCTCCTTATCCCCCCTGCAGCAACCGACGCCTTACCCAAGAGTGGTTTTTTGGCATGAAAGATGACCATGGCGTCACCATAGCTGTAGAAGCGGTACCCCAGCTCAAGGGCTCGCTGATAGGCCGTTTTGACAAGCGTCAGACCGGCAAAAGCGCTGACTAAAAAGAGAAGCGACGACTTAGGGAGGTGGAAGTTGGTGATCAGGGCATCGACTACTCGGAATTGGTAGCCAGGGTAGATGTAGAGCTGGCACCAAGCAGAGACGGCCTGTAGATGACCGGAGGCCGCAGCAAACTCCAGTGCCCGGGCTGAGGTGGTGCCAACCGCCCAGATTCTGTTGCCTCTTGCCTTCGCCTCACGGATGGCCGCCACTGTTGATTCTGGTACAGAGACGTACTCGGCATGAATGGCGTGCTCGCGGAGATCGGCTACTCGGACGGGGGCGAAGGTGCCATAGCCAACATGGAGGGTTACCTGAGCGAAGTGCGCCCCTTTCTCTTTGATCTGCTCGATCAATTCGTGGCTGAAGTGGAGCCCGGCGGTTGGTGCTGCAATGGCACCGCTTTCTTTTGCGTAGATCGTTTGATAGCGTTGCCGATCATCCTCGCCCTCGGCGGTGGGCCGGTGGATATAGGGCGGCAGGGGGACAAGGCCATAATCGGCCAGGCACGAGGCGAGCTCTCCCTGCCAACGCAGGATGGCACGCACTTCGCCACTGGCTAAGACCTCAAGTACCTCCGCTTCGAGATTGGGGCCAAAGAACAGACGTCCCCCTGGCTTGGGGCGTTTCGAACTCTTGACCAGCCCCCTGACCTCGGCCTCTCCTCCTTCCTCCGATGCGGAGGGGAGGGGAGGGGAGGGGTAATGGAGGAGCAGTAATTCAACCTGCCCCCCGCTCTCCTTGCGGCCTAGGAGTCGAGCGGGGAAGACCTTGGTGTCGTTGATCACCAGCAAGTCCCCCGCCTGAACGAGGGTGGGCAAGTCGCTAAACGGGCAATCGTCCATTGTGTGGGGATCTCGCACGACCAGGCAGCGGGAGCCGTCCCGGCGAGCTGCTGGCTCCTGGGCGATTTGTGACTCGGGAAGGGGGTAATCGTAGGAGGCGACTTGATAGATCGATTCAATCATCGCTTGAGCCTAGCCAAAGAGCGTGGTTCGTTGCGCCAGGTAACAGAGCAGGAGACCGGTAGCCATGGTCAAGATGCCAACGATCCGCAGGACGCTGGGCGGCATGACGGTCATCCGTTTGAGCCACTCCTGCATGAGCTCAGGGGAGGCGGCCCAGGGAAGACCTTCCAGCACCAGCACCAAACCGATCAAGGCGATCAGAAACTTCATTCGGCCTTTTTCTCAACCTTGGCCTCTTCCAGCAGAACCTCGTAGGTCAAGGCCCCAAAGGCCTTACCCACCGTTACCGTGCCGCTTGCCTGAATGATATCATCCTTGTTGGCCTTGCTGGTGGTGATCACCACCAACTTGTGATCGCCCTTTTTGCTGCTGCCAGAGCCATCGACAATGCGTAACCACTGGCGGTCTTCAAACTGCGAAGATTTGACTACCTTACCTCGCACTACCGCCTTTTTGCCGTTTAATGCCTCTTTTTGGGCAAAGATCTCGGCCACGGTATAGGCGTCTTGGCCTTCTGCCTTGGCAACCTTGGCTGTTTCTTGAGCTTGAGCTTCAGCCTTATCCTCTGAAGCCGTCACCACCCGTTTCAACATACCGCTGATCCCCCCGGAGAAGAGGATCTTGTCGAAGGTGCGCTTTAAGGTCGGGCTGGTGTAGGGGCCCATCTGCACGCCAGGTTGGAGTTGGATCTCATCGCCAACCTTGACCAAGGACTCCGGCACGGCAAACCACTCCTTCTTCCCCTGGCGATCGAGCAAGATATAGGTGTAACCGCCGCTGTTCATCGTCTCGCTCACCGTGCCTTTGATCTCTTCCTCTTCAGCTCTGACCTCTTTTGCTGCCATTAGCATCAGGCTGGCAAGCATCATCAGACACAGCAAACCACTTAGCACTCGTTGACCATCTAACTTCATTCTTTCTCCCCCTCTGGTAAGTCTTAAGGCAACGCCCTCTAAACTCCTCGTCTCTTGACAGGCAACGCTTTCCTGCACGGTATGAGCGACTCTGGTATTTTTGATAACCCTTGACAAGCCATGGTATCCATTGTATCGAATTGATTCCAATAATTCCCCACGGAGCGCGTAGTTAAAAAGGTGAAGGAGTGTATTGCCATTCCTGTCGACCTGTTTTGCCACCCCCAACCTCTTTGTCTCCTATGAGCGTATCCATCGCTATTCGAAAATTCTTGGCCAATAATTACCTGATAAGCCTCCTTGTCTCGTGGAGCACCCTCATCAGTTTTTCGGTGGCCTCAAACCTCTACCAAAACCAGCAAGATACCATCGCCAAGGCTAAAATTGAGGCACGAACCATCTTCCGGCACAACATCGCCTACCGCAAGTGGAGCACCATGCACGGCGGGATATATACCAAGATCAGCGAGAAAAACAAGGACAACCCGCACTTCCTCTACGATGTCGATGGCTCGCCAAAAGACGTGTCTTTTGCGATTATCGATCCCTCACAGGTCACCCGTCAGGCCTATGAAGTGCTGCACAATCAGGCCCCAAACCTGGCAGCCATCAGTCGAACCGTCAGTCTCGACTATCTCAACACCATCGACCCCTACGATCAGCCCGATGCCTGGGAGACAGAAAGCTTACAGTCGCTTGAAAGCGGTAAGATTGATGAGTCGAGCACGGTTGCCATGATCAACGATGCCCCTTACCTGCGGCTACTCACCCCCTACATCATCGACCGTGGTTGCATTAAATGCCATAGCCACGACTTTACGATTGGCAATGTGCGGGGGGGGATGAGTGTGGCTGTTCCCATGCTCCCCTACTATGAAACGGCGGTGCAAACAGAACGGACGACAATCATCACCCATCTCCTGCTCTGGTTATTAGGCTGTGTTGCCATTGTCAAATTTTCTAACGCCTTCAAGCGCTATCGGACGACGATCATCGAGAGTGAGAGAAAGTTTCGTATCGTCTCTGAATTTGCCTATAACTTCGAGTATTGGCTTGGCGAGCATGGGGATTTGCTCTTCATCTCCCCATCGTGTCAAGATCTGACGGGCTATAGCCGTGAGGAGTTTATCGCCAATCCAGGTATTCTGACGACCATGATTCACCACGACGACCAGAACCCTTTTTTGCACCAGATGAGTGACTCCGGCAATCAGACCTTGACCAGCGTCCTTGCCCGCATCACCCGCAAGGATGGGGAGATCCGCTGGTTCACCCACACTGTTACTCCCATCTACGTCGATGGCGAATACCTTGGCCGTCGTGGGAGCAGCATCGATATTACTGAACAGAAAAAATTGGAGGAACAACTCCAGCACTCCAAGCAATTAGAGTGCATGGGCCAATTCGCTGGGGGGATCGCCCACGACTTCAATAACGTGCTCGGCTCCATCAACACCTTCGCCCACCTTCTGAAAGAGGAGGTGGGCGAGAATAACAGCACGGCCTTGGATTATATCAAATACATCAAAATCGCCACCAAACTCGGAAAGAATCTCACCTCGAATCTGTTGTCTTTTGGCAAGAGACAAGGGATTGACACGCAAAGGGCAAGCATCAAATCAATCATCGCCAACATCTCAGATATCTTGAAGAGTTTGGTCGACGAGGGTTTTTCCTATGTCTTTGACCTGACGGAGGCCGATTATGAAATTATGGCCGACCATCATCAATTGGAACAGATCTTGATCAACTTCTGCACCAATGCCCGGGACGCCATGCCCAATGGGGGGGTGATCACCATCGCCAGCCGCTTCCGTCTCCTCGATCAAGCGATTGAGGGCAACTTGGAACAGATCCCCGCCGGTTCGTATATGGTGCTGTCGGTCACCGACGTCGGGCAGGGTATCAAGCCTGAGAATTTGAAGAAGATCTGCGAGCCCTTCTTCACCACCAAGAGTTCCTCGAAGGGGACGGGACTTGGCTTGTCGATTATTTTTAACATCGTTAAACAACACAAGGCCTTTATGGACGTTGAAAGCGCTGTCAATCGGGGTACCACCTTTTCCATCTTCATGCCAACAACCGGGGTGCCGTTTGCCTCGGTCGAGGGAAACGGCTTGAGCGCCACCACTCCCGCCCCGTCTGTTGGCGAGGCCCCAGCCATCCCGGAATTACCGCCAGCAATGGCCTCTTTGCCGACATCGATCGGGGTAGAGCAGAAGACCATCCTGGTGGCTGACGATGATGAGTTGATTCGTAAGGCCTTGCAAGTGCAACTTGAACATCATGGCTATCACGTCCTTCAGGCCAATAACGGCAAAAAGGCGATCAGTATCTTCCTCGACCAACAAGGCAGTATTGACATGGCAATCCTTGATGTGATTATGCCTCAACGTAATGGCAAAGAGGTCTTTGATGTCATCCGTAAAAACAACCCGCAAGTCCCTGTCCTCTTTGTCAGTGGTGACACGGCCAATATCCTGAGCGAGGATATGGTGCTGCAGGAGGGTTTGCATCTTCTGCAGAAACCGATTGATTTTGACCTGCTGATGGAAAAAATTGACACCTTGCTTGGCCGTGGCCCTGTACGTTAGGCTTTTCCTCTAGCCCCCATTCTCTTATGACCGTATCGATTGAAAATAGTTATGCTGGAATTATCGGCCGTTGTCAGATCATGCAACGGCTGTTTGGCCTTATCGCCAAGGTGACAGACACGGATACTACCATCCTGATCTCTGGAGAATCGGGCACAGGCAAAGAGTTGATTGCCCGCGCTATCCACAGCCAAGGGGCACGTCGTCAGCAACCTTTTGTGCCCATCAACTGTGGTGCCATTCCCTCCGAGCTCTTGGAAAGTGAATTGTTTGGCCATGAAAAGGGGGCCTTCACTCACGCCATTCGCACTCGCCAGGGGCGTTTTGAGTTGGCCAACGGTGGTACCGTCTTTCTCGATGAGATTTCGGAGATGAGCCCCATGCTCCAGGTGAAGCTCCTCCGTGTCTTGCAAGAAAGGCAATTTGAACGGGTTGGCGGCACCCAGACCATCACCTCGGATTTCCGGGTGATCGCTGCCACTAACCGTCAGTTGGAGGAAGAGGTCAAGGGCGGCAGGTTCCGTGAAGATCTCTACTATCGTCTCAACGTCATCCCTATTCAGGCCCCACCCCTGCGTGAGCGCTCGGCCGATATCGTCCTCCTCGTGCAGCACTTCATCTCCACCTTCAACACCTCAAAGAATCGGCAGATCAGCGGTATCTCTCAGGAGGCCCTGGCCTGTCTCTTGCGCTATTCGTGGCCGGGGAATGTTCGAGAGCTGGAAAATATCATTGAGCGGATGGTTATCCTGGCGGCTGGCCAAGAGATTGATGTGTCCGACCTCCCAGAGAGGATCGTTGAGGCCAATGGCCTCCTTGGTCAAGAGGTGGTTGAGATCCCCGTCATGGGGTTTTCGCTGTCGCAAACGGTGGCGGACTACGAGAAGAGGTTGATTGTCCAGGCCTTGAACCAGACTGATTGGGTCAAGAATCAGGCGGCCCAACTGATGAACATCAATCGAACCACCTTGATCGAAAAGATGAAGCGCTACGAGTTGGTCAAGCCCCTGGTCTCACTGGCCGTCTCCCCTTGAGCCTGGAGAGACCCGAGCGACCTTTCACTCGAACCCCTTTTCCCCCTTTCTGAGCGGGTCGTCATGCGGAAATTATTTTTTTTGTGCCCTCTCTTCTGCTGTCTGTTGCTTGTCAACCTGATGGTTGTTGGCCCCCTCCAGGCAGGGGAGGCGAAAGAGAAAAAGAAAACGGAGAAGAAGGCCGAAAAACCGGCCAAGGAAGAGGGCAAGAAGTCTGAAGGAAAAGCCAAAGAGGAACCGCCGCCGGTGGTAGTGAAGCCGCCTCCGCTCGACGAGTTATGGACGACAGCGGAGGATATGCTGCGGCTTAGCGATAGTAAGGGGGCGGCCCGCGCCCTGTATCTGATTCACTATCACTACCCGGATGAGGTAAAGAGTCAGTCGGCCCTGTGGCAGGCAGCGAACCTCCAGAAGGAACTCGCGCAGACGGAGAAGGATGCCGATTGGCGTGCGGTGCTAGATCGCTTCCGACGCTACCTCCAATACTATCCCAAGTCACCTCAGGCGGCCGAGGCCTATTTTGAAATCGGCAAAACCTATCAGTCCATGCACTATGCCCGAGATGCCCAGACCTATTTCAAGCTCTTTCTGAAAAAATACCCAGACTCACCGCTTGTCCCTCAGGCGATGCGCTGGTATCGGGATTCGTTGTTGAGAGTTGGCCATCGTCAAGAGGCCGAGAAGGTCTTTCAGGAGTGGCAGCAATCGGCGGTGCCGGTGGTTCGCCTACTGGGAGAGGCCGGCAGTGGCAACTTGAAGTCGTTGGCGGGGGATTATCAAGGGGCGCTCGCCATCTACCAAAAGATTCTGACGGCGGCACCAAATTTTCCGGTCGACGATCCAGAGATCCTACGTTACGCTGGAGTCGCCAATCTGCGCTTGGGACAGACAGAGATCGGACGTGAGCAACTCTTTCATTATCTGACCTTGGCCGGGGTGAGCACCGAGCGTAGTGATATCTTGGTCGAACTGGCGGAGAGCTATTTTGCTGCGGCAGAGTACAGCGCCGCCGACAAGCTCTTTCGTCAGGCGATTGCCGAAGGTGGGGGCAATGAGCGTACGGTGTTATTGAGCCACCTGCGTGTCAATCAGTACTTGGACACTCCCGAGATTCCCGTCGAGAAATGGCAACACCACAACGACCTCACCGACCGCGAGGGCGATCGGCCCTATCTGGCGGTACTTGAAAAATTGTATCGAGATCCCATCGCCCAAGATGCTCGTTTTGGCCTGTTCAGGCGCTATCAAAGGCGTAATGAGTTGGATAAGGCCTACGAGATGGGGAGCAATTATTTGCGCAATGCCCAGCCCGCCGCCGATGGCAAGCCCCCAACTAAGGAGGTCAGTCAAATTCTCCTCACCTTGGTTGAGGCCCTGCTGAAAGAAAAGAAGTATCACGAGATCAATGACCTCTATGCCGCTGAGTACCGGCATATCAAAGATTTGCCCAGCGCTAAGCTACAGACCATGATGGGTGAGACCATGGAGGCCTTGAGCCTTTACCCCTCAGCGGCCTCCTTCTATTTCCTGGCCATGAAATGGCCGATGACCGAGGCCGAAAAGACGGATCTCTACTTTCGCCGGGCGAAACTCTATCTGGCTACCAAGGACTACGAGTCACTTGATCGGCTTCTGACCCATCTGCACAAGGTCTATCAGGGCAAACCGGAGGCCGCTGAGGTTGCCAGCTATAGCGCCAAGCTGAGCGCTGCCCGAGGGCAGGTCGACCAGGTCAACACCTTTTACGATCAGACCTTACGTCAGCCTGCCAGCCAGGAAAAACGCAGCGAGGCCTCAAGCGAGGCCCTGGCCCTCATGGTACAGGAAGGGCGCCTCGATGCTGCTGAGGCCATCCTTGATAAGGGCATTGCGGGGGGATGGATCGAGCCGAAGGACCAACAAGGCTGGTGGCTGCGGCTTGGCAACGGCTGGCGGGCCAAGGGTGAATTTGCCAAGGCCAAGGCCGACTACAGCAAGGGGTTGGCTAACGACTTGCCAACGCAGGGGGATACGGTTCAGGAGCTGCACCTCTATTTAGGCGATGCCCTATTCGCCTTGGGGGATCAAAAAGAAGGCCTGCCTCACTATCAGTCTGCCGAGCAGGGGGACAATCCGCTGTGGAAGAAAATGGCCAAGGAACGTCTGACCCAGCATGAGCTCGACCGAGAAATGGCCGCTATGAAAAAAGGTGGGGGCAAGTAGGACGAGGCAGGTCGATCGCTATCGTTAACGAGCCGGTGAAGACAAATTTTCTTTTTCACTCAACTATGACCGTGAACAGTTCAAAGAAAAAAATTCTGGTGGTTGATGACGAACAGGGGGTGCGGGTTGACCTGTTTCAGGCCTTAACCAGGCAAGGGTTCGAGGTGATTGTTGCTGAAAACGGTCAGATAGCGCTCGACCGCATGAATCGTCAACCGGTTGACTTGTTGCTGACCGACATCAAGATGCCGGAGATGGATGGCCTTGCCCTTCTGCAACAGGTCAAGATGCTCTGTCCTTCGCTGCCGGTGATCATCATGACCGGCTTTGCCACCGTCGATTCGGCCATTCAGGCCATGAGGCTTGGGGCCTACGATTACATCCTCAAGCCCTTCCCCCTGGAGGTCATGGAGGAGACTGTCGCTCAAGTGCTGGCCGTGGGGGGAGGGCAACAGGCCCTTGGTCTGGCGGCGGGGAGCCTTGCCAGTGCGCCTGTTCGATCGAGCAAGGGGGGGCGGCTGATTATTGGTCAGGATCCCCTGTGGCAGAGGGTGATTGCCAAGGCCAAGGCCGTTGCTTCAAGCACGGCCACTGTCTTGATCCTTGGGGAGTCAGGGACAGGCAAGGAGGTCTTGGCCCGCTTGCTGCACGAAGAAAGTTCCCGCAACTCCGGGCCGTTTGTCGCCTTAAACTGTGCCGCCCTGCCCGAGGGCTTGTTGGAGAGTGAACTCTTTGGCCATGAAAAAGGGGCCTTCACCGGCGCCATTGCCACCAAGAAGGGCAAGTTTGAATTGGCCGATGGGGGCACACTGCTCCTTGATGAGATCGGTGAGGTGCCCCTTCAACTCCAGTCCAAATTGCTCCGCGTCTTGCAGGAGGGTGAGGTCGATCGCCTGGGGGGACGGGCACCGATTAAATTCGATGTCCACGTTCTGGCCACCACAAATCGAAATTTGAGTGAGGCGGTCGAGCAGGGTACCTTTCGCCTTGACCTCTTCTATCGCTTAAACGTCATCCCCTTGCGTCTGCCCTCCTTAAGAGAACGGCGAGAGGATATTGTGTTGCTGGCCGATCACTTTATTGGTCGTTATGCGGAGCAGTATAAAAAGGTGGTGAAGCCCCTCTCGTCGCGTGCCAAGCAGCGCTTTCTCGATTACGCTTGGCCGGGCAATGTTCGTGAGATGGAGAACATGGTCGAACGGGCGGTGCTCCTCAGTCAGGGCCAGGCCATTGAGCCCTGGGATCTGTGGGATGAGGAAGAGCCCCCATTGGAGGTGCGGGGCCAAGACGATCCCCAGAGCTGCTCCCCATCAAGTACGGCAGGGCCTTCTGATCAGGACTTTTTTGCCGATGATACCCGGCAGATGGTTCCGCTCCGCGAGGTCGAGCGTCAAATGATCCGTCAGGCACTCCAGCAAACTGACAATAATCGAACCCATGCCGCCAAGATACTGGGCATCAGTGTTCGTACCCTACGCAATAAGTTAAACGAATATCGCAGCCAAGGGATCGATCTCTAGCCGATTCCGCCCTCCTCATCCCCCCGCATCCCCTCCAATCGTCCCTCCCGCTATGTGTGGCATCATATTTGCTCACTGTTCATGGCAACACCATTGATCAGCCCTTGGCAGGAGGAAACTATGCCCTTTACCAACAAACTTTTCGGCGGAATCATCCCCAGTAGCCGCTTGGCGCTCGATGCCAGGATGGAGCGTCAGGGACTCCTCCAATCCAACGTTGCTAACATCGAGACCCCGGGCTACACCGGACAGGACTTTTCGTTCGCGGCGGTTATGAAAAACGCCATGCTTCAACGTGGCAAACTGGCTCAAACCAATGAGCGTCATCTTGGTCTCGATCCGGTCAACGTCAGTGAGAGCCTGGAGTTCAGTCACGATAAACGCCCGGTTGATCTCGATGAGGAAATGCAGAAACTTACCGAAAACCAGTTGATGTTTCAGGTGACCAGTAAGATTCTGGGTAATCGATTTGACAGCTTGAAGCTTGCTATTGACGAGGGAGGGAAATAGGCCATGGACTTTTTGACCGCCATGAAGATTAGTGGTTCGGCCCTGAAGGCCGAACGGACGAGGATCAACATTGCCTCGATGAATTTGGCCAACGCCAACACCACCCGCACCATTGAAGGCGGCCCCTATCGCGCCAAATCGGTGATCTTTGGGGCCACCCCACTGCCCGTGAATACCTTTCAAGAGACCTATGACTCGGTGGATGAGCGGCTACGCAAGGTCGATGTCGTTCGGGTGGTGGAGGACAAGATCCCCTTTAAGGAGGTCTACGACCCTTCCCACCCCGACGCCGATGTCAATGGGGTGGTCAAGATGCCGAATGTCAATACGGCAGAGCAGATGGTTGATCTGATGAGCGCCAGACGTGACTTCGACGCCAATGTCACGGCTATGGATTCGATTAAAGCCATGGCCTTACGTTCTCTTGAAATCAGCCGTTAAAACAACCCTAGCGAGGAATGACCATGCAACCAATCGCCCTTACTCCCATTTCAATCACCCCCAGCCAACCGCTTGCCGAGGCCAAGAAGGCCCAGGGCGCGGGCTTTGGTGATATCCTGCAAGAGTCGATTGCGGCGGTCAACCAGAAGGCCCAGGAGGCCGCGAC
>Ga0172375_10008460_pt1 | contig 13829 bp, 8 predicted proteins | sample LakKiv1m_FD_114537 | JGI IMG/M metagenome (GOLD analysis project Ga0172375, IMG submission 114537) | Freshwater microbial communities from Kabuno Bay, South-Kivu, Congo - kab_092012_11.1m | ecosystem: Environmental > Aquatic > Freshwater > Lake | place: Democratic Republic of the Congo...
AAATATTCCCCAAACGGAGACTATAATTATGAAAAATCAGGAAAGCCGGAACAACATGTTTATCTCGGCAAATCTCCCCTAAACTCTTGAAGTAAGTGTCTCATTTTTATTGACACGTTCCGTCCCGGCCTTGCAGGCCGTGAGACTATGGCACCCATACCTTAACAGCAATCGCAGGTCGGGTACATTGTACCCGACAATTCAATCCGTGTCGGGGTAAGAATTGCCCCGACCTTGTATGATGCGAAACAGGCGATTATGATGATAATTTATTAAGGAATGGAGGCCTGCGGGATTCCCGATTATCCCGCAGGCCGTCGGACGGCGAGATCGTCCCGACCTCGGGTTTGAAGCCCGTTCGTAGCCTGATCCGCCGCTACGGAACTACCCACAGATCTTCCTGTTTTTCTCTTATTGATTTCAGCGTGGAAATGCAGATACAGCAATACGACTAATGGTGCATACTGATACACTCAATATAATTTTTCGAATGGATACAAGTAATTGAATGAATACTTACCCTCTAATCGACAAGCACGGAGTAACTTCCCGGTCAGGCGGTTTCAGAGACTGATTCGCTCGACTCGGTTTCCGGGCGGCCCACGAACACCTCTTCCTTAGTGTTCTGAGCTTCGTAGCTTTCCGCCGACATTCTGCGTTGCAGAGCGGCAGCGGCGGCCTTGTAACGGGCCATACTATCGTCCGGAGCGTCCGTGCTCCGACTGGAGAATTCCACCTTGTCCACCGATTCTTCAGTGCTCAGACCCGCAGTACGGGAGGTGCTGTCTGCAACCTGCCTGTACTCCGCAACTTCCTCACTCTGCTCTCCTTCGCCCACCTTCCTCAGGCTGAGTCGCTGGCTCGGTATGTTGTTCACATCAATACGCATGTTATTCTCCAAACCAGTTTCCGGGTTTTGCCTATTTCACTTCACCCGGCAACCCTATTCTCTGATATTTCTTATCGGCAGTCAAGAATATTGGTGGGTACCGGTCAATAATTCTGTCGCCGGCGGTCGGCCTGCCGATATTCTGCTCTACCCACTCGTAAGCCTCACCTATAAGATAAAGCGAGCCGCACAAAAGCACCAGATCGTAGGACGGCACCAGTTCGCGGGCCAGTCGCAGAGCCGCCGACACTTTTTTAGCGCGACGCACTTTACCCGGCAGCTTGCCGACATGTTCGAAAAGCTCGTCCACGCTGCGGGCACGCGAGACTGCCGGTTCGGTCAGTATCCAGTCGACATCAAGGCGTCCGAAAGGTTCGACGCACTCTTCGATACGTTTATCGCGCATGGAAGAAAACATGGCAAGTATGCGTTTTTGCGGAAACATTCCGGCAAGTGTATTCACCAGTGCATTGATGCCCGCCGGATTATGCGCGCCGTCCAGTATCCAGGGCGGATTGCCGCCGAAGCGGTCCAGCCGTCCCGGCCAGAACATGCGTTCCATGCCCAGACGCATGTTATCTTTAGTGATTTTCCATCCTGCCTTGCGCATTATGGCCAGCATGGCCAGAGCGATGGCGGCGTTATCGCGCTGATGCGCTCCGGGCAGGTCGAGCTTGATGTCGGTCAGGCGCATTCCACAGCCGCTGAAGCTGAACTTGCCGTTTTCACCGGTCAATTTGAAATCGCGCCCCAGTTTGAAAAGCGGAGCCTGTTTCTTTTCTCCGGCTTTATCGGCCTCGCGCATGGCTTCTTCGGGCAGACGGCCAATGACCGCCGGAACGCCTTTTTTGATTACTCCGGCCTTCTCGTAGCCGATTTTCCTCAAACCCTTGCCCAGCCAGTTTTCGTGCTCCAGTCCGATAGTGATGACGGTGGAGACTTCCGGTACGACCACATTGCTGGCGTCCAGGCGTCCGCCCAGACCGACTTCCAGCACCGCCACTTCGACCTCGTTGCGCACGAAATGCAGGAAGCAGATCATGGTCATGACTTCGAAGAAAGTAGGAGCGATGCGCTTGCTCTCTTCGGTGCAGGCGTCGTTATAGGCGCAGATGCGGTCTTCGACGTAGTTGGCCAGCTCCAGAATTTCGTCGCGGGTGATGGGATCTTCGTTGACCAGAATGCGCTCGGTATAGTCCAGCAGATGCGGCGAGGTATAAAGGCCGGTTCTGTAACCCTGCAGACGCAGCACCGAGGCGGTATAGCAGGCCACCGAGCCTTTGCCGTTGGTTCCGGCCACATGCACGCTGCGGAATTTTTTCTGCGGATGGTCGAAAATGCGGCACATGATGCGCATGTTGCGCAGGCCCATTTTTATGCCGCGTTTATGCAGACTGTATAGATATTCGCGGGCTTCGCCGTAATTTTTCATGCCGTAGGTCTCACTGCTTCTATTTCGTCGTCATGGTGTAAGCGCCGTCCCAGTCGTCCGGGGGCGGGTTTTCGAGATAGGCCCGGCAGCGTTCAATGAATACGCGTGAGGGCGCATCGTCGTTAAAGTCGCGCCTGACCGACTCGAATACTTCGAGCGCTTCATTCCACCTGCGATTACTGTAAAGATCAAGTCCCTGCTCGAAACGCGTCGCCAGCTCGATTTTTTCCGGCGTGCCGGGGCGGCGTTCGAGCAGTTCAAAAATAACAACCGGTCTGGTTTTACCTTTTACACGGATAAGGTCAAGCTTTCTGAACACAAAAAGATCGGCCACGGCAGCCTGGGTGAACTCGGAAATTATCATGTGCGTGCCGTACTGCTTGTTGGTGCCTTCCAGACGAGCGCCCAAGTTGACGTTGTCGCCTAGAAGCGAGTAATCGAAACGCAGGTTGGAGCCCATGTTGCCGACCCACATGGTGCCGGTGTTGACGCCGATGCCGATGTCGATAACCGGTTTGCCGCGCTCGGCCCAGTGCTGGTTGAGCAGCGCCAGTTCGCTCAGCATGTCCAGGCCGGTTTCACAGGCGCGCTGGGCGTGGTCGGGCTGCTCCAGGGGCGCACCCCAGAAGGCCATGACTTCGTCGCCGACATATTTGTCGAGCACGCCGTCGTACTTCAGCACGATTTCGGTCATGGGATTCAGATATTCGTTGATGAAATTACCCAGTTCTTCAGGCGGCAGCTTTTCGGAAACGGTGGTGAAACCGCGTATGTCCGAAAACAGCACTGTCAGTTCCTTTTTCTGACCGCCCAGTTTCAACTGTTCGACGTTGTCCATAAGGTGATCGACTATCGACTCGGAGACGTACTGCTTGAATGCGCCTTTCAGTTTGCGCTTCTCGCGCTCTTCGGTCATGTAACGATAAACGTAGCAGGCCAGGAAAATGATGAAGGCCTGGGCGCTCGGCAGGGCGGAATAGACCCAGTAGCCGTTGGGGAAGAAGTAGAATTTATCCACCAGATAATAACCTGTAATGACCAGCATGACCATTATTGCGCCCCACAGGGCGCTGACGCGCTTGAGCATCAGGCCGAAGAGCAGACCGAAAACCAGGATTGCAGACAGCTCCAGATAAAAAGCCCACCAGGGGCGCAGCAGATAATCGCGGTTGAGAATGTTGTCGATGACGTTGGCGTGAACTTCGACTCCGGGAAAGTCCTTCTGGAATGGAGTCACGCGCAGATCGAAAACAGCGGTGGCCGTTACGCCCACCAGCACCAGCTTGTCTTTAAAGGTCTCCGGCGGAATGCGCCCTTCAATCACATCCACAGCCGAAACAGTGGGGAACGTGCGTCCCGGGCCGTGGTAATTTACCAGCAACTGGCCGGAGTTGTTGATGGGAATATTTATGATATCGTCACCCAGCCCCAGACTGATTTTGTAGACGCCCATCGGGTAGGTGTGCACCACAATTTCACGGTCAAGATAGGCTGCAGCGGCCTGCAGCGACAGCGAAGGGTAAAGTCGCGTTTCATCTTCTATGCCGGGAATGTCTATCTGCTGCACCAGATCGGCCCAGCGCACCGTACCGTCGCGATCCTGCTGAATGCTGAAGTGTCCGAAATAATCGGTGGAGTCGGTAAAGAGTTTGAGCGGGACACGCGCCGCCAGTCCGCGCGGCCAGGCGTTGATGTACTCGCTCTCGCGCTTCGGATCGAGCGGCTTGATTAATTTTATCTTCGAGGGGTTGATGCGTCCCAGATCTTCAGCCAGCGTTTCCGGGTCGAGATGACTGATTTCCCTGGGGTCGGTGTAGTTGAAGAAGCCCAGCACGGTCTTTTCGTTCATGCCGATGGCCTGCGCCAGCAGCTTGTCGGGATCGGAATTCTCTATTTCGTCATCCAGAAAATCCAGCACTTCGTCGCGCAGCTTTTCGCAGTCGCGGCAGTTTTCGACTTCTATGGCGTCGATTTCGTCCTGTACGGTTTTCAGCACCTTGCTGAGTTTTGTGCGGTCTTCATCGGCGAAAACCACATCGAAGGCCACCAGTCTTGCCCCGGCCTTGTTGATTTCCGAAAGCATGATGGCCACCATTACGCGGTTCCACGGCCACAAGCCCAGCTTGTTAATGGATTTCTCGTCGATGGCCACAATTACCACCTGACCGTTGGCCGGGCGCGGACCGCGGTCGATGAACTTGAGGTCGAGGGCTTTGAGTTCGATGATGTCGAAAAGACCGAAGCTTAAGCCGCGCTCTTCTTTTACAATGAAGACCAGCAGAAAGAGCAGCGTCAGCATTATGCTCAGACGCAGTACGCTCATTTTAAAAATGTACCTGCGCAGCTTATCCATTAAAACCTTCGCCCGTATCGATTGCCATATTGACACAGATCATAGATGGGGCCGAGGGTATAGTCAAGGGAGGTAAGTGAAGAAGAGCAGTAGGGGAGCGCCGCAGGCGCGGAGTCCTCCCGTCTTATAAATAAATGCGGGCTTCCGGCAGATTGGAATTGTCGGGCCTCACCGTAGGGGCGCAATTAATTGCGCCCCTACTCGAAGAGCAGGGGTGAGGTAAAAGATCCACAGGCAGTTCCGCCAGGTGTTTTCAGCCGTCCGGATTTGACCGGCCTGTCTATTGTGTGTATGTTTATTCTGTTTCGCGGTAAAATTATTGAACAATATCTTTTGGGAATCACAGATGCACCCAACCCATTTCATCAAGACCTGGAGCGATTCGAGCCTGCGTGAACGGCAGGGTTCGCAGCCCCATTTTTTAGACCTGTGTGAACTGACGGGACATAAAAAGCCGCAGGAGCTTGATCCGTCGGGCGAATCATTCTGCTTCGAGAAGGGCGTTTCGAAGGAGGGCGGCGGAGACGGCTTCGCCGACGTGTGGAAGCGCGGTTTTTTCGGGTGGGAGTACAAGGGAAAGCATAAAGATCTCGACGCCGCTTATCAGCAGCTTCTGCGTTACCGCGATCAGCTTGAAAATCCGCCTCTTTTAATCGTTTCGGATATGGACAGGATCATCATCCGCACCAATTACACCGGAACGAAAGCAGCCGTCTACGAAGTCAATCTCGGAAATCTGGCTGAAGCGCGTTCGCTCGAAATTCTGCGGGCCGTATTTTTTACGCCGGACAAACTGAAGCCGGGTGCGCCTTCCAGAGTTATCACCGAAGAAGCGGCGGCAAAAATCGGCGAACTGGCCGAGTCGCTGCAGAAACGCGGACTGCCTGCGCACGGAGTGGCCCGCTTTCTCGACCGCGTGGTATTCTGTCTTTTTGCCGAAGATGTCGGGCTGCTGCCCGCGCAGTTGTTTACGCGCATTCTGGAAAGCACTAAAAGCAAGCCGGAAATATTTGCAAAAAGCGTGGCTGCGCTGTTCGAATCCATGCAGCACGGCGGGCTTTTCGGTGCGGATGAAATCCGCTACTTCAACGGCAACCTCTTCGATAACGCCGATGTTCTGGCGCTGACCTCCGAAGAAATCGCCACCCTGCTGACCGCCGCCCGTCTCGACTGGGATGCGGTTGATCCTTCTATTTTCGGTACGCTGTTCGAGCGCGGCATGGACCCCGACAAGCGCAGCCAGTTGGGAGCGCATTACACCAGCCGGGCGGACATAGAGACGCTGATCGAGCCGGTGGTGCTGACGCCCCTGCGTCGGGACTGGAACGAAACACGCGCCAGTGCCGAGAATCTGCTGGCCGCAGGCCGTGAAAAGCCGGAGGCAAAAGGCAAAGCGTCCGGTAAAAAGGAAGCGCTGGCCCGTGCGCAGAAACTGGTTTTCGATTTTCAGGAGCGACTGGCCGCTGTGCGCGTGCTGGACCCGGCCTGCGGTTCGGGCAACTTTTTATATGTGGCTCTGCAGAAAATAAAAGACCTCGAAAAAGAGGCGCTGGTTTATGCCGCCGACCGGCTGGGAGCTCCGCTGCAACTGCCCAGGGTTGCGCCGAAACAGTTTTTCGGCATCGAGAAAAACGAGTACGCCTTCCATCTGGCGCAACTGACGCTGTGGATAGGTTTTCTGCAATGGTCGCGGGCCAACGGCTTCGGTTTCGGCGAAGACCCCATATTGCAGACGCTGGATAACTTCCGCTGCATGGACGCCGTTTTAGACCTTTCCGATCCCGGCAGCCCGAAGGAGCCGGAGTGGCCGGAGGCCGATTTCATTATCGGCAACCCGCCTTTTCTGGGCGGAAGTAAATTATGGGAAGAACTTGGGCGGGAATATCAGCAGAAGCTCTGGACGGTATACAAAGGACGCATTCCGGGATTTTCCGACTTATGCTGCTACTGGTTTGAAAAAGCGCGGGCGCAGATCAAAGATGGAAAAGCAAAACGGGTTGGACTGCTGGCTACGCAGGCCATACGCGGCGGGGCCAACCGTGAAGTGCTGAAACGCATCAAGGAAACGGGCGATATCTTCTTTGCCGAGAGCGACCGCGACTGGATTCTGGACGGCGCTAATGTCCACGTCAGTATGGTCGGATTCGACGGCGGAAATGAAAAAGTGCGAGTGTTGGACAGTAAAGAAGCTGAAAACATTCATGCAAACCTGACATCTGATGCAGATATAACACAAGCTCGTGAACTTCCAGATAACAAAGGTATCTGTTACATCGGAACTAAAAAAGCTGGAAGCTTTGAAGTTGAATTTTCTACAGTACAGGAATGGCTGTCAGCTCCTAACCCAAACAAAAGACCCAACTCTGATATTGTATTCCCCTGGATTAATGGTTCTGCAATTGTCAGAGTTAATCCACAATATTGGATTGTTTATTTTGGCGAATTACCTCTAACAAACGCAACGCAATACGAGCTACCATTCGATCATGTTGAAAAATTTGTCTTTTCTGATCGTCAAAAGAATAAGGAAGAACGCGCACGGCGTCTCTGGTGGCTTCATCGCAGGCCAGCAACGGATATGTGGCAAGCTATAGCAAAGCATGAACGATACATTGCAACGCCGCGAGTATCAAAATACAGAATATTTGTATGGTCTCCCAATCCCGTTCTGAGCGATGACGGCATCTATGTCTTCGCCCGTTCCGACGATTACTTTTTCGGCGTCATGCATTCGCGGGCGCATGAGGTCTGGTCGCTCAAAATGGGAACACAGCTTGAAGATCGCCCACGCTACACGCCCACAAGCTGCTTCGAGACTTTTCCCTTCCCGCAGCCCGCAACCGGACAGCAGGCCGCCATCGCCGCCGCCGCCGCCGGGCTGAACGCATTGCGCGAAAACTGGCTTAACCCGCCGGAATGGACAAAAGAGGAAACGCTCGAATTCCGCGGCTCCGTCGACGGCCCCTGGGCGCGTTATGTCCACGATCCCGACGCGCGCGGCATCGGCACGGTGCGCTATCCGCGCCTTGCGCCGAAAGACGAAAAGGCCGCAAAGAATCTGGCGAAACGCACGCTGACCAGCCTTTACAACCAGCGTCCGGCCTGGCTGGCCAACGCCCACGAGACGCTCGACCGCGCCGTTTTCGCCGCCTACGGCTGGGAATGGCCGCTGCCCGACGAAAGCATCCTCGAACGCCTGCTGGCGCTTAATCTGGAACGGTCCGGAAAATAACAGCGATTTTGATGAACAGTAGGGGCGCAATTAATTGCGCCCTTACGGGCTCGATCCTCGGCTAATTCGCGGTCGAAAAGATTCGTAGGATGGGCATTTGTCATGCCCATCTTTCCGTCGAATTTGAATTGATGGGCAAAGCAATTGCCCATCCTGCAAGCAAGGGCGCAATTAATTGCGCCCCTACTCGAAGAGGTAAAAGATCTTCCCTTAATTCGCCTTCAGACTTCTGCGGCTGCGGGTTTTGTTTTTAAGTAGATTCGTAGGATGGGCATTTGTCATGCCCATCTTTCCGTCGAATTTGAATTGATGGGCAAAGCAATTGCCCATCCTACAAGCAAGGGCGCAATTAATTGCGCCCCTACCGAAGAATGAATTATGATTCCGGGAAAACTTCTCCTAATTCGCCTTCAAACTTCTGCGGCTGCGGTTTTTGTTTTTAAGTATGGCGTGATCCAGGACTTCGTCCATTTCGCTGATGAAAATGAAGTTCATATCGCGGCGCGAGGATTCGCTGATGTCGTCCAAGTCCTTGGCGTTGCGGTCCGGCAGCAGCACGGTGCGGATGCCCGCGCGACGCGCCGCCAGCACCTTCTCTTTTACGCCGCCCACCGGCAACACCCGACCGCGCAGGGTCATTTCACCCGTCATGGCGATGTCTTTATTGACCGAGCGGCCTGTCAGCAGCGAGGCCAGAGCGGTAAGCATGGTCACTCCGGCGGAGGGGCCGTCTTTGGGAATGGCTCCGGCTGGAACGTGAATATGCAGGTCGGTGTTCTGGAATATCTTCTCGTCGATGCCCAGCTCGGCGGCTTTGGAACGCACATAAGAAAGCGCCGTTATGGCCGATTCCTTCATGACATCGCCCATCTGACCTGTAAGCGTCAGGCTGCCCTTGCCGCGCATGCGTGTGGCTTCAATAAAGAGCAGGTCGCCTCCGGCGGGAGTCCAGGCTAATCCGGCGGCTACACCGGGACGCGAGACGCGTTCGGCCACATCGGAGAAGAATTTCTGGCGACCGAGGCGCACTTCCACTTCGGCGGCATTGATGGGGGTCTTTTTCCTGCGCCCTCCGGCCACGTCGCGCGCCACCGAACGGCAGACGCCGGCGATTTCGCGCTTCAGGTTGCGCACTCCGGCTTCGCCGGTGTAGTTGTTGATGATGGCCGCTACGGCTTCGTCCTTGAATTCGATGAGCTTGCCGGTCAGACCGTGCTCGCTTATGTTTTCGGGAATGAGGAAGTTGCGCGCGATGTGCATTTTTTCCTCTTCCGTGTAGCCCGGCAGATGAATAACTTCCAGACGGTCGCGCAGGGCGGGCGGCACCGTATCGAGAATGTTGGCGGTGCAGATGAACAGCACTTTAGAGAGGTCGAAGGTCACTTCCAGGTAGTGATCCGAGAACTCGTGGTTCTGTTCGGGGTCAAGCACCTCCAGCAGCGCCGACGACGGATCGCCGCGGAAGTCGTTGCCCAGCTTGTCGATTTCGTCCAGCATGAAAACCGGATTGTTGACGCCGGATTTTTTAATGCCTTTTATAATGCGTCCGGGCAGAGAGCCGATGTAGGTGCGGCGATGCCCGCGGATTTCGGCCTCGTCACGCACGCCGCCTAAGGAAATGCGCACGAATTTGCGTCCCAGCGCCCGCGCGATGGATTTACCCAGCGAAGTCTTGCCCACGCCCGGCGGACCCTGGAAGCACAGGATGGGGCCGCGCAGGTCGGACTTGAGTTTGCGCACCGCCAGAAATTCCAGGATGCGCTGCTTGACCTTTTCGAGATCGTAATGGTCTTCGTCCAGAATGCGCTCGGCCTCTTTAAGGTCGAGATTGTCGGTAGTGAATTTCGACCAGGGCAGTTCAATCAGCCAGTCCAGATACGAGCGCACCACCTGATATTCCGGCGAAGAGGGATGCATGCGCTCCAGCCGTCCCAGTTCCTTCATGGCCTGTTCGCCAGCTTCTTCGCTCATACCGGCTTCTTCGATCTGGGTTTTAAGCTTGCCGATATCTTCCGAGCCGCCATCGTAATCGCCCAGTTCGCGCTGAATTTCCTTCATCTGTTCGCGCAGGTAGGCTTCGCGCTGATGCTTGTCGATGTTCTCGCGCACCTGACTGTGAATCTTTTTACCCAGTTCCAGCATTTCGAGTTCACGCGTAAGGATGCGCGTTACGCGCTCCAGCCGCTCGCGGATGTCGATGGTTTCGAGTATCTCTTCCTTGAAGCGCACATCCAGGTCGAGATAATGTCCCACCATGTCGGCCAGATAGCTGGCGGAGGGGATTTTCTCGGTTAAAAAGGCGGCTTCATCGGGAATATTGGGTGACATCTGAATGACGCTGCCGATCAGCAGCTTCAGGGTTTTCTGCAGAGCCTGCAACTCCATATCCGCCGAGACGGATTCGTCTTCGGGGAAATAAGTCACTTTGGCCTTCAGATAAGGTTCGTCGTCCAGTATTTCGTCTATTCTGAAACGGGTTATGCCATGAATCAGCACATTGGCCATCATGTCGCCGTGCTGAGTGTTCTTGACTACGCGTCCCAGTGTGCCGAAGGTGTAGAGGTCTTCCGGGCTGGGGTCGTCCACTTCGCTGTCGCGCTGAGCCACTACGCCGATGAGCCGGTCACTTTCCATAACCTGCGAAAGAATGCGCAGCGATTTGTCGCGTCCGATGGAAAGCGGCAGACCCATTGCAGGGAACAGCACGGTGTTGCGCACCGCCATTATCGGTATGACATGCGGAAGCATTTCTAAATTAATATTGCCTTCCAAGGTTTTCCTCCCGCTTTTATTATTTTCATCCGGCAGTTGTCGCTGCAATGTGGTTATCAGTGCAGAGATATTAAAACCAGCCTGCCTTACAGTTCAAACTAATTGCAAGCATACAATTGTCAATAGCTGTCAATTTTGCAAGTAAAAACATCAGCCCGAACGGTTTTTGCGTGTGTACCGGATTTTTGTGCCATAAGCGGCGGGAATAAGTGTAGAATTCAGGCAGAGAAAGAAACCCGTGGAGAAGCCCGTATGATAAATTGCGCTCTTATAGGAAACGGAGACTGGTTTGATGAAGCGGCGCGCAAGTCGCTTGAATTGAATGCCATCCGTATGAAATACATCTGCGACCCGGAAGAGGCTGATGCAACAGCGCTTTCGGAACGCTATCCCTTTGTCGAAACGACTTCGAATCTGGCTGAAATTCTGAAAGACTACGAAGTAGAAGCCGTAATAGTGGCCTCGGCGGCAGGATTGCGTCACGAAGCAGTGTCGGAGTGCCTGGCCGCCGGAAAGCATTGTCTGGCCGCCGAGCCTCTGGCACCGGACGTAAGCGCCGCTGAAAAGCTGATGGAACTGGCCGAAAAGAAGAGCCTGATTCTGATGTGCGGACAGACGGCCTGTTACAGCGGACCGGCGCGTCTCTTAAAAACCATGATCCAGCGCAACGAGGTCAGTACGGTCGAATTCTACGAGGCCCGGCGTCTGACTCTGCCGCCCCGCAGGCGCAGCATGCACGTCATATGGGAACTGGCCTGCGAGGAATTCGCGCTCATGCGTTTTCTGCTGGACCGCGAACCGCTGTATGTCAACGCCGTTTCAGCGGATCCGCAGAGCGACCGCCGTCAGGACATCGCCTTTCTGACATTTCACTTCGAGAACGACCTGATTGCGCACCTACATTTAAACCGCGCCTCCATGGTGCAGGTCAGTTCGCTGACCATCGGCACGCGGCACGAAACCATTCTGGTGGATCGGCTGAAGCATGACGGCGAAATAAGTGTCTGTAAATTGTCCAGCAGCCGCAATCTGGCCGGCAGCCGCAACAGTTATGACCGCGCCGCCATGCGCGCCGGTGACGCTTATCTGCCGCGCATTGAAGCCGCCGACGCCATGGTACTGATGCTGGCCGAATTCGCCGACTGTGTAAAAAGAAACCGCAAACCGGCCACCGACGCCCAGGCGGGCGTACAGACCGTGCGGGCCATCAGCGCCGCCATGCGCTCGATTTCCGGCAATGGTATAAGTATTCCGCTCTGGCCGCCCTCGTGGTCGTAAACAGTTTGCCCATACGGAGAAAAAATGTCTGTTCCATTCATTGATCTGGCATTACACCACAAACCGCTGAAAGCCGAAATTCTGTCGGCTGTCTCCGACATAATCGACAGCGGCAATTACATCAACGGCGTCTGCGTATCCGAGTTCGAAAAAGCCTGGACAGAAGCCTGCGGGACGCAATACTCCATAGCAGTAGCCAACGGCACCGAGGCGCTGCGCCTGGGACTTTTAGCCTGCGGCATCGGGCCGGGCGATGAAGTCATTACAGTCGCCAATACTTTCGTGGCTACGGTAGAGGCCATAGCTTTAACCGGCGCCAGACCGGTGCTGGTGGATGTGGATGATGCAGCTAACCTCGACCCCGAAAAACTGGAAGCGGCCATTACGCCGAAAACGCGCCTGATACTTCCGGTGCATCTCTACGGCCAGACGGTGGATATGGACGCCATAAGCGCCATCGCCGAGAAATATGATCTGCCGGTTTTCGAAGACGCCGCACAGGCGCATCTTTCATACTATAAAGGTCGGGCGGCAGGCTCGCTGGGCGATCTGGCGGCTTTTTCGTTCTACCCCACCAAGAACCTCGGCACCATCGGCGAAGGCGGCTGCATCACCACCAGCAACGCCGACATCGCCGGGCGCGTCGCCATGCTGCGCAACCACGGGCAGGCGGTGAAATACAAACATGCCGTCATCTCCGGAAACGCCCGTATGCACGAAATCGCCGCGAAGGTGCTTACACTTAAAATGCCGCATCTGGCCGACTGGAACCGCCGCCGCCGCGAAATCGCTCTACAGATACGCAGCGCCTTAAGCGGTTTGCCGGGTGTCAGCCTGCCCGTTGAGAAAGACTTCGCCTGCTCGAATTATCACATCCTCTGTCTGTGGTTCGAGAAGCGCGAACAGGTACGCGCCGCTTTACAGGCTGGCGGCATAAGCTGCGCCATGCATTACCCTATTCCCTGCCACCTGCAGGAGTCTTTTGCTTATCTGGGTTATAAAAAAGGAGATTTTCCCAACAGCGAATGGCAGGCCGACCGCCTGTTGAGCCTGCCAATTTATCCCGAAATGAACGCGGCTCAGGTGAATGAAGTGATAGACGCGGTCAAAGCGGCGCTGTAAAAAAAACAGCCGGAACAAACTTCGTTCCGGCCTGGCCCCCCTTCGAGAAAAAGAGGAAGAAACGGATTTATATCAAGCCGTTCTGCTGCGCTCAAGAGCCAGCACGCGACGGCGCACGCGGTCGATTCCGCGCTTTACGGCGTCCAGGTCGTCCAGCGAGGCGACGCCCAGGCGTTCGAGCAGATGCGCGTATGAAGCGCTGAAACGGCTTCGGCTCTGTTTGCTCAGTTCGGCTACCTGCGCCTGAATTCTGTCTGCGCCCGGACGGATTTTTTCGAGCCCCAGATGGATTACGCGACTGACTTCCTCGCGGCCATTTCCGGCCAGTTCCAGCCCGCGCACCTGATTTTCGATCTCGGCCAGTCTCTTTTTAAGATCGACCACAACGGCTTTGGGCCTGCTGGTGAGTTTTTCTATTTCTTTCGTAATAACGGCTGTCTGCATGATGCATTCCCTTTCTGTTTTTACTGCTGTTTTGATTTTGAACTTACTGCCCTGATCAAGAATATAATGCAGCGCGTTATGTTTGTCAAGCCCAATAATGCAAAGCGTCATAATTTTTAACAATGTATGGAATAGGTATTGTGTTTACAGGCAGATGCATTACCTCACCCCTGCTCTTCGAGCTTCCCCTCTCCACTGTGGAGAGGAGATAAAGAGTGTACAAACCGATAAGATAGGTAACAGAATAGACCGGAGAGATAGGTAACAGTTAAGATTTGGGGCAAGGAGGAAAAAGCCATGCCCTGGA
>Ga0172375_10008462_pt1 | contig 13825 bp, 12 predicted proteins | sample LakKiv1m_FD_114537 | JGI IMG/M metagenome (GOLD analysis project Ga0172375, IMG submission 114537) | Freshwater microbial communities from Kabuno Bay, South-Kivu, Congo - kab_092012_11.1m | ecosystem: Environmental > Aquatic > Freshwater > Lake | place: Democratic Republic of the Congo...
GATCCGGAAATACTTATTTTGGACGAGCCCACATCAGGTCTTGATCCCAATCAAATAGTGGAGATAAGGGATTTGATAAAAAAGATAGGAAAAGAAAAAACAATAATACTGTCAACTCATATTTTGCCGGAAGTGAGCGCGACTTGTTCAAGGGTTGTTATAATAAATCAAGGAAAAATAGTGGCGCAAGGAACATCAGAAGAGCTTTCCGCTAAACTCGGGTCGTCTGAAATAGTTTATGTAAAATTCAAAGGCGACTCAAAAGAAATAAAGAAAGGCCTTGAGTCTTTGGGCGATTTGAAAAATATAAAAGAATATTCGGGCGCAGAGCCTTATGCAGCGGCTTTTTCCGCGAGCGCGGAAAACAGAGACGGCCGTGAAATGATTTTTGAAGCTGCGGTAAAAAATAAATGGATTATATTGGAGCTTTACAAGAGGCGTGATAATTTGGAAGATGTTTTCAGGAGGCTTACTTTAAACGAATAAATATGATTTACAAAGAAATAAAATCAAGTTATGAGCGCGTTTTCTCCATTTTTTCAAGAGATTTTTTTTCGTATTTCAATAGCCCGGTGGCTTATATTTTTGTCGGGTCTTTTCTTATAGTGGCGAATTGGATGTTTTTTCAATCGTTTTTTCTTTCTGCTCAGGCGAGCATGAGGCCTTGGTTTTCTTTTTTGCCGTGGATTATAATGTTTGTTGTTCCTGCTTTGACAATGAGATCATGGGCTGAAGAAAAAAAATCCGGAACAATAGAAATTCTTTTGACTCTTCCAATAAAAGATTTTGAAGCTGTTTTGGGAAAGTTTTTATCAAGCTTTTGTTTTCTGCTTGTTACTATCGTTTTGAGCCTTAGCGTGCCTTTTACGGTTGGAAAACTGGGAGACATGGATATTGGAATAACTTTTTCCGGATACATTGGCACGATTTTTCTTTTAATGATGTATGTCTCAATCGGTCTTTTTGTTTCTTCAATATCAAAAAACCAAATTGCGGCTTTTTTAATAACTTTATTTTTGTTTTTTGTTTTGCATGTTATCGGTATTGAAGGAGTTTCCATTTTTTTTGGATCTTTTTCCTCTATTTTGAAATTTTTCTCTTCCTCGTCTCATTTTGAAGAATTTGCCAAAGGCATGATTGATTCAAGAGATATTTTTTATTTTATTTCTTTTACGTTTTTGTTTTTATACCTTAACGCGCAAAGCCTCGGCTCCAGAAATTGGAGATAAAAATCAATATTATGAAATTTTTGGAATCAAAAAAAACAATAACCAAGATTAACGCAATTTTGTCCTGCGCCATAGTCGTCGGCATCGCGGTATCTTTTAATTTTTTGTCTTCAAAAATTTATTTAAGAAAAGACATGACCGAAAACAGAGTTTTCAGCGTATCTGATGAGGCAAGGCAAATAATCTCGGAACTTGGTGACATAGTTAACATAAAAGCTTATTTTTCAAAAGAGCTACCAAGTTATCTTTTGACAAGAAATATGGAAGTCAAAGACATTCTTTCTGAAATGGAAAGATTGTCCGGCGGTAAAATAGTTGTCACTTATTTTGACCCGAGCTCGGACAAGCAATTTGAAAAAGAGGCAATAGGTATAGGAATCCCGGCTTTGCAGTTTAATGTTGTGGAAAAAGACAAATATCAAGTGACTAGCGGCTACTTGGGAATAGGGGTTTTTTACGCTGACAAACACGAGACAATACCGGTTGTTTCGGACGCGTCTTCTTTGGAATATGATCTTTTGGCGGCCATAAACAAGGTCACAAGAGATTATGAGCCAAAAATCGGAATTTTATCCGACAAAGGCGCTTTTTCCGAACAAAATGGCATGGAAGGCATTGTAAATATTTTAAAACAAAGATTTTCAGTCCAGAATATTTACTTATCAAGTTTGCTGAAAATCCCTGAGGATGTTGATGTTTTGTTTGTTGCCGGAGCGAAAGAGGCTTTTTCAGATTATGAAAAATATTTGATTGATCAGTTTTTGATGTCAGGCGGAAATATATTTTTGGCTCAAGAAGGAGTTCAAATTGATAATTCTCTTTATCCTCAAAAACTTGATATAGGGATTAGTGATCTTTTGTCTTCTTGGGGCATTGAGATAAAAAACGATCTTGTATTGGATGTCTCAAGCGAGATTGCTGTTTTTCAGTCCAATCAGGGGCAATTTTTTACGCCTTATCCTTTTTGGGTGAAAATTCAAAAAACAGGATTCAATCCGGAATCCGTGGTTGTTAACAAGCTTGAATCTTTGAGTTTGACATGGGCATCATCAATAGAGATTCTAAAAGACAAAGCTCCATCAGGAGCAGAGGTTTTTGAGCTTGTAAGGACGACTCAGAATTCTTGGGTTCAGAGTGAGCAATTTGAAACAAATCCAGAGGCAATAGAAATGCCAAAATCAAAAGAAGATCTTGGAACAAGAGTTGTTGGGGTTATGATATCCGGAAATTTCAATTCAATGTTTTCAAAAAACAATATACCTCAAAAACCAAAAATAGAAGGCATGGAAACCGTAGAAGAAAAATTTGAATTTATAGAAAACGTGGAAAATGGAAGAATTGTGGTTGTTTCGGATTCTGAATTCGCGCTTGACGCTAATTTGTATAGGTTTCCGTATAATCAAGTTTTTCTTTTGAATATTTTAGACGCTCTGTCATCTGACGAGAGGCTCATAAGCATAAGATCAAAATCCGTGACCGACAGGCCGCTTATTGAAATTTCGGACAAAAAGAAAAGCGCGATTAAAATATCAAACATATTCGGCGCGGCAGCTGTGTTTTCCGTGTTTGGGATGATAAGGTTTTTTAGAAGAAGGCGAAGAGGTAAAGATAAAAAACAATAATATGGTAATACTTAAATTCAGAAATTCAATAATTCTTTTATGCGCGCTTTGTTTTGTCTTGGCTTCTTTAGGGCTTGTGAAATATTTTAAAGAAGGGAAAAATACAAGACAGGATGTTAAATTTTTCAACATACAAGATATTGATGAAATATCAGAGATAAGAATATCTTCAGGCCAAGCCCAAGAGAGCGTATTGCGCAAAAAAGAAGGAGCATGGGTTGTTGAAGGCAAAATAGATTATCCTTGCGACCCAGATTTTTTGGCTCAAGCTTTTGATGTATTTTTAGAATCAAAACAAGGAGAAATCGCCGCCAAAAATGTGGAAAATCACAAAATTTTCAATGTTGACGAATCAGGCGTTAGCGTTAAAGCTTTTTCTTCGGGCGGAGATGTTTTGGTTGATGTGATTTTGGGCAAAGAAGGCCCGGGCTCGGCTTTTTCTTACGCAAGACGCGCTGGATCGGATGAGGTTTATATGGTGCAGGGAAACATCGTGCGCGCGTTTTCGCATCTGGATTTTAGGGATAAGAGCTTGTGGAAATTTGATAAAGAAAAAGCCGTTCTAATTGATATAAATTACGAAAAAACCAAAATCTCTTTGTTCAAGTCAGAAGGAAAATGGAAAATTTTGACAAAAGAAGCAAGTCAAGAAAAAGTTGAATCTTTTCTATTAGAGCTTTTGGCTGTTGTGGCGGTCAAAATAGATGATTCAATCACAAAAGAAGAGGTTGGTGTTTCGGATTATGAGAAAGCGAGCATAAAAATCAAAATAGGTTTTGAAGACGGTTCAGTTGATTATCTGGTGGTTGGGAAATCCCCGGAACAAGAAAAAATATACAGATACGCGGCAACAAGGGGAAACGATGTTGTGTTTTTGGTTGAAGACGGCTTGATTTCGGATATCATAAAAAAACAAGAAAATTATTTTTATGAAAATTAATTGACCTGTCGCGCACAGGCGTGATAGTATTTTTAATATGACAAAAAACATTTGGATTACAATAGGAGTTTTATCAATAGTTCTTATTTTGGCGTTCAAGCAGGTTGGTAAAGAGCCTGAGCTTGAGAGGCCGACAGAACAAGGAGCTTCCGAAGAAAACGCGCAGGAACAAAAAGACTACATTGTTTCGGAAGGCGGAAACATAAAAGTTGAAAGCCCAAAACAAGGAGAAAAAATTTCAAGCCCTATTTTGGTAAAAGGAGAGGCAAGGGTTTTTGAAAATGTTTTCAGCATAAGGCTCAAAGACAAGGATGGAAAAACCATAATTGAAAAATCAGCTTCCGCGGACGCCAAGGATACCGGCGAGTTTGGAGCTTTTGCCGAGCTTTTGCTTTTTGAAGAAAAATTGTCAGGAAGCGGGGTTTTGGAGGTTTTTTCCAGAAGTCCGAAAGATGGAGCTGAACAGGATATGGTTTCAATTCCTGTTGAATTTTGATTTTTCGCGAAATTTAAATAAGTTTGAATAATTTTATATGAAAAAAATAAAAATATTATTAATAATTTTTCTGTCTTTTTCATTTTTCGGGTGCGCAAAAGAAAAGGAAAATATTTCTTTTGACGAGCTTTTTGGAGATTTGGGAACGCAGATTTCCGCGACTCCTTCTCAATCTTCCAAAAATGAAGAAGCTGTCTCGGATTCCGAGCAAAATGAGCCTATGGAAAACAAGATTATTACAATGAAAACCAATTTCGGCGATATTAAAATAGAGATTTTTTTGGAAAAAATGCCTGTGACCGCGGGGAATTTTTTGAAACTTGCTGAAAATGATTTTTATAATGGCACCACTTTTCACAGAGTTATAAAGAATTTCATGATTCAAGGAGGAGACCCTCTTTCCAAAGACAATAATCCGGCAAACGACGGAACCGGTGGACCAGGATATTTCATCAAAGATGAATTTAATCCAGAGTTCAGCAATAAGAGAGGTTATATTGCAATGGCAAACGCCGGCCCGAACACAGGCGGATCGCAGTTTTTTATAAACACAGTGGACAATATCGGCTTAGATCCAAAGCACCCTGTTTTTGGAATTGTTTTGGAAGGCATGGATATTGTGGATAAAATAACTGAAGCAAAAACAGATGGTAATGATAGGCCATTGGAAAACATTACAATACAATCAATCGTTGTTGAATAGTTATTTTTGTGGTATAATTGATTTACCATGTTGAAAAAATATTTTTTCATTTTTCTGTTTTTAGCTTTAGCTCCTTCAGTGGCGCTTGCGTCTGACTTGTCAATATCAAATGGCGGGCTTTTCTTTTCAAATACAAGGCCAATATCAGGCGAGATAGTAAGAATTTACGCTACCGTGGAAAACAAAGGACAGAGTGACTCGCGCGCTAATGTTAAATTTTTCATTGACGGAAACCATGTTTCAACTCAGCCGATCACAGTGATTGCGGCAAAAAGTTCAACTGTTTTTACTGATTGGACACCTCAAGAGGGATATTACAAAATAGAGGCGCAAATAACCGACGCGAACCCGTCTGACGGAGTGACCGGGAATAATTCCATAACAGTTGAAAAATTTTTAGTTGATTTGGATACTGATGGAGATGGGATTTTTAACTCAGAGGACTTGGATGACGATAATGACGGAGTTTATGACGGCGTTGAAATGGTTATCGGAACAAATCCTTTGGTCGCTGACACGGACGGAGATGGAGTAATAGACGGGCTTGACGCTTTTCCGCTTGATCCTAATGAAAAATATGACAGCGACAATGACGGTATAGGAAATAATTCCGATCCTGACAACGACAACGATGGTGTCCCAAATGGAGACGATCCGGCTCCTTTTGATCCTAATATAACAGGCAAAGAAGGGCTGAATATTCTTCAGGATAAAAACCAAAACACCCCTCAAAATAATACAAACAACACAGCTCCTCAAGATAATCCTGTTGCCGTAAATAAAACAGATGACGTAAAAACAGAAGCAGAACAAGAATATGAGGTTGAAAAAGTTGAATATACTTTTCCAAACGAAGATGAGGCCGAATACTCAATTGAGGTAATGGTAGCAAAGAGCAGGCTTGGATGGAAAACTTTTAAATTTGATGTTTTGGGCGGGAATGACTCTTATGTTTATCTGTGGGATTTCGGAGACGGAAAAATGTCTCAATCAAAAGATCCGGAACACAAATTTCCATCATCAGGAAATTATGAAGTAATTCTTATGGTAAGTGATGGAGCCGGCGGGCTTGGAAAAGTCGTTGAAAAAATCGCAATAGGATTTTGGAATATTGGGAATCCTTGGGTTATTGTCTTGATATCTTTTTTGGGACTTTTCTGTTTAATGCTCGCGTCTTATATAGCGCTTCAGATAATAATTTCCAAAAAACGAAAATTATGAAATACGATATAATAACAATAGGCTCCGCTTCAAGGGATATGTTTTTATTTTTGGATAAAAAAGACGCTCCTGTAATAGATAATCCTGTTTTTGATCCAAAAAGAAAAAAGCTTGTAGCTTTGGAATTCGGAGCCAAGATAGATGTCTTGAAATCCGAGTTTTGTTTTGGCGGCGGAGGAATGAATACTGCGATAACTTTTTCCAGAATGGGTTTTAAAACAGCGTGCGTAAGCTCGGTTGGTTGCGATGAAAACGGGGACATGATTGAAAAAGTTTTAAAATCCGAAAATATAAATACGCGATTTTTGAAAAAAGAAAAATCAATGTTAACCGCTTTTTCCGTTCTTCTTGTTTGCGGAGAAAAAAAGAAAGACAGGGTGGTTTTGGCGAGCAGGGGTGTTGGTAATTTGATTGATTTTCCTTTTAACGACAAAGACGCAAAAAGCGCTTATTGGTATTATTCAACCGCCCAATCAGGCCCGAGGTGGAAAAAAGAAGTTGATGAGATTTCCAAAAACGCGATGGAGAACAAAATAAAATGGGCGTGGAATCCGGGATTTTCTCAGATAAAGGAAGGAGCGAGAACATTGTCCAAATATTTATCAAGGTGCGATGTTTTAATAGTTAATATGGACGAGGCAATAGAGATTTTGGGAGCGGGCGACGATCCAAAGGAATTATGTTTCGGGCTTTTAAAACTTGGGACAAAAAGCGTGATAATAAGCCACGGACCTTTGGGCGCGTATTACGCGGATGAGAATTTTTTCAAATACGCCAAAGCGAATAAAAAAATAAAGGCCAAAGAACCTACCGGCGCAGGAGACGCGTTCGGATCTGGCTTTGTTTCCGGGCTTATGGCGTATGGTGGAAACATTGAAAAATCTTTGGCGCTTGGAATAAAAAACTCTGAATCAGTAATTCAAAAAACAGGCGCGCAGAGCGGAATTTTAAAATCAATTTTAAAATAAATAAATCATATGTCAGAACAAATTTTCAGCAAAAAAGAAGCAATAAGATTCGCTTACCAATCAGTAAGTTCAAATTTTAAATTTTGGATTGAAGCAATGATATTTGCTGTTTTTGTTTTGTATTTTCCCGAGGCTATTTCAAAGATTTTTGAAAAAATATATTTGCCAGGAGTCGCTGTGATTTTTATGTTTTTTTTAAAGATATTCTTTTGGGCGCTGAGCGTTGTTTTGTACACTGGGCTCGCTTATGTGTCAGTGCTTTTTTGCGAGAACAAAGTGATTTTTTTTAAAGAGCTTTTTTCAAAAACAGACAGGGCGGTAAGTTACTTTTTTTCGTCATTGCTATACGGACTTGTGGTGACTTTGGGTTTTTTGATGCTACTAGTTCCAGGAGTTATTTTCATGATAAGATTTCAATTTTATCAATATTACGCAGTTAACCAAGGAATGAGCCCTGTTGACGCGTTAAAAGCGAGCTGGAAGAATACCAAAGGAAGTTTTTGGAATCTTTTTGTTTTTGTATTTATTTTAGCGGGAATTAATGTTTTGGGGGCGCTTTGTCTTGGAATAGGTCTTTTGTTTACAATTCCGATGTCTATGGTGTCGTCAGCTTATGTCTATAAAAAATTGGCGCGTTAAAGATTCTAAAATTCCAAATCAAGATCTTGGATCAAATTACCCGGATAAAAACCGGGTTATTTTGAGATTGCTTGAGTTGAGAGGAATAGTCGGCAAAGATGATATTGAGAAATTTTTAAATCCAAAATACGAGGATCTTGTTGATCCTTTTTTGTTCCGCGACATGGAGAAGGCGGCGCAAAGGCTTGAGAAGGCGAAAAATGAGGAAGAAAAAGTTTTTATTTACGGAGACTATGACTCTGATGGAGTTTGTTCCTGCGCTATACTTTGTGAAGTTTTCAGAGAAATAGGCTTGAAAGATTTTGAAACATATATACCTCACAGAGAGAAAGAAGGATATGGATTGAATATTGAAGCTATTGATTACATAAAATCAAAAGGAGCTTCTTTGATAGTTGCTTGCGATTGCGGAACCAGCAATTCCAAGGAAGCCAATTACGCGAAATCTTTGGGAATTGATTTGATTATAATGGATCACCATGAAGAGCCAAAAGAACCGGCGCGTGATGTGGTTGCTTTTTTAAATCCGCATATATCAGGAGAGACTTATCCGTTTAAATATTTATCCGCCGCCGGAGTTGTTTTTAAAGCTGCTTGCGCTTTTTGGAAGCACTTCGGCCTTGCCCAGTCAAAGGAAAAATGGCTTTTGGATATTGTAGCAATAGCAACGATTACGGACATGATGAAGCTCGTTGGGGAAAACAGGATAATCGTCAAATACGGTCTTATAGTTTTGAATAAAACAAAACGGCTGGGTCTTCAAGCTCTTGTAAATTCAATGGGGAAAGCAGGGTCAGAAATAGGTTCTTATGAAATAGGATTCATGATAGGTCCTCGTCTTAACGCGGCAGGTCGACTGGATCACGCGAACACGTCTTTTGAGCTTTTGGAATCAAATAATCCAAGCGCGGCTTTTGAGCTTGCGTCCGAGATAAATCAAACAAACTCTTCAAGACAAAGCGAGACTGAGAGAATTTTAAAAGAGGCCGATGAAAAGGTGAAAAATTTTTCAGATAAAGATTTTGTTTTGGTGGCTTTTGGAGAAAATTGGTCTCCCGGAGTTGTTGGTCTTGTCAGCGGAAAAATTACTGAGAAATATAACAGACCTTCTCTTGTTGTGACAAAAAGCGAAAAAGGATTTGTAGGTTCCGGAAGAAGTATAGAAGGATTTAACATAACAAAAGCTTTGGAAAGTTGTAAAAACAGGCTGATAAGATTCGGAGGGCACGAAGGAGCTTGCGGTTTCACGATTAAAACCGAGGCTGACATATTCGGTTTGAAAGATGACTTGAACGCGATAGCAAAGAAAATTCTGTCTCAAGAAGATTTGAAAAAAAATTTGAATATAGACATGGAGCTTCGTTTTTCCGAGATAAACATGGATTTGGCTTGTGATCTGGAAAAGATGTCTCCTTTTGGAATGGGGAACCCTTGTCCGAAGTTCGCTTCGTTTGGAACGAGGATTGAAAATTTTTCTTTTGTCGGCGGAGGCAAGCATTTAAAAATGACGCTTTCACAAGAAGATTCTTCTTTTGGCGCGATAGCATTTGGCGCGCAAGGGGAGAAATTTGAAAATTTGAGCCAAGGAGATTTGATTGATGTTGTTTACGAGATATCAATAAATTCGTGGAATTCAAAAAAAGAAATTCAATTAAAAATCATTGATATTAAAAAGCAATAATATGGAATTAACGATTTATTCCGACGGAGGATCAAGAGGAAATCCGGGTCAAGCCGCGATAGGTGCTGTAATTTTTGACGATAAAGGGAACAAAATAAAAGAAATCTCAGAGCATATCGGAACAGCAACCAACAACCAAGCCGAGTATATAGCCGTAATAAAAGCGCTTGAAGAAGCGTCAAATATGAAAGCAGAGAAAGTCAAAGTTTTTATGGATTCCGAGCTTGTTGTAAAACAAGCAAGAAGAGAATATAAAATAAAAAACCCTGAACTCTCTTCTCTTTTTGTCAAACTATGGAATATTGTTTCCAAATTCAAAGAGTGTTCTTTTAATCATATTCCAAGAGAGAAAAATTCCGAAGCCGACGCCTTGGTTAACAAGGCTCTTGACGAGCTTGAAGCTTAAAAATTTCTATACAAAACAAAAAACAAAGCATCTGAAAATGTGTTGCTTTGTTTTTTGGCGAATCTTGTTTTGGCAAATTCGCAAAAGACAGGGAAACCTGTAAGCCGAATTCTGTACCCGCCTTGCGGCGGGCGACAATCATCTATCTTGCCCGGCGATTGCTCGACGGGTCATCGCTGACAAGCAGCTGTAACGGGCTACCAAATTTGCCCTTTCACCAGGCAGGGTTTGCCTCTTCTTCCGTGTCGCCACGGGAGCGCGTGGTCTTTTACTTTTCTTCTTTACGAAGATTATCCCGCTTGTAGCGGTACCGCGATTTCACCTTAAGCCTGTGACTCAAAATGAGTCCATCGGCTGTTTACTTTCTGTTGCGCTTGCCCTGGTTTTGAAACTGATAAAAACTCTCGAGAAGTTTTGATCATTTTCTTATGCCGGTCGGTGTTACCGATTGCCTTTTTTCCGCTTGCGCGGAGGTGGTCGGACTTTCCTCCCGCCAGTTGGCGGGCGATTGTCCGGTTTCCCTGTCCTTTGCAAACTTGTGTTTTAAAAGTTTTTTAACTTTATCAGAACTTGACCTAAATGTCAAATTTTGTTTAAAATACTTTATTAAAAAACCAGTGTGGTATATTATATATGAATTATGAAAAGATCTGAATTAATGTTTTCTTTTTTGCTTGTCCCTGTTGATTACGCGATGATTGTTTTTGCGGGTCTTTGCGTTTATTTTTTCAGGTACAATACTTTTTTAGCTCAATTAAGGCCTCCTGTTTTTGATATAAGTATTTTTCAATATTTTAAGATTTTGGTTTTAGTGGCATTTTTTTGGATACCGATTTTCGCTTTGGCCGGGATGTATAGCGTAAAAAGATCAAGAAAAATAACCCAGGAGCTTTCAGCGACCTTTTTGGCGACTTCCGCCGGATTGATATTGATAGTTTTGGTTATATTTTTCAGACACGAGCTTTTTGGGTCCAGATTCTTGGTTTTGGCCGGATACATTACAGCGTTTTTTTTCGTTTTTTTTGGAAGAGTCGGCATAAGAAAAATTCAAAGATCTTTTTATAAAAAAAACATAGGTGTTTCGCGAGCTGTTGTTTTTGGGCAATCAAAATCAACAGAGTCTTTTATATCCGGACTTAAAAAAGACAAAAGCTCGGGTTATGTTGTTGTGAGGCACTTCAAAAGAATAGACGATTCTTCGTTGTCAATTTTAGAAACAATATCCAAAAAAATGTCCGCTGATGTTGTTATTTTGGCGGACTACAATCACGGAAGAAGAGAAGCTCTGAGGCTTTATGAGTTTTGCCAAGAAAATCATTTGGATTTTTCTTACGCTGCCGATGTTTTGGAAGCCAAATCGCAAAACGTGGAAGTCGGAGAAATGTGTGGTGTTCCGGTTGTTCATATAAAAAGAACAAGCCTTGACGGATGGGGAAGAATATCAAAAAGATTTTTTGATATTGTTTTTTCGTCATTGGCTCTTTTTTTGCTTTCTCCTGTTTTCGCGTTTTGCGCTATTATTATTAAGATGGACAGCGAGGGCGAGATTTTCGTAAAGCTTACAAGAATCGGAGATGGAGGGAAAAAATTCAAACTTTACAAATTCAGGTCAATGATAAAAAACGCGCATTCTTTGAAAAGCGAATTGCTTTTTTTAAACGAACGCGCCGACGGGCCGCTTTTTAAAATGAAAAACGATCCAAGAGTGACGAAATTCGGCAGATTTATGAGAAAGTGGAGCATAGATGAATTCCCTAATTTTATAAATGTTTTATTGGGGGATATAAGCCTTGTTGGTCCAAGGCCTCATGAAGAAGAAGAGGTTAATAAATATTCCGGATATCAAAGAAGGCTTCTTAACATAAAGCCCGGAGTCACCGGTCTTGCCCAAATATCAGGAAGAAGCGATCTTACTTTTGGAGAAGAAGCAATGCTTGATTTGTTTTATATAGAAAACTGGAGCCTGTGGCTTGATTTTACAATATTATTAAGAACTCCTTGGGTCGTTGTTTTTGGCAAAAACGCGTCTTAAAAAAATATGAAAATCGCATTGGTGCACGATCACGTAAATCAAATAGGAGGGGCTGAGAGAGTTGTTTGTGAAATGCATGACATATGGAAAGACGCTCCTCTTTATACTATTGTTCACGACAAAAAAAACATTGGCGATTTTTTCAATGGAATGGAAATAAAAACGTCTTTTTTGCAGAAATTGCCTTTTTCTTTGAAAAATTTGAGATGGTTTCTTCCATTGATGCCTTCTGTGGTGGAATCTTTTGATTTTTCTGGATATGATGTTGTTTTGTCTTCGGCGTCAGCTTTTTGCAAGGGAGTGATAGTTCCTCCAAAAACAATCAATTTTTGTTATTGTCATACTCCGACCAGATATTTGTGGAGCGATTCCAAAAATTATCTTAATGATTTGGGTAGCGGGTTTTTTATAAAAAAAATACTTTTTTTCCTTTTGAACCGCATGAGAGTTTGGGATTTTTTGGCCGCGCAAAGGGTTGATTATTTTATAGCTAATTCTAATTTCATATCTGACAGAATAAAAAGATATTACAATAGAACTTCAAAAGTCATATATCCACCGGTTGATACTTTGAATTATCCGGAGCTTGAAAAAATGAATTATTACATAATAGTTTCAAGATTGAGGCCTTACAAAAAAATAGATTTGGCAATTCGCGCTTTTAACAGAATAAGAATGAATTTGGTTATAGTCGGCGACGGAGAAGAAAGAAAAAGGTTGGAGAAAATCGCAGGGAAAAATATTTTTTTTACCGGAAGCGTGTGCGAGAAAACAAAGAAAAAGCTTTTGGCTCAAGCGCGCGGATTTATACATCCGCAGGAAGAGGATTTTGGAATTTCCGCGGTTGAGGCCATGGCAGCTGGGTGCCCGGTGATAGCTTATAAATCCGGAGGCATACTTGAAACAGTTATAGATAAAAAAACTGGATGGTTTTTTGAGGAGCAAACATGGCAAAGCCTTGCCAACGCTGTAATAAGATTTTCAAGACATAAATTTGATTATTCAGCAATAAGGAAGCACGCACAAGCTTTTTCTAAAGAAAGATTCAGAAAAGAGTTAAAATTTTTTATAGAACAAAAATATCATGAAAATAGGAATTGACGGAAGATCTCTTCAAAGTGGGCAAGGCGGGGTCTTTGTTTACACAAAAAATATTTTGCGTTCAATGGCGCGTCTTGGATCAGGCCATGAGTTTAAATTGTTTTTGAATAGATACAAAAACAGCAAATCAAAAACAATTGAAGAGATTCTTTCTTTTGACAATGTTAAAAAATACGAATACAGGTTTCCGAATAAAGTTTTGAACTCTTCTTTTAAATTTTTTAAATGGCCAAAGATAGATAAGCTTTTGGGCGGATGCGATGTTTTGTTTTTTCCTACAATCATGTACGGGGCTTTTGGGCGGGACACAAAATCGGTTTTAACTATGCATGATTTGTCTTTTGAAATTTTCCCTGAGTTTTTCACAGCGAGGCAAAAAATTTGGCACAAAATGATGAATCCGAAAGCAATGTGCGAAAGGTCGTCAAAAATAATATGCGTTTCCGAAAGCACGAGGCAGGATATTATAAGTATTTACGGAATAGATCAAGAAAAAATAAAAACAATACACTCAGGTGTTAATCAATCTTTTTCTCCGGCGTTGAGCGAAACTTTTTTGTCTTACGTCAAATCCAAATACCACATTCCTGAGGGAGAAATGATTACTCAGATTTGCACGCTTGAGCCGAGAAAAAATCACATAGCCACGGTTGACGCGTTTGCGAAATGGGTTTTGGAATTTCCAACCGAATCAAAGGGATATAGATTGTTGTTTGTGGGCCATAAAGGTTGGAAATCAGGCGAGCTTATGAGAGCTATACGTTCTTCTTTGGTTGGTGATAGAATA
>Ga0172375_10008463_pt1 | contig 13825 bp, 8 predicted proteins | sample LakKiv1m_FD_114537 | JGI IMG/M metagenome (GOLD analysis project Ga0172375, IMG submission 114537) | Freshwater microbial communities from Kabuno Bay, South-Kivu, Congo - kab_092012_11.1m | ecosystem: Environmental > Aquatic > Freshwater > Lake | place: Democratic Republic of the Congo...
ACATCGAAGTGGTTGTTCGAGTGCGAGCCCCAGGTCAGGCCGAACTGCTCGCACATCTGTGCCAGGCGCACCGAGCCCTGCATGGTCCAGAAATGCGGGTCGGCCAGCGGGATGTCCACCGACTCCAGGCGCAGCGAGTGGCCCATCTGCCGCCAGTCGGTGGCGACCATGTTGGTGGCGGTGGGAATGCCGGTGGCGCGCTTGAACTCGGCCATGATCTCGCGGCCGGAGTAGCCGTTTTCCGGGCCGCAGGGGTCCTCGGCGTAGGCCAGCAGGTGACCCTGGCCTTTGCACAGGGCGATGGCCTCGTCCAGCGACCAGGCGCCGTTGGGGTCGAGGGTGACGCGGGCATCGGGGAAGCGCGCCTTGATCGCGGCGATCGCCTGCATCTCCTCCGCACCCCGCATCACGCCGCCCTTGAGCTTGAAGTCGGCGAAGCCGTAGCGCGCTGCGGCGGCCTCGGCCAGACGGGCGATCGCATCAGGGGTCAGCGCCTGCTGATGGCGCAGGTGGTACCAATCCTCACCGGTGCTGGCCAGATAGGGCAGGTCGGTGCGCTGGCGATCGCCTATATAGAAGAGGTAGGCCAGCATCGGCACCGCGTCACGTTGCTGACCGCTGCCCAGCAGCTCGGCTACCGGCACCTGCAGGTGCTGGCCGAGCAGGTCGAGCAGCGCGGCCTCGACCGCGGTGATGACGTTGTCCAGGCGCAGGTTGATCTCGTGCGGCTGGCGCAGCACGGCGGCCTCGGCTTCGGAGGTCACCTCGTGGCGGGTCGCCTGCGGGGTGCCGACGGCGTTGCCGGCAATGGCGCTGCGCAGACGGTTGAGCGTGCGGTTGTAGAGGCCGATCGGCTGGTCGATGACCAGCGGCCGGCAGCGCTCCAGCGCCTGGCGGATGCCTTCGCCACCCGGTACTTCGCCGATGCCGGTGTTACCGGCATCGTCGGTAAGCAGCACCAGGTTGCGGGTGAAGTAGGGGGCGTGTGCGCCACAAAGGTTGAGCAACATACTGTCCTGGCCGGCCACCGGAATGACCTGCATGCTCTGGACGCGGGGCGTTGCACGGGCCTGCAGGTTCATCGTGCACGACCTCCGTGGCCGAGGCTGCCGGTCAGCAGGCTTGCGGCGGCTTGCCGTGCGGGTGCGGCGGTACGGCGGCGGGTGGCGTCGGCAGCCGATGGCTGCGCAGGGATCGGGCGGTTGCGGCACATGTCCGGGGCCTCGCTATTGTTATTGTGGTCATAGGTCGTCGTACGACATGTAGGATTTTTTACAGCCCGTTCTGGCGCCTGTCAAACGAAATCGTCATCGCTCGCGGGGGCAGCTGACTGGCAGGTCATGTCGCCTGGAGGGATACGCTCTACAGTTAATGCACAGCCAATGCGAAGGCTCTGGCAGTGGAGCGGAGCAAGCTTTCGGCCAGCTTTCAAGGCTTGAAAAAATGCGAAGAAAAAACGGTTGGACTATTTGTAGTTGTACGATAACGTATCTCAAGGCTGATGCCCTTGTACCTCCACAACACGCATTCAGGATGTCGAATAATGAATCCACAAGAATTGAAGGCCATCCTTTCCTCCGGCCTGCTGTCGTTCCCGGTCACCGATTTCGATGCGCAGGGCGACTTCAACCGCGCCGGCTACGTCAAGCGCCTGGAGTGGCTCGGGCCGTACGGCGCCTCGGCGCTGTTCGCCGCCGGTGGCACCGGTGAGTTCTTCTCGCTGGAGCCGCGCGAGTACAGCGAGATCATCAAGACCGCCGTCGATACCTGCGCCGGCACCGTACCGATCCTCGCCGGCGTCGGTGGTCCGACCCGTTTGGCCATCCAGATGGCTCAGGAAGCCGAGCGCCTGGGCGCCAAGGGTCTGCTGCTGCTGCCGCACTATCTCACCGAAGCCAGCCAGGAAGGCGTGGCCGCCCACGTCGAGCAGGTCTGCAAGTCGGTCAACATCGGCGTGGTGGTGTACAACCGCAACGTCTGCCGCCTGACCGCGACGCACCTGGAGCAGCTGGCCGAGCGCTGCCCGAACCTGATCGGCTACAAGGACGGCCTGGGCGATATCGAGCTGATGGTGTCGATCCGTCGCCGCCTCGGCGACCGCTTCAGCTACCTCGGCGGCCTGCCGACCGCGGAAGTCTATGCCGCGGCCTACAAGGCACTGGGCGTGCCGGTGTATTCCTCGGCGGTGTTCAACTTCATTCCGAAGACCGCCATGGATTTCTATCAGGCCATCGCCCGTGAGGATCATGAAACCGTCGGCAAGCTGATCGATGACTTCTTCCTGCCGTATCTGGAGATCCGCAACCGCTGCAAGGGCTATGCGGTCAGCATCGTCAAGGCCGGCGCCCGCATCTCCGGCTTCGACGCCGGCCCGGTCCGCGCACCGCTGACCGCGCTGAAGCCAGACGAGTACCAGCGCCTGGCGGTGCTGATCGAACAGCAGGGCGCGCAGTAAGCGCGGCCTTTTCCGACCTCCTGGCGCCGCTGTGCCGCACGGTCGCGCCGGGCATCACCAGAGGACAGTTTGCATGGCTGACGTACAACGCTACGACAACTACATCGACGGCCAGTGGGTCGCCTCGGATCGCTACCAGGCCAACGTCAACCCCTCCGACCTGTCGGACGTGATCGGCGAATACGCCCAGGCCGATGCCGCCCAGGTCGAGCAGGCCATCGCTGCCGCCCGCCGAGCCTTCCCGGCTTGGGCCAGCTTCGGCATTCAGGCGCGTGCCGATGCGCTGGAAAAGGTCGGCCTGGAAATCCTCGCCCGCCGCGAAGAGCTCGGCACGCTGCTGGCCCGCGAGGAGGGCAAGACCCTGCCGGAAGCCATCGGCGAAGTCGCCCGTGCCGGCAACATCTTCAAGTTCTTCGCCGGCGAGTGCCTGCGCCAGGCTGGCGAGACGCTGCAGTCGGTGCGCCCCGGGGTCGGCGTCGAGGTCACCCGCGAGCCGCTGGGCGTGATCGGCCTGATCACCCCCTGGAACTTCCCCATCGCCATCCCCGCCTGGAAGATCGCCCCGGCGCTGGCCTTCGGCAACTGCGTGGTGATCAAGCCGGCCGACCTCGTGCCGGGCTGCGCCTGGGCCATCGCCGATATCATTTCCCGGGCGGGCTTCCCGGCCGGCGTGTTCAATTTGGTGATGGGCCGCGGCCGTGAGGTCGGCGAGGCCATCGTCAACGCCAGGGAGGTCGATGCCGTGAGCTTCACCGGTTCGGTGGGTGTCGGTCGCGGCATCGCCCAGGCCTGCGTGGCACGCGGCGCCAAGGTGCAGCTGGAGATGGGCGGCAAGAACCCGCAGATCGTGCTGGACGACGCCGACCTCAAGGTCGCCGTCGAGCTGTGCACCCAGAGCGCCTTCTACTCCACCGGCCAGCGCTGCACGGCTTCCAGCCGCATCATCGTCACCGAAGGCATCTACGACCGTTTCGTTGAGGCGATGATCGAGCGCATCAGCAAGATCAAGGTCGGCCCGGCGCTGGAGCAGGGCGTCGACGTCGGTCCGGTGGTGTCCCAGGCCCAGCTGGAGCAGGACCTGCGCTACATCGAGATCGGCAAGCAGGAGGGCGCGCGCCTGGCCTGTGGCGGTGAGCAGGTGACCTGCGGCACCGACGGCTACTTCCTGGCGCCGACGCTGTTCGTCGACAGCAACCCGAACATGCGCATCAGCCGCGAGGAAATCTTCGGCCCGGTGGCCAACGTGGTGAAGGTCAAGGATTACGACGAGGCGCTGGCCATGGCCAACGACACCGAGTTCGGCCTGTCCGCCGGTATCTGCACCACCTCGCTGAAATACGCCAACCACTTCAAGCGCCACGCCCAGGCCGGCATGGTGATGATCAACCTGCCCACCGCCGGGGTGGATTACCACGTGCCGTTCGGCGGCCGCAAAGGCTCGTCCTATGGCCCGCGCGAACAGGGTCGCTACGCCCAGGAGTTCTACACCACGGTGAAGACCACCTATATCGGCTGATGTTGAAAGCCGGCCGAAAGGTCCGGCAGCAAGACTGCGTCACGGCGCCCACGGTGGGCGCCGCATCCCCACAAGAACAACAGAGGGACACCCATGACCACCGCCATGTCGGGCACGCCCCGCATCACCGAACTCACCGTCGTGCCCGTCGCCGGGCAGGACAGCATGCTGATGAACCTCAGCGGCGCCCATGGGCCCTGGTTCACCCGCAACATCCTCATCCTCAAGGACAGCGCCGGCCACGTCGGCGTCGGCGAAGTGCCGGGCGGCGAAGCCATCCGCCAGACCCTCGACGATGCCCGCGCCCTGCTGGTCGGCGAACCGATCGGCCAGTACAACGCGCTGCTCGGCAAGGTGCGCCGCGCCTTCGCCGACCGTGACGCCGGCGGCCGCGGCCTGCAGACCTTCGACCTGCGCATCGCCATTCACGCCGTCACCGCGCTGGAGTCGGCGCTGCTCGACCTGCTCGGCCAGCACCTCGAGGTGCCGGTCGCCGCCCTGCTCGGCGAAGGCGAGCAGCGTGATGAAGTGGAAATGCTCGGCTACCTGTTCTTCATCGGCGATCGCAACAGGACCGACCTCGGCTACCGCGACGAATCCAACTCCGACGACGCCTGGTTTCGCGTGCGCAACGAGGAGGCCATGACGCCGGAGCGCATCGTCCGCCAGGCCGAGGCGGCCTACGAGCGCTACGGCTTCAAGGACTTCAAGCTCAAGGGCGGCGTGCTGCGCGGCGAAGAGGAAGTCGAGGCGATCCGCGCCCTGGCCCAGCGCTTCCCCGACGCCCGCGTGACCCTGGACCCCAACGGCGCCTGGTCGCTGGACGAAGCCATCGGCCTGTGCCGCGACCTGCACGGTGTGCTGGCCTATGCCGAAGACCCCTGCGGTGCCGAGAACGGCTATTCCGGTCGTGAAGTGATGGCCGAGTTCCGCCGCGCCACCGGCCTGCCCACCGCGACCAACATGATCGCCACCGACTGGCGGCAGATGAGCCACGCGGTGTGCCTGCACTCGGTGGATATCCCGCTGGCCGACCCGCACTTCTGGACCATGGCCGGCTCTGTGCGCGTGGCGCAGATGTGCGCCGACTTCGGCCTGACCTGGGGTTCGCACTCGAACAACCACTTCGACATCTCCCTGGCGATGTTCACCCACGTGGCGGCCGCCGCGCCGGGTCGCGTAACCGCCATCGACACCCACTGGATCTGGCAGGACGGCCAGCACCTGACCCGCGAGCCGCTGAAGATCGTCGGCGGCAAGGTCGCGGTGCCGCAGAAGCCGGGGCTGGGCGTCGAGCTGGACTGGGATGCCCTGGAGCAGGCGCATGCCCACTACCAGGAGAAAGGCCTGGGTGCCCGCGATGACGCCATCGCCATGCAGTACCTGATCCCCAACTGGACCTTCAACAACAAGAAGCCGTGCATGGTGCGCTGAGGCGCGCTCGCCAGGCGGGCTCCGGCGGGCGGCTTCGGCCGTCCGCCGTCCGAGGTCGCCATGCATGGCATCCTCGGCGATCGCCGAACAGAACAACAACCGGACCAACCGGAGCAGACATGAGCGAAACCGTGCAACTGATTCCCCACCAGGATTCTCCGCGCTGCATCCGCCTGAACGAGGCGGACAACGTCGCCGTGGTGGTCAATGACGGCGGCGTGCCGGTCGGTGCGCAGTTCGAGGGCGGGCTGGTCACGGTCGAGGCCGTTCCGCAGAGCCACAAGGTCGCGCTGGTGGACATCGGTGAAGGCGAGCCGGTGCGCCGCTACGGACAGATCATCGGTTATGCCCTCGAACCCCTGCGCCGTGGCAGCTGGGTCAAGGAAACCCAGTTGCGGATGCCCAGCGCACCGCCGCTGGACAGCCTGCCGCGTGCCACCGCTGTGCCGGCTGCGCTCGAGCCGCTCGAGGGCTACACGTTCGAGGGCTACCGCAACGCCGACGGCACCGTCGGCACGCGCAACATCCTCGGCATCAGCACCACGGTGCAGTGCGTCACCGGCGTGCTGGAGCATGCGGTCAAGCGCATCCGCGACGAGCTGCTGCCCAGATACCCGAACGTCGACGACGTGGTCGCCCTGACCCACAGCTACGGCTGCGGCGTGGCGATCAATGCCCGCGATGCCTACATCCCCATCCGCACCGTGCGCAACCTGGCGCGCAACCCGAACCTCGGCGGCGAAGCGTTGGTCATCAGTCTCGGCTGCGAGAAGCTGCAGGCCGAGCAGGTGCTGCACGAGGGCGATCCCTCGGTGGACCTGCGTGACCCCTGGCTGTACCGCCTGCAGGAGTCGAACAGCGGCTTCGGCGAGATGATCGAGCAGATCATGGCCCTGGCCGAAACGCGGCTGAAGAAGCTCGACCAGCGCCGCCGCGAAACGGTGCCGGCCAGCGAGCTGATCCTCGGCATGCAGTGCGGCGGCAGCGACGCCTTCTCCGGCATTACCGCCAACCCGGCGCTGGGCTATGCGGCGGACCTGCTGATGCGCGCCGGGGCCACGGTGATGTTCTCGGAGAACACCGAGGTGCGCGACGCGGTGTACATGTTGACTGCCCGCGCCGAAACGCCGGAGGTCGCCGATGCGCTGATCGCCGAGATGGACTGGTACGACCGCTACCTGGAGCGCGGCGCCGCGGACCGCAGCGCCAACACCACGCCGGGCAACAAGAAGGGCGGGTTGTCGAACATCGTCGAGAAGTCCCTGGGGTCCATCGTCAAATCCGGTAGTGGCGCCATCAACGGCGTGGTCGGGCCGGGTGAGCGAGTCGAGCGAAAGGGCCTGATCTTCTGCGCCACCCCGGCGTCCGACTTCGTCTGCGGCACGCTGCAGCTGGCCGCCGGGATGAACCTGCACGTGTTCACCACCGGCCGCGGTACGCCCTACGGCCTGGCGATGGCGCCGGTGGTCAAGGTGGCGACGCGCACCGAGCTGGCCGAGCGCTGGCCTGACCTGATCGATATCGACGCCGGGCGCATCGCCACCGGCCGCGCGAGCATCGAGGCGCTCGGCTGGGAACTGTTCCACTACTACCTGGACGTCGCCAGCGGTCGCCGCAAGACCTGGGCCGAACGGCACCGCCTGCACAATGACCTGGTGCTGTTCAACCCGGCGCCCATCACCTGAAGGAGACGGCCGTGGACGACGCACTGCTCCAGCGCCTGCACGCCGTGCTTGGTGATGCCGGCCTGCTGCGCGACCCGCAGCGCATGGCGCCCTATCTCAGCGACTGGCGCAACGCCTACCGCGGCAAGGCCGCGGCGGTACTGCGCCCGGCCAGCACCGACGAGGTCGCCGCGGCGGTGCGCCTGTGCCAGCAGGCCGGCGTGGCGCTGGTGCCGCAGGGCGGCAATACCGGCCTGTGCGGTGGCTCGATCCCCGATGCCTCGGGCGAGCAGCTGGTGCTGTCGCTGACGCGCATGCAGCGCATCCGCGAGCTGGACGTGCACAACGACACCGTCACCGTCGAAGCCGGGGTGATTCTCGCCCGGCTGCAGCAAGCCGCCGCCGAGGCCGGCCGGCTGTTCCCGCTGTCGCTGGGCGCCGAAGGCAGCTGCACGGTCGGCGGCAATCTGGCGACCAATGCCGGCGGCACCGCCGTGCTGCGCTACGGCAACATGCGCGAGCAGACCCTTGGCCTCGAGGTGGTGCTGCCGGACGGGCAGATCTGGAACGGCCTGCGCGGGCTGCGCAAGGACAACACTGGCTACGACCTCAAGCAGCTGTTCATCGGTGCGGAGGGCACGCTGGGCATCATCACCGCGGCGGTGCTCAAGCTCTATCCGGCGATCCGCAGGCGGGCCACCGCCTGGGCGGCGCTGGCCGATGCCGAGTCGGCGGTGGCGCTGCTCGGCACCCTGCGCGGGTACTGCGGTGAGCGCCTGAGTGGCTTCGAGCTGATGTCGCGGCAGAGCCTCGACTTCGTGCTGCGTCATCAACCCGGCAGCGTCGATCCGTTCGATACGGCCTATCCGTGGTACCTGCTGGTCGAGCTGAGCGACCCGGCCGCCGCTGCCGCCCTCGACGAGACATTGCAGGTCGCGCTGGGCGAGGGCGTCGAACTGGGGCTGCTGCAGGATGCGGTGATCGCTTCCAGCCAGGCTCAGGCCGCCGCGCTCTGGCGGCTGCGCGAGGGCATATCCGAGGCGCAGAACCATGAGGGGCCGAGCCTCAAGCACGATATCAGCGTGCCCATCAGCAGCATCCCGGCGTTCATCGCCGGCACCGGCGCCAGGCTGCAGGAAGCGCTGCCCGGCGTGCGGATCGTCTGCTACGGACATGTCGGCGACGGCAACCTGCACTACAACCTGAGCAAGCCGCCGGGCATGGAGGATGCCGCTTTCCTGGCGCAGGCGCCGCAGCTGACCGGGCAGGTGTTCGACGCCACGCTGGCGCTGAACGGCAGCATTAGCGCCGAGCACGGCCTCGGCCAGGCCAAGCGCGAAGCCGCCCGGCACTACAAGAATCCGCTCGAACAGGCGCTGACGCGCGCACTCAAAGACACCCTGGACCCCAAGGGGCTGATGAACCCGGGCAAGGTGCTGTGAACCGGCCCAGCGAGGAGAACACCATGGCTTATCTGTTGCAGGTCGCGCCGCTGTCGGCGCGGCTCGATCGTGAACTGGCCAGCCGCTACGACATTCTGCCGCTGTGGCAGGAGGAAACCGCCGCGCGCCTGGATGAAGTGGCCGAAGCGATCGAAGTGGTGGTCACCGGTTCGCGCTTCGGCTGCTCGGCCGAGCTGATGGCGCGGCTGCCGGCGCTCAAGGCCATCGTCAGCTTCGGCGTCGGCTACGACCCCATCGACGTGCCGGCGGCGCAGGCCCGTGGCATCGCCATCAGCAACACGCCGGAGGTGCTCAACGACTGTGTCGCCGACCTTGCCATGGGGCTGATCATCGACGGCCGCCGACAGCTGAGCCGCGCCGATCGCTTCGTGCGTGCCGGCGGCTGGCTGAACGGCAACCTGCCGCTGGCACGCCGGGTCACCGGCAGCCGTCTCGGCATTCTCGGGCTCGGCCGCATCGGCCTGGCGGTGGCCCGCCGCGCCGAGAGCTTCGCCATGCCGGTGCGTTACCACAACCGTCGGCCGCTCACCGACTGCCCCTACGAATATGCCGGGAGCCTGGTGGAGCTGGCGCGCTGGGCCGACGTGCTACTGCTGACCTGCGTTGGCGGTCCGCAGACCCGCGGCCTGGTGGACCGCGACGTGCTCGACGCGCTCGGCCCGGAAGGGCTGCTGGTGAATGTCGCGCGTGGTTCCGTGGTGGACGAGCCGGCGCTGGTCGAGGCGCTGCAGGCCGGCCGCCTCGGCGGCGCGGCGCTGGACGTGTTCGCCCAGGAACCCCAGGTGCCCGAGGCGCTGCTGGGCATGGATAACGTGGTCCTGCTGCCGCACATCGGCAGCGCCACCCGGGAAACCCGCGGTGCGATGGAGGACCTGGTGCTGGCCAACCTGCAACGCTTCCTCGCCGAGGGGCAGCTGGTGACGCCGGTCTGATCACGGCTGGCGTCCGTACACGGCGCAGGTCAAAAGCCCGTGCCGGCATCCCATGACCCATCGCCGCCGCACTGGGGCGCCACAAGCGCCCCAGCGGTGTGGCGGCACATATTCTGGAAAGACGCATGGCTTCGTTCGACGAACTCCACCTGACCCATGGCGGTTTCCAGCTCGCGGTCTGCCCGGCGCTGGGCGGGGCGATCACCCGTTTCGCCTTCGAGGGCTTCGACCTGCTGCGGCCCTGGGACGGCAGCGAGCAGGTGCGGCGCACGGGCTGCTTCGTGCTGGCGCCATATTCCAACCGGATCGCCGCCGGCCGTTTCGACTTCGACGGCAGCGCCCATCACCTGCGCCGCAACTCGGCCGATCACGCCTTGCCGATCCATGGCGTGGCCTGGAAGCGGGTCTGGCAGCTGGACGAGCAGGGTGCCGATCACCTTCTGCTGAGCCTGGCTCACGAACCGAGCCAGGACGAGAACGCCGCGGACTGGCCGTTCGCCTTCCACCTCAGCCAGCGGCTGCAGCTGTTGGACGAGGGGCTGGCACTGGAGGTGCGGCTGCACAACCGCGACGGCCGACCAATGCCGGCGGGGCTCGGCTGGCACCCGTACTTTGCGCGGCATGCCGGTGTCGAGCTGCAGTTCACTGCCGAGGCGGTCTGGCTGGCCGACGAGCAGCAGTTGCCGCTGCGCCAGACGACGATCCCGGCTAGCTGGGATTTCAGCCAGCTGCGCGCCGTGAACGAGCCGGGGCTGGACAACAATTTTGTCGGCTGGAATGGTCAGGCCCGGCTCCGCTGGCCGGCACAGCGGCTAAGCCTGGCGATCGAGGCAGGTCCAGGGCTGAAGCACCTGGTCGTCTACATCCCGTCGGCTGCCCAGGGCTTCATCGCCGTGGAGCCGTTATCCCACGCCAATGGCGCGCTCGGTCGTGGCGGGGAAGGGCTGGAGGTCCTCGCACCCGGGCAGACCCTGATTCGTCATTGCCGACTGCTCGTCGCGCCAGCGGCCGAATGAGTGCGCTGCGACTGTCGGCGCCCGCCATCAGCGAAGGCAGGACGCTCCGTTGAAGCCGACAAGGCCATGATCAGATAAAACACATCTTCTAAATGAAAACATTTATCAATATCATGCGCGTTCACCAAATAACCAAGGAAGAACGCCATGAGTCTCGTTGTCGCTTCGCCGCCGTTTTCGTTGCGCCCGCTGGTGCTGGGCCTGCCTGTTCTGGTCGCCTGCTTCGCCGTCGAGGCGCAGGAAGCGGTCGAGCTGGAGGCTCAGCAGATCACCGCGCCGCGCGAGACCGAGCGGGGCAACGGCCCAGTGGAAGGCTACGTCGCCAAGCGTAGCGTCAGCGCGACCAAGACCGACACGCCGATCATCGAGACGCCACAGTCGATCAGCGTCATCACCGCCGATCGCATCCGCGACCAGGGCTCGCTGACCATCCAGGACTCGCTGCGCTACGTCGCCGGCATGCGCGGCGAGGCCTATGGCTTCGACAGTCGCGGCGACTTCGCGCTGATCCGCGGCGTTGCGCCAACACTCTTCTTGGAAGGCCTGCAGCAGAGTGTCGGCCACTACACGAACTCACGCACCGATCCGTTCACCCTGGAGCGCGTCGAAGTGCTCAAGGGACCGTCGTCAATGCTCTATGGACAGAGTTCGGTCGGCGGCCTGCTCAACTTCGTCAGCAAGCGTCCACAAGCCGAACAGAAGAACGAGCTGCAGCTGCAATACGGCAGTTTCGACCGCAAGCAGATCGCCTTCGACAGCACTGGCCCTCTGGATGACGACGGCACGCTGCTCTATCGCGTGGTGGCGATCCAGCGCGACAGCCAGACCCAGGTCGACCACACCAAGGACAACCGTCTGGTGTTCATGCCGTCGCTGACCTGGCGACCCAACGAGCAGTTCGAATGGACACTGATGGCCAACGTGCAGAAGGACGACGGTGGCACCACCAGTGGGTTTCTGCCGCACCGCGGCACCGTGCTCAGTGCGCCGTACGGCGAGATCGGCAGCGAGCGCTTCGTCAGCGAGCCCGGATTCGACGAGTACGACACCGAGCAGAAGGCCCTGACCTCGCAGATGGCCTGGCGTGTCGACGACACCTGGACACTGCGGCAGAACCTGCGCTGGCAGAAGAGCAAGGTCAGCTACCAGACCATGTATGGCTGGCCGCCAGTACTGGGCGCCGACAACCGCACGGTCAATCGCGTCTGGTCCATTTCCAAGCCGGAGGTGACCATCTGGAGCGCCGATCATCAGGCCGAATCGCGCTTCGACACCGGCCCGCTGCAGCACACCGCGCTCGTCGGTGTGGACTACCGGCACGCCGTCACCGATAGCAGGACCGCTCGCGGAACCGCCACCCCGCTGGATCTTTACGATCCGGTCTACGGCACATTCGATCCGTCCGGCATCACGCTTTCCGATGTTCCGCAGCAGCGCGTTGCCCAGCAGGGCCTCTATGTTCAGGACCAGATTCGTCTCGACAAGTGGCTGGCAACTCTGGGCCTGCGCAAGGACTGGGCTGACACTCGCGTTGAGCAGGGCACCCGGCAGAAGGACGATGCGGTGACCGGCCGCGTGGGCCTGACCTATCTGTTCGACAACGGGGTGGCACCCTACCTCAGCTACAGCGAGTCCTTCACCCCGATCATTGGACTGGATACCGTCACTCAGCAGTCCTACAAGCCGCTCGAGGGCGAGCAGTGGGAACTCGGTGTGAAATACCAGCCGGTCGGCAGCAATACCCTGCTGACCGCCGCGGTGTTCGACCTGCGTGAGAAGAACCGGCAGATGCCCAACCCGGCCAATCCGCTGAGCACCATCCAGGCCGGCGAGGCGCGAGTCAAGGGACTGGAGTTGGAAGGGCTGGTGGAGATGAACCGGAGCTGGGACCTGATCGGCACCTACACCTACCTCGACAGCGAAGTGGTCAAGGGACCGGTCGCCCAGCAGGGCAAGCGCATCGCCAGCGTCCCGGAACACATGGCCTCGCTGTGGTCGCAGCATCGCTTCAGCATCGCCGGCATTCCCGGTTTCAGTGCCGGCGCCGGAGTGCGTTACGTCGGGGCCAGCTGGGATGGCACCGACAGCCTGAAGACACCGTCGACCACACTGTTCGACGCCATGCTCGGCTACGCCTACCAGGACTGGTCGCTCACGCTCAACGCCACCAACCTGGAAGACGAAACCTATTACACCACCTGCCTGTCACGCGGCGACTGCTTCACCGGCAACCGTCGCACCCTGACAGCGACGGCGAGCTACAGCTTTTGATCGCCGCTGAGCCAAACGCCGTCAGCCGGCCTGCAACGGAGGGACCTTCCAAGTGAGTCGCAGTGCATCCAACAATCGCTGGGGCATCGCCTCCCGCGTGCTCGCCGCGCTGGTCGGCGGCTATGCGGTGGCCTATGCGGTGACTGCTTTTCTCGCGGTCTATCTGCCGCTGGTGCGTCCAGATCGCGTGGTGTTCTCCAGTCTGGCCAGCTTCGCCGTCTGGATCGCCGTGGTGATCTATGTGTTCGCCGCGCGCAGCGCCGGCCGCATCTGGCTGCCGATCATCGGCGTTACCGCGGTGCTGTGCCTGGCCGCGTTCCTTTCCGGCGACTGGAGGCTTCGTCCATGAAACTGCGCCAAAGCATGGCCGGCCTGCACACCTGGGGCGGTTTGCTGCCGAGCTGGTTGCTGTTCGTGATCATCTTTGCCGGCACCGTGGCCTGCTTCGATAAGGAACTCTCGCGCTGGATGCGCCCCGCGTTGCACGACGGCGTGGCGTCCAGCCTGGGCGCCGACGACGCGCGCGGCTGGTTGCAGCAGAACGTCAGCGACGAGCTGCATGCGTTCTGGATGCACGGCCCCACCGAGCGCGAGCCCTACTGGCGGCTGGGTTGGGAAGTCGATGGCACAGAGACCATCCACAACGTCACCTTCGACCCGCGCAGTCGCCAGGCCACGCCCATGGCGGAAACCGTTGGCGGCGAGTTCTTCTTCAAGCTGCATTACAACCTCCACGCCGGTGACGTCGGCATGTACATCGTCGGCCTGGCCGGCATGTTCATGCTCGTCGCGCTGGTGTCAGGCGTGATCATCCACCGGCGCATCTTCAAGGATTTCTTCACCCTGCGGCCCCGGGCCAACGGCCAGCGCGCCTGGCTCGATGCGCACAACCTGTTCGGTGTGGTGGGCTTTCCGTTCCATCTGGTGCTGGCCTATACCGGCGTGGCGATCTTCGTCGCCTCGTACATGCCGGCCGCGGCCCAGGTGAGCTACGCCGGCAATGTCATGCAGTACTTTGGCGAGGTGATGGGCAGCTACCACCGCGACGAGCTGCATCAGCCGGCCGGCAAACCG
>Ga0172375_10008465_pt1 | contig 13823 bp, 13 predicted proteins | sample LakKiv1m_FD_114537 | JGI IMG/M metagenome (GOLD analysis project Ga0172375, IMG submission 114537) | Freshwater microbial communities from Kabuno Bay, South-Kivu, Congo - kab_092012_11.1m | ecosystem: Environmental > Aquatic > Freshwater > Lake | place: Democratic Republic of the Congo...
CACGATCCTTATCATGCCGACGGATCCGGAAGGAGGCCAGTCATATGAGATCACGAGTATCTTTTTCACGCTATCGGGACCCCTTTATTGTCCGGACAATAATAACAAACCTCTTCCAGCGCGCCGCCACGCATGAACTTTTCCCGCATGGCCATAAAGAACGGGCCGTTCCAGATGTCTTCATCCTTAAGGGACGAGGCGCCCTGCATATTCAAGAGCATCATGGAGCAGCTTGAGGCGTTCCCGTCACCGTCGACCCTGAGTTGTTTAAAATGAGTAGCGCACCTGTTCTCCGCGAGCGCCGGATCGATCAGCACAGGAAAACTGAACTTTTTCCGTTCGATCCCGGAAAGACCTGCCATGGCCTTACTTATAAGATCCGCGATAGGTTTGTCATCAACGGTAATGACCCTCTCCTTAGGGGTAAGGCCTTTATACGGGGTCGGCAGAAAATTGCATAGAAAAGTATGGTCCGGCCCCAACTCGCGGGCAAGGCTGATCATCTTTGGCATCGACCGGTAATTCTCCCTGTCGATTATGAACGATATCTTGACCGACAAGGCCTTTCCCGTTTTCTTGACCTCGTCGATAAGCATCTTCGTGTCTCTTATTATCTGGGCGTGCGTTTCGGGCGGCATGCCCGTAAGACGCGCGTAATCAGATGCGTCGTGGCTATTGACGCTCACGGTCAGGCCGTCAAGGCTCGACGCCAGTATCCGCCCCATATATTCCCGTATCGTCGTTCCGTTAGTAAAACTCTTTACTTCCATCCTGCGTTCTTTTTTGGCATATTCTACCATATTAAAAAAATCTTTATTGAGGACCGGCTCCCCTGACCCCAGTATCTGGACGCCCAAAGCCTCGCGGAACCTGTCCACTGTATCCTTGAACAGATCGAGAGTCATATCGCTCCGGGTGGTCTGACGCCATTTGTAATCCTCTCCTACCAGGCGCGAATGCGTAGGGCACATATCGCACGAGAGGGTGCAGCGCGTCGTGCTGACGATAGAGAGCGTGACCGGTTTATAATTGCAGCGCGCCGTTCTACCCGACATGAGATAACGAATATAGTTCAGCTTCTGGTATAGGAAATGGTCCGCCAACAATACCTTCGCCAGTTTTCTTATCATGACTTTCTCTTTTCCAGCAATACGCAGATCTCGCTGCCCGACTTGAACATCGGAGGGGTCAGCGTGTCCATTAAAGCGAATATCCCGCAGACGATCTTCCCTACTGACCGCTCAAAGAGATTCCGGCTCGGAGGGACGATCCCTTCTTTAAGGCAATGCGGGCACATAGCCGCATCTCCGCTATATACCTTCCCGAACCGCCTGGCCAGATAGACAAGCGGCCTGGGCCTGCTATTCCGTTTATCGGCAATAACGCTTGTCTTAAGCATCCTGAACCTATCTGCCGGAAAGAGCCGGTTCAGAAGCCTTTTATCGATCGAACGTATATGACCGTAAACATTGAACTCCTTCTTACACCGGTCGCACAGACACACCGGCCAGGTATGCTCGTCTTTATAAGGGCTGTTAATGAGGATATACCTATTTGAGACGCGGATAAGCTCGTCTATGCTTTCCTTGAACGAATCCTCTTCAATATGCTCAAGCACGTCAGCTGACAGAACAAGGTCGAACTCCTCGTCCCTGAACGGTATATGCCGCATATCCGCGACACAGACATGGTCGTCGGATATATCCCTGGCAAGAGCAAGCGATATGTCTATGCCGAAACACCTGATATCCCGTCTGGCTTTAAGACCTTTATAGACATATCCTCCTCCGAAACCGATATCCAGTACAGTCGAAGCATCGGCAGGTATGAGGGCTCCTATCGCCGCGACCCGCTCCACGTCCGTCCTGCCCCTGGGTGACTTAAAAATAAAGCGGTCGAGCCAGGCCCGCGAATTATAGAACTTACTTGTCATCGATGAATTTCCTCAGCCAGAGCTCCAGATTGATCCAGCTCCAGATGGTCTGGTGATTGTCCTTTCCCTTAAGACAGGCAATGAACTCCCGCATCACCTCAGGGGTATTAAAATAGGGCCTGCCCATGAACTCCTGGGAAGTGAATATATCCAGGACCTTTGCCTTTATACCGCTCTTCAACCACGACTTTAGAGGGGTCGGAAATCCCATTTTATCTTTCCTTGTCCTTACAGACTCGGGAAGCACCCCGCGCATGGCCTGCCTGAGCAGGTACTTGGTCTGGCCGTGCCTGATCTTATATTCCGGAGGCAAAGAGAACAGGAACTGCACCAGCCTGAAATCCAGGAACGGGCTCCTCGTCTCTACTGAATGGGCCATGCTCGCCCGGTCGTCAATATGCAGAAGGGACGGAAGCGGAGATATCAGGAAAGCATTATGCAGATCGTTATTAAGGATGCTCCTGAACTTCCTTTCAACCGTTATTTTCGAACTATGCCGCGAAAGAAAACCGCGCGCTATATACGCGGGCCCGGCATCTCTTGCCAATATCCGGCGCGATCTCTTTATACCCTCGGGCGTAAAATACGATGCCAGTATCTTCATGGTCTGGCCCAAAAGAGGTTCTTTCGCGCCTTTGATACGGCGGTAGAGATCCATCTCATGCGCCGCGTCACTCCACCTGAAGCTCTTTATCAGGTCGGCGAACAGATAAAAATAGTACTTATGGTAGCCGGCAAGCACCTCGTCGCCTGCCTGACCGGTGAGGAGCACCTTGACATTGTTCTCATGCGCGGCCTTCATAACATACCATTGAGGCAATATGCTGAGAGTGCTATAAGGTTCTTCCTGGTGCCAAATGATCGTTTCAAGGTCAGAGAAAACATTATCAACCGGGGCCGATACGAAAGTCGGCTTTATGCGCGTCCAATCGAGTACCGAATCGATATACGGCCTTTCATCGGCATCTTTGTCCTCAAAGCAGGATGAAAAGCTGGTAAGCTGGCCTCCTGTATAAAGTTTATCGGCCATGCACGCGATCGAAGATGAATCGAGCCCGCCGCTTAACGCTATCCCGACGCCGACGTCGCTGCGCAGCCTCAATTTTATGGCGTCGTTAAAGAGTTCCTGGAAGTGCTCTACGGCCAGCTGCTCATTGCCCCAGAACCTTTCCGGGGCAAGCGTCCAATATCTGGATTGATCGACCCTTCTGTTGTCTACAGAGACCTTGATGTAATGACCGGGCTTAAGCTTATAGATATCCTTGAAGAATGTGTAGTCGGATACGTCCATATAACCGTATCCCGAGATCAGATAATCGTATACCGCCTGGTCATTCACCTGCTTCTTTACTGCAGGGTGCAGCAAGACGGCCTTTATCTCGGAAGCGAAAATGAACCGTTGCCCGTCATAGTAATAATATAACGGCTTTACGCCGAACCGGTCACGGCTTAAAAAAAGTTCTTTTTTATCCGCATCCCAGAGAGCGAACGCCCACATCCCGTTAAAACGCTCTTGCGCGCCTTCGCGCCACCGGTCGTACGCCTCTAGTATAACTTCGGTATCACTCGAGCTTTTGAATTTTATGCCGGCAGAGGCGAGCTCTTCGCGCAGCTCGAGATAATTATATATCTCGCCGTTGTAGACCATCCAGCGCTTTCCGTCCGGGCTGGCCATAGGCTGGCGCGCGTTCGTAGAGAGGTCGATAATAGAAAGGCGCGCGTGGCCCAGCCCGACATGGTCGCTATAATACCAATCGTTGTCATCAGGGCCGCGGTGCCTCTGAATATCGGTCATGGCCTTGAGGACGCCATGATCTACATCTTTTTGATCAAACTCGATGATACCAGCTATCCCGCACATAGGCACCTGTTCGGTTAATTAAAATACGCGTCCGTAAATTCGGCGCACCGGGCAAAATCATCGACGGATCTCTCGACCTCTCCAAGCTTCCTGTAAAGGCTTGACCTCAGGCCAAAGGCGAACGGAAGCCAGCTCTTATTCTCGGGCCTGGTAACCAGCGCGGTCAGGACATTGACAGCGTCGCTGTAACGGCCCTGGCTCCTCAAAAGAAGCGCCAGGAAGAACATCGAGCGGTCGTGCGCCGGTCTGCAGTCCGGTCTTGATAATATGCCGCGGTATAAACGCTCGGCCCGCCCAAGTCTGCCGGCAAGGTGTAGATTGCGGGCTTTATACAAGAGATATTCCGGCTCATCGGGATAATCTTTTTTGACCTTAAAAAAATGCGCGCTTTGGACGAGGTCTAAATATGCCCGCCTGACAACCGGCGGCAGTATGCCGGCTACGGTCTCATTGCTGCCCTTCTTTGTGTCGATATACTGAGGCTGGCGATAATACATGCTTAAAAATTCTTCATCTCCCCACATGGGCACATAAAGCGCGAACGTCTTTACGCGCTTATTATCCCGCAGTATGGAAATATCGCTCTTTATGTCGTCTTCTGAAGCCATGTCGCCGCTCTTATTGGTCAGGTCCAATCCATACGAAGGGTCGACGATAACCCACCGGTCGTTCAAAAGCGCCTCGGCTATGCTGTGAGGGGAAGCGCCTTTCTTATCTTTCAGGAATAAAAGCCTCGTCGCGATCCCTGATCTTTTTGCGAGGGCCATGAATACCCTGCTCTTCTGGTCGCACCATCCTATCCCGGAGGATAGTTTCTCTATCCCTAAGGTATCGGGCCTGGTAGGTTCGCCTGAGACCGGCAGGACATTATCATGGACAAAATCCCTAAGCGCCCTCACTTTGCCTTCGGAAGAGACCAATGGGCCGGCGACGTCATGGGCAATGAGGTCCATCATGATCCAGTTATAAGCCTTGTCGTTCAGGAATAGAACCGCTGATATGGAGACGACACAAAAGAAGAGTACGAGCGATCCAAGCGCGATCGATATCTTCCTCATGCCGTTATGCGGTCTAGAAAAAACTTTTGACCGTGTCAACGATGTAACGTTTTTCTTCATCGGTAAGCCCTTCATGCACGGGTATGGCAAGCATCTTTTTGGTGACTTCTTCAACGCAGGGGAAATCCCCTTTTCCGTACCCGAGGTACTTTAGGGACGGTTGAAGATGCATAGGGATGGCATAATATACGCGCGCTTCGACCCCATTGCGCACCAGATGCTCAAGCAGGGCATCGCGTTTGTCCGTCCGGATCATATAGAGATGGAACGTGTGTTTATTGCCCGGCGTGGTCTTGGGAGTGACCAGAGGCAGGCCTTTTAATGACCTGGAAAAATAATCCGCGTTGGCTATGCGCCGGTCGATCCATGACTCGAGCCGCTTCAATTTGACGCGCAGCACGGCCGCCTGAAGATTGTCCAGACGCGAATTGAACCCTATTATGATATTTTTATACTTAGCCTTTTTTGTCGACCCATGGTTCCTTAAAAGGCAGAGTGTCTCGGCGAGCTTACTGGAGGATGTCGTTATCATGCCGCCATCGCCGGCGCCGCCTAAGTTCTTCCCGGGATAAAAGCTGACAGCGCCCATCGCGCCGAAAGACGCGGCCTTCTTGCCGTTCGTGGATGCCCCGATAGCCTGCGCAGTATCTTCTATCACCTTAAGCCCGTATTTGCGGGCTATCTTCATTATCTCATCCATAGGCGCGCATTGGCCAAAAAGATGCACCGGCAGGATCGCCTTTGTCTTTTTAGTTATCGCCTTACGGATATTATCCGGATCGATATTGTAGCTGTCCTTATCGATGTCAGCGAACACAGGCCTAGCGCCCGCATGCACGATCGCTTCGACCGTAGCGATGAACGTAAAAGGCGTAGTAATGACCTCGTCGCCTTTTTTTATATTCAGCGCGTGAAGGGCCAAAAGCAGAGCGTCTGTGCCGGAATTCACTCCTACCGCAAAAGAGGTCCCGCAATACGCGGCTACATCCTGTTCCAGGTCAGCCACATATTTCCCCAGAATAAAATTCTGCGTATCGAATATCTCCTGAATAACAGGCTCTACCTCATCCCGCACTTCAGCGAACTGTTTTTTAAGGTCCATTAATGGTATATGCATAGGTTTCCCTTTGTTATATATATTATGAGCTTATTATATCTATTAGATTTAAATAATATCATTGCCTACGGAAAAAGGCAACAATAATTGTGCCCCTGTTCAGGCGGTTTCATAGTATAATAACCCCTACATATGTATACGCTGGCGGTCATACCGACATATAATGAACGGGAAAATCTGCTTCCCCTGGTCTCAAAAATACTTGACCTTGGCCTCAAGATCAAAATATTGATTGTGGACGATAATTCACCTGACGGGACCGGCGCGCTTGCCGATACCATGGCCGCATCGGACAAACGCATCACTGTCCTGCACCGGCCTGCGAAAGAAGGTCTCGGCAAGGCATACCGGGACGGGTTCCGCGCCGCACTGGCCGACCCGGAGGCAGCGAACATATTGCAGATGGATGCGGACCTGTCCCACGACCCGTCTTACATACCTGCGTTCATCAGGGAGATCCAGGACTGCGACCTGGTCATAGGTTCACGTTTTTACGGAGGACAGATCAGGATAGTCAACTGGCCGCTTTTAAGACTGGCTTTAAGTTACGGGGCAAGCATTTACGTGCGTTTTTTTTCGTGCCTTTCCATAAGCGACCCGACCGGCGGTTTTAAATGTTTCAAAAGGCATACGGTCGAGCGACTCCTGGCCAACAACATTATCTCTGACGGATACGCTTTCCAGATCGAGACTAACTATATCTGCCGGAAACTGGGATTCAAAATAAAAGAGCTGCCGATCATATTTTACGACAGGGAAAAAGGCGCTTCAAAGATGAGCACCTCGCGCACGATCCTTGAAGCCCTATCGATCGTATGGCGGCTCAAGTTCAAGCGTCTTGTCTGACCCGCTGCAAGATCCGGTCAGATCCCTACTTCTTCCTGTATTAGATATCTCGGACGGTCCTGCACTTCGATAAGTACCCTGCCAATGTACTCTCCAAGGAGGCCGATAAGGATAAAGAGTATCCCGAAAAGGAATGATACCACCGATATCGCCGAGGTCCATCCCCACGGCGTTTTAAATACTACTTTAGCGAATAACGCGTAAACGAGTTCCCCGAAAGCCAGGGCGCTGGTTATCAACCCGACAAAGACCCCTAATCTTAGCGGTACGATAGAAAATGATGTTATGCCGGACCACATGAGCTTGCTGAGCTTAAGGAAAGTGTATTGGGCTTTGCCGCTATAACGGTTGGCGTATTGGATCGTGACCTTCGAACTGGGATATCCCACCCAGTGCACCAAACCGCGTAAAAAGATGCCGGCCTCGCGGAATCTCTTTAACTCGTCTACGACCTGCCTGTCTATCAGCCTGAAATCGGCCATGCCGACCTCCATCGGGGCTCCGCTCAGATATGCGTATAATTTATAAAAAACAAATGAGATGAATCTTCTGTAAAGCGGCGTTTCCTTGGCGTTGATCCTTACGGTATGTACGACTTTGGAGCCGTTCTTCCACTCTTTGACGAGATCCGGTATCCTTGAAGGCGGGTGCTGCATATCGCCGTCCGCGGTTACTACGGCCTTACTCGAAGAACGGACGATGCCTGCGAACATGACGCACTGATGCCCGAAGTTCCTGGAAAAACGCATGCCCTTGACCCTTTTATCCCGGGCGTTAAGGGCCGTGATCTCAAGCCAGGTCCTGTCGCTGCTCCCGTCGTCGATAAAGATAAGCTCCCACCGGGGCATATCCAGGGCAGAAAAAACATCTGAAAGGGCTTTATACAGGACAGGGACATTGCTCTCTTCGTTCAGCACAGGGACCGAGACAGAGATATCTATATCCGAATGTGCCGGATCAGCGCTCACAAAACCACCTTATTGTCCTCTCTAATCCTTGTTCGAGCAGAACCTTAGGTCCCCATCCCAGCTTTTTTTTCGCCAGGGTAATATCCGGCTGGCGCACCCTGGGATCGTCGACAGGAAGGGGCTTATAGATGATCCTGCTCTTTGAGCCTGTAAGCCTTATTATGACTTCCGCCAGTTCCATTATAGTATACTCAGCGGGATTCCCTATATTGACCGGCGTGTGTATATCGCTGTCCATGAGCTTCTGTATACCGGCCACCAGATCGCTCACGTAACAAAAACTCCTGGTCTGGCTGCCTTTTCCAAAAACCGTTATGGGGTCTCCGGCCATCGCTTGAGAGATGAACGCCGGTATGGCCCTGCCGTCGTGAGCGCGCATCCTCTCGCCGTAGGTATTGAATATCCTTATGATACGGGTGTCGATCTTGTGCGCCCGGTGATACGCCATGGTGATCGCTTCCGAAAAACGCTTGGCTTCGTCATAAACTCCGCGCGGGCCTATCGGGTTCACATTCCCCCAGTAATCCTCTTTTTGCGGATGCACCTTGGGGTCTCCGTATACTTCGCTCGTCGAAGCAAGAAGGAATTTAGCCCCTTTGGCTTTCGCCAGCCCCAGCGCGTTGTGGGTCCCGAGAGAACCCACCTTCAGCGTTTTTATAGGGATCTTCAGATAGTCTATCGGGCTTGCCGGCGAAGCGAAATGGAGGACATAATCGATCTTTCCTTTTACGTCGATATAATTCGTGACATCATGTTTAATGAAAGTAAAATCCTTCCGCTTCTTTAAATGGCGGATATTATCCAGGGACCCGGTGATCAGATTGTCGACGCACACGACGCTGTTTCCGTCTTCAATAAAATGGTCGCATAAATGCGACCCGAGGAACCCTGCCCCGCCTGTGATCAATATACGTTTAGCCATATCACACGACCTCTTCGAACCACGCTACGGCCCGTTCCAGCCCCTGTTCGAACGTAACGAATTTTTTTATCCCGAGCTTCTTTTTTAGCTTAGAGACATCCGCAAGCGTCTTTCGGACGTCGCCGGCCCGGGTCGGCTTAAAAACAGGCTGAACCTTTTTGCCCAGTATACGGTTGACTTCGTGGACGATGCCGAGCACCGTGTTGGCCCTGCCGCATGCGACGTTAAAGACCTCGCCCGATATATTCTTTGTCAGCGCGGCCTTGATGTTGGCCTCTACCACATTATCTATAAAAGTGAAATCCCTTTCCTGTAGGCCGTCGCCGTCGACAGGCGGCTGTTCGTCCCGTAGTATGCAGGTAATGAATTTAGGGATGACGACCGCGTACTGGTTATCCAGGGACTGGCGCGGCCCGAACACGTTGAAGTACCTGAGCGATACGGTCTCAAGGCCGAAGCTGGTCGCGAACAACCTGCAGTAATGCTCACCCATGAGCTTTGTGGCCGCGTAAGGCGATATAGGGTCAGGCTTATCGCTCTCCCGCTCCGGGAAATCTGTCCTGTTGCCGTATACCGAGCTTGACGAGGCAAAGACGACCCTCTTAACATTATGCGCGCGTGCCCTAAGGAGCAGCCTGAGCGTGCCGTTAACATTGACGTCATTATACTCCACCGGCATTGTCATGGACTTCGGGACGGACCTTAGAGCCGCCTGGTGAAATACATAGTCAACGCCTTTCAGCGCTTTATCCAGGTCTTTTTCGCTCCTGATATCCCCCTTGATGAACCTTATTTTTTTTGAGACGCGCGAAAGATTCTCCAGCTTGCCTTCGGACAGATTATCCAGCACCACGACATTATGACCGTCGGCGACCAGACGGTCCGTTATATTCGACCCTATGAAACCCGCCCCGCCTGTAACAAGGAATGTTTTTTTCATAAGCGTATTATATTTCTCCTCTTTATGCCTTTTTTATCGAACACGTTCCGCGTATCGAATATGAGCTTTAAGTTCTTAGCGAGAAATCCGTAATCGAATTCCGTATGGTCAGTGAGAAGTATACCGCAATCGTATTGTTTAAAAACATCCGGGGACTTTTTTACTCCTGTCAGGTTGATCCCGTCGATCTTAAGATACGGGAATAGCGGATCGTAATAATCCACTTTAGCGCCTCTGCGCTCTAGGATAGATATGATGTGGAGGGCCGGGGATTCCCTTAGGTCCTTCACGTCTTTCTTATATGCTACTCCCAGGACAAGCACCCTGGAATGATTCATCAGCTTTTTCTTCGCGGCCATTATCTTTTCTATCCTGCGTATAACATATTGCGGCATGGCTTCATTTATCGAAGAGGCCAGGTCTATGAATTTCGTCTCGAAACCGTGCTCCCGCGCTTTCCACGAAAGATAGAGAGGGTCTACCGGGATGCAATGCCCTCCTACGCCCGGTCCGGGGTAGAAAGGCATATAACCGTACGGCTTGGTCTTTGCCGCGTCGATTATTTCCCATATATCCAGGTCAAAATTATCGCAGAGCATGGCGATCTCGTTGACAAGTGCTATATTGACTATCCTGAACGTATTTTCGAGGAGCTTCACCATTTCGGCCGCGCGCGCGGACGAGACCGGAATGACCTCTTCGATCACCTGGTCATACAAAAGTTTTGAGATCTCGCTGGATCTTGCGGAAATGCCGCCGATGACCTTGGGAGTATTCTCTGTCTTGTAGGATTCGTTGCCCGGGTCGACCCTTTCTGGAGAGAAAGCCAGATAAAAATCTTTTCCTTCCTTCAGCCCTGTCGATTCCAGGACAGGGAGAAGTATCTCTTCCGTAGTCCCCGGATAGGTCGTGGATTCCAGGACTATGAGCTGTCCCCTCTTTATATTGTTCCTTATCTTTTCGACCGCCTCCCTGATATACGAAACGTCCGGCTGCCTGTCGGTGCCCAAAGGCGTCGGCACGCAGATAATGACCGCGTCGAGCCTGCGTATGCATTTAAAATCCGTAGTCGCCGTAAACTTCTTTTCGTTCACGACCTTTTTTATGTCAGCCGTAGGCACGTCGAGTATATAACATATGCCTTTCTTTATCTTGTTGATGCGGTCCTCGTCGATATCTATGCCTACGACATCGAACCCTTTCTTCGCGAAAGTCACCGCCAGCGGTAGACCTACATACCCTAACCCGATTATGCCGACTGCGGCTTTTTTGGCCTTTATCCTCTGCTCAAGCTGTTCATATGCGTTCATGCTCATTGATATACTCCTTTAATGCGTCCTGCCACGGCCGGAACGCGAAGGCGGTATCACGCCATAATAAACTTGTATCCATCCCTGACGACGCCGGCCGCACGGCGGGACTGTTCAGTTTTTGGCTTGTTATCGGTATTATATCCACTTCTTCAATGCCGGCATATTCCACAATATAACGGCTGTAATCGAACCACGTCACGACGCCTTTATTGCACGCGTGATAGATCTTCTGACCTTTGAGCGGGATCTTATTCAGCATCACGTGTATCGCGCGGGCAAGGTCTTTAGTATAAGTAGGTGACCCGGCCTGGTCGTTGACGACCTCAAGCCTTTTCACTTTCTTAGCCTTAGCCATGATCGTATCTACGAAATTCTTGCCGTTCGCGCCGTAAAGCCAGCTCGTCCTTACTACGACATGGTCAGGAAGGGCCGACACGGCTTTCTCGCCTTCAAGCTTTGTCAAACCGTAGAAGCTAAGCGGCTTCGGAGTATCTTTCTCCGTATAAAGCCCTTTTTTCTGGCCGTCAAAAACATAATCCGTGCTGATGAAAACAACTGCTGCTCCAAGCTTTCGGGCCGCCTCGACAACATTCTCTGTGCCCTGTATGTTGACGCGTGCGGCTTTGTCGTGGTCGCGCTCGCAACCGTCAACATCGGTCCACGCGGCCGCGTGCACGATCACTTCCGGCTCGGAAGCGGCTATATGCTCTATGACGGCCTTCCGGTCAGTAATATCGGATTCAAAGTATCTCTCGGGGCCGCCCGCCTGGCCGTCTGACGGCCTCGCGTCCAGCCCATCCACAGCCCGGTCTATAGACAATTCCTGACAAAGATCTTTGCCCAGCATCCCGCTGGAGCCTGTCACCAGAACTTTTCTTTTTTTAATCTTAGTTTCTGCCACCATTCCTGGTTTTCCTTGTACCACTCGACGGTCATCTCGAGTTTTTTACGGAAGCTCTTTCCGTCATGGCGCCATCCCAGTTTATAAAGTTTATATGAATCCAGCGCGTAGCGCAGATCATGGCCAGGCCTGTCCTGGACATATGTGATCAGGCGTTCGCTTTTCTTAAGGTTTTTAAGTATCATCCTGGTCAGTTCTATGTTCTTGAATTCGTTGCCTCCTCCGACGTTATAGACCTCTCCGGGTTCGCCGTGAGAGGCGATGAACATGAGCGCCGAACAGTTGTCCTCAACATAGATCCAGTCCCTCACATTAAGCCCCTCGGCGTACACCGGCAGCTTTTGGTCCTTTAAGGCGTTAGTGATAAAAAGCGGTATCATCTTTTCGGGGTATTGGTACGGGCCGAAATTATTGGAGCTCCTGGTAATTATGACCGGCATATTGAACGTCACAAAATATGACTTCGCCAGAAGGTCCGCGCTGGCCTTGCTCGCGGCGTACGGCGAATTAGGTTTTATCAACGCGCCCTCGTCGGCATATCCTCTGGATATGCTGCCGTAGACCTCGTCGGTAGATATCTGTATGAAGCGCTTTACCTTGTGTTTTCTGGCTGCGTCCAGCAGGACCTGTGTGCCGACTATGTTGGTCAAAATGAACTGGGACGGGTCTTGTATGGAGCGGTCGACGTGGCTTTCGGCCGCAAAATTGACTACCAGGTCGCAGCCTTTCATGATCCTGTTCACAACGGTCCTGTCGCATATATCCCCCCTGACGAATGTATATCTGGGGTCTTTTTCTATGGAGCGGAGGTTGTCTCGATTGCCTGAGTAGGTCAATTTATCAAGGTTTATCACCTTCAGGCCGCGCCCGGCCGGGCTGGATCTTACGGGGTCCAAGAGCAGCCTTATAAAATTCGACCCTATGAATCCCGCTCCTCCGGTCACTAAAATTTTTTTAAAACGCATATGATCCGCCTATTTCTTTTTACCGCGGCACTTCGCGGCTACAAGGTTATTTGCGTAAAGCAGGGAATCGAACGTGCCTGAATCTGTCCACCAGCCGCTCAATACGCTGTACGTAAGCATATCGCGACGTAGATACTCGTTATTGACATCGGTTATCTCAAGCTCTCCCCTGCGGGACGGCTTCAGCGTCTTGACTATATCGAAGACCCCGGCATCATACATATAGATACCGGTAACGATGTAATCGGATTTGGGGCGCTTAGGTTTCTCTTCTATGCCGGCGATCTTGCCTTTTTTGAACTCGACAACGCCGAAACGCTCCGGGTCTTTTACCTTTTTTATCAGGACCTTTGCGCCGCATTCCTGTTTAGAAAAATCCGTCACCGCTTCCTTTATGCTCTTTTCGAATATGTTATCGCCCAGAACGACTACTATCCTGTCCCCTCCGGCAAAATGCTCGGCCAGCCCCAGGGCCTCGGCTATGCCGCCTTCGCCTTCCTGATAAGCGTAGTTCAGGTATTTCAGGCCGAACTGAGCGCCGTTGCCCAAAAGCCTTAAGAACTCGCCGGCGTGATTGCCGCCTGTAACGACCAGGATATCCTTGATACCCGCATCCACAAGCGTCTGTATCGGATAATATATCATGGGTTTATTATATATCGGTAACAGGTGTTTATTCGTGATCTTGGTAAGCGGGTATAACCGGGTACCCAATCCTCCTGCCAGAACTACGCCTTTAAGCCTCATTATTTCCTCCAATCAAAGGGGATATCGTTCTGAAAAGCATCAAGACGGTATTCGTCGGGTGTTTTATAGTTGTACGGCTCTGTGGGCGTATTTATGACCATGGATTCTTCTTCGCTCATCCCCTTGAAGCCATGATATATCATGTTCGGGATCGTGACCAAAAGAGGCTCATCAATACCCAGCGTGATCTCCTGTGTCATTTTGTATGTCGGAGAAGCGGTGCGGGCGTCATATAGCCCAAGCCTGATACGG
>Ga0172375_10008467_pt1 | contig 13819 bp, 5 predicted proteins | sample LakKiv1m_FD_114537 | JGI IMG/M metagenome (GOLD analysis project Ga0172375, IMG submission 114537) | Freshwater microbial communities from Kabuno Bay, South-Kivu, Congo - kab_092012_11.1m | ecosystem: Environmental > Aquatic > Freshwater > Lake | place: Democratic Republic of the Congo...
AAAGCAGCGCAATAAATTGCAATTTTCATTAAACGAAAATTTCTCTGAATTAATACTGGCTCTTCCATCATTTAAAAAAGTTAAAGATATTAGAATGAATTTAATTATGTCAGGGGTGATAGTACTGATAGTAGTAAGCGTTTGGAGTTTATGGAACTAAACAAAATCAATAAATAACTAACATTAACAAACAAAAGGAGAAACAAAATGAAAAGATTTTTAACTGTTCTTTTCATATTATCCCTTGTGTCAATCTCTCAGGCACAATGGATTGTTCAAAATTTCGACAATGCGGTTGGTCCCTTTTTTCTTGACCCGCCTGAATTGAATGTGAACTGGTTTACTAATGGTACCGGTAGTTTTATGAACCTTTCCAATGACCCTGATCATTATGAAGGTACAGGATCAGTGAAGGTTGATTATTCTATCGAAGGTGCCGAAGGCTGGGGCGGTTACGGTGTAAGAACCACATACACACCCGGTAATACAGATGCATTACCCTATCTGGATTTTTCTACCGGCACTCATCTAAGTATGTGGTATAAAGTTACCAATCCGGTCGCATTCAGCCAGGACGGTACATTTTTTATGGAATTTAAACTCGCTGAAATTAATGCCGCTGGTGAAAGAGATCTTTGGCTGCATCACACAGCAGTAGATTTTTCAGATGTTTCCGGCGGGTGGATAAATGTATTAATGCCATTACAAAAAAGTGATGATAACACACAAGGTTTTGTTCTTCAATTCGGAGATGGTGATCAGGAATTACAACTTGATAAAATCAAAGGATTTGAAATGGCTTTTGTTTATCTAACAGCAGGCGGCGGAACACCTCCCCCAACTGGTGCGGGTTCAATCCTTTTAGATAAAATGGAATTAGTCGGAAATCGCTATACTCCGCTTCATACTTTTGACGATACTCCCTCTGACTTTTTTGTAGTTGATGAATTTACCGGCTCGGCGGTGCTGTCTAATAATTCTTCTGATTACGTTGAAGGAACCGGCTCTATGCAGTTAGATTATACCGTAAACTGTTCCGAAAGCTGGGGTGGTTATCTTAACATGCAAAGAAATCTTGCTGCTCCACCTGATAGTTTTGGAAACAGAACTGCATTAGTTCTTTTTATAAAAAATCCTACCCCTCACGTTGGAACAAACGATCGTTTAACAATGCGCTTTTTCGTAATTGAGAATAATACAGGCGTCAATGAGGACTGGGTTTTAGAGGTTCCAATTGATCTTGACCAGGCTTCAGAATGGACAAGATATTATATGCCATTAGATACCGGTTTGATCTGGACAGATCCCGAAGGTCATCAGCGCTTTCCAAATGATGGTTTTGCTCAACCCTGGTGGAATCCTCAAGGCGACCAGCAATTTAACCCCACCTCAATAGTTGCTTGGAAAATTGAACTTTCAGGTGGAGGAAATGAATACGGAACACAAGGTGAACAGCTTTCAGGAACTCTTTTGTTCGATGTTCTTCAACAATCAGGATTCCAATTTGACGATCATGAGCCGCCTCCTGCTCCTCAATCAATTGCTGTATTTCCCGGCACATATACTAACTTAGTAACTTGGGCAGATGTACCTGGTGAATCAGGTGAGCATTATGATGTATATGCAAGTAATAATCCTATTACCGATATTACAGCTCCGGGTGTTGATTTAATAGCTTCTAATATACTCGAAGATACTCAGGTTTTTGAACATTTACTTTTATCTCCTAAAGTAAGTGAATCCGTAAGTTTTTATTATGCTGTTGTATGCACTGATTTTGCAGGAAATGTTGGTGAGCCCGGATTCTCCGGCAGCACTACAAACGACGCAGTTGGTGTGGCTGTTGTTTCATTTGATGTTCCAAACTTTGTCGCTGATGGAGATTTAGGTGAATGGCAGGGAATCCAGGAATTCAAGATGTACGCCGGAGATACTGATCCATTTGGTCATCCTCAATATACGATTGAGGATGATGATGATTGTTCTGCCTCTGCCTGGTTAGCTATTGATCAGGAATACTTATATGTAGCATTTGATGTGGAAGATGATGTATTTTATCCTGTTGATGCAACTTTAGGTTCCTGGTTACTTGACGCTCCTGATTTATTTATAGGGCTCTATAATTGGGAAGGAGCTATGCATCCTTCCTATGAACGCGGTAATAGCCCTGACTATCATCTTAGATTCAACGAGCAGCTTGCTCGAAATGATGACGGCACAGCTTCGTATGATTCGCTTCTTGTTGAAGGGGATAACTATTTCTTTGGTGAAAAATTCCCTTCAGGCTATGTAGTTGAAGCGCGAATTTTACTGAGCGATCTTGCCACAAAAAGAAATGATCCGAATGCAACTACGGATAGAATCTACATTACTCAAGGAATGAGAATTCCAGTTGATTTTGGTATTAATGATAATGATGGTGATCCAGTTGCACAACGAGAAGGTATAATGTTTTACTCGGCAACAAATCAGGATGTGGGTTGGCAGCATCCAAATAAATGGTCATACACTTGGGCAGAAGATTGGGTTTTGGATGCAGGCAATGACGGACAAGTTGTGACCAATTATAGCTTGTCGCAAAATTATCCTAATCCATTCAACCCGACAACACAGATTCATTACTCGATTGAAAAAGCCGGTAATGTTTCATTAAAGGTTTATGATGTTCTCGGTCGGCAGGTAGCAGAGTTAGTTAATACTAATCAAGCTCCTGGTCAATACACAGTAAACTTTAACGGTGAATCATTAGCTTCCGGTGTCTATCTTTTTAAGATAGAAAGCGGTTCATTTTCTGATACTAAAAAAATGATACTGATGAAGTAAGTTGATAATAAAGGCAGTCTCTGAAAAATGAGGCTGCCTTTTATTTTATTCTGAATAATTTTAATTTGATTAAATAAGAAAATATTGGCAAGAGTATGAATAGAAAACTACTATATATCTCATCTAATTTTACATTGATCGCAGTTATTATTTCGCTGCTTCTCTTCTCTGAATTTCTATTTGCAGGAACTACTGGAAGGGTGAGGGGAAAGATAACAGATCAAGAAACGGGTGAACCGATTGTTGGGGCAAATGTTATTATAGAAGGTACTTATTTTGGTGCAGCCGGCGATTTGGAAGGAGACTATTACATTAATAATGTTCCTCCCGGCACATATACTTTAATCGCAAGCGCCGTTGGCTACAACAAAGTAAGGATCGAAAAGGTTGTTATTAAAATAGACCTGACAACTGAAATTGATATTCAATTAAGCTCAGGGGCAATCACACTTGGAGAAGTTGTAGTAGAAGCAAAGCAGCCGCTTATCACCAAAGACCTTACCTCCACCTCAACAATAGTTTCTTCAGAAGACATTAAAATGATGCCTGTTGAAAACATGCAGGCAATTGTTAATCTTCAGGCAGGTGTAGTAAACGGACATTTTCGCGGCGGTCGAAGTGATGAAGTAGCTTATCTTGTTGACGGCATTCCTGTTAATGATGTTTTTAACGGCTCGCTCGGAATCGAGGTTGAGAATAGTTCAATCAGACAAATCGAGGTTATCAGCGGAACATTTAATGCTGAATATGGACAGGCTCTTTCAGGAGTTGTTAATATTGTAACACAAGATGGCTCGCAAAAATATGAGGGAACTGTTTCGGCATATATAGGAAATTATTTTACAGATCACACAGATATATTTTGGAACTTAAATAAATTTAACGAAAGCGGTCCTAAAGATCTACAGTTCAGCTTAAGCGGTCCGACAAAGATTTTGGATGGACTAACATTTTTTGCAACGGGAAGATTCTACTCCGACGATGGTGCCTATTACGGTAAACGTGTATATAACATGGGAGACCTTCCACCAACAATACCGGATGAAAGTCACCCGGAAATTTTTATTAATAATAACACCGGTGATGGTTCGTTTGTGTCAATGAATCCTTATGAAAAGAAATCATTTAATGCTAAACTCACATATAATCTTGAAAGCTGGAAATTCAGTTATAGTTTTTTCTTTGATGATACATGGGGCAAAAATTATAATCATTCACAAAGATTAGCTCCGGACGGTTCAAAAAATAACTACGGGACAAGCTCAATTAATAATTTTCAAATTTCTTACTTCCCTTCACAAAGCACATTTGCCACTCTAAAATTTAGTTCCAATTTGAATAAATACTGGGGGTATCTATATCCCGACGAACTCGATCCGCGATACGTTGACCCCAATATCCATAATGCAATCTCAAGCTATACTTTTAACTATGGCGGTAATGAAACAGATCGTTATGACAGATATACTCAATCCAATCTTGCAATGTTCGCAATTGAATCTCAGTTAAACAAAGAACACAAAGTTAAGTTAGGTGTTGAATCAAGATTTCATGAAATAGTGAATCACTGGAAGAATATGAGAAACTTGACTGAAGGTCAGCTCGATTCACTCGGGAATGCGATTTTCACCCCGGGCTACAGTGAGCAAGGCACCGCAGAGCATGTTTATTATTTAAGGAGACCCTATGAATTTGCCGGGTACATCCAAGATAAAATGGAGTACGATATTATGATCATTAATGCCGGTGTACGATTCGATTATTTTAATCCAAATACTACTCTGCCTATTGATTTGGAAAATCCACTTGATAACCCGAATTTCTATGATACAACAATTGCTAAATACGGTACATTAGAACCAAGAAAAGCAGAAGTAGAATGGCAAATAAGTCCAAGGCTTGGTGTTTCATTTCCTATTTCCGACCAAGGTGCAATCCACTTTTCTTACGGACATTTTTTCCAAATACCAAGTTTCGAAAATCTTTATGTTAACAACGCATATATTATTGATCAAACAACCGGCGTAAATAATGTAATCGGCAATCCTGAATTAAAAGCTCAGAAGACAGTTAAGTACGAAATTGGATTGCAGCAAATTCTATTTCCAAATATCTCTGCTGATATAACTGCATACTATAGTGACATTAGAAATTTACTGGGTCTGGAAATTTTGGAAACTTACGAAGGCTTTACTTATGGTCGATTCATTAATAGAGATTATGGAAATGTTAAAGGATTAATTTTAACAATTGAAAAAAGACATTCCGATTTATTCAGTGCAAAAGTTGATTATACTTATCAGCTTGCTCAAGGCAATGCTTCTGATCCGTATCAACTATTTTACAATAATCAATCTGACCCTCCCGTTGAAGAAACAAAGAAGCTGGTTCCGCTAAATTGGGATCAATCCTCTACACTTAATGTTTCTTTAACAGTTGGAGATTTATCCGATTGGAGTGTCGGAATGATTTTTAACTATGGAACCGGCTCTCCCTATACAGTAGATCCGCGATATACAAGTGGACTGCGGTTTGAAAATAATGGACGAAAACCTTCAATTGTTAATCTTGATCTGAAAGCAACAAAAACATTTGATATTTTCGGACTTTATTTCAACACGTATCTTATTGTATATAATGCGCTGGATATTAAAAATGAATACGGCGTAAGTGCTTCAACCGGACGCGCTGGAATTGATCTTGTCGCCGAAGAATACACAGGCACAATTTTCGGATTAAACACCAAAGAAGAATATTTGAAAGTCCCTACAGATTATTCTTCCCCAAGACAGATACGAATTGGGTTTGGAGTAGGATTTTAAATTATACGGAGCTTAATAATGAAAAACAATTTTATACTGGCTTTAATTCTAATAATATTTTCCGCCACCCTGCTTGCACAAGTTGATCCGCAAACCCAATTATACAGGGACGATCCACTTGGCGATAAAACATTTCGCAAGAAAGGAATCCTTGATGGAAATCTAATCAGAACGATTTTTAGAAATGATGGACAAGTGGGATCCTGGCCTGATCGACCTTCCGGTGAATGGCCAAAAGGCACCGGACATAGCTATCTTGATGGCTGCACACCAATTGTAACAGCAAAAGTTCTTGCACCCGGTAATAATCAGATTATTCATCCTGCACAAACTTCTTACAGGGAGGAGGTAGATATTGATCCTTCTACCGGAGAACTATGGGTTGTTGAACCTGTGCCCGGCTATGTTAATCCTTCATCCGAAGAACCTGCAATCAGTACTAAATCTTCCACCTGGCCTGATTCCTGGCCGAGCGCGCTTCCAAGAATTTCTTCCGAATGGGATGGGTTTTGGTACGGCTATTTTGGCAGAGGTGTTTTAAATGCCGATGTTGAAGCGTTTTATGTTTATGATGATTCGAAAGACAAAGAATACAACAGACCACCTTATTCTTATCAGCCAATTTTATCTGCTCCCGACAGAGGCGGGCTTGGGATAAGAGTTGAAACTCGCGGCTTTCAATGGTCTCATGTGCTTGCCGAAGATATTGTTTTTTGGCATTATGAAATTTTTAATCTTGCTGATGCTGATTACGATTCTACATTATTTGGATTTTATTGCGATACAGGAGTAGGCGGCGTTGATGATAATGGAGATGATAATGCAAACTATAATACGTTATTAGATTTGGCTTATGCCTTTGATAATGATGGTAAAGCACCACCGGATCAATGGGCTACTGGTTATGTTGGCTATGCATTCCTCGAAAGCCCGGGAAACTCTTTTAATGGAATTAATGACGATGAGGATACTGATGTAAATGGTATCCCTATGGTTGATGAAAAGAGAGATGACGGGGTTGATAACGATGGTGATTGGGTCCCATTTCTTGATATCAATGGGAATGGAGTGTGGGACGCTGAGGAACACGAACCTCTTAACAATGATGTTGGAGAAGATGGCGTTGGACCATTCGACCCTCAATACACCCATCCCGATGCAGGTGAAGGTGATGGATTTCCAACTTTAGGAGAACCAAATTTTGACATTACCGATAAAGATGAATCTGATCAGATTGGTTTGACAAGCCTTGCCATTGAAAGATTAACAAACAAAGGACCAACGGCAATCTGGCCTAAGAATGATGATGTAATCTGGGAAAAAATGAATTATGCATCATTCGATACAACAATTAAAAATTCGAATATTCAAATTCTTTTTGGCTCAGGTCCTTTTCCGCTTAAAATTAATACAAGCGAAAGGTTCTCAGTTGCTCTTGTATTTGGAACTAACTATGAAGATATGGTTTTCAATAAAGAAACTGTTCAGCAAATTTATAATGCAAATTATAATTTTGCCAAACCTCCGTATAAACCAACTTTAACTGCCGTTGCCGGTGATAAGAAAGTATTTCTATTCTGGAATAGCATTTCAGAAGAGTCCCGCGATCCATTTTTAGGATTTGAACAGGGTGATCCTACACTCGGTTATAAAAAGGATTTTGAAGGCTATCTGATTTATAGAAGCCAGGAAGCAGAGTTTGAAGATATCAAAACCATCACTGATTCTAAAGGTGAGCCTAAGTACTGGAAACCTATTGCTCAATTCGATCTAAAAGATGGAATTGAGGGACCTGATCCTATCGGAATTAATGGCGCTCATTTTTGGCGTGGAGATGAAACTGGGCTTCAGCATTCTTTTATTGACGAAGATGTAGTTAACGGACAGAAATATTATTATGCTCTTGTTGCCTATGATCAAGGAGATCCTTTATTAGGTACAAAAGGACTTATCCCTTCTGAAAATACAAAGATCATCACGGAGGATTTGGTGGGCAATGTTCAGTTTGTGGATATTAACACTGCTGTACTTGTTCCGAATTCACCTGCAAGCGGTTATATCCCGCCGCAGATTTCGGGTGATCTATCCAGAATAGTTGAAGGATTGGGCACCGGTTCAATGGAAGTGGTAGTGCTTAATCAGGTTGAAGTTAAGGATGGGGCTATTTACAAAGTGATTTTCGAAGGTGTTGATACTATTCCATATTATAGAACGAAATCCTATACACTCACCCGTGAGTTAAATGGTGTTACCGATACAATTTTTGCCGATGTTGATTCCGCTTCATTCAGTGGAAGTAAAATCGGAACTCCTTTCGATGGAATATCAATTATCATTAACAATCCTGATTCAATTTCAGTTGATCAGGAAAACTCGGGATGGGTTTCTGGATTTAGCACCTTGAATATGCCGATCTCAGCCGATAACAGCAATGGCAGTAAAGACATTGCCTGGCCTTCCGATTATGAACTTGAATTTCTTGGCGATTATACGGCCGAAACCCGATTTTCTCACATCCCTATTAATTTCATTGCACGTAATATTACCGGCGGTTATGATATTGGTGCAGAAATTTTGGATAACGACACAAGCGGCACTTTTAATTTAGGGGATGAAATTCTATTGCTTGAAACTAGTTCAACTCTTACTTCAACCAAATATACCTGGAAGGTAGGGTGGTTCGAACCAATTGGTGTTCCATTTACAGTTTTCCCCGAAGCAGGAGATATATTCCAAATCAAAACGAATAAATATTTTGATACTGGAGATTATTTTACTTTTAGTACTAAATCTGCTGAGGTGGATAACACTAAAGCAAAAGATGATCTCGATAAAATAAAAGTAGTTCCTAATCCATATATTACTTCAAACAGTTGGGAGAGAAGAAATCTAAATCAAACCGGACGCGGTGAAAGACGAATTGATTTTATCAATCTTCCTGCAAAATGTACAATCCGAATTTATACAATTGCCGGAGCACTTGTTAAAACTCTTTTCAAAGATTCTTCACCAACAGATGGCGCTGTAACCTGGAATCTTATTTCTGAAGATGGTATGGATATAGCTTACGGATTATATGTCTATCACGTTGATGCCCCGGGCGTAGGTGAAAAGATCGGCAAATTTGCGATAATTAAATAAGACGGAGAATGAAAATGAAAATAATAATTACAACTGTACTATTTCTTTTACTCAGCTCCTCTTTGTTTAGCCAGAGTCTTTTAACAAGCGTATCCAAAAGAGGAACAACAGCGGCTCCATTTCTTTCGATCGGTCAGGGTGCGCGTGCAACTGCAATGGGAAGTGCATTCGTTGCCGTTACTGATGATCCAACTGCGCTTTATTGGAATCCTGCCGGTATTACAAAAGTTCAGGGGTTCGGTTTTGTGGTTGATCATACAAAATGGTTTGCCGATTTGAACTATAATTTTATGGCAATGACTTACAACCTCGGAGATTTCGGTTCGATAGGGGCGAGTCTTACAATGTCGGATTATGGCGAGATGGATGTTACCACTGTCGAACAACCAGAAGGAACCGGCGAAACATTTTCTGTTTCAGATGCTGCCTTTAGTATTGCTTGGGCAATTCAACTGACTGATAATTTTTCGATCGGATTCAACCCCAAATTTATTTATCAAAATATCTGGAAAATGTCTGCTAATGCAATAGCCCTCGATATGGGTGTCCAGTATGTCACCCCCTTCGATGGCATAGTGCTGGGGATGTCAATCTCTAATTTTGGATCAAAAATGAAAATGACTGGAACCTCTGCGCTTGTACTTTATGATCCTGATCCGGGCAGCACAGGCAACAACGGAAGTATCCCGGCTGAGCTGCAAACCGATGAGTGGGATCTCCCGTTAAATTTCCGTGTCGGTCTTGCTTATCAACCTTTAAAGATTGATGATAATACTATTACGGTTTCAGTAGATGCTATGCACTTCAGCGATAATTTTGAGAGCGTAAATCTTGGTGCTGAATATGTTTTTAATGATTTTGTTTTTCTTCGAGGAGGATTTAAATCTTTATTCCTTGATGATTCAGAAGAGTCTTTTTCTCTTGGATTCGGATTAAAACAACGCTTGCTTGGTAATGTAGCTATTTCAGTTGATTACGCCTACCAGGATTTTGGTCGTCTGAATAATATTCAAAAATTTAATATTGGGATTAATTTTTAACATTTCATTGTTGTTCCTTACTCTCCTCTGCCCGATGGTTGTTTAAAGACAGAGGAGAGATTTTTTAGAAAGGATTTTATGACAAACCTAAAGACTATATTTGTCTTAATACTGGTATTCTGTTTTAGTATAAATTCGTCTGCCAAAATTTATAAAGGCGCAGAGTACAGAACCAAGTTAGCTTATACTTATGGAAGGTTTGAAGCCAGTATAAAATCAGCTTACCGTGAGGGAATGCTATCATCTTTTTTTACTTATCACGATGAAGCCGGAACACAAAATTGGAACGAAATAGATATTGAAATACTTGGCAGATATCCAAACGATGTTCAATTTAATACTATCACGCCAGGTCAGGCTAATCATGTTGGTCATTATCCGCTCTTCACCTCACCCCACCTTGATTATCATACTTATGCTTTCGAATGGACTCCCGATTATGTATCCTGGTTTATTGATGGCGTTGAAGTATTGAAGCAAACCGGTTCGCATATTCAAACATTAACTAAAGCTCAAAAAATTATGATGAATATCTGGAACCCTCAATATGAAAATTGGGCTGGTGTTTTTAACCCGGAGGCACTTCCGGCGTTTGCTTTTTATGATTGGGTGAGCTACTACTCCTATACACCTGGAACAGGTGATTATGGTACCGATAATAATTTTACTCACGATTGGACTGATGAGTTCGATTCTTGGGATACAGATCGCTGGGATAAAGCCACTCACACCTTTGAAGGAAATGGCTGCGACTTTATTCAGGAGAATGCAGTCTTTCAAAATGGAAAATTAATCCTTTGTCTCACAAAAGATTCTAACATCGGTTATACAGATGTTCAGCCCCCCATTGTATTATTTGCGCGGGGTGAATCAGAATCAAAGGTGGTGGTAGCATTTAGCGAGGAGCTTGATCAAACCTCTGCTGAGACTTCATCCAACTTCACAATTCCCGATGTGACTATAATTTCTGCATCTCTGCTTTCAGATTTGAAAACAGTAGAGCTTAATGTCTCTGGATTAGATTTGAATTCAGTTAAGAGTATTATTATCGCTAACATCAAAGACAGGGCTGCTATTCCGAACATGATGGTCTTACGCGCATTAAATATTATTATGGCAAATCCGCTCGAATTCCCGATAAAAATTAATTGCGGCGGAGCTTCCGCACTTGGATATCTTGCCGATCAAGGCTGGGAAGCGGCTGTTGAATATGGGTATCTGGATGGTAACCTTTACTCTAACTCATATCAGATCAATGGAACAACAGAAGATGATATATATCACTCGGAAATAAATGGAAATGTCAATTATCAAATTCGCATTCCTACTGGCAACTATGATGTGAAGCTGATGTTCTCCGAAAATTTTTTTACTTCAATCGGACAAAGAAAATTTGATGTGTACATTGAAGAAAATAAAGTATTAACTAATCTTGATATTTATCAACTTGTAGGAAGCCATTCGGCTTATGAAGCTCCATTTACAAATATTCATGTTGAGGATGGAATACTGGAAATTTATTTCGCTGCAAAAATTAATAACGGGCTTTTAAATGGAATTGTAATAACACAGAACACTACTGGCTTGAATAATGAATTGGAAAGCCTTCCCGAGGAATTCAAAGTTGAACAAAATTACCCCAACCCCTTCAATGGTTCAACCATTATCAAATATTACCTTGCCCAGCAAAGCCTAGTTTTTTTTTCCATTTATGATTTACTCGGAAATTTAGTTTACTCAAAATATGCTGGTGAGTTGTCTTCAGGCTGGCACAACATTCAATGGCAAGCTGTAAATAATTTAAACGAGCAATTGAGTTCCGGAGTTTATATAGCAAGGCTGGAATCTAAGTTTGGAATTAACAATCAAAAAATAATTTTATTAAAATAAATTTTATTCAATATGAAATCAATTAAGTACTTTTTTGCGCTTCTTACAATTTTGTTTTTCACTGGCTTAAACACATCCAAAGAATCTGCTGAACATCAAATCAAAACTCGGGATAAGGTTCAGGAACTTCTGTCTAAAATGACACTTGAAGAAAAAATTGGACAGATGACTCAAGTAACTCTTCAGGCAGTTTCAAAAACACAGGGAACCAGAAATTCTACGCATGAACTTGACATTCAAAAATTGAATGAAGCAATTACAAAATTTCATGTCGGTTCAATTCTTAACGTTTATGATGTAGCTCATTCAATAGAATATTGGCATGAAGTGATTACGAAGATTCAGGATATTGCAACCAAAGAGACGAGACTCGGAATCCCCATCCTTTACGGCATAGATGCAATACATGGTGCCACATACACGAAAGGTGCAACACTTTTTCCCCAAGCTATAAATATGGCAGCAACGTTTAACCCCTGGCTAATGAAAAAAGCCGGCGAAATTACTGCACTCGAAGTTCGAGCCTCAGGGATTCCCTGGGATTTTTATCCTGTAATGGATATCGGAAGACAGCCCTTGTGGCCTCGCTTTTGGGAAACCTTTGGCGAAGATGTTTTTCTTGCAAGCATGATCGGAAGTAGTTATATCAACGGCGCTCAAGGAGATGATATTGGAGCGCCAAATCACATTGCAACTTGCTTGAAGCATTATCTCGGATACAGTTTACCATTCAATGGAAAGGACAGAACCCCTGCGTGGATTTCCGAAAGAATGATGCGTGAATATTTTCTTCCTACTTTTGAAGCAGGAATAAAGGCGGGGGCAAAAACCATTATGATAAATTCCTCCGAAGTTGATGGCATTCCCATTCATTCGGATTATCATTGGCTAACTGAGGTGTTGCGTGGAGAATTGAACTTTAAAGGATTTACTGTCTCTGATTGGGAAGATATTATCCGGCTGTATTCTCGTGATAAAGTTGCAGCATCACCAAAAGATGCTGTGCGTATGGCTGTGATGGCTGGTGTAGATATGAGCATGGTGCCTTATGATTTTAGTTTTTATGATTACCTCATAGAGCTAGTCAATGATGGTTCTGTGCCTATCTCAAGAATTGATGAGGCTGTTTCCAGGATATTGACTGTAAAATTTGAATTAGGTTTATTTGAAAACCCATATCCTGATAAATCTCTGCAAAATAAATTTGCTGCTCTTCAATCATCAGATATAAATTTAGAAGCAGCACACGAATCTATTGTACTTGTTAAAAATGAAAATAATTTACTGCCTCTTAAAAAGAATAGTAAAATATTAGTTACTGGACCAACAGCAAATTTGCTCTCTGTTATGAATGGCGGGTGGACGATAACATGGCAGGGTGATGAAGAAGCACTTTATCCGCCGGAGAAGTTGACAGTGCTCGAAGCCGTTCAGAAAAAAGTTGGCAGCAATATGGTTATTTACGAACCGGGTACATCTTTCAATTCCGAAATTAATATCAAAGCCGCTGTCGATAAAGCTGGCGAAGTTGATGCAATAGTGCTCTGTCTTGGCGAAAAAGCTTACTGTGAATCTCCTGGAAATATTAATGATCTTAATCTTGATGAAGCTCAATTGAAATTGGCTGAAGAGTTATCAAAAACAGGTAAACCGATAATTTTAGTTTTACTCGAAGGACGACCGAGAGTAATCAGCAGGATTGAGCCCTGGATGAATTCGGTTTTTGTAGCAATGCTGCCTGGCATGGAGGGTGGACGTGCAATTGCAGACCTAATTTTTGGCGATTATAATCCCGACGGCAAGCTTCCATTCTCATATCCCAAATATACGAATGGTTTTACGACGTATGACCACAAACCAATAGAGGAATTTTCTGAAAATCAATACACCCCCCAATGGCAATTTGGCTATGGTCTTAGTTATTCAAAATTTGAATATTCAAATCTTCAATTAAATAAAACATCAATTGATTCAAATGGCGAGATCAAAGTTTCAGTTACCGTAAAAAATATCGGCAGTAAATCCGCTAAAGAAACAGTTATGCTTTTTATTTCCGATCTTGTGGGATCCGTTTCAAGACCCGTAAAACAGCTTAAGGGAATA
>Ga0172375_10008468_pt1 | contig 13818 bp, 10 predicted proteins | sample LakKiv1m_FD_114537 | JGI IMG/M metagenome (GOLD analysis project Ga0172375, IMG submission 114537) | Freshwater microbial communities from Kabuno Bay, South-Kivu, Congo - kab_092012_11.1m | ecosystem: Environmental > Aquatic > Freshwater > Lake | place: Democratic Republic of the Congo...
CATAAACCATTAATTGTGAGTAACCCCAATGATGGCGGACAATCAATAATCATAAAATCATAATTATTTTTTTCAGGTTGTAAGGCTCTCTTCAATCTATATTCTCGGCCTAATGCTCCCACTAATTCCACTTCCGCTCCGGTTAAATCAAGATTAGATGGGGCAAGCATAAGATTATCAATCACGGTTTTTTGTAAAATGTCAGTAAATTTCGCTTCTTCAAGGAGAATATGATATGTGCTTTTGTGGATATCGTGTTTGTTCACCCCTATGCCGCTAGTAGCGTTGGCTTGTGGATCTAAATCAATGAGCATAACCTTTTTACCAGCCATGGCCAGGTAAGCTGAAAGGTTAATCGAAGTAGTAGTTTTACCTACTCCACCCTTCTGATTGCAAATTGCAATTATTCTACCCATTGGTATTGTTTAAGTTACAAATTGTTCCACGGACAACATTCAGCTGATTATCTTTAAAGCTCCTATTGCAAATGTTCCCCGTACAACATTTGAGCCCATTAAATGTATTATCCTAAAATATAACAATTTGTCAAGTAGCTAATTTACTTTCAATCACGCTTACGCGCACCTTGGCTGGTTTAGCCCCCGCCATACCAAAAAGCCCTTTTTTCTCTTCGGACAAACTCTCGATCTTGACGCGGCTACGCGGAAGCTTTAGTTCTTTCAACGCTTTTTCAATCGCCTCTTCAACCGTCTTGCCCTCTACTTCCAAGTAGTTTACTTTTTTCATTTTTGATTATTAATCCGAAATTGATAGCCAAGCATGAGCAAGCTATTCACAAACCAGTAAAGCACTAATCCTGATGGCATCTGATAAAAAATTACACCAAACATAATCGGCATAATAATCGACATCATCTTTTGCTGTTGCGCGGCTTCCCCGGTTGCCTTTGCCATCGAAATCTTTTGCTGCACAAACATTCCAATTGCCATTAAAACTGGTAAAATATTTATCTGATTGCCTAGCAATGGTAAAGAGTTTTTCAAAACAAAGATTTTGTCCGGCGAGGAAAGATCCTTGATCCACAGAAAATGCGCCCCTCTTAAAGCAACTGAGCGGATTAAAGCCTGATAAAGAGCAAAGAATATCGGCATCTGTAACAAAAGCGGCAAACAACCCCCGAGCGGGTTAACTTTGTGCTCTTTATAAAGCTCCATTATCTCTTTGTTCAATCTTTGCGGATTATCTTTAAGCTCCTTACGTAAGACTTCGATTTTAGGCTGCAAAAGCTGCATCTCTTTCATGGAACGCATTTGTTTAACCGAAAGAGGAAAAAGTAAAAAATATACTGAAATACTTAAAATTATAATTGCCAATCCCCAGTTGTGTACTAAGCTGTAAAAAAATCCTAAAAATTGCAACAATATCTGGGCAATAAAATCAAACATTCCAAAATAAATTGCTGATGTCCAATCTGGTTTAGCTTCATTGATTATCTTTAAATCTTGTGGCCCCAAATAAATACGATATAAATGTCCAATCTGAGCTCCAGGTTTTAAGGTGGCATCCTTCATAAATAAACCAACCTCAGATTCTTGAGACGTTAGTTTCTTGACATACGCGCTCGCCGCCACATCAGTAGGTTCTACAATAGTACAAAAATACTGATCGCGCAGGCCTAAAAATTTTACATCTAAACTAGTAAAATCTTTTCCCGCGGAAATATGCATTGATTTCTCTTTATTGCTCAGAAAAACATCTTGATACCGCGATTGCGGATTTTTCACCGACAAATCCAACCTGCCCAACACTAATTGCGGATTGTAGTTTAACGGAGAGGATGCGGATAAATTATAAATTTGTTCATCTAACTCTATGATATAACTATCTTTAGGTATAATAAACTTTTTAATAATCCGCTTATTTTGATCTTCATAAATAAACGAAATAGAATCTTTGGTTATGGTTTGCTGCTTAAAAACAAGGTTGCCATCAGTCAGGAAACCTATTTTTAGTGGTAACCGGTGCTCAAGCCCATCCTTAAAAACCACCTCAACAATTGCCGCCATAGACGGATCAAAAATTATATCTCGCTTACTTTGGCTGAATTTTATCGTCTCTGTGGCAATATTCACCGACGCTGGAACTGATAGTGCCGGAATAGCCGTAGATGGCGTTTGCAGTGGTGATGTTATTAGCGCGGATTTATTTGTTGTAACAACACTATTATCAAGTATTTGCGGCTTAGGCGCTAAAGCCGACCAGCTTAACAAAACTAAAAGCGACAAAGCGATTGCTAAAATTAAACGTTTTTCCATAAGTTTTATATCAAGGGGTCATAACCTGATTTGCCGGAAAACGGGTGGCAATGCAATATTCTTATTAACCCTTTCCATACTCCTTTAATTAATCCGTATTTTAAAATTGCTTGTTTGGTGTAGTCAGAACAACCCGGTTGGAACCGACAGCTTGCCGGAATGCCTGGCCTTAAATATTTTTGATATGCCGTGATCAGCCTCAGCGCTGAATTCATGATCATCAAGCGTAAACTATCCCGGAGATTACACACAAAGTCGTTTTCTGCCCTTAGCCCGTCGACGCGCCAGAAGCTTACGCCCAGACTTAGCCGCCATTTTGCTGCGAAACCCATGACGCCGCTTGCCTACGATATTCGACGGCGTTTTTAAATTTTTTTTCATGCTTTAAATCTCCCTTCTTTCCCTTGAAGTTTACGCCAAAACAACCCAAGAGGTTTTAAAACTTGCATAATTAATAGAAGTATTCTTCTTGATTTTGTGAATTGTAACACACATTTATATTGTGGTCAAGTTTTTTATTGACGCCTGTGGATAATATTGTATAATAGTTAACGTTTAACTTTTTACTTGCTCCGCAAGACAGCTTATGATATTCTACTGGAACGCAACTAATAGAGTTTGCAGGCTTTTTAAGCTTTACGATATAAACAGATTTAGCGTAATTAAGTTTGATTTTTTATCCACAGATTTATACAAGCTGTGTATAAACTGTTAATTCTGTGAGTCGATCTAAAGTTCCAAAGGGATTACTCAATTAGCGTGCTTTTATTGAAGAATTATAATCCACCCGGCGTTTTTAAGGAGAGATAATGTCCGAATCAGCTAAAAATTGGGAAGAGGTACTCAGTGACTTAAAAACCAAGCTGGGTGAAACCGTCTACACCACTTGGATCGCGCCGCTGAAATTTTCCAGTCAAGATAACCAAAACATCAGCTTAGAAGCACCCGACCAATTTTTTAAAGACTGGGTAGAAAAACATTACTTCGGGCTTATCCAAGAAACCGCAAAACTGAAGGGCTTGGATAATCTGTTAATAAAATTAACTGTCAGCAGCACCCCGGACAATTCTGTAGTTCTTGATACTGCTTTTGAAACCAATATCAAGAACGCGACCGGGACAAATTTTCTCAATCTTAATTCCCGTTATACTTTTGAAAATTTTGTCGTAGGAGGGGCAAACCGGCACGCGCATGCTTATTCCTTAGCCGTAGCTAACGGCCCCGCTAAAACCTATAATCCGTTATTTATTTATGGCGGCGTAGGTTTAGGCAAAACACACCTGATCCAGGCGATTTGTCATCAAATTAAAAACAATTCTCCTGCGGGGACAAAGATTTGTTATGTTTCCAGTGAAAAATTTACCAACGAGTTAATCGACGCGATTGTGCATCGCTCGACTTCGGCTTTTCGCCAAAAATACCGCAACCTTGATGTTTTAGTTATTGATGATATTCATTTTATCGCCGGGAAAGAATCCACCCAAGAAGAATTTTTCCATACCTTTAACACCCTGTATGACGCGCATAAACAAATTGTGTTTTCTTCAGACCGGCCGCCCAAAGAAATTACCAACCTGCAAGAAAGGCTGGTTTCACGATTTGGCTGGGGATTAGCCACAGACATTCAACCTCCGGATCTAGAAACCCGGGTAGCGATTCTAAAAAAGAAAATTGAACGCGAACCGGTGAATGTGCCGGATGATGTAATTTTTTTTATCGCTCAATTAATCAAGACGAATATCCGCGAATTGGAGGGGGCTTTAATTAGAACGATCGCTTATTCTTTATTAGAAGAGGCTCCGGTCTCTTTACAATTAACCAAAGAAGTACTGAAAGATCTACTCCGCGAGCCCACTAAGCTTATTACAATTGATTTTATCCAGCGCTGCGTAGTCGAAGAGTTTGGAATTTCTTTGCAAGATCTTAAAACTAAGCGCCGGAACAAACAGGTGGTTTTCCCCAGGCAGATTGCCATGTACTTAAGCCGGGAATTAACCGAACTTTCTTTGCCTGAAATTGGAGAGCTGTTTGGGGGAAAAGATCACACTACGGTTTTACATTCTTATAAAAAAATTAAAGAAAGCCTGGCAAATAATCCCGATTTAAAAGAACGGGTCGAAAAAGTTATTCATATTATTAAACAATAATACCCAGGTTATACAAAAAAGTGTTTTATCTAACTCTTTGAAATAAGTAATGTTATACTTTTATGCACCGACTTGTTCTTGTATTATGACTATTACGATTTTAAGTTATTAAATATATATAAATAGAAGGAGAAATAAAAAATGAAATTCAAAGTAGAAAAAAGCAAATTAATTACTGCAATTCAAACCGTACAAAACGTCATTACCTCAAAATCAGCTTTACCAATTCTTTCTAATATTCTCATTGAGGTCCAAACAAACACTTTAAAATTAATTGCCACGGATTTAGATATTGGGATAACCTGTGTAATCCCTGTGGACATACAAGAAGCAGGCGCGATTACAGTTCCTGCGAAAAGATTTAGCGATATTATTAAGGAATTTCCTATGGAAATGGTTAATATTTCCACTAAAAAAAACAATCAAGTTACTATTGACGCGCAGATGTGCCAATTTAAAATTATGGGCCTGGCTAAAGAAGAATTTCCTAAATTACCTGAATTTAAGGATCAAAAAGTAATTAAGATTAATCAGGGGGTTTTTAAACAAATGTTGTCCTTGACTGTTTTTGCGGTTTCTTTAGATGAAACACGGTATGTTTTAAATGGTATTCTTTTTAAAATTAATAAGGGTTTATTCACCTTAGTGGCTACGGATGGTAAAAGACTGGCGATCGCCGAGAGAAAATTGGCCGTAGAATCAGAGCTAGAAATTAGCATGATTGTGCCGCTTAAAACAATCCAAGAATTAAATCGTAATCTGAAAGATGAGGGTGAGCTGTCTTTAGTGGTAAGCAGTAATCAGGCGCTTTTTGATTTAGGCAGCGTCGGTATTGTTTCGCGTTTAATCGAGGGGGAGTTTCCAGATTATAAACAAGTTATTCCCAGCGCCTCGGAAAACAAAATGAAAGTAGATCGTGACCAGTTCTTGTTAGCGGTAAAAAGAGCGGCGCTTTTAGCTACGCCAGACTACCAGGCGGTAAAGTTGGAGATATTTAAAAATAAATTAGTCATTTCTAAATCTACGCCGGATGTGGGAGAGTTTCATGAAGAATTAGCGGTGGAGTATCAGGGTAAAGAGCTGGTGATTGGATTTAACCCGGTTTATTTAATTGATATTTTAAAAAATTTAAATGAAGAAACGGTAAATTTAGAAATGGTGGATGGTGAAAAACCCGGAGTGATCCGCCTAAGCGGCTATGTTTATATAGTTTTACCAATGCGCCTTAATTAAAATTATGGAACTTCTAAAAAATACACTAGACAACCTGATGCGTCAGTTGGATGCTAAAAAAGCCGTTTTTCGAAAGACAGGGCCTCAACAGTGGTTAAAAAAGGCCTTGACAAAGAAGGAGTTGGGGCATATAAGAGTTAAATATTTCAGTAAGGGTGTTTTGGGTTTAAGCGTAGATTCTTCGGCCTGGTTATATATTTTAAGTTTAAAAAAAGAAGCGTTGCTTAAAGAACTCAAGAAAGAAAATCCGGAATTAAAGAATATTAATTTTCGGATCGGAGAAACTGCTTAACAGTTTCGTTGCCGCCGGGGATTTTAGCCCGAGCGCGGAGAGCGCAGTATGAAAAAAAACAAAGAAAGTAAAAATAATCCAAAACCAACGGATACTTCTAAGGTTTATGATGCTACCAGTATACAGGTTTTAGAGGGTATTGAGGCGGTCAGGCGCCGGCCGGCGATGTACATCGGCGATACTTCCGTGCGCGGTTTGCATCATTTAGTTTTTGAGGTAGTCGATAATAGCGTAGACGAAAGCCTGGCGGGTTTTTGCGATTCTATTGCGGTAGAGATACAGCCGGATAATAGTATTACCGTAATCGATAACGGCCGCGGTATTCCGGTGGATATGCATAAGACCGAAAAAAAGCCGGCCGTAGAAGTAGCCTTAACTACTTTGCATGCGGGTGATAAATTCGATCATCGTTCTTATAAAGTTTCCGGCGGTTTGCACGGAGTGGGAGTAAGCTGCGTTAATGCGCTCTCTGATTGGCTGGAGGTAGAGGTTAAACGGGACGGTAAAATTTATCATCAGCGTTATGAGCGCGGCAAAACTGTTTCTAAGCTTGCGATTATCGGCAAGAGCACTTCAACCGGCACCAAGATTACCTTTAAGCCCGATAAATCAATCTTTACTAAAACCGAATATGCTTATGATATTCTTTCCGGGCGCTTAAGAGAGCTGGCTTTTTTAAATAAAGGATTAAAGATAAAATTAACCGACGAGCGTTCGGAAAAAGAAGCGGTTTTTGAGTTTTCCGGAGGGATCATCTCTTTTGTGGAGTATTTAAATAAGAATAAAAACCCGCTGCACAATAAGGTGGTTTATTTCGAGAAACTTCAGGATGATGTCAATGTGGAAGTCGCTTTACAATATAACGATGGTTATGCGGAAACCATGTTTTCTTTTGCCAATAACATTAATACAATTGAAGGGGGAACACATCTGTCGGGATTTAAATCCGCGTTGACCCGGGGTATCAATCAGTATGCTAAATCTAAAAACCTGCTTAAAGACAATATCGCGATTACCGGCGATGATGTGCGGGAAGGCTTAACCGCAGTAATTAGCGTGAAGGTTCCTAACCCGCAATTTGAAGGACAAACCAAGACCAAGTTAGGTAATTCCGAAGTTGAGGGTTTGGTCGCCTCTACCAGTTTAGAGGCGCTTTCAAATTATTTTGAGGAAAATCCTTCGGTTGCGAATAAAATTATTGATAAAGTAATCGTGGCTTCGCGGGCGAGAGAAGCAGCGCGGAAAGCGCGTGAGTTAACGCGCAGAAAAGGCGCTTTAGAAGGAGCGGGCCTGCCCGGGAAATTAGCGGATTGTTCAGAACGCGACGCCGCTTTATGTGAATTATATATTGTGGAAGGCGATTCCGCCGGCGGTTCGGCAAAACAGGGCCGCGATCGCAGGTTTCAGGCGATTTTGCCAATCAAGGGTAAAATTTTAAATGTGGAAAAATCTCGTTTAGATAAAATTTTATCCAATGAGGAAATCCGCACCATTATTACGGCTTTAGGTACCGGTATCGGAGAAGAATTTGATTTGGCCAAACTCAGATACCATAAATTAATGCTCATGGCCGATGCGGACATCGATGGTTCGCATATCCGTACTTTATTGTTGACATTATTATACCGGCAGTTGCCTAAGTTAGTTGAGGCCGGGCATGTTTATATTACTCAGCCGCCGCTCTACAAAATTAAAAGGGGCCAACGCGAAGAGTATATCCAAACTGAACAGCAGATGAACGATATGCTCCTGGATTTGGGCCGTGAGGGGCATAAGTTAATTCGCGTAAAAGATAAATTGTCATTTACGGACAATCAATTTAAAGAGCTTTTGAGGCTTTTGGTGGAATTAGATAAGCTGGGGAGGTATTTAGATAAAAAGGGAGTAAATTTTACAGAATATCTTAGTTTTAGACATCTAAAGACCAAAAAAATGCCTATTTATCGGGTAAAAGTGGATGGAGTAATCAAATTTATTTATTCTGACAAGGAGTTAGCTGCGCTGACTGATAAAGAGGGCAAAGAGGCAGAAAAAGACGTTTTACACCTTTACGAAGCTCAAGAAATTGAAGAATTAATTTTGAAAATTGAAAAATTGGGAGTAGAGTTTGAAACGTATTTTGGCACCCTGGTTGTTCCGGGCAGCGGCATCGTTAAAGCAACCGAGAAGAAAATTAAAGCGGTGTATCGTATTACCAATAGTGATGACGTAAAAGAGGTTTTTAGTTTGAAGGAAATTCTGGCGCACATTCGAGAAGTTGCGGCTAAAGGAATGCATATCCAAAGATATAAAGGTTTAGGTGAAATGAACCCGCAGCAACTGTGGGATACAACAATGGATCCTGAGAAAAGAACAATTTTACAGGTCACTTTAGAAGATGCCGTAGAAGCAGATAAGATGTTTACCGTTTTAATGGGTGATCAGGTTGAGCCGCGCCGCGAATTTATTGAAAATCATGCTCACCAGGTGAAGAATTTGGATATATAGTATGATAAATACTAAACACGAAACCCTAAACTCTAAACAAACTCAAAATTATAAATTCAAAACATCGTTTTTAAAGATTTGGGTTTTGGATTTAGGATTTGTTTAGGATTTAGAGTTTAGGATTTAAAATTTGGGTTAAATTATGTATACGCGTAATGACAAAATAATTCAAGTTTATATTGAGGACGAGGTTAAGGATTCTTATCTCAATTATGCCATGAGCGTCATTGTCGGCCGGGCTTTGCCGGATGCGCGTGACGGACTCAAGCCTGTGCATCGGCGCATCCTTTACGCGATGCGGGAACTGAACCTGGAACACTCTAAACCTTACAAGAAATGCGCGCGTATTGTCGGCGAAACAATGGGTAAGTACCATCCGCACGGCGATGTGGCGATTTATGATACTTTGGTAAGAATGGCGCAGGATTTTTCTTTGCGTTATCCGCTGGTGGACGGGCAGGGGAACTTTGGTTCTGTTGATGGGGATGCCGCCGCCGCGATGCGTTATACGGAAGCCCGTTTGGCCGCGGTGAGCGAGGAGATGTTAGGTGATATTGAAAAAGAAACGGTCAACTTTGGGCCAAACTTTGATTCTTCTTTGAAAGAGCCGCTGCTTTTACCGGCCACTTTGCCTAATCTTTTGGTGAATGGCTCAAGCGGCATTGCCGTGGGTATGGCGACCAATATCCCGCCGCATAATTTAAATGAAGTTTGTGAAGCAATTATATATTTATTGGATCATCCGGAGGCAGAGATTAAAGATCTGATGCGCTATATTAAGGGCCCGGATTTTCCTACCGGCGGTTTGATTTGCGGCAAGTCTGGCATTAAGGATGCGTATATGACTGGCCGCGGAAAACTCCTGGTGCGCGCCAAAGCCACTGTGGAGCATCAGAAAAATGGCAAAGATTTAATTATTTTTACCGAGATTCCTTATCAAGTTCAAAAATCCGGGGTGATTGAGTCGATTGCGGGTTTAGTCGATGATAAAAAAATTGAGGGGATATCCGATATCCGCGATGAATCCGATAAAGAAGGCATGCGCATTGTGGTTGAGCTGAAGCGTGATGTTGAATCGCAGATTGTTTTAAACCAGCTTTTTAAACATACGCAATTAGAAAATACTTTTGGAATTATTATGTTAGCCCTGGTGGATAACCGGCCAAAAGTTTTAAATTTACGCCAGATATTAGATTGTTATATTGAGCATCGCCGAGTGGTGATTCGCCGGCGCACGCAGTTTGAATTAGACAAAGCTTTAAAACGCGCGCATATTTTAGAAGGCTTAAAAATTGCGCTTAAATTTATCGACCGGATTATCCGGGTGATTAAGACTTCTAAAAGCGTGGAAGCCGCGAAGCTGAATTTAATGAAGGAGTTTGAGCTTTCGGAAATTCAGTCGCAGGCCATCTTAGAAATGCAGCTGCAGCGTCTGACGGCCCTGGAACGCGATAAGCTGGAGGCAGAATACGCCGAGCTGTTGAAAAAGATTCAAGAATGCCAGGCGATTTTGGCTTCGCTTAAAAAGATCGAAGCGCTGATTAAAGAAGAACTGCAGGATTTAATGAAGAAATACGGGGATAGCCGGCGCACGGATATTGTCGGGGAAGCCGAGGAGCTGGAAGTGGAAGATTTAATTGCCGATGAGGATGTGGTGGTGACGATTAGTCATGGCGGTTATATCAAGCGTTTACCGGTTAGCTCCTACCGTAAACAAAAGCGCGGAGGAACCGGGGCAATGGGGGCGGAATTAAAAGAGGAAGATTTTAGCGAGCACCTTTTTGTGGCCTCGACTAAAGATTACCTGCTTATTTTTACAGATAAAGGGCAGGTGCATTGGCTGAAGGTTTATGAAATTCCTCAGGCCAGCCGCATCTCTAAGGGGAAAGCCATTGTTAATCTGGTGGCGATGGAGCAGTCAGCTAAAGTCAGCTCGACTATCCCGGTAAAAGAATTTTCTTCAGATAAATATTTGGTGATGGTTACTAAATTGGGCCAAATTAAAAAGACCAAGCTAGATGCATATGGCAATCCGCGTAAAGGCGGGATTATCGGGATTACTTTAGATAAGCAGGATGCGTTAATTGGTGTAGAGATGACCGATGGTAAACAAGAATTACTGATCGGGACTCGGCAGGGCAAGGCCATCAGGTTCTCTGAGGAAAAAGTGCGCGAAATGGGCAGAGGTGCGCGCGGGGTGCGGGGGATATCTTTGGCTAAAAAAGATGAAGTGATTGATATGGTGGTCCCGCAAAAGGATTCCACTATTTTGACCGTGACGGAGTTGGGTTTTGCCAAACGTACGACCATTGATGAGTATCGGCTTACTAGCCGCGGCGGTAAAGGGGTGATTAACGTTAAGGTTACCGATAAGAACGGCCAGGCTGTAAACTTAAAAACCGTCAATGACAAGGATGAGCTGATGGTGATTACTCAGAATGGAATATTTTTGCGCTGTGCGATAAAAGATATCCGTGAGACCGGACGTTCATCGCAAGGAGTGCGTTTAATTAAGTTGCAGGATAAAGACCGGGTTTCTTGTGTTGCCCCGGTAATCGCCGAGGAAGAAGCATAAAACTCGACCCCGTCGTCTAGCCTGGTCTAGGACAAGAGCTTTTCAAGCTCTCGACACGGGTTCAAATCCCGTCGGGGTCATTAAAATTTAAGGTGTTTTCCCGTCTCGCAAGATGTGTTAAAATTATCTTGCGATAATTTTAACACGCTCGACGGGATTTCGCTAAATGGACTTGCCGCTAGGCAAGCCCAGGAGTGTGCTTAAAAATGTGCGGGATAGTTGGATATATCGGTGGCAAAGAAGCACAGTCTGTTCTTTTGGCCGGTTTAAAACGCCTGGAATATCGTGGTTATGATTCTAGCGGCATCGCTTTAGTCCTTCCCAGCAAAAACAGTATTGGTATCAGAAAATCTCCTGGAAAAATTAGCGCGTTAGAGAAATTAGTGAGAAACAAACCCTTAACTGGGGTAGTGGGGATTGCGCATACGCGTTGGGCAACTCACGGCGCTCCGACGCAGGCTAACGCCCATCCGCACCAGGATTGTTCTGGTCAGCTGGCGCTGGTGCATAACGGAATTATTGAAAATTATGAAGCGCTTAAAATCCAATTAATTAAAGAAGGGCATATCTTTCGCAGCCAGACGGATACCGAAGTAATCGTGCATTTAATTGAAAAATTTTATAAAAATATTCCCTTAGAAGAAGCCGTGACTTTGGCGCTTAAGCTGCTGGTGGGCTCTTTCGCGATCGGAGTAGTCTCTGCGCAAGAACCGCATAAGTTAGTCGGGGCGCGTCGAGGCAGTCCTTTAATTATCGGAGCGGGTAAAGGGGAAAATTTTTTGGCTTCGGACGTTCCGGCGGTTTTGGGTTTTACCAAAGAGGTGGTTTTTCTCGATGATAATGAGATTGCTGTTTTAGATCAGGAGCATTTTAAAATTAGCAATCTGGAAGGAAAAACTGTTTTTAAAGCCGTGACACATATTAGTTGGGATATTGATCAGGCAGAAAAATCAGGGTTTGATCATTTTATGCTTAAAGAAATTAATGAGCAGCCTAAAATTTTGGAAAGTTTAATCAACTGCCGCCTGCAAAACAAAACGGACAAGATTTTTTTTCAAGAACTAAACATTCCGGAATCTCAGCTGAAAGATGTTAAAAATATTTTTATTGTGGCTTGCGGCACCGCGTATCACGCCGGAATGGTCGCTAAATATGTGTTGGAATCATTGTGTCAGGTGTCCACGCAAATTGATGTTTCTAGCGAATTTCGATATCGAGATCTTTTGATTGGCCCGGCGACGCTGGTGATTGCGATTAGCCAGTCCGGGGAGACCGCGGATACTCTAGCGGGTATTCGGGAGGCGAAGCGGCGCGGGTGCAGTGTAATTTCTATTTGCAATGTTTTAGGCTCAACCTTGACCCGCGAATCTGATGGCGTAATTTATATTCATGCTGGCCCGGAAATCGGAGTTGCTTCGACGAAGGCCTATACCGCTCAGCTGACGGCACTGTATTTATTTGCCTTTTATTTGGCCCAGATCCGAGGAGTGTTATCGGGCACGCGGATTAATAAATTATTAATTGAACTGCGCAAAGTTCCCGGGTACCAGGTTGAAATTTTAAAACAGCAGAAGAAAATTGCTGCCTTGGCCCGCAAGTATTCGCATCTTGGATCGTTTTTATATCTTGGTCGAAACGTTAATTATCCATCGGCTTTGGAAGGGGCCTTAAAATTAAAAGAGATTTCCTATATTCCGGCGGAAGGGTATGCGGCGGGGGAGATGAAGCATGGCCCGATTGCTTTAATTGATGAATACCGGGCGGTGGTTTGTATCGCGCCTGCCTCTAAAGTTTATGAAAAAATGATTTCTAATATTCAAGAAATTCGTTCCCGCAAAGGTAAAATTATTGCCATTGCCACTGTCGGCGATCAAGAGGTTAAAGAACTAACCCGGGAAGTGATTTATATTCCTAAAATTGAAGAAATATTTTCTCCGCTTTTAGTGGTTTTGCCATTACAGTTAATGGCTTATCATATCGCGGTTAAGCGCGGCTGTGACGTGGATCAACCGCGTAATTTAGCCAAGTCCGTCACGGTTGAATAATGCTATATATTGTCGCAACCCCCATCGGCAATTTAAAAGACTGCACGCAAAGGGCCATCGAGGTTTTAAAAGGCGTGGATTTGATTGCCTGTGAGGATACGCGGCATACTAAAATTCTCCTCACCCACTACGGAATTACCACGCCAACGACAAGTTTTTTTCAGCACAATCGATTTACTAAAGGCGAGTATCTGGTGGGCGCGTTAAAAGAAGGTAAAAATATTGCTTTGGTTTCGGATGCTGGCACTCCGGGGATTCTGGATCCGGGTTATAATTTAATTAATTTAGCGATAAAAAATAATTTGGAGATGACTTTTATCCCGGGTGCCGCAGCTTTTGTAAATGCTTTGGTGCTTTCGGGAAAACCGGCGCATGAATTTTATTTTGGCGGGTTTTTAGCTAATCGCTCCGGAGCGCGAAAAAACCAATTGGAGAAATTAAAGCAGCTTAAGTGTACCCTGATTTTTTATGAATCCTGCCATCGGATTTTGGCGAGCCTGGAGGATATCGGTTTAGTCTTCGGGGATAAAGAGATTACGGTGGCCAGGGAATTAACCAAGAAATTTGAGGAAGTCTTGCGTGCCGATGCTCAGATTATCCGCGAGAAGCTCGCTAAAAATAAGCCGCGCGGTGAGTTTGTAATCGTAATTTAGCCTTGACAAAGAGAAAACAGATGATATACTTAGATAAAGTTAACCTTTAAGCCCGGCTCAGAGAAGCTGGTAAGGTGAAAAATGATGAATATAGAGTTACAAAATATGAA
>Ga0172375_10008470_pt1 | contig 13815 bp, 14 predicted proteins | sample LakKiv1m_FD_114537 | JGI IMG/M metagenome (GOLD analysis project Ga0172375, IMG submission 114537) | Freshwater microbial communities from Kabuno Bay, South-Kivu, Congo - kab_092012_11.1m | ecosystem: Environmental > Aquatic > Freshwater > Lake | place: Democratic Republic of the Congo...
CTTCCCTGCACCGCGTGCCAGATCAAGGGGGACAAGGTATGCCCGCGCGACGCGGAGTGCCGCGCCAGCATCCGGCCGGAAGAGGTCACCGCGGCGATGAGGGAGCTGATGGGGGCGGGGTGAACTCGGCTACACTTGTCTCTATGCAAGGCGGCGGGCGAGAAATTTAAGGGAGGCGGAATGGGGATGCGTCAAGGGGCTGTTTCAGACGAGATGCGCGAGAAGCTCGCGGTTTGGGAATTCTTCGGGTGCGCCGAGGAAGGAATTTTCGTAGAGGTCGGAGCCAACGACCCGAAGAGCCTATCCCAGACCTGGCTCCTTGAGAGGATCGGCTGGCGTGGAGTCCTGGTCGAACCTCTGCCGGACCGGGCCGAGGCGCTGCGCCGCGAACGTAGGAACTCTCAGGTATTCGAAGTGGCCGTGAGCGCACCTGAGAAGACGGGGGAGGCCGACTTCCACGTGGCGGGGGCACTTTCCTCCATGGATCGTAACGTCAAGGACTATTCGACCGATTACGAAACTGTTCTTCGGGTGAAGGTGGCAACTCTCGATTCGATTCTCTCGGAAGCGAAGATCCCGCGGATCGATTTCCTGTCGGTGGACACGGAGGGTACCGAGGTCGACGTGTTTCGCGGCCTCGATCTTCGGAAGTACAGGCCCCGACTCGTCCTCGTGGAGGACGCCGTTCTCGGTATGAAATTGCACCGGTACATGATGTCTTTCCGTTACACGTTGGTCCGCCGCACTGGGTTCAACAATTGGTACGTTCCCGAGGACTCTCCCTACCGCGCTCCCCTGCTCCGGCGGCTTCGCCTGTTCCGGAAGATGTACCTTGGGACCCCGGTGAGGGCGATGAAATTCCGGATTCGGTCGACCCTGTACCAAAGGGGGACGCGATGACCGATTGTCGGACGATGATATGCTGAAAGTCCTCGTCGTTTTCGGTACTCGGCCCGAGGCGATCAAAATGGCACCGGTGGTCGGTGCCCTTCGCGGCCGTCCGGACCGGTTCCTCTGCCGGGTCTGCACGACTGCCCAACACCGGAAAATGCTCGACCAGGTGCTGGATCTGTTCTCCATCCGCCCTGACCACGACCTCGACGTCATGCGCCAGGGGCAGGGTCTCCACGAGGTGACGTCTGCTGTCCTGCTGCGTATCCGTCCGGTGCTGGAGGCGGAACGGCCCGACGTGGTTCTTGTCCACGGAGACACGACGACGACGATGGCAACGACAATGGCGTCATACTACGGCAGGTTCCCCGTGGGTCACGTTGAGGCGGGACTCCGCACGGGGAACCCGTACGCTCCATTTCCGGAGGAGATTAACCGGAGAGTGACGGGGGTGGTGGCCGACCTGCATTTCGCTCCAACGGAGATCGCGAGGCGGAACCTGTTGCGGGAAGGGGTCCCGGACGGTTCCATACTCGTCACCGGCAATACCGTCATCGACGCCCTCCTCTCCGTGCTGGACCGCCTACGTCGCGACTCAGGGCTGACGCGCCGCCTCGATGCCGATTTTTCCTTCCTCGACCCGGGGAAAAAGCTCATTCTGGTAACGGGTCACCGGCGGGAGAATTTCGGCGAGGGGTTCGAGAGCATCTGCCGGGCGCTTGCGGAGATCGCGGCGCGTCGCGACGATGTGGAGATCCTCTATCCCGTCCACCTGAATCCGAACGTCCAGGAACCCGTTCGCCGCATCTTGGGGTCCGGGCTGAACAGGAACGTCTACCTCGTCGAGCCGGTAGAGTATCTGCCGTTCGTCTACCTGATGGACAGGTCCCGGTTTATCATCACCGACTCGGGGGGAATCCAGGAGGAGGCCCCTTCCCTCGGGAAACCGGTCCTTGTTATGCGCCGGGCTACCGAGCGTCCCGAGGCGGTCCAGGTCGGAACGGCCCGCCTTGTGGGAACGGACCGGGAGAAGATCGTCTCCGAGGTGATGCGTCTTCTCGATGATCCGGCTGCATACCGCGCCATGAGCGCCACCCACAATCCATACGGGGATGGCCGCGCTGGCGAGAGGATCGCCGATTTTCTCGAGTCATGGAGGCGTCCTTGAGCTTCATCAGGTACCCGAATGGCACCCCCGACGCGGAGATGTACGAGAAGCTCTTGGTGTGGGAGCATTTCGGATTCGCCGACGCTGGGGTCTTCGTAGAGGTCGGCGCATTTCATCCTAAGTACCTGTCCCAGACATGGCTCCTCGAGAAGGTCGGATGGAAGGGGATCCTGGTCGAGCCCCTCCCGGCCCATTGCGAGCTACTGCGGCGGGAGAGGCCGAACTCCCGGGTCTGCCAGGCGGCGGTCGGCTCCCCCTCCGGGACGGGAGCGGCTGACTTTCACGTGCACTCGGGTCATTCGACGCTCGCCCCCAACGTCCGGGAGAAGCAGACAGCGTATGAGACCGTCGTAAGTGTGAACGTCACGACGCTTGATGCCATCCTGGAGGCGGAACGTCCGGGACGGGTGGACTTTGTCTCCATCGACACAGAGGGAACGGAGCTGGACGTGCTCGCGGGGTTCGATCTCGGGAAGCACCGGCCCTCACTGGTTCTCGTCGAGGATTCGGTTTATACGCTGGACCTCCATCGACATTTCCGGCGGAGCGGGTACAAGCTGATCCGCCGCACGGGGATCAACAACTGGTACGTTCCTGAAAAGAGAGCCGTCCGGGTTCCGCTCTGGGGGCGATGGAAATTGTTCCGGAAGATGCGCTTGGGGCTCCCCCTGCGGGCGTGGCGATTTCGGAGGAGGAAGAGCGGGCCATGAATCGGATCGACCTCGTCGAACCGATGTTCGAAGGGGAATCCGGACATTGTCGGGATTTTCTCACGAGCCTGTGTCGGGCGAGCGTTGGGTCGGGATTCTCCCTGCGGGTGTTCGCGGGGAAGGGGGCGCGGCTTCCGGAGATCGTGGGCGCCGACTGCGAGATGGTGCGCCATTTCTCGCGCCGCCTCCGCCGCGTCCAGGCTTTCTTCCTGTATCGCCGGTTGCTGCGCGGTCCCGGAAGAATCCTCGTGGCGACCGCCGGCAGAACCGACATGATCCTCCTGGACCTCGCGTCCCGCGGAGGGATCCCGCCCTCGAAAGCGTTCCTGTACTTTCACTGGGTCCGTTCCTCCCCAGGGAAGCTGGAGTTTTTCCGGAAGATCGCCGTTCGCCATCCCGGCCTGGTCATCATGGGCCCCACCCCGGGCGTGACGGATGTCTTCAAGGAATGCGGATTCCGGGACGTTCGCACGGTTCCATACCCGGTTACGGCGGCGGTCCCGTCCCCCGGGGAGGGAGCAGCGGGATTCCGCCATATCCTTTACGCCGGCGCCGCCCGGCCGGACAAGGGATTCGGACGCGTCGTGGATCTGGTCCGCTGGCTGGACGGGCAGGGTAAGACAATCCCGGTGACGGTTCAGGCATCGGCGGACCACTACGAGAAGTTTGCCCCGGCCACCCGGGCCGAGATCGCCCGTCTCCAGGTGGAGGGGTTCCCATGGCTTCGCATCCTGCCGGAGACGCTGGCGGAGGCCGAGTACCGGGGGTTCTTTGAGGGGGCCGTCTGCCTTCAACCCTACGACCGGAACGATTTCGCCGACCGGATCAGCGGGATCACCCTCGACGCCTTCTCCGCGGGAGCGCCTGTCGTTGCCACCTCCGGGACCTGGATGGCACGGATGGTGACGAGGTTCGACGCGGGCATCGCCGTCGAGGACCTCTCCCCGCCGTCGTTGTTCGCCGCCGTCGAATCGATTCGCGCGGAGTACCAGTTGCGCCGGAGCAATGCGCTGAAAGGGGGACGGGTCCTCCAGGAGGAGCACAGCGCCCGGCACCTGTTTTCGGCGCTGGTGTCCGGCTGAACCGGCGGACCACGGAAGGGGATGACAGATGTCCAAACTGTCCGTCTATATCATCGCTTTCAACGAAGAGGACAAGATAGAGCCCGCCATCAGGAGCGTGACCTGGGCAGATGAGATCGTAGTCGTCGACTCCTTCAGCACTGACCGTACGGTAGAGATCGCTCGGCGGTACACCGACAGTATCATTCAGGTTCCCTTCGAGGGGTTCGGCAGGCTCCGGAACACCGCAGTCTCCCGGACGGGGAATGAATGGATTTTCAGTCTGGACGCGGACGAGCGGTGCACTCCAGAGGCCAGGGACGAGATCCTGCGAACTATCTCGCGCCCCGACGCTGCGGATGCCTATTACGTCCCGCGCAGCAATCTGTTTCTCGGTCGCTGGATCCGCCATTCAGGGTGGTACCCGGATTACCGCCAGCCGCAGCTGTTCCGGAGGGGCGCGTTGTCATACAAGGAAGAGCAGGTGCACGAGGGATACGTAGTGCACGGAATTGTCGGTCATTTGGAACAACCGATCCGGCAGGTGCCGTACAGCGATCTATCCCAGCTGATCAGTAAGATGAACCGGTACTCCACCCTCGGGGCCAGGAAACTCGATGAGGCGGGTAAGTCCGCCCGTATGGGTACGGCATTGGGCCACGCAGTTGCAGCGTTCCTTAAGCCGTATGTGCTGAAGCGCGGATTTCTGGACGGGTGGCCGGGATTCGTGATCGCACTGAGCGGCTTCGAGGCGACCTTCTACAAATACGCCAAACTGTACGAGTTGAGCCGGGAGAAGGCGACAGGGGAGACATCGGAGCAGGGATCTCCATGACTGAGAAACCAACGATCCGCCTGGATTTCTGCGACTTCAACGGGATCGACAAGACCGATAATTATTTCACGCGGTTATTATCCCAAAAGTACCGCGTCGAGATCAACGACAGGCCTGACCTTGTCATATACTCCAAGGATAGTCAGGTCCACCGCCTGTACACCTGTAAGCGGCTGTTCTGGACCGGCGAGACTATCCTGCCCGATTTTTCATCCTGCGATTACGCGATGACATGCTACTACCTGGATGACCCACGGCACCTTCGATTTCCCTATTACGTGATCGGCTCCGCCTGCGGCCCGGATGATCTTCTGAAAGACCCGGAAGAGATCGAGGCCGTCGCCTCCTCCGGGAGGGGGTTCTGCTCTTTCGTTGTCTCCAACGACAATCCTAAGCGTGCCGGACGCCGCATCGGGTTCTTTCACCGATTGAGCCGGTACAAGCGCATAGACTCCGGAGGGAGGGGGCTGAACAACATCGGGAAGGCTATCCCGCCCGGGTCGCAGGCCAAGCACGAATTTCTCCGGCGGTACAAGTTTAATCTGTGTTTCGAGAACAAGGCCGTGGATGGCTACACTACTGAAAAGCTGGTCGACGCGATGTGGGGGCGGTGCATCCCGATTTACTGGGGGAACCCGAAGGTCGGGATGGAGTTCAATCCCAAGAGCTTCCTCTCCCTGCACGACTACCGTTCGGAGGAAGAGTTCATCGAAGCGATTATCGCGATCGACCGTGACGACACGATGTACCGCCGCATGCTCGCGGAGCCGTATTTTCACGACAACCGGCCTAACGCGTATTACAACGAGGATCGGGTGCTCGCCTTCTTCGACAGGATTCTGGGCGACGCGACTCCTCCGGTAGGCCGCAGGGGACGGTTCCGGGCCCTAGGCCGCTGGCGGCTTGCCAAGCAGATGCACGAATAGGCATGAGCCCCGTTATGAAGGACCGCCTGTTAGCCTGCCGACGCATCCTGGTCATCAAGCTCCGTTACGTCGGGGATTCCCTCTGGATGCTCCCCTTTCTTGCGAACCTTAGGTCGAACCTGCCGGCCGCGGAGATAACCGTGCTGGTGAACGAGGGCACGGAGGGCTTTTTCCGCGGATGCCCTGACGTGGACCGAGTCATCACGTTCCCATACCGGCGGGTTAAAAGAGGGTTGGCGGGAATCGCCCCTTTCCTGTCCATCGTGAAGACGTTGCGGCGATATCGTCCCGATGTGGCGATCGACCTGACGGACAGCGACCGTCCAGCGCTGCTCGCTTACCTGTCCGGGGCGGGGCTCCGGTTGGGGTATACCTGCCACCGCCGGTGGCGCACCCGTTTTTTCACCCACATCATCTCGCCTGAACGTGGATGCCATCTCGTGCGGTACCACCTGGAATTCCTCGAGGCGATGGGGTTGAGCGTCACCGACGACGCGATACGGCTTCGGATTGCTCCCGAGGCGGTATCTGCGCTTCGTAGGAAGGCCCCTGCGGTTTTCTCCGGGGATAAACGCAAGAGGATAGTGGTCCATCCGGGAGCGAGGGTCTCCCTGCGCCAATGGGGTGCGGATCGGTACGCGAAGCTTTGCGACCTGTTGTCCGGACGTTACATTGTTTCCTTGGTCACGGGCCCAGACGAGGCGGGCCTCCTGGCGGAGGTTCTGGCCCTGGTGGAGGTTCCCCCATCGTTCTTTTCCTCATCGCTCTCCCTGGAGGAGTTCGCCGCGCTCTGCGGGGCGGCGGACGCCTTCGTCGGAAACGATTCCGGCCCGATCCACATGGCGGCGCCCAACACCTTCGTCGTGGGACTCTACGGTCCCAACACGGATGCGCTCGCGGGCCCATGGACGGGCCGGAAGTTCATCTTCGAGGTCAAGGATCTTCCCTGTCGTCCTTGCGACCAGTCCCGATGCGTGAATCCGGAGTTCAAGGCTTGCCTCCGGCGGGTGAGTGCCGAGGCCGTGGCGGGCAAGATCCAGGAAATCGTCGGATAGAGAGTCACATGCTTGCGTCAGGGCGAAGTATCCGGAAGGGAACGGAATGAGCGGAAAGGCCGGAAAACGATGGTTGGTAATCTCCTACTTCTCCCGCATCGACGGGATGGCGTGCGCGCAGCACATAGACGACCGGATCCCCTTTCTTCTTGAGGCCGGCATCGAGCCAGTCCTCCTCACAGGGCCGTGCGGGGATCGGTGGGAAGGGATTCGACAAGCCGTCGCCCGATCCGTCGCGCCGTCGGGGATCCGGTTCGAATTGCGGCACCTCTTCCGGAAACGGGGGGCGTGGAATCCGATGTCCAAGGTCCTCGAATTCCTCGTGCTCCTACCTGTGCTCCCTTTCTATCTCCTGGAGAAGATCCTTGTCGACCTGGACAGCCAATGGTCCTGGTTCCCGCTCGCGGCGCGCCGTGGGCTCGCCATCTGTCGGGAGGAGCGGCCGGACCTCATCTATTCCACCGGCGGACCGGCCAGCGCCCATATTGCGGCGGGGATGATCGCCAGCCGGACGGGGATTCCCTGGGTGGCGGAGTTTCAGGACCCTCTCGTGCATGGCGACTGGCGCCGCGGCAAGGCGGCACTCAAGCTGTTCTCCATCGCGGAGCGGTACGTCTGCGCGCGTGCCTCCCGCGTCGTCTTCCTCACCGAGGAGGCAAGACGCCGGGCTGCCGAACGGACCTCCCTGGAGGATCGTGGAAGGTGTTTCTACCCCGGAGCCGACCCGCCTCTCGAGTTTTCCCCGCGGCGTCCGAACGGTACCCTTATCCGCTTTGCCCACCTCGGCTCCTTCGGCGGCTCGAGGAACCCCGCCGTTCTCCTGGATGCGATTGGGCTGCTCCTGGGTGAAAGGCCGGAACTTTCCGGAACGGTGCACTTCGACTTCTACGGGAATTGCGACGCGAACTCGAAGCAGTTGTTCCGGGAGTTTCCCTGGGAAGGCGTCGTCACATTTCACGGAAGGGTCTCGCGGTCGGCTTCCCTCGCCGCGATGCGGGATGCCGATGTTCTTGTGCTGATCCAGAATGTAGCCGACTACTCGGCGGAGACGATCCCGTCCAAGGTTTACGAGTACCTCGCTGCGGCCCGTCCGATCCTCGGGCTGGTCTACCGGAACGCGGAACTGAGCGGGATGCTGATGGGTCTGGGACACACCGTTGCGGAGGCAGAGGACGCAGGATCGGTGTGCGATGCCGTGTCGGCGATCATACAAAGGTGGGAAACAGGTACGCTTGGGACACCTGCGGGGTCTCCCTACACCGTCACGTCGGCGGTAGAACGATTGACGGCGATCGCGGAATCCCTGGAATAGAGCGTAGGAGAAGGAACATTTTCGTAATAGAATTTCCATGAACAATCGCTGTGAACTTTACCTCGGACTATTCCTCGGGAACACCAGGAAGATGATGAAAACAGCGCTCATCACGGGAATCGGCGGCCAGGACGGTTCGTACCTTACCGAGTTCCTCCTGGGCAAGGGGTACTGTGTGATCGGTACGGTGCCGGACGACGATCCTGTCAACATTGGCCGGATCCGGCATCTTCTTGGCAGGATCAAGATCATTCGGGACGCCCTGCTCGACCAGGACCGTATTGAAACGATCTTTCGCGATCACCGACCCGACGAGGTGTACAACTTCGCAGCCAACTCGGTACTCTCGGCGTCGTTCCACAAGCCGATCCTGGCAACCATGGTGCTGGCGATGGGCGTCACCCGGATCCTCGAGGCGATCCGGAAGATCACCCCGGAGGCCCGGTTCTTCCAAGCCTCCAGCAGCGAGATCTTCGGGAAACCGGCGGAGGTTCCGCAATCGGAAACGACCCCCTTTCACCCGCGAAACCCGTACGGCGTTTCGAAAGTGTACGGCCACCTGATGACGATGACCTATCGCGAAAATTACGACCTGTACACCTGCTCCGGCATCCTGTACAACCACGAAAGCCCAAGGCGCAGCCCGGAGTTTGTGACCCGGAAGATTACCCTTGCCGCCGCGAAAATCAAGCTGGGGCTCGCAAGGGAGCTGCGCCTCGGGAACCTCGACGCCCGTCGCGACTGGGGGTTCGCGGGAGACTATGTGCGGGCGATGTGGCTGATGCTGCAACAGCCGCGTCCCGACGACTACGTGCTCGCTACAGGTGAAACCCACTCCGTCAGTGACCTTTGCGAGGAGGCGTTCTCTCCCCTCGGGCTCGATTACCGGGAATACGTCGTGCGGGAACCGGAGAGTTTCCGCCCGCCGGAGGCCGCCCAACTGGTGGGAAACCCCGCGAAGGCCCATCGGGTCCTCGGCTGGAAACGGGAGGCCTCCTTCCGGGACCTCGTGCGGATGATGGTGGAAGCGGACCTCAAGGCGCTCCGTGGGGAGCGATCCGGTTGATGCGAAATCGATCCCAGGGAGAACCGCACCGATGATCACGAGAACGACTTGCCGGGTCTGCGATGGTTCGCTGGAGACCGTGCTCGACCTTGGCGAACATTACGTGTCCGACTTCATCCCGCCGGGCGGTCCGGATGGGACGAAGGCGCCTCTCGTCCTGGTGATCTGCCGCAGGTGCCGTCTCCTGCAGCTCAAGCACACCGTCCCGGGGGAAACGATGTACCGGAACTACTGGTACCGGTCGGGCACCAACCAGACGATGCGGAACGCCCTCGCCGACATCGCCAACAAGGCGGAGACGCTCATCCACCTGCATGAGGGAGATTCCGTGGTGGATATTGGATGCAACGACGGGACGCTCCTTGCCTCGTACAAGACGGGCGGGATCCGGAAGATCGGCTTCGATCCGGCGGAGAACCTGGCCGTCTTCTCGCGGAAGGTCGCCGACAAGCTGGTGGTCGGATATTTCGAGGCCGAAGCGTACCATGCCGACGCGGACCTTCGCGGGATCCGCCCGAACGTCGTCACGAGCATCGCCATGTTCTACGACCTCGAGCACCCCAACAAATTCGTCTCCGATATAAAAAGCGTGATGGACCCGGAGGGGCTATGGATCGTCCAGATGAGCTACCTCCCTCTGATGCTGAAGACGAACGAGTTCGGCAACATCTGCCACGAGCACCTCGAGTACTACTCGCTCAAATCCTTCGAATACCTGCTGAACCTGCACGGGTTCGAGATCGTCGACGTGGAACTGAACGACATCAACGGAGGGAGCCTGCGGGCGTACATCCGGAACCGGAACGCCGATCCGAACCGGTTCGCGGACGCGACGTACCGGGAGCTGGCCGCGGAACGCGTGCGGTCCCTCCGGGAGCAGGAGGTACGGCTCGGGTTGGACGACATCGAGGTCTACCGGGAATTCTCCGTCTGGGTTAACCGGATCCGGGAGGACGTGGTCGGCTTCATCAGGGAGCAGGTGGCCCGGGGGAAAAAAGTGTACGTCTACGGCGCATCGACCAAGGGGAACACGCTGCTCCAGTATTTCGGGCTGGACCGCTCCCTGGTCACCGCAGCGGCGGAACGGAACCGGGACAAGTGGGGGAAGGAAACCGTTGGGACCCACATCCCGATCGTGTCGGAGGAGGAGGCCCGCGCCGCGACCCCGGACTACTTCCTCGTGCTCCCGTGGCACTTCCTCGAAGAGTTCCGGTTACGGGAGAAGGCGTACCTGCTGTCGGGGGGAAAGTTCATTGTGCCGATGCCCCACTTCACATTGATCTGACCGCCGTCGACAGCTTCCTTCGCAGGGTGGCTGCGAGCGCTTGAACCTTCAGTTGCTCCCTTCCTGTCAGCAACGTCTTCTGCTGCAGCGGATATTCGTCGAACGGGGGATGATCCAAAAGTTCGAGAACGAGTCGCTTGAGATCGGCATAATCGTCGCACAAGTAACCGATGTTCCCCATCTTGGCGAAATATTCGGAGAAGAAGGGGCTCTTTAGGGCAATGACCGGTTTCAGGTAAGAGAACGCATCGAACAACACCCCGCTTCCCTGAAGGACCGTCTCGTTCCCGTGGAGCAACACGGCATAGTCGAGTTCCCGGGTGAGGGACGCATATGTTTCCAACGGGAGAGGGGCATCCGGGGAGGGGATCGAGACGGCGGAAGGCACGAGTTTCCGCAGTTTCTTGTCCACGATCGGGCCGACGCAGACGAAACGTGGCCGGTACGCGGAGCGGGCCGCCGCCACTTCTCCAGCCAGCCTCAGGAACAGGTGGGAACCCTTCACCTTGCGCAGTACCCCCAGCGATCCAAAGGAAACCGTCCGGTCCCGGAAGGGGACGTATTCTTCCGGCGCGGCGAAACGGTATGGAAGGTCGATGCTGACCAGGTGGGGACTGAGCGCAGGGAAGCGCGCGGCGAGCTCCCGCTCGATCGATTCTCCCAGCACGATATACGCAAGCCGGTCCGAATTTTCACGCAGCAGCCAATTGCGGAACAAGTGGCGGTTCTTCCATGGAAACAGCGAGGGGCTCCTGACGATCGAGGACAGGATCCCGTGCAGTACCACGACGCATCGTAAGCCCTTCGATTCGCCCAGCAGCGTCTTGACGGCGTGCAGCGTCTCTCCGTCTATGCAGGTAAATACCACCAAAGATGCCTTCTTGTCCTCCGCGGAGGAAAACAACGCCCGGACCATGCGAAGGCCGCTGTCGAATCGCTCGGCGCTGGACATCTTCCGCGAGGGCAGGGAGAGTGCCTGGAATGTCAGCCCTTCCCGGCGAACGATATCGGGATCTTGCTCGACAAGGCGGAGGTGCCCTTCCTCGGAGGTGAAGAGCAGTTCCTCGCCAGGGAACGCGTCCTTGAACACCGCCAGCATGGCTGCGTTGACCATGGTGTGCTCGAATCCGATGCAGATCGGCTCGCAGGCAAGAATCATCGATCCTCCGTTCGGGTCCTGAACCGGCGTGCCTCGCCGAGAAATGTCTCCGCCGCCCTCTTCCACGTGAACTTCCGCGCCTGGCGAACCCCCGCTTCGCGCAGCCTGGCCCGGAGGGCAGCGTCGTTTTCCACCGCCATCAGGGCCTCGCCGAATTCCACGCCGGCGTCGGGGTCGATGTACAGCGCGGCGTCGCCGCAGACCTCGGGGATGGAGGTGCGGGCGGTCGTGATCACCGGGCAGCCGACGTGCATCGCCTCCAGCGGAGGGAGGCCGAAACCCTCGTAGCGCGAAGGGTAGACCAGGGCAAGCGCGCCCTGCAGCAGCGTGACCAGCTCCCTGTCCGGAACATACCCCAGCTCCCGGACGTGTCCGCTCTCTCTCCCGGCCAGGATCAATCTTCGAAGTTCCTCCGAATAGTAGTGGGACTTCCCGACCAGCAGCAGCGGGCAACGGAGTTTTCCCTGACGGCGCAGTTCCAGGTAAACCTCCAGAAGCTCCAGGATTCCCTTCCGCCGATCGTAGCCTCCGAGGTAGAGGAGGTAGGGGGGGGCGGCCGTGTCCCCCGCCGGGACGCACTTCCCTTCCCCCTCTAGTGTCGGGCCGAAATAGTTCACGATCGGCTCGCTCCGCAGAGCGAAATGGCGTTGCAACTGCCGCTTCGAATATTCCGAATCCGTGAAGAGGACGTGGGAGCGGTCGATATCCCGTTGCTTGTCCTGCCGGTACCGCTTCTCGTCGCGGGGATATTTGAACCCCCCCGGCATTTCGAGAGGGAGGACGTCGTGGATCGTCGTGATGACGCAACAGTCGCTCAAGCCGTCCGGCACCCCGCCGCTCCAGGGGAAGTGCACCACGGCAGCCTTCTGCCGCTTCACCTGCCGCGGCAGGTAATAGCTTCGCCAAAGGCCCGCGGAGAAGAGTCCGCCTCCCCGGGCCAGCGCCACTCCGGCGGGCATTTCACCCGCGACGGCCTTCCGGTGCACTCCGGTGACGGTCAGCCCCGGCAGTTGGGCGAGGCACTCCTTGTAAAGGAGCAGCGACGTTTTCGCGATGCCGGTGAACGGCATCTCCAGCACCGACGCGTCGAAAACCAGCCGCAAGTATTTCTCCGTTCCCTTATCGCCGTGTCGTCATGATCCGCTCTTCACGGCGACGACGAAGTAGTTGCGCGGCAGTAGACGACCCCACCACTCCGGCCCGGTGGCACGGAAGAGTCCCTTGCTCAGCTTGGAGAGCTTCCGGCTTGCGAACCCCCGGATGCCGCCGGTCAAAATCCTGCCGGTCGACTCTTCGATCCGCATGCGGGTCCCGAAGATGAAGGTGTGGGAGACAAAGGCATGGGGCTGGGTGGGCAGAAACACCACGGGGCGCAGCCCAGCCCCCCGCATCAGCTCCCGCAACCCCGGTTCGTCGAATTCCCGCACGTGGCCGTGGGGATCGTTCTTCATGTACATAGGGTTCAACCACTTCAGCCATCGCTCCGACCGCCGGGTCGGAACGGTGATGACCATGCGTCCTCCCGGTGCAAGACGCATCGCGAGGGCGGAAAGGATCTCCTCGGCATTAACGAGATGCTCCAGCACCTCCTGACAGAGGATCAGGTCGTACTGTTCCGCCAATCCGCCGAGCGCCGTGCGCTCCAGGGGAATCAGAAGCCCTTCCGCCTCAATACCCCGCCTGCCGCTTTCCGCGATCTGCCAGGAGAGCACGTTTTCGTCGCAGTCGATGTACGTCATCTTGCGCCCCCCGATGATCCGGGCCGCCAGGAGACCGAAACGGTTGTAGCCCGGGCCGACGTCCAGGAGACGTTCCCCCGAAAAATCCTTCAGATGCCTTTCCATCAATGACTCGATCACGTGCCGCCCCCGATATTTGATCTTAGTGCAAGCCCCCCCGTCGCGGAAGAGAGGGATTCCCCGGAAAGGGGATTTATTCCGGAGTCATTCAAGATTCAAGGGGAAACGCCGATAAATAGAAGGACCGGCCGGCTCGGTACGCCGCGCGAGGTCGCATGCCGCGAGGTCGTCGGGTCCGTGGCCCTGTCGGCCCGGGAGATCCGGCCGGTCCCCGAGACGCTGCGGGAGCGGGCGGGGAAGCCGCGGATCGGGAGGATCGGGAGGATCGGGATGGACGTGGTCCGCGCGGCGGTTGAGCGGTTCAACGGGACCGCGGAGGTCCACTCCAATCCGGGCAAGGGAACCCGGGTGGTCATGGAGTTCCCGACGAATCCCGTTGCCGGGGTTCCTTCCCGCTGAGATAATCTCCGGATGGCGGGGACCGACTATCATTGTCCCCACTGCGGCGCAGAGCTGCGGGGGGGGGCGCACGGGGGCGGGGTCCGTTC
>Ga0172375_10008471_pt1 | contig 13815 bp, 2 predicted proteins | sample LakKiv1m_FD_114537 | JGI IMG/M metagenome (GOLD analysis project Ga0172375, IMG submission 114537) | Freshwater microbial communities from Kabuno Bay, South-Kivu, Congo - kab_092012_11.1m | ecosystem: Environmental > Aquatic > Freshwater > Lake | place: Democratic Republic of the Congo...
CGCTCGAGCTAATAATCCACTCAGGGTATCGGTTCCGATTAAGGCGGTGTTAGTATAGGTAAAGACTGGATCAGTTTCCCCGTAGACTTTGGTCTGGCCTGCGTTGGCAGTTACGGTGATCGGACGCTGGTTCACTATTTGAGTCAAATTTCCTGAAGTGCTATTTATAAAATTACTATCACCGCTATAGACAGCTACAATCGTCGTATGTGACCCCGCTGAAAGCGTACTAATACTAAAAGTGGCGACGCCAGAACCATTCAGAGTTGCCATACCTAAAATGCTTGCTCCGTCCTTAAAAGTAACTGTCCCAGTTGGAATACCCCCTACCCCAGTAACATTCGCAGTAAAAGCCACTAAATTACCATATATTGATGGGCTACCTGAAGTGGCAACTATAGTTGAACTAACCGCAACCCCGCTGTTATAGGGCCGAAAGGTTGGATAACTACTACTTAACATCAGCCAAATACTACCAAAATCCCACGGAGAAGCTGAGGTATACACGGTAAAATTCTGATTCTGTAATTGTGCTATTGTGGCTTGTATTCCAATAGTATTTACACCGCCAGTTCCGGAGTTAGTAGCAGTACCTGAATAGCAAGAGTTAACAATTGTACCAGAATTTTGGCCTATCAAGGAACCTACATTACTTGAGGAAGAATTACCAGAAACGCTTCCCGTTGAAAAGGAGTTAGTAATTGAAGAGCCGCTATTAAAATACCCCACCAAACCTCCAACAGATTCACGACCACTTATGTTTCCACTATTATAAGAATTAATGATGGGACCATCGCCCCCTCCTACTAAGCCACCAGCTCCAGTATTATTACCGCTTACGTTTGCTGTATTATAAGAATTGGAAATACTACCGTGGTTCTCTCCCACTAAGCCACCAACGCAACTAACGCCGTTTATGCTTCCTGTATTATAGGAGTTAGTAATAGTGCCTTTATTGTATCCTACTATCCCACCGACAGAACCACCGCTTCCTGTTAAATTGTTATTAATAAGGCCGATATTAGTAATAGTCGTACCAGAACCTGCATAACCGAATAAACCAATTTGCCCTTGGTGCGACAGATTAACATAAAGGTTAGAAATAATATGACCAGCTCCATTAAATTCAGTTACTGAAAGGTATGGAATATAGAAACCGGGTACCGATGCTAGATCTATAGAGGTTGTTAGTGCAAATTTGTTAGCAGTATCTGAGAATCCCAAAAAGTTCCTTAAATCTTGAAGATTCTTTATAAGGTAATATGTTCCGTCAAACTCATAGTAATCATTTATATTGAGAGTCTTCGAGTGACTGAACCAATCATTAAACTGAGTATTATAAAGACCACCTATAGTAACTATATGGGAACCATTAATAAACACGATGTCTATGTTATAGCGAGAGTTAGTAATAATAGAATAATTCCACCCTACCAATCCTCCTGCATAATTGGAACCATTCACATTCCCTGAATTATAAGAATTACTAATAGATCCGCTATTAGATCCTATCAAACCACCAACAATCACATTGCCACTTATATCTCCCGTATTATAAGAGTTGTCAACGATACCATAATTCGATCCTACCAATCCGCCAACCCAATATCGCCCTGTAATGTTACTATTTACTATTCCGATGCTACTAATATTTGAGCTGTTATTTGTATATCCAAATAACCCAATATAATCCTGAGTAGGCCTGTTTATATAAAGGCCTGAAATTGTCTTAGAGTTACCATTTAAGCTCCCAGCGAATGGGAATGCACTTGTCCCAATAGGAGCAAATCCCTGTCCACCATTCCAATTCATTGTTTCCGAGGCATCAATATTATTCACGAGTATATATAATGCGGACAGATTTAACGACATCATCTGCAATTGATACACATTTTTTATGGTAGGCGTCCATTCCATCTGTAAATGCGGATATCCTGCCATAATCCAGATATGGCCAGCACTATTGGAAATATCCCAGGGGGTTGCGCTAGCGGTATATACACCATGTGCCGGAGAATAAAAAGCTGTTATTCCATTGGGTTCATACGTACCCTTACCAGTCTGATCCCCATGTGTATTATCAGTAAAGTAACTATTGGTAACGCTGCCAGAAAAATTATTTCCTTCAAGGCCGCCAATATTAGTACTTCCGGACCCCACGGTTACATTACCTGTGGCATAAGAATTAGTAATAGAACCGATACTCGCTCTGCCGGATGAATTAGTGCCACTGCCACTACTTAATCCAACAAGGCCACCGACACCATCGCTCCCACTGGTTCCACTAACAGCTCCTGTAGCATAAGAATTAGAAATAGTGCCATCATTCACGCCCGCAAGACCACCAATAAGAAAAGTCCCTCCTCCTCCATGTGTATCTATCCCAACTACTGTGGCCGTAGAATAGGAATTAGAAATATTACCAGAGCTCCATCCCACAAGCCCGCCGACATGATAGCCACCACTTACTGTGCCTGTAGTATAAGAATTGGTAATATTGCCGTTGTTCGATCCCACAAGACCACCAGTGCTGGAACCGTCATCACCAATAACATTAATATTTATAAGCCCTACATTACTAATAGAAGAATCATTACCGGTACAGCCGAATAAACCTGCTTTATCGTATCCTGGATTAATATATATGCTCGTAATAGTATGATTATCTCCATTAAATATTCCAGTAAAGTTTGCTGTCCGAGTCCCTACAGGAACAAAGCCGTGCCCACCATTCCAGATTGAGGTTCCAGAGGCATCAATATTATTGCTTAGCTTAAAGCTAGAGCCCAAATAACTCTTCATAGCTTGTAAACCATAAACATCATATATAAGGTAAGGATTACCGCTTGTTCCTGCGCCAGTGAAACGATTAAAGATGGCACCATCAGCAATAGAAAAACTCTGGCTTACAGAGAAAGCGTAATCAGGATTAGAGGTAAATGTTCCACTTAACAGAGCGAAATTTCCACAGGTTATATCAGAATCAGCAATAGGATTATTTGTTCTAGCACTTATGCGAATACTTGCAGTTGCGCCGGGGACGATACCACCTGCCCAGTTAGATGGTGTTGACCAATTAGTTGAAGTTGCACCATTCCAAATAGAATAGATATTGCTTATAACATTCTCGAAGTGTAGACGGGGTAGTTTATCAGTATAGACATCCCATATAGGAGTAAAGATATCCCACTGATTAGCGCCGCCGATATTATATACACCATGTGCCGGAGAATAAAATGCTGACGGACTAGATTCATTATAATTAATAGCACCACCGCTTCCTATAGCTTGAGTTGCTGCTCCCGTCCACCAACCAGAGTTGATGATCTCTAAGACATTACCAGAATATATTCTTCCAACCAATCCTCCCACATAAGAAGTACCAGAAACATTCCCTGTGCTATAGGAATTAATGATCAAATTCTCGCTACTCCACCCAACTAATCCTCCTATATAAGAATTACCAGAAACACTTCCTGTGTTATAAGAGTTAGTGATCAAACCTTCATAATCTTGTTCGGGATGTCCTCCAACGCTCTCCCCGACCAATCCTCCTACTTCAGCATAACCAGAAACACTTCCTATATTATAGGAGTTTGAGATTGGGCCAAAATTACTTCCAACTAATCCTCCCACTCTATAACCACTACCATGATAAGAAACATTCCCCGTGTTATAGGAATTAGTGATTGAACCATAGTTTAATCCGACCAATCCTCCTACATCCCAAGTACCAGAAACACTCCCTGTATTATAGGAATTAGCGACTAACCCTTCAGCAAGCCCAACCAGTCCTCCCACATCCTCCTGACCAATAATATTACTATTTATTAAACCAACATTATTTATCTGTGAGTTCGAGTCGGCATATCCGAATAATCCGACACCAACCGTAGAAGGTCTATTTATATATAAATTGGATATGGTATTAGAGTTACCATTAAATGAACCAGTAAAAGGTTTAAATATTGTTCTAGTTGCCCCTACAGGAACAAATCCTTGTCCACTATTCCAGTTTACGGTTCCAGAAGCATCAATATTATTGTTCAGTTTAAAACTAGAACTTAAATAACACTTCATAGCTTGCAATCCATAAACATCATATATAAGATAAGGATTGCCACTTGTTCCTGCGCCAGTGAAACGGTTAAAGATTGCGCCATCGGCAATAGAAAAACTCTGGCTTACGGAGAAAGCATAAGTAGGATTGGAAGTAAATGTCCCGCTCAACAGAGAGAAGTTTCCGCAGGTTATATTAGAATTAGCAACAGGGTTATTTGATCTAGCACTTATGAAAATATTTGCAGTTGCACCAGGAACGACGCTACCTACCCAATTCGAAGATGTTGACCAATTAGTTGAAGTCGTCCCGCTCCAAACAGAATAAATGTTCCCACTATGGTTTTCAAAATGTAGTCGCGGCAATTCATTAGTGTATGTATCCCATATAGGAGTGAAAATATCCCATTGATTAGCGCCGCCGATATTATATACACCGTGTGCCGGAGTATAAAATGCTGCTAGATTAGATTCGTTGTAGGTAATAGTGCCACCGGTTCCTATAGGGTTAGCTGCTGCTCCTGTCCACCAACCACAGTTAGAGATAGCGCTAACAGCATAGGCTTTCCCTACTACACCCCCCACATTACTACCAACTCCAGAGATATTTCCTAAATTATAGGAATTAACGATAGTAGAATTACCATCATTCCATCCTATTAATCCTCCTATATAGTCACCAGTTCCTGAAACAATTCCTGTATTATAGGAATTTATGACAATACTAAGATAGGAATTTTTTCCTGAGCTCTTACCTACTAATCCCCCTACATAATTTCCACCAGAGACAGAACCTGTATTATATGAATTCCTAAGAACCCCAGAATCTACATAACCAATGCCATTTTGCCCGATTAAACCACCCACATAATCACCACTTCCAGAAATGCTACCTGAGTTATAGCAACTAGATATAGCATCAATAGTATCACCACCTAAAGCATTAAACCCTGCTATCCCTCCAATTGCTCCGTTGCCTGAAATAGCTCCTGTATTATAAGAGTTAGTGATACTGCCTCCATAGTTGGCTCCTACCAACCCTCCTACATCATCGGCACTACCAGAAATATTGCCAGCATTGTGGGAATAAGTAATAGTGCCGAAGTTTCCACCAACCAATCCTCCCACACTACTTTCGCCGCTTATATTTCCTGTGTTATATGAATTAGAGACTGAACCATAATTTGTCCCAACTAATCCCCCTACCGCACCTCGCCCTATAATATTGGTATTGCTTAATCCAACATTAGACACAATTGAACCTAAATTAAGATAACCAAAGAGACCGACATCATATTCCGTCGGACGATTAATCGTAATGCCGCTAATGATGTGACCGGCTCCATTAAAAGATCCAGCAAATTTAGCTGTGGAATTTCCAATTGGTACAAATCCTGCTCCCGCATTCCAACTTGTCGTTTCAGAAGCATCAATGTTATTAGCGAGCTGGTAATAAAGACCAAGACCAGAAGTAGGTATATACTGCAATCCCCCTGGTGCGTTAGAAACAGAATATATCATTATTGGCATAGAAGAAATACCAATACCTATACTCCTCGAAAAAATGGCTTGATAGTTAGTTTTTACTGTATTGACCTGAAATGTAGAGCTGGAATTTGAAGTAAATGTCACATCGGAACCAAAACTTGAAGTTAAGGTAAGTAGATTTACGTTATTGATATTACCCAATGTGGAGGCGCTTCCTGCGGAGATGGAAAGATTGTGTCCTACCGCATTTATAGTAAAGGTGGGATCCGCGGTAAGAATAGCACCGTTTCCATCGCTGGTGACACCCAGATAACCAATCCCAAAATCAGCGAATATATCAATATTTTCCTGGGTTAAACTGTTGTTTATTATATTTGCATTTAATTCTACATTCTTTGTGGCGAAAAGGCCCAAATAACTGCTGCAAGTGATATCTGAATAAATCCTTACTTTTCCTCGCGCCACAATAACTAGGTTAGATTGTGGATTAAAAGTCATCCCGTTGTAATGCAGTCCTGACCAATCTTCATCTTTAATCTTCCAAGTTCCATTGTCGTTATAAGCTTCGCCTGAATAAACTAACACTACCGTTGCGTCGTTAGGGGTAGTTATAGACACTTCGCTCCCTAATGTATTAGAACTATTCACGAAATTTACAAATACGTTTCCGCCGCTGGTAACAGTAAATGTCCCGCTGCCCCAGCGACCGATATCTAAATAACCGGCATCTATATCATTGTCGCTAAGATCAGAGTCGCTGCCGATATTTCCTTGAGCAGTAAGTTTAATGCTGGGGGAGTTTATCCGGGAAAACCCGCTATACCAGTCGTTGTAATTCATTGGGTTTTCGGGAGAATCAAAATTGGGCCAGCCTTGTTTCTCATCGTCTAAAATTGAGCCGCCGGCAGTAAGCTCCAACGATGTATTAGCATAGACTGAACCAGCAGTAATAGATCCGCCGGCAGTAATCTCTACCACGCTTGCATTAATATTCCTGAGATAAATATCATCAACCTCGTTCAGATAAATCTTATTATATGTCTGGTCCCGGCTAGCCTGAGCTTCAACAAGTTTATCTACATCAATCCTTAAAGGGCCTTGGCTTGTGCCTTGAGGTTCGCCAATGGCGCTTGGCCAAAGATTATTGGAATCCCCGCCTATCCAACCATAAGCGCGCAGCATTAAGTTAGAAACGGTAAGCAAGGAAGAGGCGCTATTATTAAGAATCCTCCCCTGTGTTTCTATATTAATCGTCCCTACCTTTAAGGGGTCGCTGGCTAGAGTCCCTATTTTAATATCCCCTGCGTGCTCCCATGCACCGCCAATACCAACCTCATCCGCCTTAAAGGTATTAAATTCACTTTGATCTAAGATAAGCCCAGAGAATCCAACTGGAGCGCCATTCCCCAAAAACATATCCGCTGAAGAAACCGAAGGCTCTATCCAGATCTCTGTCTCGAGGTTCGTGCCGTCTCCTTTTGCGTCTATAGTAGCACCACTATTTATAACTATATCTTTTCCATAAATCCAAACCCCACCACCCTTTGTAATTCTTAGCGTAACTGCCCCTATGTTTACGTTTCCACTACCATCGTTATTCATATCTGCTTCAAGGTCTAAAGATGGAGAAGTAATCTCAAGGTCATAGGGATCGTAACGGTTTGCGCCGTTAACGATTATATTTGAGTTTACATTCAAATTTCCAGTGGCATGAAAACCTAATACGCCTGCGCTGCTGGTTATCGGAGAGTTTATGGTGATATCGCCAAAAGTAGCAAAGTGTTGGTGGTCGGATAAATTAAGCGGGCTATTTACGGTGATTGAACCTGCCATGTTAGCAAAGATGATTTCATTATAGTCGGTAGTAGAGGGGTCTTTGCAGTTAAGCTGATATTTGGTTTGACTATAGCTTACCCCTGCCGACTTATAATCATTAATGTAAATACTCTTACCGGCGGTTGCTATAAGGTTACCTCCGCCCAAACAAATGTCTACTAAGGGAGCGGCCATCTCGTTTAAGTCATCCCTATCATTATTGAAGCCGCCGATATTGCCGTTGGGGGCGCTTAAAATGATGGCATTAGCCTTGACCCAGGAAGGCGTAGGCGTTCCTGAACCTTCACCTTGGGTTTTTTCTACTGTGGTGCTATCATCAAGAATTGAGCCTCCTGCGGTAATATTAACCGTCCCTTTGGTTGTTATACCTGCGCTCTCCAGGTCAAAACCTATATGGGCTACGGTAACATTGTTTCCTGCCTGCAAGGTAATCGTGCCGTCACCCATATGATATATATAGGTATCATTTTTGGTGATTATGTCATTCCCCGCCTTGAGAAGTATGGTGCCGGCAGTAGTAATAACATCACCGTAATTACTGTCATCTGTTCCATCGTTCAAAATCAGGTCGCGGGCGGCATCCAAGGTAACATCCCCGTGCGCCATAACCACGCACAGGTCTGCATCAGGAGAAATAATATCAGCACCTGTTCCGGTTGTTTTGATAGAGACGCTTCCTGTGCCCTTATTCCAGATTGAATAAAGCCCGTCTGAATCAAAGCCTTCGGTGAGGGTACTTCCGTCAAGATTAGTTAAGGTAAGGGTACCTGTGTTGGTAATATTGATGTTGCCTGAGGTAGTGTTGGTGGCCTGGAGATTAGAAACTTGGCTTTTATTAAGATTAATTCCTTGCGCAGCGGAGAGAATTAGTGATTGACTCCCAGTACCAATTGTCCCGGATGTCTGAATTATTGCGCCAACACCGTTTCCATCATAATCCGCATAAATATCTATTGCGCTAGCAGAAGAAAGGTTGGCAGCTATGGCAATATTGCCATAGGCATAAAGCTTAAGCTTGCTTCCTGAAATAGCTATGTTTTGGTTAATATACAGGTCTGTGTTAGCTCCAAAGCCCCTACTATCATCTCCGCTATAAGCCTGATCAACGGTAAGGCTCCCCCAATAGCTGACTAACCCAAGTTCTTTATTCGCACTTGTGGAGTTCAAAGAGTATTTTGAGCTCAAAACGTTCTTATAATAGGTTGTTCCTACTAAATAACCCGTAGCCATGATGTAGACGTTCCCGCCAGCCGAGGCCGTCAATGTACCGCCTGAGCCATTGAGTCCAACATCAAGCATAGGCACAGAGTATCCTGGAGTTCCTTCTGTCCCAATACCACCAATATTGCCGCCAGCGGTTAAAGAGACATTATTACCAAAAAGGCAGGTTGCAACATTCACTATGAATGTCCCATAAGGATCATAAAAGTCTAGCGTAATCTCACTAGCAGTACTATCATCTAATATGGATCCAACGGCAGTCAAGTATAAGTTGCCGTTCCATGCGGCGATTCCTGTACCGATAGTCAGATTGTTCGACGTATTTTGATTAATATAAATATTGCCAGTAACCGATTCACCGGAGATCTTCGCCACATTGGTCTGTATATAAGCACCGGATGTACCTATACCGCTTCCAGCTACAAGTATTAATTCCTGGGTTCCAGTACCAATTGTCCCTGCCGATCTAGTTATGGTGCCAGAACCGCTCCCATCATAATCAGCATAAATTTCAATCGTACCAGCAGAGGAAAGATTAGCATTAATAACAATATTTCCCAGTGCGTAAAGCTCTATTTTGCTTCCAGAAATTGCTATGTTTTGATTTACGTAGAGATCAGTATTAGCGCCAAAACCCCTGCTATCATCACCGCTAATAGCTTGGTCAATGGTTAAACTACCCCAGAAATTGCCTAGCCCGATTTCTTTATTCACTCCGGTAGAGTTTAACGAATACTTTGAACTTACCACATTTGGATAATAGGTTGACCCAACTAAATAACCAACAGCCATAATATATACGTTTCCGCCAGCTGTAACGCTCAAACTACCACTGGTGCCGTTTAAACCTATATCAACCATCGGAATTGCATAGGTTGAAGGCGAATCTGCCGGTCCCATACTACCTATATTACCACTTACATTTAGGGTAATATTGATACCATAAATACAGGTAGGAACGGTAGCAACGAGAGTGCTACCCATATACACTTGAACAAGGCGCTCAATAGTAGTACTATCATCAACTATAGAACCGGCTGCAGTCAAATAAACGTTACCATTCCAAGCAGAAATGCCATCACCTATTGTAAGCGTAGCACTACCTTGATTAATATATATATTATTGTATAAAGTTTCAGCAGCTATCCAACCTACGTTTGTTTTTAGGTAAGCTGATGATGAGCCGATGCCGCTTCCGGCGGAGAGAGCAAGATAGGCAGAAGACCCACTTATTGTAAAATCCCCTGAACGTGTAATTGTACCTATGCCATCGTGCCAGGTACCATCATCATTATGATCGGCAAGTAGATATAAAGTGCAGCCACTATTTATTGAGATATTTCCAGTTATGATTATATTATTTTGAGCGTAAACCGTGGTATTGCTTGATATAGTTTGGGCACCAAGGTAAACGTCCCATGGATCAATTAATACTTGTGCAGGCTGATACCCCGGAGGAGCACGGCCATTCAGTATTCCGTAAAAACCCAACTGATCAAAAGCGCTTATTTCAGCAAATCCACCATTGCCGGAAATCACACCGGCAGAAACATCAATTACCGCGTTTTTATTGATTACAGTATTGCCACCTGTAGCGTTAACCAGAATTCTACCTCCATTACCCGCTAAACCCAAGGCGCGTGCTTCTGTATTACTTGCTTCATCTAAAACCGTAGAATCCCGCGAAACAATATTAATTTCGCCTGCTGTCCCTTGTTCTAAGGCGTTGGCAGAAATCAAGCCCTGCTGGAGTATGGTTATCGCTTCAATATTAATCCTACCGCCATTAGGTAATCCTGGTAAACCATCAGTAATAATCTGTCCTTTATTTATGAAGCCTGAGTCCTTAACCTCAACCTTTACCTCCCCTGCCTCCATCTTACCTATATTAATAGCAGGCGCTCCTTCAGCCGTCAGTTTAATTGAACCTTTATGATTCACTATAGAGCGGGATTTAATAACTCCGCTATTATTAAACGAGTAGTCAAAAACATTGTTTAAAACCTTAGCGGTCAGGATTACTTTTCCGCCATCCGCTGAAATTGTGCCGCTATTCCTAATAGCAACCTTTTTGCCATCAACACCAACTAATCCATCCTGGGCCGCTTCATCTACTACTACTGAAATCTGATTTAAGTCATCCAGAGCCAAAGTCATTTTTTCTCCGGAAGCCAAAACTATTGTCCCTAAATCTGCCTCAATAATATATTGATTATCTATTGTGGGAGAAAGCAAGCAAATATAGCCACCGGGTATATTAGTGGATATCCTGCCTTTATTGATAATATAACCATTCGTGCCAGCTTCCTTATAGAAATTATACTTACCGTTTAAGAAATCATTATTAGCAATATTCAAAGTTGATGCAATGAAAGAAGCGGCTTGAATATTAGTATTGGAACCAAAAGTGATACCCTGAGTATTCACAAATAAAACATGATAATTTGACCAAAAATTACCACCCCAATACGAGGGATTACCACTGGTATCGCGCAATAATGCAGCCGAGTCAGCAGCGCTACCGGTGTAAACAACCCTTAATGAATCGCCATCAGGAATATTCAGGCCACCGGGAAAATCCATAATCAGCTTGGCCTGGTCACTTTCAATGATCCTTTCAGCGGCAAATAAAAAAGAGGGGCAGAATAATAGCATCGCTATCATAACTGCCCAAAATCTTGCGTTTGTTAATCTGACTAAAGACATGACTTTGTTTCGAGCTCCAACCTGTTGTATTTACTGCAGTTTTGTTCCTAGTTTAATATAATATAGTGAGTATACCCTATAAAAGCCTTTTTGTCAAGGTATCTTTGCAAAAAATACCGGGTTATCTTTTAAAAATCCAAAGAGACTTGAATCCATGTATGCAGATGGTCGCTATCGGAGGGAGTTTTGTCCAAGGGCCAGGCTAAATCAAGCCTGACAGAGAAGTCTTCCGGCAGGTTAAAACGCACCCCAAAACCAACAGAGCTCAAAGTCGCGTTCTTTTTAGTACCTGCAGCTGGCTTACGCAAATGGCTGTTCGCCCAATCATAGAATACCGCTAATTTTAAGGCATCGTACAACTTTGCCTTTGAAAACGGAACAGCTATATGCTTAGGGATAGGATAAACCGGTAATGACAGCTCAGCGGTTGTAGATAATCCGCAATCCCCAACTGCCTCTGCAGGTCCATAACCGCGCACATTGGCAATGCCACCAATCTGAAACTGCTCTATAGAAGGTAGCACGTAAGGAGTCATCTGAAACTGATTTTTCCATAACAAATTAGTAGAAAAAGGCAACTTCTGTAATCTCAGAAAATTGATAGTATTCTTTACGAACTTACCGCCCGAACCGGCAACACTAGCATCGTCATCCTTAGCAGACATACTTCCCATAAAATCCGGTATTCCTCCGGCAAACTCATAAGTAAACAAAGTACGTCCAAACTTATCTAATGCATCAACATCAAATCCCAGCTTGGCTACGCTTAAGCGATCATGGCTAGTTACTGAACCCTGTTGCTTATTAACTATATCTTTATGGTCATAACCAAAGTTAAGATTAATGTCCAGGTTCTCTGTATCTACAAAAGCATTCCTAGCAAATGCGCTATAGGTTTTCGATTTTCCGGTTATCTCGGAATCCTTCAGCGCCCCACCTAACTTTACCTGGCTGACAAAAGCTGACAACCCAACATCCCAACTTGACCCAATGGGCATTACATAACTCAAATTCCCTGAATAATATCTGTCCGATTGACCTGCTAAGAATTGAAAACTTAATTTATCGTCAAACCCAATAAGATTATTGTTATAAACTTTAAGGCCATATCTATATTTACCGATATAACGCGAACCAAGGTTATCCATGCTGAACCCCAAATGGATAGGCAGCCGGTCTTTTACTTCCAAGACCACATCTGTGGTGCCCGGTTCTTTTCCCGGCATAAGCACTGCGCGGGCATTTCTATCACGTTGCCTATTGATCTGAGCCAAGCCTTTTCTCAAATCATTGTAATTAAAAGGCTCTCCCTTTTTTAAAGGAATTTTACTCCTCAACAACGAGGTGCTAAAATAACGATTACCTTTTATCTCGATTTCCCCGGTAGATACCTCCACAACCTTAATCTCTAATATTTCCTGCTTGATATCTTGAGGAGGAAGATACGCTAGAGAATTAATGTAACCCCTCTGCCGGTATGCATCAGTAATCATGTTAGCGGCTCTTTGCATCTCGCCTAAGGTAAGCTCTTTATTTTCAAAGGGCAAGATTATATCCTTGATCTCTTTATCGGTAAGAATAGTAAAGCCACTGACGCGGATTTCTTTAATAAAGGCTTTTTCCGTAGATTCGGGGGTAGCTGGTAAAGGCGGCAGCTCTTCTTTCTCGGGGACTTTCTTGGGCGTCTCAATTTCTTGCCGTAATTGCTCGTCTCTTTTCTGTATCTCGTCTGATCTCATCTGTTGCTCAGGAGCGATTTCTGCGCGGACAGACGATAGCAAAGAAAACGTTGCAAAAATTACCAAAAAGAACCTAAAAAGTCTTTTCTTCGGCATAAGTGAATTATATCTGAATTAAGCCATAAATCAAATCATTTTTCTTTAATAGTAATAATTAAAATATTCTTATTAATCTGGTAGGATATTTTAATCGGTAGCCCTGCATATCCTTTTTGATAATACGCTTGACTAAAGGAACCCAAGATTTGCTCAATATCTGTTTTATCCAGCCAATGTTTCATAAAAGGTAAAATTATCTCATTTATTTCGTCTTTATCAAGCAGAAGAGATCCATTAACGAGAATTTTCTTGATAAACACCTTTTCTTCTTTTTCAATCTTGGCTCTTAAGGCCTCCTCTTCTCTTAATATCTCCTGAGATCTTTCTACCTGACCTACGGTTAACGGATCTGCTAAACAAATAACCTTAAAGGGTAGAAATAAAGAAAGTAAAATTAGCAGTAGAACCATAATTTAGCACTCCTTTATAAGTTGTGCCATTCCTTAAGCGAAAGCAGCCATATTCGTAGTTATTATAGCACTGGTTTGGGCTATTGATATCAAAAAGCTTATATTGTTTACTCTATCGCAAAACTGGCATTTATCTGACCTGCCCCCATTAGTTGTACCAGTTCTTATGAGAGAGCAAATGCATTTTCTGGTTTAATAGCCTCTGGTGCAGGAGGCCGGTAGTTCAATGAACTGTGCGGCCTGACTGTATTATATTC
>Ga0172375_10008474_pt1 | contig 13810 bp, 12 predicted proteins | sample LakKiv1m_FD_114537 | JGI IMG/M metagenome (GOLD analysis project Ga0172375, IMG submission 114537) | Freshwater microbial communities from Kabuno Bay, South-Kivu, Congo - kab_092012_11.1m | ecosystem: Environmental > Aquatic > Freshwater > Lake | place: Democratic Republic of the Congo...
ATCTTCCCGGCGGTGATCATGTAGAGGGAGTGACCTTCCTCCCCATTCCGGAAAAGAACGTCCCCTTTCCGGAGGGTATGTTTCTGGAGAAGCGCCGCGATGTGCCGGCTGTCGTCGGCCCGCAGAGACCGGAACACGGGAACCTGCTTCAAGAGGATTTCAGGATGGATCATGTCCTTCCCTCCCGGCCCCGCGGGGCCTTAACTGTGATGATCCTTCACGTCTCGAGATCGGTTTCCCGCTTGAGGATCCGGGTCACGCGGAACACCTCTTCGATCGTCGTCACTCCGGCCATAACCTTCCGCGCGCCGTCGCTTAGTAGGTTCGTCATTCCCCGCTTCATCGCCTCGTCCTGGATTTGATTCGCGTCGGAGGTCTTCAGGATCAGCCTCTTGAGCGGATCGTCCAGGATGAGTATCTCGAAGATCGCCGTCCGGCCGCGGTATCCGGTGTTCATGCAGGCGGCGCAGCCCTGCTTCCGGTAGAGGGGGTGCCGGTCGGGCTGGTTCTTGTCGATCCCAAGGTTGGCGAGCGATTCGTCATCGGGGGTATAGGCCTCCTTGCATTTCGGGCAGAGGACCCGGACCAGGCGCTGGGCAATGATCGCGATCACCGACGAGGTGACGAGGAAAGGTTCGATCCCCATGTCGATCAGGCGCGTTACGGCGCTTGCCGCGTCGTTGGTGTGGAGGGTGGAGAAGACGAGGTGGCCGGTGAGCGACGACTGGATCGCGATCTCCGCCGTCTCCCGGTCGCGGATCTCGCCGACGAGGATGACGTCAGGGTCCTGGCGGACTATGGAACGGAGCCCCTGGGCGAAGGTCAGGTCGATCTTCGGGTTGACCTGGATCTGTCCGATCCCGTCGATCTGATACTCGATCGGGTCCTCGATCGTGATGATGTTCACCGCGGGTTGGTTGATGCTCGTGAGCGCCGCATAGAGGGTCGTCGTTTTGCCGCTTCCCGTCGGTCCCGTGACGAGGACGATCCCGTAGGGGGACTTGATCAGCCGGTTGAAAATGCCGACCTTCCGGTTGTCCATCCCGAGGTCGGAGAGCATCAGGATCGAGGAGGTCTTGTCCAGGAGCCGGAGCACCACCCGTTCCCCAAAGGCGGTCGGGATGGTGGAGACGCGGATGTCGACGCTCCGGTCGGCGACCTTGATCTCGATCCGGCCGTCCTGGGGGAGTCGCTTCTCGGCGATATTGAGCTTCGCCATGATCTTCACGCGCGACACGAGCGGCGAGTGGATCTTCCGGGGGAGGCTCAGGATGTCGTAGAGGATGCCGTCGATCCGGTAGCGGATCTTGACGTTGCCCTGATAGGGTTCGATGTGGATGTCGCTCGCCCGATCCTTGATCGCCCCCGAGAGGAGGAGGTTGACCAGCTTGATGATCGGGGCGTCGCTCGTTTCGTCCAGGAGGTCGCCGGTCTCCTCTATCTCGGAGATGAGGCTGTCCGTCGACTCCTCGTTCATCCCCTGGAAAAACTCCTTGGCCGTGCTCCGGCTGAGGTCGTAGGCGAGGTTGATGGCGGCATGAATCTCGTCCTGGGTCGCCAGGATCACCAGCCGCTCCGGCCTGCCGAGGAGGCGACAGAGGTCGTCCGACGCCTGGAAATGGGTCGGATCGTTCACCGCCACGACGAACCCCTGCGGCGTGTCGAGCGGAACCATCTTCTGCTTCTTCAGATACTGGATGGAAAAAAGCGCGGTGAAGCCGGTGTCGATGCGGTCCGTGGGAAGCGCCTCCCAGAAGGGGATGCCGTACTCTTCGCCGAGGGCTGCAAGCAGCGCCGGCTCCGGCAGGACCTTCTTCTGAAGCAGAAGATCGACCATCCCGGCGCCGCTCGCCCGAGCGAGCCCCCGCACTTCGGCGAGAATCTCCGCCGGCGCGCCCAGCGCGATCAATCGGGCATCGAGATTCGTTGCGCCAGCGACGGCGAGCCCGTCCGGCGATCCGGCAACCGGACCGGAAACGGACGCCGCGAGCCCCCTCCTCCGTTCAGGGCCGGCCCCGGCCGTCGAAGAATCCGAAGACGCGATCATTCATTCTCCTCCGCGTCTTTTTTCTTCTGCGGCGTATTCTTCACCGTGCCCTCCTGCAGAATCTGCATGTGCTGCTGCTTCTCCTCCCTGATTTTGCCGGCATCCTCCGGTTTTTCGATGATTCGGGGGGTAATGAAAACGTACAGATTCGTTCGTTGATTGGTCGTGGACCGCGATTTGAAGAGCCATCCCAGCAGCGGGATGTCGCCCAGGAGAGGCACCTTGTAGTTTCCAATTTCGGAATCGTCCTGAATCATCCCGCCGATAACGACCGTCTCCCCGCTTTTGACCACGACGGTTGTTTTGGCCGTGCGCTTGAGGGTGGTCGGCGTCAGGACTTTGTTGCCGGCAGTATCAACTTCAGCGGACTGGGAGAGGATCTTCGTCACGGACTGGTCGATCTTCATCCGGATAAAGCCGTCCTTGTTGATCTGGGGCGTCACCTTGAGCGTGACGCCGACGTCCTTGTATTCGTAGTTGCTGTAATTGGTCGTCGATCCCACCGTGGTATCCTGCCGGGTGACATAGGGAACGTTCTGCCCCACAGTGATCTCCGCATCCTCATTGTCCAGGGTCAGCAATTGCGGCGTCGACAGGATGCGGACATCCGAATCGTTCTGGTACGCCTGCAGGACGGCGCCGATATTCGGAAAGAGCACCCCTCCGATAGTGATCCCCGCCCCGATGACGCCGAGGGAAAAACCGCTCGGCAGAGAAACCGATCCCGACGAATTGGTCTGGGGAATTATGGAGGTCCCCTTGAAACCGGCCACCCCCACGCTGCTGCCGCCAAGAGCCGAAACCTGGGAGATATCCACATCCTTGAGCATGCTCCACTCCACGCCGACGCCGAAACTCTTGCTGGCGTTCACCTCCATGATCAGTCCTTCCAGATAGACCATCGGCCTGGTGATATCCAATTTGCGGATGACGTCCTCAATGACGAGGTAGTCCGCCGTGTCGGCGGTGATGATCAGGGAATTCGTGGCCTTGTCCGCCATAACCTGGACATTTTTGGAAAGGGCGGTCGCCGCCGCCGGGGTCGCCCCCGCCCTGACATCAACGGTCTTGGCCTGCTGGGGGAGCCCTGTGAGGACCTTGACCAGATCCTCCGCCTTGGCGTTCTGGAGGTAATAGACCCGGATGGCGCCCGCCCCCCGGGGAATCTCCTTGTCCATGAGATTCAGAAGCGCGCGGATCCGCACGGTATCATTTTCCGTCGCCAGGATGATCAGGGCATTGGTGCGGTCGTCCGCCACGATCTTGATCGGGGCGAGCGCCCCCTTTCCGGCCTGCTGCTGAAACATCACCGTCAGGGACTTGACCATGTCGGCCGCTGAGGCATATTTCAGAGGAATGTAGGAGATCACCTCCCCGACCCCGTCCACGTCGAGTGCGGTCACGATATCCTGGAGCCGCTTGATGTTGGACAGGACGTCGGTGATGATCAGCATTCCCGTCGGAGGGTAGGAGAGGACGATGCTCGTCTTGGAGACGAGCGGGTCGAGGACCTTCTTCATCTCGTCGGGGCTCGCGTGCTGGAGGGAGAGGATCTGGGTCACGATCTTGTCCTCGGGAGCGACCGCCTCCTTCTGCAGCCGGAGATCCACATTCTTTCCCCGGGCGTCCTGGGCGGGGATCACCTTGATCACATCGCCCGCCTCGACTGTCGTGAATCCGTAGATTTCCATGACCGACTCGAACACCTTGTAGACCTCGTTGACGGCGATCTTTTTCGGCGAGATCACCGTCACCTTCCCCTTGACCTTGTCGTCGATCACAAAGTTCCGGCCGGTCAGTTCGCTGACGAACTTGACGAAGACCTGAATGTCGACGTTATCGAAGTCGATCGTCACGTATCGGTCCGACAGCGAAGGGGCGGGAGGTTGCCGCTTCGCGGAGGGCGTGGCCGGCTGGAGCTGGGATTGCGGCGGCGGGACTGCGGCCGCCTGGGTTTTCGCCGGCGGCGTTTCCGCCGGTCTATGCGCAGCGGGAGAGGGGCGGGGCGCGGCGGCGGGCGCGCCTGCCGTTGTTTCCGTTTTTGCCGGCGAGGCCTTCTGCGGCGCCTGAGCCGGAATGGTCGAAACCGGCTGATCCTCTCCTGCAATGCGGACCGCGCGGCTCGTCCCGGGCGAGAGGAAGACGGTCAACGCAAAGACGGCGAAAATGAAAGCGAGACATTTGGAAATCGTGATCCCTCCGCGCGCTGGACATTTTTCGACCCTGTGCCTCCTCGCTTCGCTGCAAAGACAAAACTCGCGCTTCGCGCTCAAACAGTCGTCTTTGCGGGCGCTCCGCTGCGGGGGCAGGGCGCCCCGAAAAATCTCCAATGCGCGCTTCCGGGATCCGATTTCCAAATTGCGCAAAGGTCTCAAAGCAAATATCGGGGAATAGGAATACCGTCCCCGGGGAGCCGGGGATCCTGATCCGCTCCGGTTTCCGTCGGCCGGGTCGCGCCGGGAAGCCTCCCCGGAGCGGAGAATGTGATTCTTGCGTGCGAACGGCATCAGTTTTTCTTCCCCTCCATGATCTTATTGAATTCGGGGGATGCGACGACATTCTTCATATCGGCATCTTTCCGAACCCAGTTTTTCACGTCGCCGTTGATGGTCATCGCAACCTTTAAATACCAGAGACTCTCGTCGATTTCGTTCGCCTGGGCGTAGAGACAGGCCAGATTGTAGTACGGATCGACGTAATCTCTCTTCAGGACGATGGCCTTGCTGAAAAGCGCAATCGCCCTTTCTCGCTTCTTCCGTCCCATGAAGATGACCCCGAGGTTGTTCAAGGCCCGGACATGACCGGGGTCGAGCGCCAGAGCCTTCTTATAGAGGGCTTCCGCCCTTCCGACCTCTCCCTTTCGCTGAGCGGACAGGGCTTCCTGATATCGAATCTCCGCTTCGCGCAGAACCGGCGTCACGCCGGGCGCTGCGTCCGCAATGAAAGGAATCGACTTTCCGCCCGCCTGAACCGCCGCCGGAGCCCCTCCTCCCGGCGCCGCGGCCGCCGGAACCGCTTCCGGAATCGTGTTCCCCGCAGTCGTTTCCCTCGCCGTCTGCAAATTCGCGGACTGAGGCGCTGCGGGATTCCCCGCGACGACCGGCTCGGGAATTCCCCTGGTCGCGGGGGACGGTTGATGCAGAATATAGACGGCCAGGAGCACTCCGGTCGGAATCAGGACGAACAGCGTAACCGCCGCACCAATGGCAAGCCTCCGTTTCCGGGGCTGTCCCGGCCCGTCGGGTTTGGGGGCGATGACGCCGCCGAACCGCTCATAGCGGCAGTCCCTTTCTCTCTGGGCCTTTTTCAATGCATCATTGATATAACTCATCGTCCCATTCCGTCAAGCAGGAAAAAGAAGCCACTTGTAACCGGCGGCCAGGAGCAGGACTGCCGCCAGGAGCGCAAAGAGAAGAATCCGGACGATGCGCCGCCGGACGTCCGTCTCCGTCAGATAGCCCGGGCCGATGTCCCGAACGGCCGCCCGGACGAGACGCCGATCGATGGTCCTGAGATCCCTGCCGTAGGCGATCAGCAGCGCCCGGTCGCAGATCGCGTTGATCCGCCGGGGAATTCCCCGCGACAGGCTATAGATCAGCCCGTAACTCCCCGTGGTAAAGGCGCCGTTTGCATCCCGTCTTGCCTCCCCTCCCGCCGTCGCCAGCCGGTGATCAATATAATGCCGGACATCCTCGCGGGCAAGGGGCTTCAGGTCGTAGCGGACCGTGATCCGCTCGTTGAGCTGGCGGAGCGACGGCAGCGCGAGGAGCCGCCGGAGCTCCGGCTGGCCCAGGAGGATGATCTGGATCAGCTTCTCCCGGACCGTCTCGAGATTCGACAGCATCCGGATCTGCTCCAGAACGCTGTGCGAGAGGTTCTGCGCTTCGTCGATCAGCAGGACGGCATTCTTCCCGGCGGCGAAATTCTTTATGAGAAAGGCGTTGAGACCGTCGAGGTAGCGCTTCTTCGTCCCCCTCCCCACCATCCGGATGCCGAATTCCTGATTGATCGTCTTGAGGAGCTCGATATCGGAGAGGGCGGGGTTGAAGATCAGCGCGGTCACCGTCGAGCCGTCCAGGCTGGCCAGGAGGGCGCGACAAAGCGTCGTCTTCCCCGTGCCGATCCCGCCGGTAACGACCATGAACCCTTTTTTCTCACCGATGCCGTAGATCAGGCAATTCAGGGCCTCCCGGTGCTGCGGGCTCAGGTAGAAGTACCGCGGATCCGGAGAAAGCGTGAACGGATTTTCCTTCAGCCCGAAATAGGCCTCATACATGACGACAACCTTCGGGGAAGGGGGCGCCGTTCCCTTTTCCCCTCTTTCTCCTACTGAAACTGATAATTCAGCGTCTCCGATTTCCCCCGGCGCTTGATTCCCAGAGACAGGGAGGCGCCCGACTTTATGGTGCTCAGCAGCCCCATCACGTCATCCGCCGTCTGAATCTTCCGGTTGTTCACCTCCTGGATAATATCTCCGCTGGTGATCCCCATCCTCTGGTAGAGACTCCCCGACCGGATGCTGGTGACTATATATCCGTCGGGAACCCCCGCGTTAAAGTAGGGCCGGATCTGCGCCTGGCTGAGCATGTTTCCCATGTCCTCCATCGCCTCCTGGATCTCGCTCCGATTTAAGACGACGGAACCGGGCGGCGGGGGCGGCCCTGTTGAGGCCATCCCTCCCTGTGGCGGCGGGAGGATCGGCGCTTCCTTCGTCTCTACGATCTTGAGGGTCATCTTCCGGTCTTCAACGAGAACATCCACGGCGTTCCTCTTGATCCGGATCACCTTCGCGCCGGCAACGACATCCCCCGCTTTCACGAGACGCTGCTTCCGCGTCCCTTTTTCTTCGATGATCGCGAACCCGAATTTTCCCTCGCCGGCGACGGTGCCCTTGACGTCGAAGAGGAGCTCAATGTCCTGCTGCGTGGCGGTCCCCCCCTGCTTGTCCGTAACCGTGATGGTCGTTGTCCGGAAGAGGTTCCTCTCCGGGATCACCCGATAGGCGTTCGCCGATTCACGGGCCGCAATGGCCGCCGCCGGGGCCTTGCCCTCCGCCGCGGGCGCCGGCCTCATCCGGATAAGCTGAAGCGTCATGGCCTTGTAGAAGATCCCCACCGCCTGGTAGATGAACACGGCCGTCACCGCGAGGATGACCGTCCGCCGGGAGACAAGCCCCCGAAGATCCGACAGTGAAAAATGAAAATAACGAAACAAGTCCAAGCACTCACCTTAATTCTTACATGAACCTCGTCTTCGGGTTCCCCAGAGTGCCGCTGATGGCCAGCGTCGCCCGCTTGCTGCCCTGCATCGGGATCTCGATCGAGCCGTTCAGATCGATCCGGCTCTCCTGGATATCGTCGGCCAGCAGGATATTCCCCTTCAGGGAAATGCGGAGTTTCTCCCCGTTCAGGGTCAACCCCGCGATCTTTATAGCGCCGTTACGGAAACTGATCTTCGCATCGACCTTGTTGAAATCGATCCGTTCGAAACCGAAGAGGCTTTCCAGGAGCTGGTAGGTCCCGTTCGTCAGAGTGAAATCGATATTTCCCGTTCCATTCTTCAGCGACTCCGCGGCGCCGCTGAAGGAGGCCGACCCCTTCAGCGTTCCGGTGATCTGCCGGGCGAGAACATCCCGGAGCCAGGCGCACTTCTCGGTCCGGATCTCCCGGATATTCACCTCCGCCGAGAGCGGCCCCTTCAGAGAAAAGATGTCGGCAAAATCAACGCGCCCCCGAACCTCGCCGCCGTATCCCTCCGCCGCGATGATGAGAGCAGGACGACCCCGGAACAAGGAAAGCCACCCGGGCCGGATGCCGAGGCGGTCCGCATGAAGGGTCGCTTCCGGGCGTCCCCGAAAGCCGGCCGTGACATTCACAAGCTCTACGCCGGGAGGAGTGGTCGGCTGGACCGTGTCGATCGAGAGCAGCAACCGGGGATAGCGGGCGGCCGCCGCCGCCTTGATGTAATCCGTGACCGCCCCCCCGGGAAAGCGGAGATAGAGGAGCAGGATCAGCATGGCGATGCCGGCAAGGATGTAACCTACAACGGCCCGATTGATTCTCAGTCTCATCTCATCGACTCCCCGGGGGCAGGGGCTGATAGGTAAACACCTGGATCAGCACGCTCAGGTATTCCGGACTTTCCTTCATCTTTCCGGCGGACATCTTCCGGATCCGGACCAGATCCTCCCGGGATTCCACCAGATAGAGGAAGTCCGTCAACTGCTTCATTGTCAGCTTGTCCAGCTTCATCTCGACGGCGGTCTCCTCGTAGGCACCCTCCGGCGAGGATTTCAGAGGATTGATGGACTTGATGTTCGTTTTCACTCCCGCATCGCCTGCCCGCTTTTCCAGGTAGGAGAAAAGGGCGAAGCCCGGCGGCCGTCGTTCGATCACCCGACGGATCTCCTCGGAGCGCTGCCGGAGGACGCCGTACTCCACACCGAGGGTCGCAAGCTCGCAGAGGGTTTTTTCGCCTCCAGCGATCGCACTGCGCACCTTCTGCCGCGCATCGACGTAAGGGAAGACGGCAAACTGGACGAGGAGCGCCGCCGCCACGAAGACGAGGCCGGCGATCACGGTCTGTTTCTGACTCTTTGTCAGTTGTTCCCAGAAGCGTCTCATTTTATAACAATCCATCAAAAGTCGTAAAAGTCTTGCTATGGGTCCGACTTCGCAAAAAGCCCCAGAGGCAAGGCGCGCAAGTCCTGAGGAGTGAGGCGTACTTTCTCGTACGCCGCAACGACGATGGGCGAAGCGCAACGCAGCATATGGGCTTTTTCCGAAGTCGTCATTTTTTCAGAATGATCTTGAGATCAAACTCTACCCCGATTCTCTGCTTCATGAGGTTTGTCGATCCGATCGTCACTGTCTTTATGTATTTCGAGTTCGCGAACGTCTTTTTGACGGTATCCACGGCATCGAAATTCCGGGCCTCCCCCTTGAGGCCGACCGCATCCCCGTCCAGGGTAAGCGAGGTCACGAGAAGCTCCGGCGGCGCCAGCGCTGAAATTTCCTTGAGGAGGTTGAGCGCCGTCGCCGCCGCGGTTGCATTGCCCATCCCCGCAGCGAGCTTCTTCGCCTCGGCGATCTTTCCCCGGAGCTGGACCACTGGATCGACAATCCGGGTTGTTTCCGGGTCGATCTTCCGGAATTCCGAGGTGATCTCCTTCTTCAGTTGGGCGAGGCGGAGTCGGGCGCCGTAGTCGTCGAGTCCGAGTTCAATGCCGGCCAGGATCAGGATGAGGAGGACCGCTGCGGCCCCCTTTTTCAGACATCCGCGGAGCTTCCCATAACCCGCCCGCGCCTCGGACTCCCGCTGACGGAAGTTGAAGCCGCTTCCCTTGCTCAGCGGCCGGGCCGCCAAGGCGAGGGCCTGGTCCAGGATCGCTGGGTCCCACAACGGCCGGAGGGCGGCGTCGATCTCGAAACCTCCGGACGCGATCAGGTCCGTACGTTCCACGGAGACGGAAAAGATCCGGGAGAGCCCCTCGGGGATTCCCGGCGTCCGGGCGCCGCCGCCGGTCAGGATGATCCGGGAGGGCGCCTCGGGGACACTTCCCTGATCCAGGAGAAAGGCCTGGGTATTTTTCAGCTCGGAGAGAAACCGGTCGCGGACCTCCCGGACCGCCGCTCCCGCCGCTTCCGGGAGTTCGCCGCTTTGCTTCATTGCCTCCGCCGCGGTGAAATCGATTCGCAGGGCCTCGGCGATCGCGCCGGTCGCCGTATCCCCGCCGAAGCGGAAATGGCGGATGTGAAGAATCCGACCCTTCCCGGCGAAAACCGCCGTCGCGTCCCGGACGCCAATGTCCAGAAGAAGGGCGCACGCCGGAAAGCCCGGCCGCTGCAGGAGGCGCGAGGCAAGGGGAACGGAGGCGATGTCGATAACCGCCGTATCGCGGACATACGGGGCAAGGAGCGCCGTCCGCTCGCCGACGAGCGCGCGGTCGACGAGGGCCGCAAAGATCTCCGACGGCTCGGCCCGTCCGGTCACCGCGTAATCGATGAAGACCCCGTCGAGGGGCTGCTGGATCAACGGCTCGAGGGCGAAGGCGAGGGTCTGCCCGATCCGCTTGTTGTCCCGGAAGGGGAGCCGGACGTTCCGGAAGGAGAGCAGGTCCGGGGAAAGCGTTGTCACGCAGACCGCGCCGCGGAAGGTCTGATCCGCGAAGAGCTGCGCCAGCGCCTCCGGGACGCCCCCCGCCTCATGGATCTCGATCCGGCGGACGCCGAGGACCCGGTGTCCTCCCCGGAATCCCCGGGAGAGAATCACCGCCTTGACGCTGCCGGCGCCGATGTCGATACCGATAATTTTCTCGGCCATTGCTGACACTCTCGAAAAAGTCGAAAACCCTTGAAACGGGGACGGCTTCGTAAAAAGTTCCGCAGGCAAAGCTCGTGAATCCTGAGGAGTGAAGCGTACTGTATCGTACGCCGCAACGACGAAGGATGAAGCGCAACGCAGCATCCGGACTTTTTTATGAAGCCGTCATCAATCCACTTTCCAGGACAGGAGTTTGACCTTCCTCCCGTCCGTCTCCCGCTTGACAATGGCGGTGATCTGCTGCGTCATTCTTCCCTGGAGGCCGACGGCCGTGATTCGGAAGGTGTCGCTCCGGACGGAGATCAGCCCCGCGGGGATGTTCAGACCGGTCACCCCCTGGACCCGGTTGTACCAGGCGGGATCGGCGAGGTTGTTTTTCTCATCCCGGCGATACTCGTCGAGCCGGTTGACCGCATCCTCCGTCATCTCCGCTGAGAGCGCCCGGAGGACCGCCTTCGGGGCGGTGTTGATGTTGATCTTCCCGTCGCCGAAGACGGTGAGACACAGGACCAGGCCGGGCGTTTCCCCCGTGCCGTAAAACAGCTCGCGGGTCATCCCCTTTACCATCAATAATTCCTCAATGCAATCGAGAGGTGCGTTCTTCGCGGCATAGGGCTTCGGGAGATCCGCGTAATACCTCCCCTCCGCGCCGTCGCCGGTGACCTCGTCATCGGCATCGATCCAGTCCTTGACGGCATCGATGACTTCACCGGCCCGATCCTGGGACAGGCGGAAGTAAGGACCAGTCAGGAGGCGCAGGAGGAGGTCCCGGATCTGCGTGTTGTAGCCGTTTCCGCTGATTAAACGGTTGACGGGGACTTTCCCCCCCTCGTCTTCGATCACAATCTTGAAGGAGGCGTTGTCGAAGAGTCCCTCGGACTTGAGGGCGAGCATCTCGGTCTTCGCCCAGTCCTCCGTCAGGGCGTCAAATGGGTTTTTGTCGGCCAGGAGGATAGCCTCACCCGCGCAATAGCCGGATTCGGAGACATAACGCAGGCGGATGCCGTCGCTCAGGTTGGCCGCCTCGTAAACCTCGGAGCGCGTGGAGCGGTTCAACTGGATCGTGATCGCCACGATGATGCTGATCATGAGCAATACGAGGATCAGGGCGACGCCCCGCTGGTTGGACTGATTTAAAATCATGGCGTCGTCACCTGGTTCAGCGGCAGACGCACCCGGGTCGTGAACGGATAGGGCTGTTCCCGGTCCTTCTCATTCACCAGGCCGAGACGGACCTCGACCATCGCCGGCGCCTTCTTTTTCTGCGCCTCGTCGTTCCCGCCGGCGTCCCACGTTTCGTACTCCTTTCCCGTGCCGTCGTAGAAGCGATAGGTCAGGGTCTCGATCCGGTCGCACAGGAGAAATCCCCCGGCGGAGGTCTCCTCCTTTCCCGGATCGCGGCGGAGGGAATCGCTCCGGAAGAGGGCGTAGCCTTCCTTCTCCGTCCCCTCCTCGATGCCGTACCCGATCACGGCGATTCCGGCCGGCGCCTCCTTTTCACCGAAGGCGACGTGGGCCGAGGATCGGAAGGTCAGGCGCGTGAATTCCCGGTTGCCCAGGCTGTACGGTTTCGCCAGGAAGGTGAATGCCCCTTTCCAGGGGGCGGCCGCCTCCAAGTCCCGGGTCATCCGCTCCAGAACCGTTCTCGCCATGCCGTAGAGTTCGGCGTCGGTTTCGGTCTCCCCGATGATCCGGAAGGTACCCGTGTAGGAGGCATAGACGGTCGAAAGGACGATCCCCAGGATGAGAACGGCGATCAGGATCTCGATCAGCGTAAACCCGTTTTCTGATGGCCTCGCACAAATTTTCCACGGCCTGCATCTATGAACGGCCTCGTAAAAAGCTCCAGAGGCAAGGCGCGCGACCCCTGAGGAGTGAGGCGTCGGGGACATGTTCCGTCTTGTTCCGGGGACATGTTCCGATCCCTTCGGGCTTCCGGAACATGTCCCCGATTCCGGAACGTGTCCCCGGAACGCGCCGCAACGACGATGGGGAATGCGCAACGCCGCATATGGGCTTTTTCCGTGGCCGTTATTTTGTCTCACGGCAGCACCACCTTGCAGAGGGACAGACGATAGGTGTTGCGAACAACCATCCGGCTGTTGGTCACCGTGAGGACGATCTTTTTCAGGAGGTCGATCTCCGTTTCGCCGATCTCCACCTGCCACTGATAGTCAGGGAAATCATCTCCGAAGTCTCCACTGCCGGCGGCGACCTCCCGGGGGTCCGCCGCGTCGATCTCCGCCATCCGGCTCTGGGCCAGAAGCGAAGCCGTGGTGAGAAAACGGGAGGAGCCCGCCATCGAAATGCTCTGGGACTGGGACTGGTAAACGGCGACGAGAGCTATGGCCAGGATCGCCATCGCGATCATGACCTCTAAGAGCGTAAACCCGCGGGGAAAGGCTGTGCGCGAGAGACCTGGTTTGCACAACTTGAAAATCGGATCCCGGAAGCGCGCATTGGAGATTTTTCGGGACCCCCTGCCCCCGCAGCGGAGCGCCTGCAAAGACGACTGTTTGAGCGCGAAGCGCAAGTTTCGTCTTTGCCGCTTTGGAATAGGGGGACACGATGCCGCATCGTGTCCCCCTATTCCCCCTGATCCAGCGCGCGGAGGGATCTGAATTTTCAAAGCTCTCGGCATGGCTGTCGAAGGCCTCCAGGCAGATTGCGGAAGCCGGACCGCCGGACGCGGATTAGAGACCGGCGGCACGGTCATCCTCATTGAAGATGAAATCGACATACTTCTCATAGACGCTGACCGCCTGGAGAAAAGGGTTGAAAACGAGGGTGAAGGCCCGGTCATCCTTCACCAGGTGGATCACGGAGGGTTCCACGTATCCCTTGCGGAAGAAACGGACGGAGGCTTCGCCTTTCGTTTTGGCGACCTCCTCCGCATGGCGGACGCCGGCGATCCGGATCCCCTCGGGGAACCGGATCGCCCCTTTGCGGATCTCGGCCCGCTTTTCGGCGGTCGTATCGGCGCTGTAGGTCCAGAAGCCGGGCTGGTTGAGGTCGAGGTGGAGGACGTAATCCAACTGCTCGCGAACCGACTCGTTTCGCAGTTCGCGGGCGGCGCCGACGAGCTGCCGGGTCGTCGCCTTGAGGTCGTCGTTGAGCAGGGCATCCCGCACCCGCGGGACGGCGATCAGCAGCATCATCCCGATCAGCAGGACGACCACGGACAGTTCGATCAGCGTGTATCCTCGGTCAGTCACTTTCCCAACTATTGATATCCTTGTTCTTTCCCTCCCCGCCCGCTTCGCCGTCGGCGCCGCGGGAGGTGAGGTCATAATCCCCGTGGGCGGAGGGGGAGAGATAGACAAAGTCGTTGTCCCACGGATCCTTGGGCACCTTCCCCTTTTCGAGGTATCCCCCCTGACGCCAGTTCTTGGGCGGCGTTCCCGTCGCCGGCGCTTCGACCAGGGCCTGGAGCCCCTGTTC
>Ga0172375_10008478_pt1 | contig 13808 bp, 13 predicted proteins | sample LakKiv1m_FD_114537 | JGI IMG/M metagenome (GOLD analysis project Ga0172375, IMG submission 114537) | Freshwater microbial communities from Kabuno Bay, South-Kivu, Congo - kab_092012_11.1m | ecosystem: Environmental > Aquatic > Freshwater > Lake | place: Democratic Republic of the Congo...
CCGGATATTGACGGCGATGGCGCGATTGATCTGGAGGATGTTAAAATTTTGTTAAAGCATAACAAGAAAAATTCCACGCCGCTGAAAGGCAATGGCGATTTTCGCAGTGATGAATGTCTAGAACTTTTACAGCAAGCCGATATTGTCATCACCAACCCGCCGTTTTCTTTGTTCCGCGAATATGTCGCGCAACTGATGGAATACAAAAAGAAGTTTTTGATTATCGGGAATGTCAATGCGATTACCTACAAAGAATGTTTCAAATTGATTAAAGAAAATAAAATGTGGCTGGGGGTAAGTATTCACAGCGGCGACCGTGAGTTTCGTGTGCCGGATGATTATCCGTTAAACGCGGCCGGTTATAGAGTTGATGGTGAAGGACACAAATATATTCGCGTCAAAGGCGTGCGTTGGTTTACCAACATGGATTACGAAGAGCGCCATAATCATTTTGATTTATATAAAAAATATTTACCAAAAGAATTTCCTAAATATGATAATTATGATGCAATAAATGTTGATAAAACTTCTGATATTCCAGAAAACTACACAGGCGCAATGGGCGTGCCGATAACCTTTTTAGATAAATATAATCCAAAACAGTTTGAAATAATTGGGCAAGGCCAAGGTAATTTATACAGAGAGTTAACCCCGACCGGATTAAAGAAAAAATTTGTAGAGGATTATTATAAATCTGGGCAAACTGGTTTTATCAAAGAAGATCATCCCGTTTTGGGATATTATAACAAAGATGGCAAACCCATTATTCCTTATATGAGAATAATAATTAAAAATAAAAAAATTAGGAAATAATTAATTATGAAAATAATCGATTTAAGTATTACTATCATTGGGCTTATCATTCTTTTGGTGTTTGGTTTTAGGACGCTTACTGATTTTGGAGTTGGACTAAAACTGAAGTCACCCTTTTCTTTTTTGGATTTTTTCAAAAAATCAAATAATATTGAAAGTCTAAAAAGCACAGCAAAGTCATTGCCCAATTCAGTAGAAGTTAAAAAATTAAATCCCGTTTTAATAAAACTTACTTATTATCCACCAACCTTAATGCCGGAAGATGAATGTGGCGATGGTATGTGCAAAGGAGAATATGTATTGATTGGAGAAAATTCTGATACAATTCGCATAGACCCTCTCATTAAGTGTACAGAATTTAAACCCGAAAGTTACCATTATGATTCAGGTCCCTATGATCCAAAAACTGGAACTTATATGAAAATAATAACAGATTGGCAAGGTACGGAAATTCGTAAATGTAGTTGGTTTGATGTTCCAAAAAGTCGTATTATAAGTAGAGAAAATTTATTGTATGCAACCAGTACTAAAAAACAGATTTTAAATTATGATACGATAGACGAATTTGGGTCTAAGGTTGTAAAATAACAAACTTCAACTCCCCAACCCCAATCGCGAGTTTTGACAGCGGATCGCCGGCGGGAGAAGCAAAGCGCGGCGGGGCGGGGAAAGAAAAAATAACTAAAATAAAAATATGAACGCAAACGAAAACCAAAAAAATAATTTAGCTTTTGTTGATGGACAAAATTTATACATGGGCACAAATTCGGAAAATCCGGCTTGGGAAGTTGATTTGGCAAAATTCCGTCAGTATTTGACTAAAAAATATTCTGTGCAAAAAGCATATTACTTTTTGGGTTTTGTTAACGAAAGCAACCAAGATTTATACGATGAAATTCAAGAAGCCGGTTTTGTTTTAAAATTCCGCGAGCATAATTCCGTAATGATGAGCAAGAAAAAAGGCAATGTTGATACCGACATCGTTTTTGACATCATGAAAAGAATGTATAAAAAAGAACCATTTGATAAAATAGTTCTGGTGACCGGCGACGGAGATTATAAAATGTTGGTGGATTTTTTGATTAAAGAAAACAAATTTGAAAAAATACTTTTTCCCAATAAACACTTTGCCTCGTCGTTATATAAAAGCATTACCAGGATATACTTTGATTATCTTATTAACCTAAAAAGTATAATTGAGCAAAAATAAAGGACACGGCACTATATTTTCTGCGCTCGTTCGGAAATGAAAATTGAATAAATTTTCATTTCACTCACTCGTTTGAAAATAAAAAAGGGCGACCTTTGGTCTTGCGACCGCCGGGAGCCCTTTGTCTTGATGGTTTAAGTATAGCAAAGTGCTTTTACTCTGTCAATAGCCTGTTTTTTGGCTAAAATTAGACAAGGTTTAATTGGGTTATCCACAATGTCAAATTACAATAAAAACTAATTTTACAATATTTATGAAAATTGAACTGCACCGAATTTCAATTCGTAAAGTAATTAACGGCTATAAAGACAGTAACGAAGAAGGCGTCGTGGCTTATTGTGGCAAACTTGATATTCGCCCAAAATATCAGCGCGAATTTGTCTATAAAGAAAAACAGCGCAACGCCGTAATTGAAACCATTAAAAATAATTTTCCGCTGAATGTAATGTATTGGATGATCAGAGAAGACGGCGGCTATGAAGTTTTGGACGGTCAACAACGCACCATCAGTATTGGGCAATATGTGAACGGCGATTTCTCTTTGAACGATCGTTTTTTCCATAATTTGACCAAAGAAGAACAGGATAGAATTTTGGATTATGAATTGATGATCTATTTTTGCGAAGGCACTGACAAAGAACGATTGGATTGGTTTAGAATTATCAATATCGCCGGTGAAAAATTAACTGATCAGGAAATTCGCAACGCGGTTTATACAGGACCTTGGCTCTCCGACGCCAAACTAAAATTCAGCAAATCAAGTTGCGCGGCTTATCTTTTGGCAAATGACGGCGGAAGTTTGGTAAGTGGTTCACCAATTCGTCAGGAATATTTAGAAACCGCGCTATCTTGGATTAACAAAGGCAAAATTGAAGATTACATGGCCAAACATCAGCACGACAAAAATGCGGAAAAGTTATGGGAATATTTTCAGGATATGGTTGCTTGGGTCAGAGAAGTTTTTATTAACTATCGCCGCGAAATGAGCGGCGTGGAGTGGGGCGAATTGTATAATGAATTTAAAAACAAAAAATTGGACGCCAAAAAACTGGAAGTTGAAATTAAAGAATTGATGCAAGACGAGGACGTAACGAAAAAATCCGGCATTTATCCGTATGTTTTAACACGGCAAGAAAAATATCTTTCCATTCGTGCTTTTACCGACAAAATGAAACGGGAAGCGTATGAGAGACAAAAAGGAATTTGTAAACATTGCAAAAAGAAATTTGAAATTGAAGAAATGGAAGCTGACCACATTAAGCCGTGGAGTGAAGGCGGCGCGACTATCGCGGAAAATTGTCAGATGCTTTGCAAACAATGTAATCGAACTAAATCTGAGAGATAAATTTATGCTTTATTTTATTTTCGGCGCGGATAATTACCGCGCCAAAGAAAAACTTAAAGAATTGCGTGAAAAATATGTTGAGTTTGAATTGCAAAAGATTGAAGGTGAAAAAATCAGTTTAGACGAGCTGTCAGGCAAAATCAAAGGCGCTTCGCTTCTATCACCCCAAAGGTTTTTGATTTTGGAAAATTTAACTTTAAACAAAAGCCAGAAAGAAATCAGTCAGTTTTTAGCTGACAGCCATGCTATTTTAGAAAGTCAAAACGATATTTTTGTTTTTTTTGAAGATAAAGCTGATAAAAAAACTTCGCTTTATAAATTTTTAAGTCAGACAAAAAATAAATTTGAAATGGAAAATTTGTCTGGTCCGGAACTAAAAAAGTGGATTGAGGATTATATTGTTAAAAGCGGCGGTAAAATTGAAACGAAAGCTATGCAGAAAATTTTAATAACTGCTGGACAAAGTGATTTAAGATTTCTTTCATTAGAATTGGATAAACTTTTAGCTTATGATAAAAAAATAATTTTATCAAATGTTAATTTGCTGACCGCGGCCGATTTTGACACTAATATTTTTAATCTAACTGATGCTGTTAGTATTGGCGATAAGGCACGCGCTTTGGAACTTTTAAATTATCAGTTTACATTAGGCGCAGAGCCGTTTTATTTGTTAAGCATGCTTGTTAGGCAGATTAGGATTCTAATTCAAGTTAAAGAAGCAAGTGCTCAAAATAATAATTATAATTTAATTGCTAAAGACTTAGATTTGCATCCGTTTGTGGTAAAAAAAGCTTTGGACCAGGTAAAAAAATATAGTTTTGAAGATTTAGAAAAAAGATATGCTAAATTGATGGAGATTGATTTATCTTTAAAAAGCAGTAAAATTCCGGCAGAAGTATTGTTGACGAAATTTATTATGGAATAAAACGAATTGCAAAAAACGATAAATAGTGTAAGATAAAAATATAAAAGTCAAAAATAAAAAGGCGCCGATGAGGCACCCAAAAAAGAAAATTTATGACAACTTTAATTTATCTAATTTTAGCGATTGTAATGGTTTTGATTCTTTGGGTTATTGGTGTTTATAATGGTTTAATCCGGCTTAATAACCGCGCCAAAGAATCCTGGTCTGACATTGATGTGCAATTAAAAAGAAGGCATGATTTGATTCCAAATTTGGTGGAATCTGTTAAAGGTTATGCTGCTCATGAGCGAGAATTATTTGAAAAGGTTTCTGCCGCGCGTTCAGCCGCGATTTCCGCTGGTTCGCTTCAAGATAAAGCAATGGCGGAAAATCAATTAACTGGCGTTTTAAAAAGCTTATTTGCGGTTGCTGAAAATTATCCAGAATTAAAAGCTTCAACAAATTTTTTGCAGCTACAAGATGAATTGTCTGACACAGAAAATAAAATTCAAGCTGCCAGAAGATTTTATAATGCTAATGTGCGCGACTTTAATATTAAAATGGAAGTTTTTCCTTCAAACATTATTGCGAGTATGCTAAAATTTAAGAAGTATGATTTTTTTGCTGCTAATGAAGAAGAAAAGAAAAATGTGGAAGTGAAATTTTGAGATAACACTAATCAACACAAATTAGAAAACAAATAGATACAAAACAATTATTAACAAATGGATAGAATTTATGTTGCCTCCAGTCTCCCAACTGGAGGTATTTTGCATTTTGGCTCCAATCAGGAGATTGAAGCCAACAATAAACTTTTTTGCTATTTTCTATTTTTGGAAAATAAAAAAGCGGGCTAAAAACTTCCCAGCCCGTACACTTCATTTTTTTGTTGTTAACGTAGTATCTCTACGTTTTTTTTGCCCGCGAGTAGTCTCTGCATTTCTTCGGCTTTGCCCCGTTCCATTTGTATAGACGGTCGGCCGTCTATTTTTACCTGCACATAGTTGATGCGATTTTTTGGCCTACCATTTAAGTTGGCCGTCCTTTTCCCAGCTTGAGAATGACTGGCGCCACCATTGACTTCGGGAATTTTACCACGGTTCATAAAGTATGGACCTGTCATACTTCCTCCTATGAGGTTTGTTTTATTTTTTAGTGAATTAATTAAAAACAACTTTTGTGAATTGTAATTTAAGTATAACAAAGAATAAAAATAATGTCAATGAAAAGCGCGTCTACTCAAAATGCACAGTCATTTCAAAATCAGATAATTTTTCTTTTATGCTTGGAAATTTATTTAAAGTAGAATCAATTTCTATAATTTTATCCATCCATGGTTTTGCCGCTTTAATAATAGGCCAATCAGTTAATTTGGCAATTTTTAATAAATCATTAAAGCCAGACTGTTCAATGCCATAAACTTCTCCAGGGCCTCTAAATTCCAAATCTTTTTCTGCCAATTCAAAGCCGTTTTTTGCCATTATCATAGCATGCATTCTTTTTAAAGTTTCTTCGTTTTCTGATTCAGTTAATAAAAAACAATATGATTGGTGTTCGTTTCTGCCAACGCGGCCGCGCAGTTGATGCAATTGCGATAAGCCAAAACGTTCTGCTGATTCAATAATAATCAGAGAAGCGTTTGGCACATCAATACCCACTTCAATTACTGGTGTGGCTACTAAAATTTTTATTTCTCCACTTTTAAATTCGCGCATAATTTTTTCTTTTTCAGCGGCTTTTAATCTGCCATGCAAAAGCCCGACTTTTTCTTTGGGAAATATTTTTTTATCAATTTTTTCATATTCTTCTGTAACAGCTTTGACCCCTAATTTATCTGAAGGGTCAATGAGAGGGCAAATAATAAATATTTGGCGGCCAAGTTTAATTTGCTCGGCTGCAAACGCATAAATTTTAGCGCGTTTTTCCGGACCAGCCACTTGAGTAATTATTTTTTTTCTATTATGAGGCATTTCATTAATAATTGATAAATCCAATTCGCCATACAAAGTTAAAGCTAAAGAGCGCGGAATAGGAGTGGCTGTCATTGATAAAAAATGCGGCATAAATTTTTCTGCTTGATTTTGCGCCCAGGCTTTGTCTTTTAGATTTTTTCTCTGCGTTACGCCAAAACGATGCTGTTCGTCAATAACAGCCAAAGATAAATTTTTAAATTGCACTTTTTCTTGAATCAAAGCATGGGTGCCAATAATAAAATCAATTTGGCCAAAGAGCAGTTTTTTTAAGAGTTCTTTTTTTGCAATTTCTTTTTGGTTCAATTTGCTTTGCGAACTAGTGACAAGGGCAATTTTAAAATTATATTTTTTAAAAAGTTGACAGAAAACATTAAACTGCTGTTCTGCTAAAATTTCTGTTGGCGCCATATAAGCCACTTGGCAACCATTAAAAAGTGTATTTAAAATTGGCAAAGCAGCTGTTACGGTTTTCCCAGAGCCAACATCGCCTTCCAGCATGCGATTCATCGGTTTGTTTTTATTTAGATCTTGAATAATTTCCCAAGCTGATTTTTTTTGACTTGGAAGCATTTGAAAAGGCAGATCATCCACAAATTTTTTGGTTTCAGTTTGAAAAAATTTTATGATGGGACTTTTAAATTTTAGAATTTCTCTTTTGATTAAAGCAGAGCGCATTTGCAATAAAAAAATCTCGTCAAATTTTAGTCTTTTTTCCGCCGCTTGCAAACTGTTTTTGTTGATTGGAAAATGAATTTGATGAATTGCTTGACGCAAAGGAAAAAATTTTTCTTTGGCAACAATGTCAGGAGGAAGCCAGTCTTGAATTTGGGCAGTTAAAGGTAAAATTTGTTTTAAAATAAAACGAATTTGTTTTTGAGTTAGTTTTTCTGTGGTGGAATAAATAGGAACTAAACGATTAGTGTGCGTGGTTGCTTTTTCATATTTGCCGATTTTTTCAAAAACAGGATTATGGAATTCTATCGCATGGTCAGTAACAATTGGTTTGCCAGAAAGATAAATTTCATCGCCTAATGATAATATTTTTGCAGCATAACTTTGATTAAACCAGACAATTTTTATTTGCCCTGTTTCATCAGAAACAACTGCCTCGGTTAAAAGCATCCGACGATGAAAAGAACGGCGAGCTGTGATGAGTTCCACTTTAACGCGCAAAGTTGTCAAGGTGTTGGGGAGAATATCTTTGATTTTAATTAAATTAGAATAATCATCATAGCGAAAGGGAAAATAAAATAAGAGGTCGGAAACTGTTTGAAGTCCTAATTTTTTAAATCTTGACGCCAAATCCGAGGCAATTTTGTTGATTGATTTAATAGGCGAGTCCAATTTAAGAGCCATAAAATTTTTGCCAGTTTGATTTAATTCTATCATTAAAATTAAGAATTCCAAAACCCCGCCTTGTCTTAAGCGGGGTTTTAGGATTTTATTTTGTTTTAATTATTTTCTTGATTTTTGTTGGCTTCCATTGGTTGTTCTAATTGGCTATCTGTTTTAGTTTCTGTTTTAGTTTCAAAAAGAGTTCGCTGTTTGTTTTTGTTTTTTGTTGACTGCCAATAAATTAAAATAGCTGCGAAGATAACAACAATTAAACCAACCAAATACTGCCACCAGTTTTTTTGCCAAGCAGATTGATCATTGTTATTTTCTTCATTGATAATTTTATTCTCTAGTTCATTTTCTGCGGCGATTCCGTTTGATACCTCGCCTTTAATCGCAGGCGCAACAACTGCTGACATTTTTTTAATATTCAAAACCGTTTCCTTGGAAAAACTGCTGACATTTTTGTTTTGATCCGATACTCTTGCTTTGGCAATGTGTGTGCCAACGGTTAATTTTTGTTTTGGTCTATATTTAAACGACGCCGTGCCGTTTGGATCATTTTTCACTTCTGCCCAACCATCAAATTTGTCATCAAGATAAATTTCTACTTGACTGTCATTGGGAGTGACTCCAACAACCCAGGGCCGCTCTCTATTAGTTTCCGAATTAACCACTGGTTCAAAAAGTGTTGGCCCGCGAAGTTTTTCAGTTACCGTGATATTAACAGTTGTTGTGGGGCTCGAGAATTTATCATAATAATCAGCCACAAATTCAATTTTGTGCGGGCCGATTTCCAGATTTTGACTAAGCGTCAGAGAGAAATTTAGCCAGCCGTTTTGACCGATTTCGTTTTGAGCATAACCAAGATTTTTATTATCTAAATAAACCCTTGTCTTGGTGGGAGAGATTGTCATCCCCTTGACTGTTATTGTGTTAACGGACTCGCTCATGTTTTTTGGATATTCCACTATTGGCTGGAGCACAAATTCGTTTAGCGTATTGGCCTTGACACAATTTTTAGGCAATAAAAAAAACGCTAACATTAGCGAAAATAACAAAAATATTTTTGCTGAATTTTTTTTGACATTTTGAGATAAAGCATTCATAGGCCGTAAGAATAGGAATTATTGTAATCGACCTTTTATTTGCTTTACCTTAATAGCTTTTTAAAAAAATGTCAAACACATTCTAAGTGTTTTATTTTTGCCTGTTTTTTGTTTGAATTTATTTCAATAGCAATGGCATCAAAACGATAATTTTGCTGGATAGAATAATTTTTGCTCCAAAGAAATTTTTCTGCTGCGTGCTCTAATCTGTATTTTTTTAAATTATTAACAGCTTCTTCTGGGTAGCCATAATTAAGATTAATTCTTGTTTTTACCTCAACAAAAATAATTTCTTGCGTGTCTGGGTCCTTGGCAACAATATCTATTTCTCCATGACGGCTTCTGAAATTTTTAGCAATAATTTGATAACCTTTTTTAATTAAAAATTTTGCTGCGATTTTTTCTCCCCAAGCCCCTAATTCTTTTTTGGTCATAAAAAAAATTTTATTAAAGATATTTTTCCTTTTCCATTTTTTCTTTAATTTCTCTAATCATCTTTTTCTTTTTAGTAAAATTCCATTTTATAATAAAAACCAGCCAGACAATCATGGTGATTATGAATAAATAGAATAAAAAAGGCATAGAAATAAAATAGGCGCGCGACTGGCGGATTAAAATTAAAAGCAGTCCCACTATGCCAAATGTGAATAGAAAATTAGTTATCTTTTGCCACATTTTTTTCTGCGGCAAATTTTTATTTTTGCCTGATTTTTTGGATAATAAACTACTTATAATAGCAAAAACTATACTGAGATTAAAAACTATATACAAAGCATCGGCTATTCCTGATTTAATTGCTGGTAGAATTGGATTAAAAATAAAATGGAAGTCAAATAGACGGGATAAGGAGATAGACATAAAATTGAATTATGAATAAAGAATTACGAATTATGGTTGATAAATAAAGTATAGTATAAAAAATCAAATTAACGCATTCTGTGTAATTTCTTTTCCACTTCCAAAATCTTTAATGTTGTTTTAATGACCGAATCTGGATTTAAAGAAATTGAGTCAATGCCTTCACGCACTAAAAATTCTGCAAAGTCTGGAAAATCAGATGGTGCTTGGCCGCAAATGCCAATTTTTGTTTTAGTTTTTTTGGCGATTCTAATAATTTCTGAAATCAATTTTTTAACAGCTTCATTTTTTTCATTGCCAATATGCGAGAGCATTCCAGCGTCTCTGTCCAATCCAAGCGTCAGCTGTGTTAAATCATTTGAACCAATGGAAAATCCGTCAAACATTTTAGCGAATTTTTCACCCAAAATTATGTTTGAAGGAATTTCTATCATCATATATAATTCTAAATTATTTTTGCCTCTTTTTAATCCTTCCATCGCCATAATTTTAATGACACTTTCTGCTTCTGCTATTGTTCTGGTAAAAGGCACCATAATTTTAACATTGGTCAAACCAATTTTATCACGCACTTTTTTCAATGCTTGACATTCAAGTTTAAAAACATCAATAAATTTTGGGTCATAATATCTTGAAGCGCCTCGCCAGCCAATCATTGGGTTGTCTTCTTTGGGTTCAAATTCTGCCCCGCCAATTAAATTTGCATATTCATTGGTTTTAAAATCCGACAATCTGACAATAACATCTTTTGGATAAAAAGCGGCTGCGATTTGCGCAATGCCCTCGGCTAGTTCACCTACAAAAAAATCCGTTTTATATTTATATTCATAAGTTAACTCATCAATCTGGCGTTTTAATTTTTCATCTTTAATTTTATCATAATTTAAAAGTGCGGCTGGGTGAATTTTAATATAGTTATTGATAATAAATTCTTCGCGAGCTAAACCTACACCATCATTTGGCAAGAAAGAAAACTCAAAAGCACGCTCTGGCTCGCCCACATTTAGCATAATTTTTGTTTTTGGTTTTTTCAAATTTTTTAAATTTGTCTTTTTAATTTCAAAAGGAATCAAACCTTGATAAACTTTGCCTTCTTCGCCCTCAGCGCAAGAAACTGTAATTTTTTCTCCTGTTTTAATTTTTTCTGTGGCTGTTTCTGTTCCTACCACACAAGGAATTCCCATTTCACGAGAAATAATGGCCGCATGGCAGGTTCTGCCCCCGGAATTTGTGACAATAGCGCCTGCGATTTTCATAATTGGCACCCAATCCGGATCTGTCATTTCTGTGATTAAAATCTCGCCTTTTTTAAATTTATCAATATCATGAACATTTAAAATCACATGCGCTCGGCCCGCGCCAATTTTATTCCCGACCGCTTTGCCTGTGCAAACTATCTTGTCGCTTGTCGCTTGTCGTCTGTCGCTAAAGACAAATTCTTCCAAAACAGAGAAATCTTTTCTTGACTGCACTGTTTCCGGACGCGCTTGAACAATAAATAATTTATTGGTTTTACCATCTTTTGCCCATTCCATATCCATTGGTTTTTGATAATGTTCTTCAATAATAATCGCCCATTTGGCAAGCTGTAAAATTTCTTTGCCACTAAGGGAAAATTTTTTTTGCGCTTCTTTATTGACAGCCACATTTTTAAGAGCATTACCTTGATAAATTAGTTTGATTTTTTTGTCGCCCAGAGTTTTGGAAATAATGGCATTTTTATTTTTTTTCAAACTTGGCTTAAAAACATAAAATTCATCAGGATTGACTTTACCCTGAACAATATTTTCTCCCAGTCCATAGATGGAATTAATTAAGACAGCGTTTGAAAAACCGGTTTCTGTGTCAATGGAAAAAATAACACCAGAACTGGCTAGGTCGCTTCGGACCATTTTCTGTACGCCAACCGAGAGATAAACTTTTTCATGATCAAAATGATTTTCTTCTCTGTAAGCCACCGAGCGCGCCGTATACATAGAAGCAAAACATTTTTTTACCGCTTTAATCAAGGCGTCTCTGCCCACAACATTAAGATATGTTTCGCCCATGCCGGCAAATGATGCCTCTGGCAGATCTTCTGCTGTGGCAGAAGTTCTAACTGCCACATCTTCGGCCCGACCGAATTTATGATAAGCGTTTAAAATTTTTAATTCTAAATCAAGCGGCATTTTTGCTGTTTCAATTAAGTGTCTTATATCAGCTGATTTTTTTTCTAATTCAGCAATATTTTTGTGATTAAATTTATGCAATATTTTTTTAATCTCTGGTCTTAGATTATTTTTTTCTAAATAATATTTGAAAGCGGCGGCAGTAATGGCAAATCCATTAGGCACAGCCACGCCCCTTTTTGTCAATGTAGAATACATCTCGCCAAGAGATGCATTTTTTCCGCCAACCAAAGAAACATCATTGTTCGTGATTTCTTTAAACCATAAGATGTAAGCATGGAATTTAGACATAAAAATATAAATTTATATTAAGGTAGTTATGTTTTGTGGCCACGGGATCCTTCACTCCCTTCGGGAGTTCAGGATAAATTTCTTTCAGAAATTTATTTTTTCCGCATATTTTCCAAGTATTGGCATCTGCCATTTTTTGCCTTGCAAGGAACTTACAATTCCAATGAGCGCTAAAATTGCCACCATAATCCAGCCAAGAGGTAGAATAATAAGCCAGCCTAAAATCGGGATGCCGCCGAGTATTGAAACAATAAGAGAAAATAAAAATAAAATCAGGCCTTGCTTGGCGTGATGCTGACAAAATTCATTATTTCTCTTGATTAAAAGCGGAATTAAAAATAAAAGCCAGATATAGCCAATGGCCGAGATAATTTTTTCTTCTTGAGTTGGAGTTTGTTCAGACATAAACGTTTGTCATTCCCGCGGAAGCGGGAATCCAGGAATCGTGGTTTATCACAAAACAAATTTTCTGGATTCGTCCCCATGAAAATGGGGATCAGGTCGGGAATGACAATAAGGGAGTGTTATTTTTTTGTTTTTTTACTATCGCCCCGACAATTGCGCTAATTACCAATCCATATCCAGCCCAAATTAAGGGCTCAAAAATAATATTAAAAATTGTCCAAGCATTGCCAATCCAAATCACTTTAAAAACAGCTCTGAAGAATCCTGTTAATAATCCCGCGAGTATAACTGCTTTTACAATAGTGCCATAATTTTCTTCATAATGTTTTTTAACTCGGATAGTGAGCCAGATAAAAACAATTAAATCTAAAATGATTAGATAAGATAAAACAATGTTATTAAAGAAATTTTTTGTTGCTGGGATAAGAGTGCAAAAGTAAGAGAAAAATTCCACTGCGCATAAATAAATTACTGGTCTTTTTATTACCATAATATACCAGCCGAATTTTGGCCTAAGCGCCCGTTCTTTTTTTCTTTGTTCTTTTTTTAAAAGTTTTTCCTGTCTTTTTTTATTCTTGGCCTCAATTTTTGCAGCTTGGCGTTCTGCTTTTATATTTTTCCATTCTGCGAGTTGTTTTTCGCTTTGCAGCTTCTTTTCTTTTAATATTTTTTCTTTTTCCACTGCTTCCGTTTTTTCTCGCTCTTCTTTTCCATTGCGTTTAATTTCTTTTTCCCGTTCTTTTTTTTCTTTTTCCAATTTTTTCCGTTGTTCTCGCTCCTGTTTTTCTTTTTCCCTTAATTTCTTAATTTCCAATTTCTCAATTTCTTCTTTTTCTTGTTTTAATGTCTGCCAGAAATCAGTAGAGGAATTATCATCCGATTCTTTTTTTTCTCTAAACAATCTAAAACTCTTGTACTTTCTTTTTTCCTCTCCTTTAATTTCTTTATTTTTTAGTTTCTCAATTTCTATGTGTTTCTCTCCTGCCGGCAGTTCGTCTTCTGGCTTTAAATCAGCGCCTGGCAGGATTATTTCTCCAAGATTTTCAATTTCTTTCTCCAATTCAAGAATTTCAGGAATTTTGTTTTCTGATTTTTCTTGCGTCAGGTCAACAGGCTTGTCAAAATATTGATGGCCTAATTCTTTTTCCAATTTTTCCGCAATGTTTTTTAATTCCTCATCAGCATTGTCGGTATTTTGATTTGGATTTTGGTTTTGCGTTTCATCCATGTGGATATTATAGCACAAAAATAGAATTATGAATAATGGATTATGAATTATGATTCCGGCGTTTGACAAAATTTTAAAAATGTGTTATAAGTAAAGCGAATTTGTACATTCCACAAAATAGTAAAAATTATAATTTTGCATAAAAATTGAACAGGAGGTTTTATGGCTA
>Ga0172375_10008479_pt1 | contig 13808 bp, 17 predicted proteins | sample LakKiv1m_FD_114537 | JGI IMG/M metagenome (GOLD analysis project Ga0172375, IMG submission 114537) | Freshwater microbial communities from Kabuno Bay, South-Kivu, Congo - kab_092012_11.1m | ecosystem: Environmental > Aquatic > Freshwater > Lake | place: Democratic Republic of the Congo...
CCCGTCGTCTAGTGGTCCAGGACATTTGGTTCTCATCCAAAAGATCGCGGGTTCGACTCCCGCCGGGATCACAAACAAAGGTCTTTCCTTTATGGGAAGACTTTTTTTGTTTTGTATTTTTCGTGGGAGTCGAACCTGATGGAGGCAAGCTCGTAACGATCTTGCCGAGTCGTGGTCCGAGGCGAGCTAGCAAGCGAGACCGAAGACTCCCGCATATATCTCCCGACGGGATCACATTTAAAGAAGTCTTGCTTGTCCAGACTTTTTGTTTATCTAAACACAGTAGTTACTTGCATTAGGAATTGTTATATCTTCACGGGGATGTTCATAAAGAACGTCGCTCCCTTGCCTTCTCTTGATTCGAACCATATCTTTCCTCCAAGTTTATCCACTATACTTTTTGATATATATAACGAAAGGCCAACCCCGGTGGCATATTGTTTTATTGCGTTTGTCGCCCGATATAGACGTTTGAAAATGAGAGATTGTTCGTTGGCAGGAATACCAATGCCGGTATCCGAGATAGATATGTTTAAGACGTGATCTGATATTTTTGCCCCTATTTTTATAGTTCCCTTGTCGTTTGAATAAATGATGGCGTTTGTAATAATACTAGACAATATTGTTTTGAGTTTGTTGGTGTCTTGATAAATATCTACTAGATCTTTCAAATCAGTTTCAATCTTGAGGTGTTTTTTGTCAATCTTGTCTTTATTACCGATAATTTGTGCTGCGACCATATCCATGAGATTTATCTTGTCCGCGGATGGAGAAAATGTCGACAAATCTATCCAAGAACAAGCGGATAGAGTTTCGGCTAAATCAATGATTTGGTTGTTGGCATCGTCAACTTTATTCCACATATCAAGATCTTTCCCCCTGAGAGAATCACTAATTCGCGGCCAAAGTAATTGCAAACACCATTTGATTTCCGTAGATGGAGTGCGCAGATGGTGAGATGCCAGATAAATAAACTCTGTTTTTTCTTTATCAAGCTTTTCCTCCTCTGTGTAGTCAAAGGCTGTGGCAACTGTTGATGTTATTTTTCCGTTATTTTTTACCGGTGTGATTATTATTTTCCAGGTTCTTCCGGCAACTATTGCCTTAAAATCTAGAGATTCCCCAGCAAGGGCCTTTTTTAAATTCTCTACCACTAAAGGACTAGCTTTGAATACGTCAAAGGCAGACCTTCCAATAACTTTGATAGGCAGAAATTCGATCAGACCCGTACCTTTACCGGCGAACATCGTGACGACACCATTTCCATCTGTAGAGGCAAGATACACCGGGGTATTGCTGACGATATTTCCAAGAAGCAATTCTTTTTGATAAAGCTGTCTGGAAACTTTTTCTCTTTCGCGTCGAAGCAGGATGAAGATGAAGACGAAAAGTGTAAGTAGTCCACCTAGAATATATGCAATAATTTTTACCCAGCCAGGAATGACTTCTTTGTAACCTGTCATACCAGCGAGACCGTATTTATTGAGAGAGTCTTGATAGAAATTCTTGTATCCTCCACGAATCTTTTCTAACCAGTAGTCCAGACTTTGGACTAGATATGTATTATTTGGATTACCCTTTCGGAGAGCAAATTTTATTTCTGTTGGGTCAAAGTAAATATTTGTGGCTCTTAGGTCGGGAAAATTTTTTTCGTTGGTAGCGCCAAAAATACGGCTGACAATAGCTGCATCAACTTCACCTGTGTCTACAGCTGTGAACACATCCGGATATTGCTGTTTTTCTATCAAGGTGACATTTAGGTTGAAGGATTTTATATATTGATTGATTCCTTGTTCGCCCTCCAGATAAACACTTTGTCTGAGGATGGCAATTTTTTTATTGTCGAGATCTTTGAAGGAGACAACCTTTGAGCTTTTTTTAACATATACTACTCCCCAGCTTCCCAAAACCGTCTCTGAGGTGAAATCGTATTTTTGGACTCTTTCCGGAGAAGTGGCGACATCAACCATAATGTCGATGTCGCCTTTATCCAACCGTGCTAAACCCTCTTCCCATGTACCGTAAACATATTCAATTTTCCAATTTTCTTGGATGGCGATAAAATCGATGATATCTGCAAAAAAGCCAGATATTTTCCCGTTGGACTCACGGTATATTTTTGGTTTGTTGTCATAAACCCCAACTTTGACGATTTTTTCATTTTCAATTGCCCATACGGGGTGGGCAAATGAAATACTAACGACAAATAAAGCTAAAACTACTGAGATAATATACCAAAGAGGATTACATCTGATAATCTTATTCACACTTTCACTATACAGGAGTGTGATTTATATTACTATTTACCCTGAGTCAAACCGACTCCCAGAGGTAGTCTTCAGGGAGTTTCTTTGGGGAGGAGCCATTGGAGTATGGGCAATTTGGAAAGCTATAAAAGAATAGCATCTGAGTAGGTTTTCGTCATTGACCCTTGTATATTAGTCTTCCCTCAACTTTTCGATCTAGGTTTTGATGACTAGACAAGTATTCTTTGATCACCTCCTGAGCCGATGTGGTTACTGTCTTAGATTTACCTGATGCTTCAAGTTCTTTGGTAGAAAGATTGAGATAAGCCTGACAGTTTTTAAAATGATAACCTTGAATTAGGACCGTATAGTGACTCTGAGTATTTACAGAATCTCCATTAATTTTAAGACTCAGAAGTTTTTCTTGTTTGTCATCATAGATTGCCTTTATACCTGAGTTAACCTGGTAACATTCCCCTTCTCCTTTTCTATTTTCTGGTCTCATGAAGTGGGTAAACATTGTTATCAAGTCGGCTCCGGTGATTTCATGTTTACAAAGAAAGTCGTCGTAGGGAAAACAAGACAATAAATCTTTTAGGGCCACTACCGGTCCTAAACTATTTACTCTAATTGATCCACTTCCCACTAGGGAGACGTCGGCGTTGTAGTTTTCTGCAAAAATGTCCGCGATTAAGTTTCCTAACGATGTTTCAACTTCTCTTTTTGGATGAGTAAGTTCTCTTTGAAAACGAGTTAGCGTGACTGAGTATTTTTTGTCGACTATGTCTTTAAAAGATTTTATGAATTTTTGTAAGTTCTTATCAGGCTTACAGAGGTCATTATTGATTGGCAAAAGTTGCCAGGTATAGTCAACTATTTTGTTGGTATCGTCATCCACGATCAAATCGAATCGTCCAATTTGATCCGTACCGTTTCCGGCTTGGGCAATTATTATATTGTTTACTACTTCCGGCTTATCCATAAAACTATGACTGTGTCCGCCAATTATCATATCCACACCCAGTTCCGGTCTTAGCATTTTTGCAAGTGAGATATCCGAGTCTAAACCAATGTGAGTAAGTAGAATGGTGAGATCAATATCATCTCTTTTGTAAGCGTCACATATTTTTGTCACTTCAGAATTTGCTTCCTCCAAACTAACAATGCTTCCAATCAGTGGATCGAGTTTTAAGGCATCCATAATTTTTTCGGTTATGATACCTGTAAATAAAATATCTAGGCCTGCCTTTTTTATTATTTGATGAGACTTCATTAGTCTCTTGTGATGATTTTTTATGTATAAATTTGCATTTACAATGGGAAAGTTTGCCATCTTTTCTAAAAAAAGTAAATGCGGCAGACCATAATCAAATTCATGATTTCCAAGAGCAACGACATCGGGAGAGAGATAGTTCATAATTTCCATGGTGGAAATACCCTTGTATTCAGCATCGATAAGAGAACCTTGAACCATGTCGCCTGCAATAACATAAAGCACATTTTCTTCCTCAGCTCGAACTTTGTTTATATAGCCTGATAAGAGCGCTAGACCCCCAAGAAGTTTCCCTTTTCCCTCCTTAACTTCACTGATAAAATCTCCATGTATATCATTGCTATGCAGTATGGTTATTTTTTTTGTTTTCATTTAGGTGCGCTTTTAGGATGATTATTGCTTGTCTAATTCTTCTTGAAGTTGTACAGCGGTTTTTAGTAATATTTTTTTCTTTTAATTATCCAGGAGATTATTAGTGATCCCAGGAAAAACATGGATCCTATAAAGCAGGGAGTAACGAATATACTATCAGCCTGAACTCCAGAGCATGAAATTTTTTCTGAAGCCTTATTGAAGTAAAAATTGTAGACAGAAAGTGACAGATTGGTAAAAGCAAATATTGTCGATCCGATTAAAAGAAAGTGTAGTCTCTTTTGATTAAAAATTTTTTTGACCTTTGAAACCTTGTTTATAATTAACGACCAAATAAAGGCGCCTAAAAAGGCAAATGAGCCATAAAAACAGGCAGTGGTAACAGGGTTGGGAATTACGCAATTATTTATTCTTGTTAGATCTCCATAAAATGCATAAAAGCGGACGAAATCAGTATAGACAGTAAACCAGGCAAACATCGTCCCCATTAGCAACCATATAGATTGGACAATAAATATTTTTTTCATATATTTACCTTCCTTAGCTTTCGACTTTTAATCCTTTTACATCTCGATAATCTGTTTGCAATTGTCTAAATTCGTTACCTGTATTGAAAATTAATCTTCGGTCTTCGCTTTCACCTCGATTTATTTTTCGTCCAAGCTTTTTTTCAAGATGTGCAATAACTTCAGTTTCAACAAAACTCTGTCCTGAGAGTAAATCTCTAGTTCTGGATTCAATTCTGGCTTGATATACTTTGTCGGCGAGTGCTTGTTGTTCCGCCGTTGCCGCTGTGTCGAAATCGTCAGTGGCAAAATGAGCAGCGGGTCTGGCCGTGGTTTTCTCAACTACAAATCTAACATCACCCTCAAATTGTCTGAACTTTTCGGAAGCTTCAGGGGTTGTTAATGATGTTTTTCTTTCGTCTTGAGCGACTTCACCTCCATGCTGTTGTTGCCATCTTTCCCTTGGACTTAAAGCTGCGCCAGAGGATTCGACCGGTTGTTGAGCTTTTGGTGCTTCTACGACCGGCGTCTTATTCCACCTTTCCTTTGGACTTAAAGCTTTCGTATCTACATCTGGAATTCCTACTGGTTCTCCGCCTATCATAATAAATATTGTAGACCAACAAATAGAAATTAATTTCTGTAGTAAGATTTGCCTAATAGATTTTGGATTTGAACTTTAAATAAAAGGAGGAAAAATGCCAGTCAACGGAAGGATTGTCGTAAGTGATGAATACTGTAAGGGTTGTGAGTTGTGCATCTTTGCATGCCCCAAAAAAGTAATCGCTGTTGACAACGAGCACATTACGCCAAAAGGCTATCACCCGGCTCGTATGGTGGCTGAAGGATGTACTGGTTGTGCAATTTGCGCAGTAGTATGTCCAGAAGCGGCAATTACCGTATTCCGATTTACAAAAAATCTTCTGATTCAGATCAATAACTCACCGAAAGGTGAGTTTTTTATGGAATTGAATACTTCTTGAGGGTACAATATTTTATGTCAACAAACGGATTAGCCGATAACGAAGTAGAAATATTAGATATTGTCGACGAGAATGACGAAGTTATAGGTCAGATGCCGAAAGAAGAAGTTCACAATGGAACGAAAGTTTTTCATAGGGAGATTGGTGTATTAATTTATGATAAGGACCAAAAAGTTCTCCTCCAACAAAGAAGTTTCAAGAAAAAATTCTTCCCTGGAAGTTGGACAGTCACTTCGGTGGGGCATGTTCCCGCAGGAAAAACTCCTGAGGAAGCAGCCCACATGGAATTAATCGAAGAACTGGGGTTTGATACTAAATTAACTTTTGTAGAAAAAAGAAAATATTTATCCGGTGATCATGTTTCATTCGGTTATCTTTTTATTGGTGAGTTTCCAGACAATGCATCTGTAACAGTAGATAAGGATGAAGTCGAACAAGCTAAATTTGTGTCACACTCGGAAGTCTCGATTATGGAACGTGATGACCTGATTGATTACCACACAGTCGAAACATTGGAAAAGTTTTTTCATAATTCTTTTGCAAACATTTAACAAATAAAAAACCCGCTTGTTAGCGGGTTTTGATTTCTAAGGCTTGACGACGACTTTGGTGCCGAGTGGCGCCCAATCGTATAGCCATTTTGAGTCTTCAACTTTCATGTTGACACAACCATGGCTCATTGGTTGGCCGAAGTTGTTGTGCCAATAGGCACCGTGGAGACCATATCCTTGGTAAAAATACATCGTCCAAGGGACATCGGGGATATCGTAGCCCTCCCCCTTCATTCTGGTCGATTCATACTTCACATAGATCATGAATTCGCCTTCGACCGTGGGATGTTCTGCAACACCGGTCGAAACCAAAAACTCCTTGATCAGCGCACCATTTTGGTAGGCGTAGGCTTTCTGTTCGGAAAGAAGAATTAAGACTTCCTTACCTTCCGAGTTCTGAGTCGGATCGAAGTTTTTCGGATCCGGAATCGTAAGAACATCGCCGGCCTTGATGAGATTTAGGTTTTCTATGTCGTTTTCGATGGCGATAAAGCTCATCGGAACCTCAAACGCCAGGGAGATACCATAAAGCGAGTCACCAGGCTTAACTTCGTACCTGGCCGGCAGCACTATCGGTGTGGCCGTGGGTGGTAAGGTGGGAGTCGGCGTGAGAGTGGCTGTGGGAGTCTGGGTAGGAGTGGCTGTGGCGGTTGGTGTTTGAGTGATCGTGGGGGTGGGCGGTACCGGGGTGGCGGTAGAAATGATAAACGCAGGTGTGGCTGTGGGTAAATTGCAGCCCACCAGAATGAAGCACAGAATAAACGGTACTATTCGGAAAAACCAGGGCTTTTTCAAGGAACCTCCTTATTAGGGTTATCGTTAGGAAGATAACGTATATGTATATTATATAGGTTAATTTGAAAAAAATCACCTAATGGTTGGTAAAATAGGGTGTGGTAAAACAAATAAAATACATAACGCTCGAGGGTAGGAATATGGTTCACGACGCCCTTAAATCCGACCAAGAGATAGCTTCACTGATAGTTTCTTTAAGCTCAGCCCAAGATCAAAGGATTATTGAGATAGAGAAGTTGGCTAGACAGAAAGGCATCACAATACAAAGAGTTAGGCCTGAGGAGCTTGAGAAGCTTTGTGATTCTAAAAATCCCCAGGGCGTTGTAGCCTTGATGAATATCCCTGAAACCCCATCACTTGAATCAATTCTTAAAGAAAAGCGGAATGCTTTTATCCTGCTCCTAAATCACATTGATTACGAACAAAATATGGGGGCGATTATCAGAACAGCTTGGGCGGCTGGAGTGGATGCTGTTGTAGCCTCACCCAACGGAGTTCACGAAATTACACCTGTAGTGGCTAAAGTATCGATGGGAGGTGCTGCTTATGTACCACTCATCAGTATGAGCCTATTTCAAGCTATGACTTTGCTTAAAAAATACGCTGTACCAATCGTGGGGGTTGAGGTGGATATGGGAAAGCCGATGGATGAGCAGAATCTGCTTGGACCCGTAGCTTTTGTGATGGGTGGAGAGGCTGTAGGTCTTTCCGAACCTATTATGAAAGACTGTGATTTGTTTATTAACATTCCGATGAATAAACAAGTAGCTTCGCTAAATGTTAGTGTCGCTACAGCCTTGGTATTGTTCGAGAAGAATAGACAAGAGAGGTTGGCAAAACACTGAGGTATTTTATTTCCTGAGAAGTAGCTTCAATCTGAGCCATAAAAGAGGTAACGTTTTTAATCCAAGTAACTGAACTATGGCAGTAAATTGAGGCTATTTTTGTGGGAGTGTTTAGTCCCCTATCAATATATTTTTCTTTTAGCACCTTTGCTACTTTTTCGAATGATTGTTCCCAAGAAAGGAAACGGGCAGCGCCGCTATTCCAGCCATAGGCATTAAAACTACCTTTAGGCATAAATTTACCGAAACTAGACTCTGCTCCGGAAATGGCAGGAATTAAACGCCAATCAAGGCCATACTTATCTGCAGTCTTAACCATTTGTGAGGAGTAATCGACCAAAGGTGAGTCTACTTTTTTTAGAAAAGTCCTCAACTTATCTACTCTGACATCAGGTTCGATAATTTCGGGAAGGTTATGTATGGATAAATTACTCGATAAATGCGAGCTCATCATCGCCCAATCAGGAGAGGTGGCAGCCGCTAAAGCGCCCTTGGGCATAAATATGTATGCAAACACGAACGATACAAGCACAACTTTTAGTCAAAATGACATAAGGAAAATACTTGATAAATGGGATAAAACTCTAGCAAAATGAGGCAGTCAGTATAATAACCAATTGTTGTCGTTTTGTCAAAACTGTAAGAAATGATGCTATTATTTTTATATGGAAGTAGTATATAAAATGGCGGAAAATAATGAGGAAATTAAGAATTGGGTAGAAAAAAACGGAGGAAAACCGGCCATAATTGACGACCCAGATGTGACCGTAGATAAAACAGGATTAAGAATCGATTGGCCAGGAAAAAAAGATGAGGGGCTGCTCAGTACCGATAGAAAAACAACGAGAGATATAAATTGGGATGAATTTTTTTCAATTATGGATAGGAATCACCTGGGCTTTATGTATGATGACAGAATGATTGATGTAAGCAAAACATGGTCCTATAAGTTCGTGAACTTGGATGTAGTATAATTCACACACTGAAGTACATTTCATATTTGCTAAGGAGGTCTGTGTGGCAGAGATAACCATTTCTTTATCGAGTGAGTTAAAAAACAAACCAGTTGGCCAGGTGGTCGTCGCCGAGATTGAAAAAGAAATCGGTGCCATTATGGGCAACTCGGTAAGAGCCCAAATCAGCCAGCTCACCATGGGAAAACCAAATGTCCTGGTCGTGATGAGCGATTTTGGAAACATTACCCCAACGGTCGCGCGTCAGTTGATGACTTGCGCCAATAAGATTGTCAGGCGTCACTACGGTGTCAGGAAAAACGATATCCGCATCAGCATGAACGCCACCTTAGTCGAAAAATCGCTGTAGATCACAAACCCGGTATTTATACCGGGTTTTTTATTTTTTCTCCTTCGATAAGCGATTACCTTCAGGCGATAAATTTATTTCACTTTCCAGAATTATATTTATTTTTTCTAAAATATCTTCTTTCGAGCCTAGATTTTCAACTAAAAAATCTGATAATTCTAGACATCTTTCAACCTGCTGACCGGTAGAATGTTCCCCAATACCCAAGTCACGATTATTTGCCCGATTAAAATCCTCGACTGTAGCGCCATCTTCTCCCCTTTCATGGGCTCTTTCCAAGTACCAATTTAATCGCAATTCGTCTGGGGCTGTTATCCCAATAATTTTGGCTTCTAGATTATCTTTAAGAAATTCTATCTCCTGAGGATTTCTGATACTGTCGACAACGATTAATTCTTGATCAGTAATTAAATCCAAAGTCATTTCGGCAAGAATTTGGCCTCCTTTTTCTTCCCGAAGCGAATTCCCAATATCTTGGAGATTTTTTCTGGTTAATTCCAGGCCACGTTTTATTGTTTCCCGTCTGACGATATCGGACAAACTAAAGTAAACATATCCTAAACTTTTCAGATAGCTTGCAACCAAGCTTTTTCCTGATGAGATTGGCCCCACTAGCCCGATTACTTTTCTACTCATTGTTGTGTCTTTCTATCATTATTATGGTGATTGCATTTAGGTTACCACATCATTTAACATAGATTCCATGGCTGCAAAATATCTAGAAATGTTCAATGAAATGGTTAGTAAATATGAAAAAGAATTCGATGCTTTCCAAGAACTGCACGACAAGTATGAGACTGATCCAAAAAAGTGGCAGAGTGAATTTAATAGTGAAGGAGAAAAAATTATGGACATAGTAAGAACCTATGAAAATAGACTTTGCGGACACATGGAGAATACTCAAAACGCTACTTATTCAGCAAGTTTGGCCGAGAAGTTTAGGAATGAGATAAAAAAGTATCTCCCAAAACTCGATATGATTGGTGTCGTTTTGGGGTGAATTCTGATGTGTTCGGGTCAAAGATTGCTATCTTTGCCCTCACCCCTGCCTCGCCGAAGTCCGTTACGGGTTCGGCTCCGGCACTCTTCACAATTGTTCTGAATCCTCAAAATCTCCACAGGTGATATTTTTAGGGAACAATTATTCAGAGCCAAAATTAGACATGATTGGTGTCGTTTTGGGATAGTAGGGAGATTTTAAGTGAACAATTATTCAGAGCCGCACTGGGACTTTATTTTCTCCAGTAGAACTTGGCAGAATTGATCAGAGGCTGTTTTTTGGATTTGAGAAACTTGTTCGGCGGCAAGCTCGGCGGCTTGTTTACTTACTGAGTCTGTAAGTTGTTTTATTGGAGATTCGTTTGCATATTCGGTACTGACACCCATAATTGCGGGGGTAGGAATCTGGATTTTGGCAGGTAATATTTTATTAGCGTTGCTGACAAGTGGAGTGACAAATTCTTTTTGGAAGGATGGATTTTTTATGTAGTAATCTACCGGTTTTGAAACTTGAGGAAATAATTTATACACACCGAATAAAGCGAGTGCAATAACAACAACCCGTACAAATATATTATTCATTATTTTTACAGATTGATATAATTGTGGACATTATTTTTTGTGACTCAATCTCGCTTAAGATATCACTTATTGAGTTATCCTCGATAGCCCTTTTTAGACGGGCACAAGTGACGATTCCACGATCGATTAGCGTTTGAATTTTATTTCTTGGAATTTCGTAGAGCATTGTTATGGGATGAAGACCGGATTCGATTATAAGTTCGTGTAATCCATGGCCTTTAGGTAACAGCCAAGAGGTAACATCAAACTCCATGCAACGGGAGTAATCCAGAACCTCTGAGGTAACTTTGGTATTTGTAATCAACCAGGGATAATAAGATATTTCTGTGCCGTGATTTTGCACCATGGCACTTTTAACGTCTTGGAATCTAGCGTAGGTATAAAGCGCGACTTGAATATCTGTTTTTACACCGGGACTGTTGTGAAATTTACATTCGATGAAAAATTGTTTATTTTCTTTAAGAGCGACAATGTCGATTTCGTGAGTGACGCATTTCCCCAAGACAATAACCCCAACCTCTGTTTTGTAACCATAAAGACTTAACACATCTGCAACTAATTTTTCAAATGGGTGACCTGAGGGACCCAATTCCATAACAGCCCTTTTAAGGCCGTAATTGAAGTATTCCCGATTGGCTCTATTCTCTATTAGATATGAGGTTATATGATCATGTATATCGTGAGTGGTGACTCCGGTCTTGATGTGCCGTTTGAGGTAATCAAGAGTTTGGGAAGCGACATCTACCGACATTCCTGAAGTAGACAGAGATTTTACAAGCTTGCTTTCATTGAAGGGTTCCTGTTCGCCTGAAGCTTTGACGATGGAAATGGGACTATAGGTAAGCATCTGTTTTTATAATACCAGGTTCGATTATTCTTGGTAAAATAAGCGAGTGAATAATCTATTACAAATAGTACTTTATTGCTTAACTGGAGGAATCGCTTCAATTATCGGAGCTCTTCTAATAATTTATTTTAAAAAGAAGGCCGGTTTTCTTTCAAATAAGTTAACCAGTTTTTCTGCGGGTGTGCTTTTAACTATCGCTATTCTTGACCTTTTACCTGAAGCTTTTGAAGCTACTGGTGAATTTAAGGCAACTTCTTGGGCAATTTTAATTGGTGTAATGATAGTGTTTTTGATGGAAAAATCAGGTCTTTGGTTTCACCATCACGATGGGACACATGGTAAAAAACCTCCAATTAGTGGAATTTTTTGGGGAGATGCCATGCATAACTTTATCGATGGTTTTGCCATTGGTGCGGCATTCATGGTAAATAGAGAAGCCGGAATTTTGACTGCGTTTGCCGTCGGACTTCATGAGTTACCAAAAGAGATGGCTGATTTTATGGTTTATCTTAGATCCGGATACTCAAATACAAAGACGTTACTTTTAAATTTAACCTCCAGCTTAATTGCAGTAGTTGGTGGTGTCACCGTGTATCTTACAAAAGGATGGATTATAAATTATGAAGGATATCTACTTGGAATTACTGCCGGAATGTTTTTGTTTATCGCCTTGGCAGACTTAATTCCTGAAATGCATGAAAATATGATAGATGAAGACGGGAGAGGAAAGTTAGTCTGGTTGGGTGTATTTTCTATGGGTTTGCTAGTCGGAATTTTTAGTACTTTCAGTTTGGGATAGAATAAAGCATATGATAATGACAAAAATGGGAATTAAACCGGAGAAATTGGCACCGAAAGACGCTGAGTCTATAAATCACAGGCTGCTTGTTCAAGGAGGTTTTATTTTCCAAGAGATGGCAGGTGTCTACACTTTTTTACCTTTAGGCTTAAAAGTGTTGAGCAAAATCGAAAATATTATCCGTAAACATATGGATAAAATTGGTTCGGAAATTTTGATGACATCTTTGTGTCCCACCGAAAATTGGAAGAGGACAGGAAGATACGATAGTGTGGATATTTTGTTTAAAGCAATTGCGGCAAATAAAATGTCTGAGGAAAAGAGCAGTGCAGAATATGTTCTCAGCCCTACCCATGAAGAAATGGTGACCCCAATAGCTCAAAAATATAATACAAGTTACAAAGATTTACCGGTAGCTTTTTATCAGATTCAAACAAAGTTCAGAAATGAACCAAGGGCCAAATCCGGTTTGTTGCGCGGGAGAGAATTTAGAATGAAGGATCTGTATAGTTTCCACACATCAGAGGAAAGTCTCAAGGAATTTTATGAAGAAGCAAAAAAAGTTTATTTGGATATATTTAACGAATTGGGTCTTGGAGAAGATACTTTGGTAACGCTTGCTTCGGGTGGCGATTTTACAAAAGATTATTCTCATGAGTTTCAAACCAGATGTGCTACCGGAGAGGACACAATTTATTTGAATAATGAGACCGGAGTCGCATATAACAAAGAGGTAATGCCTGAGGGCGCAGATAAAGATGCAAACTACGAATCATTTAATGCCTGTGAGGTAGGAAATATCTTTCCTTTGGGGACAAAGTTTTCCAAAGCATTTGACTATACTTTCACAGACAAAGATGGTGAGCAAAAATTAATCTGGATGGGATCATATGGCATTGGACCAAGTAGGGTAATGGGGGTAATTGTAGAAAAGTTCTTTGACGAGAGAGGAATCATTTGGCCAGAAAACATAGCTCCTTTTAGGGTTCATCTTGTCGATCTTAAACAAAGCGAAAAAGCGAAACAAATTTACGATAATCTTACAAATAATGGTGTTGAGGTGCTTTGGGACGACAGAGAAGCTACCCCAGGAGAAAAATTTGCCGATGCCGATTTAATTGGATGTCCTATTCGATTGGTCGTTTCCGAAAGAAGCATACAAGCAGGTGGTGTTGAGGTGAAGCGTCGAAAAGAAAAAGAGAGCGAAGTCATCGCGATCGAAAATCTTTTAGACTTTATCAATAGATGATTGGAATACTAGGACTTCAAATCCACGTTTACGGTTTATTAATTGGACTGGGGATTTTGGCGGCGTGGGAGATCGCCTTAAGGGAAGCGAAGAAAAATAAGATTGATGAGGCTGTAATTAATAAATCCGCTTGGTGGATGATAGTCGGAGGAATAATTGGTGCCAGACTTTATCATGTTGTGGATTTCTGGAATAGATACTATGTTAACCAACCAATGAAGGTTTTTTACTTATGGGAAGGTGGGTTGGCTATTTGGGGAGCATTAATTGGAGGTTTATTTGGTTTATTGATATATTGGAGATTATTTTATAAATTGGATAAATTAAATAGAGTAATTTTGTTGTCCTTTATTGATAGTGTCGTTACAGGAATTCCATTGGCTCAAGCGATAGGAAGGATGGGAAACTGGGTAAATAAGGAACTGTACGGAAAGAATA